>Ga0207877_10028_pt1 | contig 345272 bp, 265 predicted proteins | sample LinPmetageLP29_FD_184046 | JGI IMG/M metagenome (GOLD analysis project Ga0207877, IMG submission 184046) | Marine viral communities from the Pacific Ocean - LP-29 (SPAdes) | ecosystem: Environmental > Aquatic > Marine > Oceanic | place: Pacific Ocean | collected 2009-08-23
AACTTTTAGGTCTTCGTATTTCGTACGTTCGTAATTATAGTATCTCGAGAATTAGTTTAATAGTTCGGAATATCTTTTTATAAAGTTATAAACCTATTTTTCCCTAACCGTTTAAACTAAGGTAGTTCTATAGGCTTCGAGAAGAAGATTCGTAGTTTCTCGTACGGTAGTAGGCCGAGGCGCTACTCTACGTTTATTAAGTAAGATAATCTATCTCCGAATTGTTTCCTCTTTAGATTCGGTTAATTTATAACTATTAGCGCGTAAAATTACGCGATTTTTACTCCTACGAAGGTAGTAGCGTAAGGATATTTATAAGACTTTAAATCGACGTACTATTCTACGAATAGTAGTAATTTCTTGATTCTTTATAGCCTAGATAGCTAATAAGATCCTACCCTCTTACTATATTCGGTTTTAAGGGGTTTAGGAGCGAATTAGTAGTATAGTAGGTAGTTAAATTAGTTAAGTAGTTTTTTATAGACGTATTTTAGGTTAGGTACGCCGCTTGCTTATATACGCCGCTCGCTTACCGAATACGTTAACCTATTTTTAATTAATAACTTAAAAATTCTACTAAACTATAAAAGAAAAATTTTAATAGACGCTATAATATAAGCTATTTTATCCTTTAGACGATATTGTTATTTTATAGAGTACTAAAATATTTAACTTTTTATATCTATATAATATCACTTTGATATATCTACTTTTAGAAGAGGTTCACATCATATTAGTAGATTTTTGAAAGAGATATCTTAGTTTAGAATTTTAGTTTGATATCTTTTTTGGAGTAGTCGGAGGAAGATTTGAAACTATTCGATCGAAAACAACTAGGAGATAAACTAGTATATAGTAAGATATAAGAAGAGCCTAAATATTTAGTTAGATAAATATTAAAAGTAGCGCTCTTTCGGCACTCATAGTAGAGCGACTCTATATGTATATAATAATATATTGTAGTCCTTGGTAATAGGAAAAATAATAATTATGACCACTCCTTATGGGAAGTCCCTATGTTTAGTTACAGTAGTTGGTATGGATATACTGGCTATATACTGGCTATATGTATATCTAGAGAGAAGTATGTCATGTATGGAGATTCAGTAAAATACCAATCCTTAAAAATGATCAGTTCTAGTTGCAGCAAAGTAGGCTGATTTAGGCGATATAAACGAGCGACCCCTTAACTACGGATTCTCAGCGGGAGAACCGGTAGTATGTATCTCGGTTCTCGGCTGGATACCCTTGATTCTATGACAGAGAGACCTACCTATAATGATTTAAGTCAATCCGACTTTAGATATACCGACTACTCCGTGGTATGCAAATAAATTATTGGAACGGTCACTCAACGGCGTCACATCAATAGTCTAGGGACTAGCAGTTTCCATGTTTTGTTATTGTATTATAAAGTGACTCTGCTTATAACTAGGTACTAGCAAAAACCATACGGCTCGAACGTACCAGTTCTAGTGATTATATTTGACATAGACAATCTGGTGATGGAAATAGGTCATCAATAGGTTACGTCCTCACCTAGATAGGTCATACGTTCATTTATCTACTATAGTCGGGGGAACTCCGGTAGGCACCCGTGATACGGGTATGTAGACGTATCTCTCCTTCCTATACGACGTCACCGGAGCGGACCTAAGACGTTACGAGACAGATATAGCTAGAGATGGCCCAGTGACAAGACCGTCAATATGGTAGTCTTGGAGCCTTGTCTCTGAAACGGATCCAGGGTGGTGCCTTAAAGGTGAGGTGCATAGTGGGGAATATATATCACCCGACCCACTCAATCTAACGCATGACAGTACATAGGTACCAGTAAGAAGATACGCAGCGCCCTACGTTGCCTAACCCAAGTAGGCAGCAATCGCGAAGTGAACCAGGTGATAGGGGACGCAGAAACCAATTGAAAAGGAATTGACGTAGATCCAAGGATGCAGAGAATATGGTAGATCTTTAGGATTAGAACGATTGATGATCATATAATTCATAGTAGGACTAGACTCTAAGCGGAATAGTTGAAATAAAAGTAACCTGATTGAGAGCGGCTAAGGGGGCCGAGGGCCTTGCTAGGTAGGGGATCAAAAACCGCATTGGCATTATTACGGGTACATACAAAGTAGTACTAGTACTAGTACTAGTATATACTATCAGTACCATAGTTAGAGCAATACTATTACTGGAAGTAGACATAAAATAATCAAAAACCAGAAAAACTAGGACGGAGGCTGACCACTGGTCGGACGAATGTCCACCGGTCGGGCACGATTGGCGCTGAATGGAACCAGTGAGGTGATTGCCCGCATAAGATGTTGTCATGCGCCATGGCCGGGGCCCAATTGAACCCAATCGCTGGGGCTGATCACCTTTTTTCTACCCTATGTCATCTCAGATGACTCCTCTTGTGACTCTCGTTATCTGCCCTTTGACCCTTTGACTCATCCTTCTTAAACTGCCTTGAGCCCCCCTTTCTCTCTTCTTTCCCCCCTCCCCCCTCTCCGCCCCCACCTTTGCCTACGACCTTGGGACAGTTGCATTCCCATCAGCTGGCTACCAGGCTACTAGGCTACCAGGCTACTAGGCTACCAGGCGACCAGACTACCAGATTACCCGACTACCAGGCTACGCCCAGTTGCCCCAATATTATTCGTCGGGAAGGCACCCGTTGACTCATCGGCCATTGGCGCTTAACTCCGTTGCCACCCTGAACAACTTGATACATGACAAATCGTCCCGATTGGGCAATTCACTTCCATTGACTTCTACTTTCGCCTTACTCTCGCCTTCCTCTTGTACATGGTTCTTCTTAATTAAATAATCTTCTCCTTCCTCACTTCCTCCTCCTCCCGTCCCCCCAACCTCACCCCCTGGTCAATCATACCAAATTCACTCAGGCCCGATTAATTGGAATCCAATACATCACCTCAATTTCCCCTCCCCAACCTCATCTGGAATGACCTCTGGTTTACAGCCTCCGGGTAAACACCCGACCACCATGAACCGTCTTCCTGTTTCTAGCCTCATGTCACCCCCAGAGTCCAAACCGCTGGAGACCTTTCACCCCTACTCCAAGCGCGACTCAACTTCCGTGGGCGATATCAAATTGCCCCCAATCTCAGCTGATCGCAAACGAACACAGTCGGAGATGGATCTGCCCTCGCCACCCGTTACTCCCTATACGGGCAACAAGAAACGGCGATCTCACACCTCCGAGCAGATTGAGCGCGACGCCGGCGCTGCCCGGGATCCCGTTCTTTTCCCTCGCCATGACTCCACGGCCGGTGCCTCGGACGAGCCGCTATTCGGTCCAATCCCCCCTCCCGCTGCTGAGGCGCTCGTCGAGCATCATATGAACTCGCATATGGCCAGGTTTGAGAACAAGCGGAACAAACCAACTCGCGATGAATACCTCCTCGCGCTGTCATGTGTACCCATCGTCTCGACCCAGTACAACCGCAATCCCGCAGCCTGGGCTCGAGAGGAGCGGGATACGCTGGAGCGCCAGTTGGTTCTGATGAATCGATATCGCCCGGGTGAGCTGGAGGCCAAGCTGAAGAAGATCGCCCCAGCCCCCGCGAAGAAAGTGGGTGTGGCCCCACCGCGTGTTCCACGATCTCGAGTCAAGCGCACCCCCAAATCTTCCCCCAAGCAGCACGCTCTGGACTCCTTTGACTCCCCACCCTCGGCGTCCAAGCCTCGTGCCCTGGGGACCAACAGGGATGATACAGACTTCAATGCCCTCCAAGACTTCTCGCCGCCACTCGACACGATTGGCAGCAATGCCAAGGCGCTGAAGGCCGACTGGAAGGGCCAGATGTTGGATTTGAGCAATGACCCGGACAGACATTTGCTCAGTCCCGCCGAGCTCAATCTCGCCTCCACTCTCCGCCTGTCCTGCGCCACCTACCTGTGCAGCAAGCGCCGCATCTTTGAGGCTCGCGTGCGAGCTCTGGGTGTGGGCAAGGAGTTCCGTAAGACGGATGCCCAGCAGGCTTGCAAGATTGACGTCAACAAGGCCAGCAAGCTCTGGACTGCATACGAACGGGTGGGCTGGTTCAAGTCCGAATATTTCCAGCAATATCTCAGATGATTCGTGCTCTCTCCTACCTTCTCCTTCCCTGGAATGTACAACTGGCATATTGCAAATGGCCTGACATTCTGCCTTCATATCTATCTTCTTCACTCCCACGGCTGGCCCGATAAATCCGAAAATATGTTTTTCCACCCGGAGGAAATCTGCTGTCTCCGTCCACCAGGCCTGCCACTTCAGGAGTTGTTGAATAACTGACTGCGCTCGTCTCTCGAGTCCAACTGATTTCGCAATATTAATCCGCAGCGATGCCTGGCTGTGTCTTCCTGAGACAGATATTCCAGTTCTCCAGGTGCCAGGTTCTTTCTAGGATCCATACTTCCACTTACCACGCGCCTCCTACTACGACATATTTTTCATGATCGCTTTTCCATGTCCCGCTATGCATGACGACACAGTCTTTCCCTGATCTCGTTTCTATTACATGGCATCGGTTTCATTTTGCTTGCTTTACTTGGCTTCGATCCCTTTCAATTCCGCTCGCAACACGCAGTTTGCTGGTGGTTTGATGCATAATTCTTTTTCTTTTTTGCACTAAAGGGGTTCATGACATTGGCGTCTTGGCGGTTCTTTTTTCTTTGTTTTTCTTTCTTAACCTTTTTCCCATCTAGAATGGCAGGCTTGGGATACCGCGGTGTTGATTGTTTTGCTCTTTGATTCCCGAGATCGTTTCCTGTGTCACGAAACAACCGGGATGATATGATACCCTGACCCGATACAATTCCTTTTTGAATAATATGCCCATTGCAAAGATGATCTCAGTAAGCAAGTTTTGATATATCACACGTAGTACATGAAACCTTGATGTAAAAGTTGGCCAGACCGCGCTTCCAATGGTCCGCCCGAGTGTGTGGGGCTGTGCACGCCAATCCAGTGATCTGGCTCCGCTGGGCGCCACCTTTTTCTGACGTCTCCCTCATTCCACCCTTCACCATCCACCATCCTTCACATTTTTAGACTTCGAAACTCATCGCCATGTCACAGGCTGAGGTGCCCCGCGTTGAGTCCTTCGAAGAGCGGGAGCGCCCTCGGTCCGATAGCGACAAGAAGCCGAAGTCCCGGAGGCCAGCCAGTGCGTATCCCCTACCCGACTCTCCTTGGGAGTCCCCAGCCCAGACTGACCCGATATCCTAGATACTGCGTTCCGTCAACAGCGATTGAAAGCCTGGCAGTGAGCTTTTTTCCCATCCCGGCCATTCCGCCCCCTTGCCGCCTACTGACAGTGCTTCTTTAGACCGATTCTGACCCCCAAGAGTGTTCTGCCGCTATTCTTCGTCGTTGGCGTCCTTTTTGCTCCCATCGGTGGTGTCCTCCTTTGGGCGAGCTCCCAAGTATGCGTGCCTTGGTCTTTGGATTGATAAGTCAGGCCGCAGCTAACATCCCGTGATAGGTTCAAGAGATCGTCATCGATTATACCAATTGTCCCACCGAGGCGCCCACTGGCTCCTTCGGAGATTTGTCGAAATATGTGTCCACAACATGGAAAGCGAAGTCGGGCACGCCGCCCTCCTGGCAGAAGACATGGAACTCCACTGGCCGGAACTGGATCTGTACTCTTGAGTTTAACATCCCCGAGTCGATGGGACCACCAGTGTTCATGTACTACCGTCTCACCAACTTTTACCAAAACCATCGCCGATATGTCCAATCGCTTGATCTGGAACAGTTGAAGGGCACTCCGGTCAGGAACGCGGGCAGCGTGTGTTCTCCTCTCGCCACCAGCGCTTCTGGCAAGCCCTATTATCCCTGTGGCTTGATCGCAAACTCCATGTTCAATGACACCATTGGTCAGCCGGTTCTCACGGGAGACAGCTCTGAACCTGAACCATATAACATGACGAATAAGGGGATCGCCTGGCAGAGCGACAAGGATTTGATCCAGAAGACAAAGTACCAGCCCGGAGAAGTTGATCCTCCGCCCAACTGGGTAGACTACAACTACACCGAGAATATTCCCGATCTCCAGGAGAACGAAGAATTCATGGTCTGGATGAGAACCGCTGGTTTGCCGGCCTTCAGCAAGCTTTCCCGCAGGAACGACACCCATGCAATGAAGCCTGGTCGTTACGAGTTGAGCATCAACTACAGTACGTCTCGCGTCATCCAATCATCATAAGAGGTCGACTAACGATGGTTTAGAGTTTAACGTGACCGAGTACGACGGAACGAAGTCGATCCTACTTTCTACTAGGACGGCTCTTGGTGGGAAGAATCCTTTCATGGGAATCGCTTATGTGGTTGTCGGCGGAGTGTGTGTTCTCTTGGGCGCTTTGTTCACAATTGCCTATTTGATTCGACCCAGGTAAGATTACTGCGCCCATCACCGCTAGATCAAGAGCTAATGCCTTATCCTCTCTCATAGAAAACTGGGCGATCACACCTATTTGACCTGGGATTCAACCAACCAGCCAAGTACCGCAACGGCAACGGGACGGGACGATCGCATTCGACCGGGTGTGTGAAAGCGATCAAAAGAAAAATGGTAACTTTTTTGGTTTCTCTTTTTCTTTTCTTTTCTTTTCTTTGTTTTTTTTGCTCTCTCTCTCTCTCTCACACACACAAACACACACATAGGTGGCTTCCTTCTCTTCCTTCTCTTCCTTATCTTTCTGTATGTGTTTCACTATTCTATTCTATTTGGTGGGAGAGTCGTTACTGTGAACAAATGGACTATTCCGGATCGGGGTGTTAAACAAGGAGTTGCATGTATCTAACATTGCCACAACAATGCGCATTCTTTCTGCTTCTGGTCTTGCCCTCGTTCCTTCATCCACCCTGGACTGACTTCATCCCGCCGAGGAATTGGCCAGGCATCTCTGGATGCTATGATTTGTCTGATTTCCTCCACTCCACCCGGTTTCTCCACGCCGACCATCTTTTACGGCATCCCTTGCGTGGGACATGCATTCCACCGTGACGCAGCATTCTCCGGGCTCATGGAATTGCAATGGGCTCGGGGGACTTGGAACGCCGGTCATATACATAGCGAAGTTAGTCATGAAGATCGGTCTCGTTGTTTTCGTTCATGGGCGTGACGGGGGCCGCAACCACAATAGTAGGGCATCTTAACACCAACCATCATGGTCCGTCAGTCTTTTGCTTCGCTTGTGGTTCTTGTCACAGCCCTATACATCTTACAGGCTCGATGTACGCCCGTCGTGTTTCAGAAAGGTGGTATCTGCGCCACCGAGGATCCAGATCCATCTTTCCTCAGCGCCCTTGACCAAGTCCGGGTCAAGGAGACCAGGCCTGATGCTGCCGGCTCCGAAGCTCGCAGGGGCCCTATCGAGATAGAGACCTGGTTCCATATTGTGGCCAGCAAGGCGGAGGCAGGCCAGGTTACCGATGCCATGATCAATTCTCAGGTCGGTTTTTGTATTCTCATGTACCCAGCTAGTCCCGTGTTAACCGTCCGACCCAGATCTCCATTTTGCAAGACTCGTATCAGGATGCCTCCATTCGCTATAGATTGCAAGGCGTTACCCGGCATGTCAACGATGTCTGGGCCCGCAACGAAGACGAGATCGCTATGAAAACCGCACTCCGGAAAGGAAGCTATCGAACTCTAAACGTCTATTTCCAAACCGATCTTCAAGCCTCTCCAGGAGATACTGGACGTGCTGATCACCGCGGGGCCCTAGCTTCCAATGATCTCTCATCCAGTGTTTTAGGCTTCTGTACTTTGCCTGATCCAAAAATCAATGCCACCAGTGTCCGGGCTGATTATATCAAGGATGGCTGCAATGTGCTAGCTAAGACTATGCCGGGGGGTTCATTGGATCTTTATAACCGGGGAGGAACCGCCATCCATGAAATCGGACACTGGAACGGCCTCCTGCACACCTTTCAGGGAGAATCTTGCTCCTCAGATAACCCTGGAGACTACATTGCCGACACTCCACAGCAATCCACGCCCACCGACGGCTGCCCTACCCGCAAGGACTCTTGCCCTGATTCCCCTGGGCTCGATCCAATTCACGACTTTATGGACTACTCGTCCGATGTTTGCTACGAGAGCTTTACGCCTGGCCAGATACAACGTATGCGGAATGTGTGGGCATCTATGCGGGAGGGGAAATAACAGGATTGGCCCAGTCTTGTAAATCCATGCTGCGAGACTCTGCTGCGCGGAAAGTCCACGGGATTTTATTTAGACTTGCTGGATTTCCAAGAAATTGAGAAAATTATGTAAAGTTACGCATCAAGTTTCAAAGGACTCTCTACGTAGAGCTCGATCTTTCTTTTGCTTTCCCTTCCCTGCAGGAACCCAAAAAGCAAACAGCAATGGCATAGAAGAGTAACACGATTATGTAGTAAATCGCCTGGCTCGACAAGTCGATTAGCGCTTGCGCTTCGTGCCCCGGTCATCCTCGTCGATTTTATTATCCTGGTCATGCCGCTTTGCCTTCTTCTCCAGCTCGTCCCAGTCCTCGCCACTCTCCTCATCTCCACTAAAGTCCTCGTCACTGGCGTCCGCGCTGGCGTCGTCGTCAAACTCACTGTCCTCCTCGGAGCTCTCGTCGGCTGCAGCCAGCTCGGAATCAGACAATTCGAAAGCCGACTCTTCTTCGTCTTCAGAACCCTCCGAATCTGACTCGGCGGCCAAGAACGACCAACCACCGTCGGTAAAGAATCCATACGGATCACTTACGACCGTCTTCATGATGGTGGACCAATTCAGATTGAGAGGGCCCTCGGTGAAGGCAATATCAACCGAGTCAAGCCAGTCTTTGACACCCTCCAGTGCCTCGACAGGAATGGTGTTAACATGCACAGGCGGTCGATGGAAGTCCTTGAAAACAAAGACCAGGTCGAAGTTTTTGAGACCAAACTGTACTCGCTCCAGATGAGCAATTTCAATCTCGTTTAGGGTGATAACCATGAATGGGGGCTCAGTCAATTGAACAAGAGCATCCGTGGTTGGTTGAATCAAGACATTCGAGCGATTGGGAACGCCGGTAAAACCGATCTCTCGGAAAGGGATATCGACATCAACACCCTCGTCCTTGCCGGCATCCGCAATCTTCTCAGCGAAGGCCTTAAACTCACGGTCAAGCGCAGCTCTCCGGCGTCTTTCCTCTTGCTCGGCCTCAAATTCTTCCTCGTCGCCATACCGATGCTTGCGACGACGGTTGCCAGTCTCGTCAAACTGCATTTCAGTGGCTTCGCGGTAGAATTGCACGTCTCTTGTCTTTCTTTTTCCAATCATGATGGGAGTCTTCAGGTGCACATGGATGAGGACAATCAGCTCATGGGCACATGGTTGGAAGAAAAGATGCTTGACGTTGCTAAAGAGCACATCGACATGTTCGTTGCGGAAAGGTGACAAGTATCGAAGACCGTTTTGGTGGATTTCCACTTCTCCGGGGACACGCTTGCCATCCAGCGGAGGCCGAAGGTAGACATCGGGGAGCTTAACTGGTCGGCGGTCTATAGATTTATGTTAGCATCAACGACGCTGCAGTAATAAGACGTTGCAACTGACTTCTGATTTCGACGAGCTTGTCTTGCTCGACCACATCCTCCATCTCCTTCTTCTCCTGTTCCCGTCGTAGGGCAGTCTTGCGAAGTTCGGTGATGTCCTGCGCGACCTGGGCCAGTCTGTCATTGTCCTTGGAGCGCAATGTCAGATTACGAACGAAATGAGCTGACGGATCTTCAAAGGGCTGGTCATCCTTTCGGCCCACTCCTTGGCCAGGGGAGAGGAAATTGATGCGGAGGTAGGCGTAGTCTCCTTCGTCGCTCTTGCTGGCGTTTTTGATAGTATTGATGTGGAAAGGCACCGGTCTTCCCATGATGGGCACAATGACAGTGGACGCTTTGTGATCAACGTACACGACGAGGTCCTTGACCTTGGCAGGCAGCTGGTTATCTCGTTTATAGGATTCAAAGCGCTTGAACTTCTTCTGGGCCACTCCGTTATCATCTCCAGTAGTTCCTGTAAACCTGTCCAGACCTTCCTTGGTCTTCTTTGCCGCTAATTCTTTCTGATGCTCACGACGACGTGCTTCGGCACCTTCGTTGATTTGACTTGGTCGTTCGGCACGAAGCTTCGTCCGCGTGACATTTCGGCTTGCCACTGCACTGGACTTTGATTCCTTCTTCTCCTTGACAGGCTTTTCCGGCTCCTCATCATCTCCAAAGTAAAAGGAGACAGAGTCCATGTCTATGCCGGCGTCTTTGGTGAAGACGTGAGGGCCGTTGTCTCCAACACGAACGGTGTCGGTGATGACCATAGAGTAGACACTGTTTCCCTTCGAATCCGAATCCTTTACGTCAGTCAGACCAACGGTGATTGACAGCGTCATGCCATTTTTCAAGACTCGGTTGTTCTTAGCGTTGAGGACCATGTTCGAGTCGCGCAACTCGATGCCAATTGCTGCACCGATGTTTTTGACCAGATGGTTTTCAAGTTCAGGCTTCTTTGACCGGACGAGGTTGAGTGCCTTGTTGTACAGATCCTTAGCAACCACCCCGTCGCGAACATCTTTCATGACCACTTCATGGAGATTCAGCAGGAATGCATAGTTTGCTTCTTGGGACTTGCTAGGATCCACCAGGTAAGTCCGACCGATCAATGAATTGTACGTCTTGTATCGGATACCAAAGCTTGAGAGAATAATGCCAGGTTCCAAGTTTTTGCCATCCGATGTCGCAGTCAGCTTCAGATCGTACGAGCCTCCGCTCTGAACCACTGGCCCGTAAGCCCAATCGATCTGCTGAGCGTCAAACTCAGATGGCAGGCGCGCCAGCTTGTTGAAGAACTTCGCATCGTCAATCTTGGCATCAACCTTGGCAGCAAGCGCCTTGTGAGTCATCTGTTTTTCTTCATCGAGCAATCGCGACATCTCATCGACGAAAAATTCTGACATGAGACCGCTGCACGCTCTGGAGGCATTGCGAATCGAAACCTATGTCTCCCATTAGAAACCTGCAGATGATGCCAGAAGGGGCAGCTAAACTCACCAGCTCTTCGGGGTCCTTGATCGCAAAGGCAGCCGAAAGCGCGGGCGTAATGTCCACTTCCTCCACTTCCTTCGAGATATCTCCGAATGCACGTTTCCAGTCGTCGGCGAAAGGCCCGGATGTGGTGTCTTTTGGAAGGGTGCCGACTTTTTTCTATTGAGTGAGCGTTAGCGAACGGCCAGAATGAAGAAACTGCTGATCTGCAAATCACTCACTCCTGCGCTCTTGATCACATCCAAACATTTCTCGAACGCCTTGGTCTTGGTCTCCGGGTCCTTTGTCGTCACCAGAAGCTCGACCGGAATTTTACCGCCTTTCAGAGGCTCGAGGAGTTCAGCTAGGAAGCCAGTAGGTTAGCATGGCGATGCGCATGGCGATTGAATTGGATAAAATCACATTTTTTGGCCGTAGTGACCACGTAGACGGCTTCAGTCGTAAAGACGAAGAGGGTGGCAGGGAACTCGTAACCGAGAAGCCAGAACTGCGAGTCAACGGAATTAATATCAAGCAGACATGTGGAGAGGAGCTGGAGAGATATAGCAGAAACAAAAAGCAGATAACTTACGTGCATGGCGTTGTTCTTCTGGAAGGAGCCCTCATCTGTCTTAGTCTTGCCCATGAGGATGATCATAGAGTCCGCGCCACCGAACAGCGCATTCCCCGAACGCTTGTCTGCCTTCCATGATGCGTAGAGATTGGATAGGTGATTAAAGAAATTGTTTTTGTCAATCGCGATCTTCTCGGCCATCTTGGGCGATCTGGTGCGAGCAAGGCCCGGCAGCAGCGAGACTGACGACACGAGTAACGGGCAACTGGGAGTGAGGTAGAGATCAAGAGTGCATGCGAGTAAGATCGAATCAGGGGATTGTTAAAAGAACTGATGGTAGAAGATGGAAGATGGAAGATGGAAGAGAAACTGCAAAAGGAACGTGCAACTGGTTAGGGAAGATGTCGACCCTTGAAGGAGGACGCGAAAAGCGCGTTTTGAGTCGCAGCGGGTCCCGTGCTCAGTTTTCCCTTTTGCGGATTAGCGGCTCCGCTCTTCTGCTTCTCGCTCGCCCGACGAAATTCGACGGAATACCACTCCACTATTCCTCTCTGTTTCTGCACTAGCTTTTTGCTCAACTTTCTTTTACCCGTGGACTTTGGGCTCTGCATTTGCAAGCATGTTTGATTTGGAATTCTACTTGGTCATTCACTCCAACTCCCTGTGATAGCATTGCTCTCTGCGCTCTTTGCTCTCTCCGGCAACCAACAAACCAAGATATCATGGCCTTGACTGCCTGTCAATAAATTCGAAAGCTGCAATGAATCCTATATTCCTTGAGCCTCACTTAACCGAACCGGGTCCTCGGAGAAAGTCGCGCAATGATGCTGCTACCGGGGCGTCCGCCGCCGGTGTCCGTGCTCTCAGTGCGCAGATGGTGGCTTTCTACTTCCGGGCCCCGATCAAAGCCTTTTTTCGCACTCGAGTTGAGTAAGTAATCCTGTTGCTCATGATTCCCAGCTGTACCTTCATTGACACTGGTATTAGTTACATGGTAGATCTCTTTTCACTCCTGCACCCAAGTTTCGATCCACTAATCGCCGGCTGTCGTCCTTTGGTATAAACAGGCGTTTGCAAGAGCTGTGAACCCGCGTGTTGCAGAGGGGAAATGGTCCATACATACCACTACCCCCGGGTTGTTAATACATGCTGTCCGGACATATGGCTGGCAATTCATACCGAACCAAGTGTTGCCTCCTCTGATGGCGAATGCAGGGTGAGTCCTGCGTAGGATTTTTTGATGGGATCGAAAGATCTGACTTTCATGATTTTCTACCGCAGTGTGGGTGCTGTTCTGTATACGTCCTATCTTCAGGTTTTGGGCGCCCTCCACGAACCCGTGTCCCAGGGAGCCAAGCGAATCTGGCCGCCCGCATCTCCTTCTGCCACCTTCACAGCCGGCTTTGCCGCTGGCACCATTCAGTCTATTATTGCGGCTCCCTTGGATGCCTTGCAGGTTCGACTTCGGACCAGCGACATGTTAGAAGGCCAGTATCGGAGTATGTGGCACTACGGACACCATAAACTCAAACAAATCGGTCTACGAGGCGTCTTCGCCGGCTGGAGCCTATCTTTCCTGCGTGACTCGCTCGGCTATGCCGTGTTTTTCTCCTCATTTGAATACGTCAAGTCCCAGTCATATTATTCTTTTATCACGTGGTACTATGGATCCTTGCATGCCGACCACCTGGACACGCTGCCATCATCCGGCTCCAGTCACCGCGGAGTCCCTCTCATCAAGCCGCACTATGCGCTGGAGCCGTGTTTTCTTATGATGGCCGGCGTGGTAGCATCGGTAGCACAACAGGCTATCCAGCATCCGCTGAGCAGGATTCAGGACCTTCATCTGGGACGGTTGGAATACCTTGATCGTCAGGCGAGTCTTGACCACTCGCGGAAGCAGATGCTGCGTCTATACTATCACGCCTACCAAGAGACCTGGAAAAGATGCAAACGCAAGGCCATGCGAGCTGGTGGCTGGCGACCCTGGCTGTTCCGCGGATTTGCGAGCAGCGCCATTCGCCAAGTGCCTAGCACAAGTGCAGGCCTGGTGATATTCGAACTCGTACGTCGGCGATATGCGAGTCTAGATGATACAGTGCATATTCAAAAGGACGGATACGATATCCTTCTTACCTAGGACTCGCACTATGTCGTGACTGAGGAGGAGGGCCGTGAATATATTGAAGTTTACAGATTTGTCACGTTGTCTTTTGCAGAGATACCCTATACATAGACAAGAAGCAGAATACCCTATGTGGGATGTGAGATGCAGGACTTTCCCAGACCCCTACGCTAGATAGCCCATATGGTATACTATAGTAAGTATGGAATAAGCCGAGAATGCACAATTAGGGTTCTAGCGACGTGTTAAGAGTGAAAATAATTGTACAACTATCATTCACGGCGTCTGAGACCCACCAGGTGTGGATCACTTCCCGGATTTGATCGCGATTAGGCTGAGAGCGACCCGTATTTGCTTGACTCCCCTGAAGTCCTCAGCTTCTGTCCTCATCGAATCTGAAGCATTGCCTATGTTCCAAATATGATAGGATTATCGAGACCTTAACTTTCTATCCAAACTCAACATATCCTACCTCAGTCATTCTTCTTGCGTCCCCCCTATATACAGGAAAGCGTGGATTCACGTCGAGACCCCCAAGCCCCAAGCCCGCCAACTTCCCCCGCCTGACGCTTAGCACTGACTCCGTCATCCTACGTCCGCGTGAGCTGTGTGTGAGCTGCGTGACCCAGAGGGAGCCCCAGACAGAAGTCCAATAGACTTTCCACATTCTCAGAGAATCGAGTTACTGCCTGCCGTGACCGCTCCTGGCTTGATCCCCCCAGAGCCGAAAGGGCCTCTCCTCCCCCGCCTAATCTGCCTGATTTGCCTTGAACGTGCGGAGAATCGACCTCGCATTTCCTTGGGCTGATTTCCAGCCCCGCCGCCAACATTCCTTCTCAAACCTCCCTGCGCGCCATACCCCTCCGTGCACTACCCGACCTCAACAAGTCCCCCGTGCTGGAATCTGCCAGCGAGAAGGGCAGTAGACGATCATCCCATTCGTCTGCTCGCTCCGTCGAGTCAGACTTCTCGATCTTGTCGGACACCGGTGATCTGGCCGCGGACCGGCTTCGGCCCTGCCTTCGCAACTCTTTAGATCGAGAACTCCTAGGTTCACGGACGAAAAGCTCGAAGCGGGTGCGCTATCCGCAGGATCTGGACGACTCCCGGTCGGACATAAAAGACGAGGAACAGGAAATAGAAATCCCGGAACCGTCCCCGCGGCGTGTATCCAGAGCCGAGCGTATTTTGGCCGCCATCATGACCCCCCGTAGTCGGCAGAATGCCCAGGCCCATGGCTTGGTGGGAAAGCCGTTGCTGTGAGTATTGTCTGGACAGGTGATTTGACACGGCTTGCTGACTGCGTCTTGTAGCTACTTCACGAGTGTATTTGTATCGCTAGGTGTCTTCCTCTTTGGCTACGATCAAGGCGTCATGTCCGGCATTATAACGTCCGTATCTCCCCAGCTCCCCAGCATTCCCCACAAGCGACCAATACAAAGGACTTGTGACCAGCAATACTAATAGATGAACAGCGGATGGTATTTTCGTGATTACTTTGGCCAACCGTCCCGGGCTACGATCGGCACCGCGGTGGCCATTCTTGAAATCGGCGCCTTCATATCGTCGCTTCTGGTAGGACGTATCGGTGACTTGATTGGCCGCCGCAGAACCATTCTCTATGGGTCCATGATATTCTTGATAGGTGGTGCTCTTCAGACATTTGCAACCAGCATGACCTTCATGATGGTGGGTCGGATCATTGCCGGGCTGGGTGTCGGTGCTTTGTCGACCATTGTGCCCGTTTACCAGTCAGAGATTTCGGTAAGATGAATCTCATTGAAGTCTCTCTGTTGATTTCTATGTGCTGACGAATAGTAAAGCCTCCACACAATAGAGGGAAGCTAGCCTGCATAGAATTCACCGGCAATATCTTTGGATATGCAACCAGTGTGTGGGTGGACTACTTTTGTAGTTATATCGAGTCTGATTACTCCTGGCGCCTGCCCCTGCTGTGTCAATGCGTCATGGGCGCATTACTTGGTGTGGGAAGCTTGATCATTTGCGAGTCGCCGAGGTAAGATCGGACAACCCGAAGCGTCTTCATGTGTTCCTAACTCTTGCTTTCAGATGGCTTTTGGATAATGACCATGATGAAGAAGGCATGGTGGTGATTGCCAACCTCTACGGCGAGGGAGACATCCACAGCGACAAGGCCCGTCAAGAATATCGCGAAATCAAAATGAACGTCTTGCTGCAACGGCAGGAAGGTGAAAGATCCTACTCCGACATGTTTAGGCGCTACTCCAAGCGGGTCTTGATCGCTATGTCGGCACAGGCGTTGGCTCAATTGAACGGAATCAATGTCATTTCGTACTATGCCCCCCTGGTCTTTGAATCGGCTGGTTGGGCCGGTCGATCTGCCATTTTGATGACCGGAATCAACGGCATTACATACTTACTATCCACCATTCCTCCCTGGTATCTTGTGGATAACTGGGGCCGGCGTCCAATTCTCCTGTCCGGAGCGGTGGCCATGATGATCTCACTTTCTATGATCTCGTACTTTATCTATATCGAGATCGCCGCCACCCCCACCTTGACTGTCATTTTTGTCATGCTCTACAATGCTGCATTCGGGGCTTCCTGGGGTCCGATTCCCTGGCTATACCCACCAGAGATTCTTCCCTTGAACATTCGCGCAAAAGGAGCGAGTCTGAGCACTGCCTCCAATTGGGCGTTCAACTGGCTTGTCGGGGAAGTGACCCCTGTGCTGCAGGGTGCCATCAAGTGGCGGTTATACTTGGTTCATGCCTTTTTCTGTGCATGTAGTTTCGTGCTCGGTAAGATATTTCCCCCGACGTCTTTGATGTTAGACATCTAATCCTTTATCTCGCAGTCTATTTCCTGTATCCCGAGACCAGCGGTGTCCGGCTAGAGGACATGAACATCTTGTTTGGAGATGCATCCACGGCTATGCCCACCCCTGCCACCGAGGGTGAGCGAGGCTCTCTGATGGGTGCTAGCTCGCCCGTTCCCTCGCTCGATATTCGACGGCAGTATGGCCAATTCGGTACAGAGAGTGCCATCCCGGGGCTTGATATCGATCCGCCATCATTAAGCGACGGTGGCCCTAGCAAGCCTGCGCGACAGGACTCACAGACCGGTAGTACTCGGGGAGAGGGAATTGGCGGCTGGATCTCGAATATGGTCAATCGCCACCGAGGGTCTGGTGCTGGTAGCAGCCAGAGTCAATACAAACGTCTTAATCAAGGAGACGAAGGAGATGGGGCATAGGAAGACCATGGGCACTTCCGATACCTCTTCTATTATACCCTTTTATCGTTCTAAATCATTTTCATGGAATATCATTCTCTTTGGGAAGCCTTTCTCTCATACCCTCCCTTTGAGTCGTATATCCAGTGCTCTGTCTCTTTCCCGGCCCCTGATGCCTTGTATGTTGTCATTTACTTTCTCCATCTGCTGTATTTGATAGAGCGAACAAAGAGGCTTCCTCCCTAGGCTCTGTCCGTTGATTTTTGTCGCGGGGCTACGCATGTATACTTCCATGTTGTGATTACGCCCCACGTCAGCATGGATACAGGGAATTCACGAGTGACAATGAGACTATGATCGATCAATACGACAGACTAACTAACTAGTTAGTTAACGAGCATGCCATATATTAGTCATATTCCCACGTGACTAGCTACAACTACTAGAACGTGGTCATTGAGTCTGAAGCCTGTGTTGACGTCTACTTAGTGATTCTAAGCCTAAGCGCCCGGCCGTCTAGATAGAAAAGCCCCTCCTGGCAGACACTATCCTATCTATATAGGCGTATTTAGACGTAACATGCTACCGGAAAGGGGGCTGATGTTACTATAATAGGACACAGCCACGTTCATCCGAAAACGGTCCTGGGGCGCTGAACGCTAAAGCGGAACTGTTTATTCTGGCCAACTCGGCCTCTTCGCTTCTTCCTCTTATCTCTTACTTCCTCCTTCTTCTTTCCTTTTTTTCTTTCCATCTGATCTTTTTTATTTTACTTCATTGTGGCCTCTGCGCCCGCTATGATTCTTTGAGTCATTCCCCGTGATTACTCTCCTTTACGAACTCCCTGGTGCTCTCCCCGATCCGACCCTAGAATCTTCCCTCATTTACAATCGACACCATGGCGGACATTGACACTGCCATAAGTACTGGGGCCAAACCTGATGCTGATCTGCGTCGGAGAAACGTCCCAGATGCTGGAAAAAATCAGGCGCCCGCCTCGCGAACCGTCGAGCACGATGTGAAGAAGACCCGCTCATCACAGGTGAGGCCCTTTTCTCCGTCCATTGTGTCCTACGAGCTTTGCTAACTTCCTTTTTTGGCGGCGTAGTCCCTCTCTTTCCTACACGTCCTTGCTGACTGGGAACCAATTATTGCTCCCATTGTCTTGACTGCCCTCTCCCTTTTTACTCGCTTGTACCGCATCGGTCGCTCCAACATTGTGACCTGGGATGAAGCTCAGTAAGCTACCCTCCCGCCAATACAACAACATACATCTACCTTGACTGACCTGATCTAGCTTTGGAAAGTTCGGTTCTCATTATTTGAAGCGCGAGTTCTACTTCGATGTCCATCCACCCCTGGGTAAGATGCTGGTTGGCCTTTCGGGCTACCTGGCCGGCTACAACGGGTCCTTTGAGTTTAAGTCGGGCGAGAAATACCCGGAAGATGTGAACTATACCTTTATGCGCGCCTTCAATGCTTTGTTTGGCGTTGTCTGTGTCCCTCTCGCCTATTACACTGCACGCGACTTGAATTTACGCCGGGCTACCGTCTGGTTGATCAGCTTGATGGTTCTGTTTGAGAACTCTTATGCGACCATTTCTCGCTTTATCCTTCTGGATTCCATGCTTCTCTGCTTCACTTTCACAACCACGCTGTGCTGGGCGAGGTTCCACCGCCTCCAGAATGCTAGCTTTTCTATGGAATGGTATGTCTGGCTCTGTCTGACTGGGCTGAGCATCGGCTGTGTCTGTAGTGTCAAGTGGGTCGGTTTCTTTTGCACTGCGCTCGTTGGTCTATACACTATTGAGGATCTGTGGAATAAATTTGGTGATCTTAAGATACCCAAAGTAAGTATTAACCTAAGCCCCTATGGACATGATTAACTGACTGGGGTTTGACTAGACTGTGCTTGCGAAACACGCCTTCGCTCGTGTGGGAGGCTTGATCGTCATTCCGTTGTTGGTATATATGTTTTCTTTCTACCTGCACTTCCTCGTTCTTGCAAACAGCGGCCCTGGAGACGCCCAAATGAGCTCTCTTTTCCAGGCGAACCTGCGTGGCACCGAGGTCGGTAGGGATAGCCCCCTTGAGGTTGCACTCGGATCACGAGTCACTCTTAAAAACATGGGCTACGGAGGCGGTCTCCTGCATTCGCATGTCCAGACGTACCCCGAGGGTTCGAACCAGCAGCAAGTCACATGTTACCACCACAAAGACGCCAACAACGACTGGTTCATCTACCCGAACCGCAATGAGCCCGACTTTGATAACTTTGCGGACTTGAAGTTCATCGGCGACGGAGATGTCATTCGCCTCATCCACGGACAGACGGGTCGCAACCTGCATTCCCACGCCATCCCCGCGCCGATTTCCAAGTCTCACTACGAAGTATCTAGTTACGGAAACATCACTATCGGAGATGACAAGGACCACTGGCAGGTCGAGGTGGTGGATGACGTTGCATCCCGGGATCGTTCAAAGATTCGCACCCTGACCACTGCATTCCGGCTACGTCATCCATCACTTGGCTGCTATCTGCGGGCTGGAAATGTCAACTTGCCCCAATGGGGATTTAAGCAGATCGAAACAACTTGCGTCAAGGAAAACAAGGCGAGCGATGTGTACACTCACTGGAACGTTGAGTCGCATACCAACGAGCGCTGTAAGTCCCCGGGCACCTTTCGATGGTACTCTTTGGCCCTTATTAGACATGGATTATTAACAAATTGCATGCAGTGCCTCCTGGCGACCCTGGCTCTTACAAGTCGCCTTTCCTGAAAGATTTTATCCACCTAAACGTTGCCATGATGACGTCCAATAACGCTCTAGTTCCTGATCCGGACAAGCAGGACGACCTGGCGTCGGCATTCTGGCAGTGGCCCATTTTGAATGTCGGTCTGCGGATGTGCTCCTGGGATGACAGCGTGGTGAAGTACTACTTGCTTGGAAACCCGGTTGTCTACTGGGGCAGTTCCGCCAGTCTCATCGGTTTCGGCCTTGGATTCCTGTGGTATCTTCTACGGTGGCAGAGGGGCTACCAGGAGCTGAGAAAAGCGGACATTGATCACATTCACTACTCCGGACTTTATCCAGTCGTTGGCTGGGTCTTGCACTACCTTCCCTTCATCATTATGGCACGTGTGACCTACGTCCACCACTACTACCCCGCTCTCTATTATGCAATCCTTACTTTCGGCTTCTGTGTCGACTGGGTCACCCGGAGCGCGAACGCTCGGGTCGTCACCGCGGTCTATGCTGTTCTGTATGCGGTCATCATCGGGCTATTCGTTCACTTCCGAGATATCGTGTTTGGAATGGAGGGCTCCAATCAGCAGTGGGCTCACCTGCGCTGGCTGCCCGGCTGGAAGATTGCCAACTAGTGAGGGAAATTTGAGGAAGATATGGTTTCCTGATACTTTTCTCTCTATTTCCCTGTGCAGATGTTGACTGACGTTGGTCCAGCGTCATGTTTTAAGGGAAAGACCCTACGAGCGTGCAGCGAGCTGGAATAGTCTTGGGGACTATAATAATGATCATTCTGTCTCTCAATAGACTATGCATTGTTGTAAATCGGATCGAGCTTTTTCGTTATGAATTGTCCTATCATGTACATATTAAGACGGCTTTCTCAACTTGAAGCTTCCCCTTTGCTGTAATACCCTATCGAGCCCGGGCTCTAGCAACAACCTCCGGACCAGCCACTGCCTTTGCGCATCGCATCATCCATGCCCAGAGTTACAGTTCTTGGGACTCCCGTATTGGACCCTCCAGAGGCCCCAAACCCTTTAACCCCGCTGCGTCGATCATTGAGGTCGTATCTACCGGCCTCGATATTGCGGTAAATCCTCTCAGCCACTTCTAAAAAGGCTCGTTCAACGCCATCTCCGGACTTCGCACTCGTCTCGACATAGCGCACGATGCTGTTTAGACGGCACCATTCCTCGGCCTCTTCCTTGGTGACCTGTCTTTGGTTGGATCCGGATTCCTGTCCGGTCAAGTCTGTTTTATTACCAACTAGGATAACCACGATGCCTTCCTCCGCAATTTGACGTAGGTCCTGGAGCCACTGCGTACACGATATGAAGGTCGATCGCCTGGAAATGTCGAAGACGAGGAGGGCACCGGAGGCGCCGCGGAAATAGGAGCGAGTGATGGATTTGTAGGTTTCCTGACCAGCAGTGTCCCAAAGAGAGAGCTTCATCCGTTTCTGGATGGACGAGTCCTGCGGCTTGCGCGGTGGGCTGGGGAGGCCCGAGGCTGTTGACTCTTCGGAGATCTCACCAGGAGCTCCAGAAGAACCGCGAGAAGGCCCGTCTAACCCCAGACCTAGCGAGGCAGGCGGTCCCACGGGCACGATCCTTGACCCAAATTCAACCCCAATAGTGACATCGTGGGAAGGGGAAAAGCGGCCTTCACAGAGCCGGATAGTGAGCTACTTGTTAATTAGTGCTTGAGCGGGGCAAGATCAACATCACGGGTACTCACGCTGGACTTCCCAGTGCCCGAGTCACCAATACAGACAAGCTTAGCAATGTAATCCCATGGCTGTGACATGGAGATAGTCGGTTTTCCGAAGATGTGGAGAGCTGCAGCTGCAGCGGCTTTCCTGGAAGGAGCTGAAGGTCGGTTATCAGGGATGCTGAGTCAGCTATCGGGGCCTGACCTGCACGGATGACGCTTGCATCGCCTGAATGACCTTCGCTAAAGCTCGTCTCAATCTCTCTTCTTCTTTTCGGTATCATATTATATCTTTCTTTCCCCTCCAATCCTCCTTTTCTCTCTCTCATTCTTGCTCCTCTGAACAGTTCTATGCTGGCCTGTTTGCTTTTATAACGGGCAACTCTCCCACCTTCCGACCCCATTCTCCACCTCGATAGTGGGCCATGTTCTCGGAATGTATGTATCGCCTTTTTATTTTTTATTTTTTCATTTTTATTTTTACCCTATGGAGGGTTGACGTTGGTGACAACACTTAGATGCATCACGCTTCCTTGCTCAGTCACAGTCACGAGTAGCCTCTCGCCCGGACGAGCTCCAGAGAACCGGTCGTGCTCATCCGAACCAGCGCCAGGGCAGTACGAGGAACCCACCCTCCCGCTCTTTCTTGAGAACCGGCGATCCATATCGACCCGGGCCATCACATATTTCCAATTTTCCTTTTGCTTCGCGAGCTTCCGCGCAACCGGCTCCTCTGTTCTATAGCGCCACCGATGAATTCCGGGAAGAAGACGACGAGACGGAACGAGAACGCGAGATTGCCGATTTCTATGCACTACAACGATCAAGACGGCAGTTTGGTGACAGCAATCTCAAGGACTCCTCAGAACTCGAGTACTCCTCCGAACATTCGGCCGGTTTTCATGAAGGACATTCTCCCTACAATGATCGCCCCGGTAATGGCAAAGGGATCAAGAGCTCGTGGCGTGGAGAAAAGGAAGCACCTGCTCCTCGTCACTCCCGAATCGAAACTGTGACCGAAGTGATGGAGCATGAGCCTGTTCCTTTCACGGGCTCCGAAAGTAGCAAGGCTCATGGCAATCTGGTGGATATCGGACTAGGGGATTCCCTACTGGGCAACCTCGAGGACGAGGTCCGTTCCCAGTCCGAAATCGTCGGTGATGACCCGCCTATTCAGCGCTTCCGAGAAAGACCTTTGACTCAAGAGGACCCTTTCAAATTCAGTTCATTCAGCTCTCCTACTGAGCATACCAAACCGCTCACATCCGAGGTGGCTCGACCGCCAAGTTCAGCGGCTTCTTTTCCCGCATCTATTTCGCCGCTCGCTTCGGAAACCTCCATGCATGACATATTCTGGGGACAGCTGTTCCTCATATCTCTCGCTGGGTTATTTGCCACATCTTTCCTGGTCTGGTTGCACACATCTACGCCATCCGGTGACAAGTCTAAATGGGGCGACACAATCTACTTGACTGTCCACGGTTCTTTCTTCCTTCTTGGGATATACACTCTCGTCTCCATTCTCGTGTCTCTCCTTTGGCTTGCTTTGCTACGATCTTACGTCGGACTTCTAGTCTATGTGATTATTGTCGCCGTTCCCACTATCCTATTTTCCTTCTCCCTGTATCCCTTTGTCTCGAGTTTCAAGGGCGCATGGCATGGATCCAGCATCCAGGATAAGGCGATGCGCTGGGGCTCTTTCATCCCTTTACTTATGGCCGGCATATGGACTTACAATGTCATTCGGGGACGTCGATCCATTAAAAAGGCGATTGGCATTCTCGAATTTGCATGTCGAATTTTGGCCGCAAATCCCGAATTGCTTGCCCTCGGACTGGGTGTTCTTGTCTGCGTAGTATCATGGACGTGGATTTGGATGCTGATGTTCACCCGCGTCTTCTTGGGCGGGCACCTGGCTGGACCGCGATCCTTCATCGTTGATCTGAGCAGCTGGTGGCTGGGGGTTTATTTCGTCGTGTTCTATCTATGGTCGCTGGGAGTGATTGCTGGGATCCAGCGCGCCGTCACGGCCGCGACAGTGAGCCAGTGGTACTTCCATCGCCTGGCGAATCCGGCACCCACATCACGGCAGATCATTCAGGCTGCCGTCGTGCATGCAACCACCACTCTGTTCGGCACGATCTGTCTGTCTCGTTTCCTGGGCTTGTTGATTCGGCTTCCGTTGATAATACTCCCCAGCCGTCTGTCCTCGTTGCTCAGCCTCTTTGCCTATTCTCTAATCCCCACACCCATTGCCTACCTAACCAACCCTCTCTCCCTCACCTACGCGGCCATCCATTCCCAGCCATTATCGGCATCTGCGCGCGGATTGAGCCAGATGACAATTTTGGCCCCATCGGCAGCCTCATCGTCCCTGCATCCTCGCGCCTATTCCCGCTCTCCGGGAGCTTCCGCATCTCTTCTTTCCTACCGTCTTTCAAAGTTGATCCTTCATGCCACGCGCTTTATCATGTCTTTGGCCTTGGGCTTCGGTGGCTGGGTCACCACAGCTCGAAGCTTGGCCACTGCCGCTACTGGCGATACGATCCGGGGCAGCTTGTATGCCTACGTGGTTGGTCTGATAGCGGCAGCGATTGGGTGGAGCATCTTGGGTGCCATGGAAAGTGTCATTGCAGATATCGTGGATGCCTCTGTGATCTGCTGGGCCAGCGAAGTTGGCATCTATGGCCGGGAAGCCCGCTACTGCCGTGAGGCTGGCTGGCTCTTTGGCGACTCGAACTCGGATTTCCGACCGGAGTATGGAGAAGTCTAGTCGCATTTTGTTTGTCCTTGCGTTTTTTGAGCGACTGTTTTCCCCCTTCCATTTTCTCTGGTGTCTCATGACCTTTTTTCTTTACGATTTAGAGTATAGTTTGAGCGGGTATCACATGGCGATCGATCTTAGCGACACTGAGTTAACGGCGTTGTACAATGGCATTTCCCTTCTTACTCTTCATTCTGACTTCTCCCTCGAGACACGAAACGTAAGATGGGGTGAGTAAGTAAACGAGTCATTTGTATTGGCCGTGGTATATTCAAACATCGAATAGCTACACATCAGAAAAAGAAATCCAGTGCTCGTGGTATCATCGTTAGAAAAGAAATCACATCGAATGCAACGAAAAAGAGGAAAATAAAATGAAACAATAAAAAAAAAAGCCGCCCCCTGGAACGCCGCAAGGGTCTTAGCCCGTCATTAAAGAGACAGACGCCGCTTCCACTCCACATCTTGCTGTGCGCACCATTCCTTGAGCATTGAATAACCGAAACGCACTACTTCAATGGGTGGAGTGGTACCCCCAAATGGAAGAAAATAATCACCGGCGTAGTCCCCGGCTTTGAGTGGTATCTTGCCTCGCTCGGCATGATTGTGAGACCGATGAGACCAAGTGGTGGGAAAGTTCTGATGAAGAACGTCCTCGGAGAGAGCCCGTGTCCCCTCCAACCATAGCTTCTGCGACTCCCGGTAGCACTCGAGAAGTCGAGTCCTCAGCTCGAGGAACTCCTTTCGGCTTTTCTTGTTCTCATCCGACAATATGGTATTGCCATCGCTTCCGGGAGTGGGAGTGGGCACCGGGGTGTGCTCGCCCGGTAATGGGCTCACTGCAAGACGTTCGAGGTCTAAGGCGTGGATGGCATCGTAAGACACGGCACCCAAGAGAAGACAGAGACCGTGCAGGACGGGATATGAGGCGCTGTAATTGCGGACTACTCGCCAGTATGCCAGAATGGATACCCAGGCAGAAGAATCCCCGCCCTGGCGCATCAGGGCCTTGGATTGATCGTCGGCGACAAAGGCAAGAATGAAGCACATGATGGCCTCAATTGCAGTCACCAAAGCCAGCTTCTCATCCGTGGCCGAGGCTCCGCTCTTGGTCCTCGACCGTTCGGAGGCATGTTTCAATTCTCGACCGGTGTTGCTGAACTTCTGGAACTCATCACGCCAGGCTCGACGCTCGTTATTACGAGGACGGCTATCTGACTGGGAAGGCGATTCTTTCGATCCCGGGTCCACCGAGTGCCGTTTGTTCGCCAGGTTCACGGGGGTCTTGCCGCCAGCCTCTCCGGGATCAACTCGGCGTGAAACGGATGCTTTGGGATCTTTCACTGATGTTAATGTAGTAGACTTGGGTTTGTCGTTTCTAGATGGGAGAGAACTGGAGGCTGGCGTAAGGGGCTTTTCGGCAGATCCTGTGCGTTCCTTGAGACCGCCACATGCAGGATCCAGCAATGCTTCTGGCCCGGGCTTGGTCTTTGTTCTTGGTTTATCAGATGCAGTAGGACCGCGAGATGAGCCGGCATCTCTTCTCCTTTCAAGATGGGATGCGTCTTCATGGTCTGTATCCTGACCTGGCGGCGAATCGGACCAATGTGCTTTCCTCTTACCGGAAAATTTGAGAAGGCCTTCGACCCGTCGGCGATTTGCCTTGCCATACCGCAGTTTGACGATGCAATGTTGCTTTGAGGACTGAGAGTCTCTTAATGAAGTTCCGGCGCGAGTATTCTGGACATTTGAGTTGTTACCGCCGTCATCCCGCTTTCCTTTGCTGGTTGCGATGTCGCGCTTAGGTGAATGACGAGCTGGCGACCGTTCCTCGAATCTTGCCAGCTCCTTCTCGAGATCCGGCGGTAGTGTAGGAGAAAGCAACCGTGGCAGTTTAGTCGCGGGGGGAGTCGAGGTGGGGGGAAGCTTTGTCGGAGGGAGAGTAGGTGATAGTAGGGCGGGCAGCCTTGGAGATTGTGGTTTCTTCGAAGCAGCTTCCGCGCGAGGCTCCTTCTCGGGGGATAGTCGCGGTTTCTTAGGAGAATGCATCTCGGGGCCCATGGCCTGCTGAGAGCCGAAACTGTCTATATCGGACGTCGAGGGCCGTTTCTTGGGGCTCTTGGAAGGGGAAAGATGTGAATGCGATTTGAATGGTAGAGGCGGGTCGGTCTTGTCGCTCCTCTTTGAGGCGTCGAGTTGGGGAGCTGGCTGGGTTTCTTCGCGCTTGGAGTGGGAGCCGTCGCGCATTTGCTGATCGTGACTCATGGAAGACGCGACAGGTCCGGTAGTCTTTTGGTGCTTGTAGTCCTTCAGGCTGATCTTCTTCTTAGCTACCGTCTCTTTCGGGGTCTCTGTTGTGCTCGGCGCCGACGAACGATCAGCCATCATGCGCCCCGACTCGTCTGACCAATCTCCCACGGCCACAAGCAACGAATCCGTGTCGTGGTGTCTCAGGAAGGTCATATATTGAAGTTCCTCTTCCCCTGGGCTGAACGGGCGGTCATGTCCTACTGCCCAATTGTTCGCGGAACGGGACCCCAGGCGGAAAGGCGCATTCGTCGGGAGGGTGAGAAGATAAGGGTGAGGTGGAAGGACGTCGTCGGATAGACGCTTCAATCGTTGGTCGAGAGCTTCGAGCTCAGATGCAAAGGGCTGATTCGCGAGTTGGGAGATAGTCGTATCCGCAGAGGGGGGCTGATCGTTTACCGACATCGCAGTCCGCGGAGTTGAGCGACTTGGTAAACCATCGATCGTACTGGGCACCGAGCAGATAATTCGCCGAGCTGGAGCGTGTCACCAAAGCTGTAGTCCCTGGTAGCATGCGCCTGGGGGAGAATCGGGAGTCAAAACATCGAGGCGAGGGCGGAGAGATCTACACCGGCCTCGGGGTGGCTCATCGGAGCATCGTATCGAGATCCCCGGGTTAAGATTATCTTTTGAAGTAAGGGTGACGGAAGAAAAGAAGGTAAAGGGCCACACAGTGGTTCACGGGGATGATGAAAGGTGAATGGGTGAATTGGGGTTTCTATTTCGGGGGGGAGTTGAACTCGCCGCTTTTAGCGTCGACTTGTAGTAGCTGAGCGATAGCGATGCCATTAAGCATAAGATAAGTACTTTGGCTCGAGTGAACCAGGTATTGGAGATGGGTTTCTTGATTTCTTGATTTCTTCCCATATTTATACATTATCTATAGTAACACGATAACCGACTTGATTTGGTTTCAAGACCGAAGTATATAGACACCTAGGTGAGTTCAGTGTTTCAGTATTTTCAGTCTTTCAACCATATATATATATATATATATATATATTCGGTATAGTAAAGGTGTGTCCAGTGAAATCTCCTATATACATGTGCGAACCAGGGAACTTTTTCCTCCCTGCTTCTCTATGTAAGTGACTTTCAAATCCGGTCATCCTCGGCATACTTCTCCTGCCAGAATGCACGGTAATGCTTTTGCTGCCCGAGACTCGAGATCTCCTTGACTTCCTTGGGGGTCAATTGGAACGTCAACGCGCGCAGATAGCTGGCCAGGCGGGTTTCCTTGCCGCTTGTCGTGATGGCCACACATCCCCGGTCAAGAGACCAGCGCAGTAGGATCTCCGATTCACTCACCGCGTACTTCTTGGCCAAATCCGACAGCAGCGGATCCAGAGGTCCGCCACTCGCGCGAGTCATTGGCGTCAGACCGGCGTAGCTGACTGTCTGGATCCCTTTACTCTTGTGGAATTCCATCAGCTCCCCATGTTGGAGGTACGGGTGAAACTCGATCTGGTTGACCGATGGCACCACCTTGGCGGTTTTGAGGAGCGTCTCCAGATGGCTTCGCGCGAAGTTGGACACGCCGATAGACCGAGCTTTTCCAGATGCCTTGACCTGCTCCATTGCAGCCCAGGCGGCTTGAAGCTCACTCTCCGTGTCGGCAAAGAATGGGGCATGGATCAGGTACCTTTTAACTCGATCAATACCGTATACCGAGCTTAGTCGATAGAAAGAACTTACAAATCAACATAATCAAGCCCGAGCTTTTTCAAGCTGGCGTCAATGGCTGCAGGGATATCGGCAATGCGGGTATGAACCTTGGTGGTCACGAACAGCTCTTCTCGAGACAGTCCACTTTCCTTAATGGCGTGGCCCAGTTCCTCCTCGGTTCCATAGACTTCTGCTCCGTCCAGATGGTGATAGCCCAACTTCACCGCGTTCTTTGCCGAATCGACTAGCTCCCGGTTGATGCCATTGTCCGAAGACTTGTACCACGCAGTTCCGGTGCCATACCCGAGCTATACCTGTAAGCTATGCTTCACGAATATTCAGAAAGGATACACTTACAATGGGAATGACGGAACCGTCATTGAGCTTGGTAGTTGGGATGGTGTGGGGACTAGTCATTGTTGGAGCGTAGGAGGTAAGAAATATATACACAGAGAAAATGAGCGGACATCGAGAGACGTTTACAATTATTTAACTGGGAGACATACGTGGGGCGCGCGGCTCAGTTCCGCCTGAATAGTACACTTTCGACGCTTTTGGTTGCGGCCAGATTCGCCGCGATTAATAATGACATGATGTCATTCACGCTTAAGTCACAGGGTTCCCATCTCCGCATATACGTTTTATCAGATTGAGAAACGAAGAGCAATCCTTCATGATCTCAACTCGTGTGCTCCGCGCCTGTTCAGGACATCGATATATGTCCTCACGAATTTCATTTTCTCGTTCTCGTCCTCATTCTCATTTTCAACCGACACGAACTCGTTTGGCTCAAATGGCCTCGCATCTTTCCAGCTTCGCGGGAACGTCCTTGACGGATCTGCCTAAATCCAATGTCTTTACATCAAAGCTACCTCCCGACCCGGCTTTCGAGACACCCGAGGCTTCACACAAGGCTCCTCGGGAAACCCTGGGACCCCGCATGGTCAGGGGCGCTCTGTTTACCTATGTCCGCCCAGAACCGGTGGATGAGCCGGAGCTTCTCGGGGTGAGTCCCAGGGCGATGAAGGATTTGGGCTTGAAGCCCGGAGAGGAAGAAACGCCGCAATTCAAGGCGTTAGTTGCGGGTAATCAAATCTGGTGGGATGAGAAGAACGGGGGCATCTACCCGTGGGCTCAATGCTACGGTGGTACGTATTCCTACGGCTTGTGCCCATATCTCATTACGAGAAGGCTGACTAGAAATCAATAGGATGGCAATTGTAAGTCAAACTTATATGTTCCTTGCAAGACCAGAACTAACAGACCGCAGTGGTTCCTGGGCCGGACAACTTGGAGATGGAGTAAGTCAATACACAAGGGTAATAGGCAAAAGCCACGGAATCTAACGAATCAAAAGCGTGCAATTAGTCTGTTTGAATGCATCAACCCTCAAACAAAAAAACGCTATGAGCTCCAGCTGAAAGGCGCGGGCAAGACACCGTATTCGCGATTTGCAGATGGCAAAGCTGTTCTTCGATCGAGTATTCGGGAGTACATCGTTTCAGAAGGTGACTTATTCCACCCTCCTTAGTTAAGAGTCGGCCACTGAAAATATGTATAGCTCTTAACGCCCTGGGTATACCGACGACTCGCGCGTTGTCCCTGACGCTACTGCCCAACTCAAAGGTATTACGAGAGCGCATCGAACCGGGTGCAATTGTGGCCCGATTTGCCGAATCTTGGCTGCGAATTGGAACGTTTGATCTTCCTCGGGTTCGAGGCGATCGTGAACTAATCCGAAAACTCGCCACATACGTCGCGGAAGACGTCTTTGGTGGATGGGAAACCCTGCCCGCTGCGGTCTCCGTGGGTGAACAGCAGTCCTCGAACATTGATAACCCCCCGAGAGGTGTACCCCGGGACGAACTACAGGGACCGCAAGGGACCGAAGAAAACCGATTTGCAAGGCTCTATCGCGAGATTGCCCGACGTAATGCAAAGACGGTTGCGGCATGGCAGGCCTATGGGTTTATGAACGGTGTACTGAACACAGATAACACGTCGCTCTATGGCCTGTCAATGGACTACGGACCCTTTGCTTTTATGGATAACTTTGACCCGTCGTACACTCCGAACCACGATGATCATATGCTGCGGTATTCATACAAGAACCAGCCCAGTATCATCTGGTGGAACCTGGTCCGCCTCGGTGAATCTCTTGGTGAGTTGCTTGGTGCTGGGAACCGAGTGGACGAGGAAAGTTTCATCAAGCACGGTATCACGGAGGAAATGCAACCGGAGATCATCAAGCGTGCGGAATCCATCATCGAAAGAACCGGCGAGGAATTCAGAGCGGTTTTCCTGAATGAGTACAAGCGACTGATGTGTCGGAGACTGGGGCTTAAATCACTGAAAGACTCGGATTTCCAGGATCTGTTTTCAGAAATGCTGGATACTCTGGAGGCCCTAGAGCTGGATTTCAACCACTTCTTCCGACGCCTGTCGGGGTTGTCCCTATCCGAGCTGGACACTGACGAGAAGCGGAAAGAAGTAGCATCGATCTTCTTCCACGCTGAAGGGTTTGGTGGAATCGGCTACACTGATGCCTCCGCCAGGGAGCGCATTGCCAAGTGGCTTGATAGCTGGAAAGCCCGTCTACTGGAAGACTGGGAAGCCGGCAACGACGATGAAAGACAGTCAGCCATGAAAGCCGCCAACCCGAACGTGAGATTATAGCCCTACCCTTCCCCCCCCCCCCCGGGTTCTATGAAGCTGACCAGCTGACATATACAGTTTGTGCCCCGAGGATGGATTCTCGACGAGGTCATCCAGCGGGTGGAGCGGAAAGGGGACCGGGAGATTCTGGGTCGGGTGATGCAGATGAGTCTGAACCCGTTCAACGACGAATGGGGTCTTGACAAACAGGAAGAGGAGCGATTCTGTGGGGATGTCCCCAGGTACAAGCGATCAATGATGTGTAGCTGTAGCTCCTAGAGGGCTATAGGCACGACTACATCAGGAAATAAGAATACTGTTTTTGGAGATTAAATCATATGCATTTCCCCATGCAACTAAGTATCTCCCGTAAGGCGCCGTAAAAAGAATCCCATGCATACCCATTTTATTTGCAAGCCAAATCACCCATTGCACTTCGCTTTCCATGCCAGAAAGCCCGATAGACACGGCAAGGAAGATCAACGTAGGAGGAAATGAAACAACATGCAAAGAAAAAGATCATGGTCGTGATTCAAGCCGTGAGTGATAGTACAAAAAAGAATCCAGGGGAAATAGACATCTCAGATCGTGGCGCATGCAAATAGAAAATTTTTTGTTCCGAAATTACCCAGGGGCGGAAAGGACGAAAGATAGGACATTGCAAGATCCATTTTAGTTGGGGCACGCGGCCTGGACGTGGCCGGGCTGCTTGCACTTGTAGCAGACACGTTCGCCGCGGGCCTCAGTGGTGCAGTCTCGGGAAACGTGGCCAACCTCACCGCCTGCTCTTATATTAGTCTCAAGCCAGAAACGTAGAATGTGAAATGTGAAAGGGTTGAGAAACTGACAGTTGTAGCACTTCTGGCCCTGAGTGCAGTCGCGAGCCATGTGGCCGAAGCCACCACAGGAGTAGCAAGTCTGAGGGCGACCGCCGAAGCCGCCGCCGTAGCCACCACCGTATTGACCACCCTGGGGGCAGCTGCGAGCAATGTGGCCAACCTGGCCGCACTTGTAGCATTCCTGGCCACCGGAGGCACCACCGTAGCCGCCGGAAGAACCACCCTGAGGGCACTCACGGGACAGGTGGCCCGTCAGACCGCAACGGTAGCAGGTACGCTCCTTGGGAGGGTTGGGGCACTCGCGGTCTAAGATGGAATGATGAGTCTCTGATTCCAAGGTCGCTTGTGGTCATGAGATTTGACTGTGACTTACTGACGTGGCCCTCACCACCGCAGTTGTAGCTATCCAAGATATATCAGCCAAAAGCTCCACCGGCTGATGAGAACGGCGCTTACCAGGTGGGAGTACCCTTCTTGGGGCAGTCCTTGGCCTAAGAAAAGCATGTGAGCATTCAATCCATCATGTGATAACCAGCAATCAGAGAGGTATTGTAAATGTGGGAGAAAGTTGGGACGAAACGCGGGAGAAGGTCGAAATGCGCGAGAAGGTCGGGACGAAAAGACATGGTCTTACCTGGTGAGAGGCGTCACCGCCTACGGAGAAAAAATGTTAGTCAAGAAAAAACCCCCAAACTAAAAGCGATCACAACGTGCCCGGAGGCTTGTGTGTAAAACAAAATCATGAGTATCAGAGCAGAGCTAGCTTTCAGCTGCTCAAGAGATGCCATACTGGCCTATCTCCAGAGTAGTAAGCTGGCATTGTGTGGTGGAATAGGCAAGCGGAGCTAGAGGATAGGAGGAATAACACACAGTTGTAGCAGGAGCGGTTGGCACGAGGATCCATCTTGACAGATTGAAGTTGGCTAAAGAAAGTTGAAATAGTTTGTGGACGTGAAAAAACGGGGTGAGATGCGATGAAGAGGGATCGTTGAAAGAAGCGGGCGAGGGAGGAAATTTTGTAGTGCGGGGAGGGGAGAGAAAACTTCCCGCGCTCTCAGTAAAAGATTTTGAAACCTCGGGTTTCTCCCACTAAAAAATTAATAAAACGTCCACACTTGAGCACCACAAGATATAAATCTGGCTTTGCATGTTCATTATGCTCCGATGCATTAATATTTTTCATTGTGAAAGTTCAGTGCTTGAGCATATCCTGCACCATGTAGAGGCATCAATTGCCATTTGCCATCCAGAGTATCTCGCTCATGCACAATCGCATAGCCAAAGATTTAGGTTGCTCTGCCAAAGTCCAAGTCGCTGCGAGTCTGTTTCAATATGATTCTGACCTTAGAAGGAGCTGAGCCCTGACAACTTAATGCCGATTCTTGGCATCAGTTTGGCTCGTTGCAACCTTCGGAAGTCTCTGTGCACGAGTTCAGATGTCCGCTGCAGTCACTTATCAAGGAAGAAGTCATCCCATGGACAAATGAGGCAAAAGTTCCTTATGTCTTTTAGACTATACTGGGCGATTAGGCCAGCACATGAGCAGCACCTGGTCAATTTCCGATGGAGCACGGACAACCAAGGGTACTTCAAGGGTGACCAGGAATGGAATCACATTCAGAGACGAGGAAACCGGGGACTGCACGGCATTTAATACCCAGAGGCGACACGAGATCTGCCAGGGTCCTCAGCCCGAGGGGCTCGCATCTTGAGCACACCGAGTACCTTGTGTTACGGGGAGTTGCGCGACGTGTCCCTGAACCTGCGTTAGCGCATCTGTCAAGCCAACGCCCACGCCCACGCCCACGCCCACTCCCACTCGCACGCAGGTGGATTTAAGACTTGACCCCAGGACATCCCAAGTCATCAGAATCGGACGTGGCCCCTGGAGATCATGCCTTCGGTCTACATCAAGGTGCAGCTATGTGAAATCATAACATTCCAGTAGCTGGGTGCCAACTTGCTTCTCTCGGAGAAGGAGAACTCGCTCTTCATCAAATCCAACCCATTCATGCATGCAAGGTATCTCTTGTGGGCCACTGGGAGCCATCCCCAGCCCAGTCGCATCCCTCTGAATGCTTCTGGGCAGGAGGCCCGACTCGGATTCCACACGCGGCTTGTTCTCGGGGGTGACTTGAATGCTGTTCTCATCCTTCAACCGCCTGCGGCTACCCAACGAAGGAACGGCTGTCTCAAGTTCCCATAAACGGATTTCATCTCCACGGGAACTCACTGACACTGCTTTGCCGCGATTTGTCACCTGTACGACAGACACGGAGGATGTGTGGCCCCAAAGACGCTGCCCTCCGCGAACAAAGAGAGAGCTCAAATCGGAAACCACAAGATACATGGTCAACGTATTATCCGCATGCGATGTCAGCAAATACGGGTGAGCGTACGACATCGACGTCGGCGGCTGCTGATGCAAAATGGAGGGGACGGCGGGCCCCGAGTCTTCATTGTCGATGGGCTCGGAGGTGGCAGAACGCCGTGGTCTCAGTGAAGGCGTTCGGCCTTGCGTTCTCATTCCATATTGCGAATCAACCGTACTGGTAATACGACAGTCGAGTTGTTGACCGTCTTTAGCAAACCGGAGTTCTTGAATCCCTTGTGACCACCCGCAACCGATATGGAAGAAGCTATACACAACACTGGCCACAATGTCCAAAGCCGAGACTCGGAGAGACAGCGTCATTGGCGCGACCATGTTATCTGCCTTGAGTGATGCAAGTTCACGCGGCTGAGTGATATCGACGGCTGTCTCGGCCTGATCGCTGAGATTGTATAATGACAAATTCTTGTGCTGGGAGACGATCAGTAGATATGGCGACGAAAGAGCCATAGCGGTGATGGCTCCAACACTGAGTCCGACATATGACGATCGTAAGATCAAGCGGGATGTTGGGATGTCAAAAACGTAGCGATTGAGACGGCCATTCTCAAAACCCACCACGATCTCCTGTTCACTCTGCTGCTGACTCACTGCTAATGCTGTGGGAAGCACGGCAGAGTCCTCTTGTTGATCTGTAAAGTGGATATTTGCCAAGCAGCTCGCCGGGTCTCTTGCGGCCCAAGCTCGAAGCCCGTGGGAAACATCTGCCGTGAAGACATGCCCACCACAAAGCTTGACCAATGCGCAGGGAGAGATTGGTTGAGGAAATTCGACTTCGGTCACTCGACATAGTCCACGCGACCAATTGTGCCGCAGCCGATACTGTCTTTTCCAGTTCGTTACTTTTCCTTCCTCAGCCAAATGGCTATGATCAAGCCATGTCGAGACCTTTGGCGAGTACTCGGTTTTGGCTGGTAATGCCGAGCGTCCTACATTGGCAAGTCGACGGGCACGAGGACGCACCCATTGCGAGTAATACTGCTGTTTCCACAACTCCGAGTCCCCGCTAAGAGCGTAGAATCGGCGAGACAACCTGATTATAAAAGTTAAAAGCCAGCAGCAGAGCATGAATGCCTGAACACTTACGTTTGGCACACATTCAGAGATGAAACTGGAAGAAACGACAGGATACTGAGCAGAAGTTCGTCACTCAAGGAAGATAGCCGATCAACAGGGCCAGTCACAAGGTCCCTATTTCGTTTTGAAGGAGGCAGGCCAGATGTGTGATCTTCCCGGCGGCGTTTGGACATCCTGATAGATCACCCAAGAACATGGTCTCCTTCTGCAGGGTTGATGGTGAATGAGGAATACAAAATAGTGTGCTGCGTGCTACGTCAAGCGATCCTTATCGGAGCCACCGATAAGCAGCCGGGAAAGCGGTGAGTATAACATCACGTGTCAGCAGAGCGGTGAGTTTATTGCCGAGACGCGACGCGTCTTAACGCCGCTTTCTCGTGGCATCCACCCCATGAACTCCCCAGATGGAGATTCTCAAGGAGCTCCATGCTTCCATTGCGGAGGCATGCCAGGCCTCATTTGATAATGCTTACAAGAAACTCGAATTTCAACTGGCCACCCGTGAAGCAGATTTGAGACAAGCTGAAGAGGACAGATCTGCCGCCCGTGAGGCAGCAGAGCACAGAATCCAAGAGCTACAGAACCAAATATCTGTGCTCCAGGAGGAGCTCAAACACTATGAAGTCGACCCAAAAAACCTTGAACCTCCAGCCGAATTGGCCAATCTCGAGGATGAATTCGCACCTAAGAACATATGGAACAGTCATCAGGAAAACGCAGATCAGCTGCGAGAAGTCCTCGAGCAAAAGTACACAACGCTCTATATCAACTTACAGACGTTTGCTAGAAGCTGGACCAGGCTTAAAGCAAAAGTTCTACAACACAAGAAGAAATTACGATACTGGGAAAGACTGCTAGAGCGGGATGAGTTTACATGTGTTCCCAATGGCGAACCAGTAAGATTTCGAAAGGTGCCAAATGTGGAAATCTCCGCCACTGCAAGATCGACAGCCCCAAACTCAAAGGCAAGGCTGCCCTCGGAACCTGAAGCGACGCAGGACTCTGTTGTTGGTACATGGACCGCTGAACCAGCCCAGACTCGGGACTGCCCAGCACTCGCAAAAACCAAGGCTAAGATCGAGGAGGGCAGTCAACCAGTGAATCGTACAAACCAAGCAGAGCCTCGTCCTGCTACACAAGATCCGGCATCTTCAGAGTCGTGTTCGGACATACTTCCCCCTTTACCAGATTTACAAAGTCGGAAAAGAAAGCGGGTTGTGGCCGCTGCTCATTCCCATCCAACGGGGAGTGCTCCTGAGCGACCAATACCTGTTAAGAATGAACCGGCGTCATCAAGTCCAATGCAGCATTCTGCCTACCAACTTGGCCAGCATTTGCCTAGCACTCAAGATCTGGATGAAATTGGTGACACTGTGCAGACACCTACAAAACGGAACGCCCACCGAGAAGTGCACTGGGAGGACTCGGTTATGGAAAATGAGTCGAGTGGCGCCGGCACCCAGCAGACCCAGTCAGGTCAACCATTTCAACAACCATCTGTACTACGCCCGGTCGATGGGAACGCGCGGAAGGACAAGTTTCATGGACAAGAGCCCAGTATAAAAAAACAGAGATTGAAAAACCACCCTGCGATATGTTTAATGGCAGAAGATGGTGATGCCGGAGAACAGAGCGGTGATTCAAGACGCCGTCTCCCGAAGAACACATCAGCACCTCAGAAGGGGTCATCACAATCAAAAGATGACGGGAGAGCCGCACAGAACCGTCTGCAAGGTCTTCTAGAGGGCTCATTGCCCTCTAAATCACCACTCGGGTCTGTCAAAAATCTTCATGGACCAGGAAATCCCCAGGGTCCAAGCAAGGATATCACTTCACGAAGGCGTCGTCCAACTACCAAGTCCCTTTCGCCTCGAAAGCAATCCGATGACTCTGCGACCGAAACTGGCTCGCAGAACTTCCCGGAGGTGCGCCCAGAAGATGAGCCCTACAGATCGCTCCCTCTTAGTCGTCTGAATCTTGATCACTTCAAAATCAACCCAGCCAGAAACCAGGGGCTTGGCTTCGCATATGACGCGGTTGTCCGCAAAAAAAAAGATCGCAAGTGCATATCTGGGTGCACACGCCCCGGGTGCTGTGGGGACCGGTTTCGTGCGATGGCACGCCTCGGAGGGCTCCCAACCAATACTTCCACAGATCAGACAGAAGAGGATCAACGAATCTTGGAGGAGTATGTAGGCGAGGACCGCCATCTACTGGACGGGCTAAGTAGCCAGGATCGTGACAATCTTCTCGTGGAAGCAAGAGCCAGAATTCTAGCCAACCAGTATGGTCGACATCGACATACTCATCAGCGGGCTCGGTCTCCGCCTGGTTTCTGGAGAACAGACATGCCAGACACGCAGGAAATGGAATCAGACCGGGAAGCAGCACAAAGGCTGGAGCGGGAAAAGGTGGAGGAGCGGTACCGAGAGGCCATGCGACCTGGAGGACTCTGGACCTGGGCGGATGAATGAGAACAATTTATCGTGGTACGTATGAAGGCAAATATTGAAATAGGTTTTCATTTCCATGTCATGCAAAATGACGTTGCAAGTAAAGTATAGAGGAGTAGGGTAGAGAATCGATTGTCCCCACCGAAAGCATCGACCTCGGCTCGCCCATCTTGGCGCACCCGTGACCTCCTTCTCCCCCGGCTTCCCTGTTCTCCTTCCAACGTCCTTTCATGGCTATCTCATTAGACCATGGAGACCGCTCGCAATATCCCTCCCATCCGCCCAGTGATTCTACACCCTTCAAAATGGCTATCGCTATATGAAGACTTTGTCACCAAGAATGCCAGCTCGGTTGGACAGGTCGAGTCCGCCTTGAGGTCGCTGACCTACATCATTCCAGGTGCGACGAAACGCGGTTTATTTTGCGAAGACCATCGCTAACGATCTTTTATTTGACAGGCCGCTATCGCGAATCGGAAATAGCTTCAGAATGCGGTTAGTTCCCAGCCCCGCGCCTAAGGAGGGAGAATCGCGTCTCTAACACGAACGTGCAGTGCACTCGGGAGTGCAGCTTTTATCACTTTACCATGACTCGCTGGTATCACGGGTGATTGCCCGACTGCCACCTACAGTGTCTAGACCGCCACCCACCCCTCATGCGCGATACACCAAGTACTGGAGCACCCGTTCCTCGTTGTACCAGAAGGTCGCCCTGGCGCTGCAGATGCTTCAGTACACAGAGCTCCTGTGGGAGATGGCAGCAAGGCGACGGGGCCAAAAGACTCGTTGGCGCGTCGTCGTCTTTCTTGAATTCGCCAAGGCTGTCTGCCGCCTGCTTCTCCTTCGACTGACCAACTCCAGACCGCTGGTCAGCCCTCCCCTCCCGGAGCGGGAGGTGGACCCGAGATCGGTTGAAGAAGAGGTGGACCAGGGCGACTGGAACGGCATGCAGACACCCATCAGCGAGGGGTCCTCGGATATCAGCTGGACCATGCCTCGTACGGGATTGTCTCTACCATCTCTCCCAAACGTGAACGACGTGTCGAATTATCTCATCTCCAAAGTCCTCACGGCCGATGACATAAAACCGCCCAAAACCCTGCTGCACCGTGTTACCGGGCAGGGGCAGTTGGCGGAGGTCCTATACATTCTGCGGCCCGTGGTGTATGCTTTAGCCATGCAGCGATGGAGTGGGGATAAACGAAGCTGGCGGCCATGGTTGATTGGATTCGGAATGGAGTATGGCTGTCGGCAGCTTGCCAAACGGGACTTCCGTGAACGAGTCGCTGGTGGCCTGCGTGGACTCACGGGTCTTGAGCGAGAAGAGCTCAGAAAGCGTGGATGGTCCATGGGCTGGTGGATGATGCGAGGCGCGTTCTATGAGAACATCACCAAGTACGATATGACTCGCCCCCATTTTGAGCTACCAAGAAAGCTAACTGTGAAACAGACCCTGGATCCAAAGTGTAACCGGCAAGATGAAAGGGAAGCCTCTCCTGGACCTAGTGGGAAGCGTGGTGGAGGACTACGGATATCTCTGGGACAACTACTACTTCTCGACCGCCACCTTGTGATTACTCTACTCGCATTACCTTCTTCCAAGATACCCCATTTTTATTTTACATTCTTTTTTGTCAACACTCGTGGTTTTATTGGTGGCTCTTTTGAGACATGCCTCTCATAGGGTATCATCAATGTCATATTAGTTTCATTATGTCTAGTGTTTCCGCGTTGGCCGACACATCTTCATAAAACTTCGATTTGTCTTCGACCGTACCATTCCCCAAGACCACCCCGGCTCGAGCCTTTCCCTGGACCTGATGCTAGAAGGAACTCACTGAGCTGCCCTGCCCCCTCTTCTTCATCCGCTGGCCAATCCACTCGTACTCCGCCCTTCAGTTCCAGCATCTCCTTCGCCGTTCCCCAACTGAAGCGGCACTCATTACCCCATCCAAAAACAGGGTCCATGTTCCGTCGGAGCCAGCCAACGCACTTGGAATCGGATGGGTAGCCACTGCCCCAGCCTTCAACGGATATCTCAGCCGACTGCTGAGCGCGCAGCACGCTCTCGTATAGGACTTCCAGTGCGACATCACGCGTCACCTTGGCTGCCACACTTGCAGCACTCACGCATGGGTACAGAGAGTCTGCCTTTTTGGCCACGGTGATTTTCAAGGTTGGAAAGATTCGCTCCAATTTGGACTGGTAGGTCGCCGGATTGCCGATGGTATCAATATATACCTCTTGTACTTCCACTCCGCAGTCTTCCACCACACCACGAACAATCTCGATCGTTGCATCCATCGCCTGTGCGTTCAAGTTGTAGACGGCAGTGCCGGATCTCATCATACCGGAACCGATGTCGCGGGCAGAAAGAGCCTTGATCGCGTACCCGCAGGACTCAAACAAGTCCTCGCCGGGCGTGTTGAGCAGTCGCATCAGGTTTGCGCGTACAGCAGGTGTGAGAACTTTGCTATCGTCGAAGCTGTGCTTTTCAGACAAGAGAGAGTGATGAAAATCCATTGGCAGATAGAAGGCACCGTAAACCATCGGGCCCAACACGGGCCCACGGCCAGCCTCGTCTATACCCAGCACACACGGTGTGGTCTCCACGCCATCGCGTAAGGCTTTGGCGCGGGACGTGATTGCGGCCGGACAAGGCGTGTAATATGCGTAGGACTCTCCCGCCAGTATTTGGACTGGGTCAACACTGGGAGGAATAAAGGTACCGGGGGATCCATTGTCTACCATGATTGTAATTGATAGGAGGGGAAAGTGGAAGAAGTTGAAAGTTCATTGAAGTCGAGTTATGTGAAAACGCGTCGACTCTTCGGGCTTAGCGGCGGGCGCGCGTTCTCCCCAAATTCCGGCGCAACCATTCCTCCTCCCCCTCCACCTGCACTTTCGTTGTGAAACATCTCCCTTTCACTCTTTCGGATCCCTGATTTTATCTAACATCAATTTTCGCCATGGCTCGTGGGCCAGGAAAGGCCCGCGACTTCGACTATTCGAATGTAGGGACCACCGGACGGTGAGTCGCTCTTTATTGATTCTGGCCTGCGAAGGTGCTTATGTAGGCAATGCGTTTAGACGGACCGGTGTGACCCTGAAGGAGGGGAGACGCGATGAGCATGGAATGGAAGAAGTCGACGGTCTCTTCTCGTCTCCGGAGAAGTCGCCTACTCAGTTGAACGGGTTTGAAGATGACGAAAGTGATGATTCTGCTGGTTCAGAAATGTCTATTGATGAGGGTAGGCCGGCATATCACTTGGATATCTCGCAAAGTTCAGCGTTAACATTCTCTATCTCGATTATCAGGCAATGCGCCTGGCCCTATGGACTTTCTTAAAGCTTCGAACAACACTCGCACTTCTTTTCTAGCCCCGCCTACTCGATCGCCTGCGAAGCGTTCTCCTCGAAAGTCTCCTGTGTTGCAATCTTCCCCAGAGCTGGAAGATGGCCTTTTGACTTCCAGTCCCTCCGACGGCAAAGGCCTGACTGTCTCGAACCAAGAAACTCTTCCTTTATCCACTCGCTCCGTGAATGCAGGCATGCCCAATCAAAAGAATAATGCGCGACAGACAAAGGCGCCACTGTCATCAGAGCCGGTCCCTGTACACGGTTTCTCGGATGGCGAGGGTGACGAAAATGGAAATTCATTTGGACAACTCGACGACAGCTTCGATGGCGGCGACGAATCTATTGTTCGCGGTGACGAGGTGCGTGAGCAGGACCTGAGTGCCGAGTCATCTCCAGCCGCTGTGCCCTCGCGTCATACAGAAAAGACGACGTCGACTTCAGAAGCGACAAATAAAGGAGCTACGGCGAAGAAGTCCCAACCAAACAATGGCCAACCAAAGCGACGAGGGCGGCCTCCAAAATCTCAGCCCCCTGTCGATAATGCGACAGCTGATGCCAGGCGACCCAAGAAGCAGAAGACTTCGAATGGGGAGTCTCAAACTACGCGTGAACCGTTAGATCCGGAGCTTGACCGGGTGGTTGAGAACTATGCCCAGCGATCAGGTCCATTGAAAGGACGCAGCTTGTATATCCTCAAGCGTGAGGATCCCTCCGATACCAGTGCCACACACACTCGCTCCGGTCGAGTATCTGTCCGGCCTCTTGCCTACTGGCGGAACGAGCGGTGCGTGTTTGGTGACGGAGAGGCTGTCGAGGGACAGCGCTTCCCGCTCTCGACGATAAAAGAAATCATTCGCACTGAGGATACCGAACCGGATCGGCAGAAGAAGGGCAAGCGTGCAGGTCGAACGTCCAAGAAAAAGAGGCAGAGAGACGAGTCATCGGATGAAGAGGATGAAGATGTCGATATTTGGGAGAAGGAAGGTGTTCTTCATGGCTACGTACCCAAATGGGACCCCCAGGCGCAAGCCAGCACATCGGAGGAAGAAGTTCTAGGTAAGTTTGGGTTCCTTTTGCGTCTCTGTGTCTCATGCTGACGATATTCTAGACATTGCATATGCTCCTTCTGGCATCCAAACCAGAGAAGTCAAAGATTCCACATTCCGATTCGCGAAGCTGCTCAGCTCTTCGTTTATTGGGTCGGGTGTCGTGGAGCTTCCCCCCGAGGGTGTGAAAAAGCCTAAAAACTCGAAGAAGATGCATATGGTCTTCTACGTCTGCCGTGGCCGTGTCCAAGTCGACGTTTCGGGTGTGCAGTTTAGCGCCGGTAAAGGATGCGTCTTCCAGGTTCCCCGGGGTGAGTTAAAATTGAATGAGTGCCAACTTTTCAATTCCGTGACTTACAATTTTTATTCCCTTCACAGGTAATTATTATAGCTTCATGAACCAGCACAGCAAAGAAGCTCGACTTTTCTTCACACAAGGCTGTGTTCCAGAGGATGAAGTCTCCAGTGCATCAAAGCCCGATGTGCAGGAGAGCGAGTTTGAACCTGACAGCGCCTCTTCTGCTCCCCCGGCAAAGACTCGAGGTCGGCCTAAAGGCAAACAAAAGGCGAAATAATAGACTTGATCTATATTTGGCCTCTTTTCATTTGATTATTTCAAGTCAGTCACGCCGGTATTTTGACTACGCGCCACGATACCTATCTGTTCAGTCTTGTTTCCAGCGAATCGTTTCTTACGTCCAAGCCGAGTTACTGGGGCGTGAGTGTTAGCAGTCTTGTAATCTATTATTTCCATGACAATTGGGAGGGACAGGGAATCGGAGTTAGAATCTCATCTACAATGAAACAGTTATCCGTATCATCAATCATATCTCCTCCATAAGCTCATCCAAGTCATCATCCAGAGGCGGGAAGTCTCCAATCTCCACCTTCTCGGGTTTGACAAACACGCCTCGCTTCTCAAGGCATTCGAAGTAGCGTTGGCCACCCACGCTACCGTCATTCTTCCCTGTGGGTTCATCCAGCTCGATACCGACCCAAATAGGCTGCAGCTCCTGGGGAAGCTGTCCATCCTGTTCCAGCTCGCGACTCGCACCAGGGGCAGGAATCGTCGGCACGGGTCCAACGAAGCGAACAGTGCCTCGCCGGATGTGAGGCGGAGACGAGGGCAGAATGATCGCCCGTTTAGACACGGCGATACCTGCAGACAGTGTGAGATATGAAAGAACCGTGGTAAAAGTACCAATCCAACATACCTTTAGAAGCGACCTCACCTCGGTCCTTCTCGACCTGCTTCTGCAGGGCTTCTTCAGCCGAGAGAGCGTTGGGGTCAAAGCGGCCTAGTTTCTGGTTCTTCTTCCAGGCCAAGACGGAGTTGGAGAGAGACTCGTAGGTTCCGGTGGGTAGTTCGTACTTCTCGACTGATGACAAGTCGGTAAAGTTGGGCCGCATTGCCTGCGGACGAGAGTCATGAACCTGACGATGTACTTAGTATGACACCCGGTGCTCCAAAGAAAACATAATCTACCTCGATCTCGGACCCCTTGGCCAGTCCGTAGTCTCCAATGAGTTGATCATCAGAGTCTGCCCACTGATCTGGTCGACCGGGCACCTTGACGCGAAGGCGTTGACTGCCCGGTGGGACTCCCGTCATGGTCTCGAGCTTCCCCTTGAGTTGCATCACTGTCCATGTCGGGGTCACGCGACGCTCGGTCACGAAGCTGGGTTCTCCATTGGCAGACTTAATCGCAGCCGGACTGGTGATGATGACGGAGATATCCGCCGGTGTAGGCTGAAATGCCATGTTGACTTTGCCCGTTTAGGGGCTGGTTGAAAGGTATCTGGATGATGTGTCAGAACTGGGTCTTCGTGAGTGTGATTGTAGCACAGTTTTATATGCACAGGGCAAAGCAATGCAGAGTAAGGAGATTGGGGTTGAGATTGAGACAAGGACTGTATAGAACCGCTGAGAAAAGTCTATTTGGTGGGTTTTGATATTGCCATATTGGTCTCCCATAGAACCCCCAGTACGAGGCTCAGGGATAATGAAGATTGAATTGGGAAGAGCAACAGGGCATATCCATAGAAATAAGATCAACAGAGGATGTACTTACTTTAATTCACAACGGGACGGGAGATTCTAATTTCCAAGTTCGTTTCTCTCCTGAATGAACCCAAGTCGGACATAATTAGTCAGCATACAAGGAACGCCCTGGAATGCGTAACTAACTAGTTAACTATAACTATGTACAATATGTGTACATACGTATTGAAGGCTAAACTCGATCATGAACATGAACATGAACATGGTCCTTCCTGGTTGGAGATTTAGGGCAAATGCTTATTTCGAGGGTCCTTAGGAAAGCAATATCTCGATCTATGATCGGTTCTACACGTAAGCGGGGTGAGTTTCGGGAAATCTCAGGTGGTAGATCTCTTCGTGACTCTATAGAATCCAACTGTATTGTCTGGATTTGATTTGATATAGCTATAGAGATCATCAACAAGTTCGCTTTCTCGGGTGTGCAACATAGTGTGTTCGAGGCCACGTGATAACAAACCCCGTCTTTCGCTTGATGGCTTTCGCTTCTCTTCATCAGCAACCATAAACATGGACATGGACTCCGCAGAGGTCTACGAGCAGGAGAACGTGCATGAGGTTTACCAGCAGATAGCGGAGCATTTCTCCTCTACCCGCTACAAGGTATGTGTCCCGTGTCCATGTCCGATCGCTGGACTAACGGGGTTTTTCTAGCCATGGCCCATTGTGGAGCGATTCCTCAAGGACTTGCAACCCGGTTCCGTCGGTATCGATGTGGGCTGCGGCAATGGCAAATACCTCACCGTCAACAAGGATGTCTTTATAATTGCTTCTGATAGGTATGTCTAGCATCGCGGGTAACGTTTGATTTATATCTGATTCTCTCTTTTTTTTTGGCTATCTTTTCTGCGTTTACGTCTCATTTCTTCGTATATCGCTCTCTCGTCCTGGACTGATTCAAATTGACAGATCGGAAAACTTGGCGCGCATTGCTCTCCAACATCAGCCTCATTCAACCGTGGTGGCTGATATTATGGATCTCCCGCACCGGGATGCATTCTTCGACTTTGCAATTTCGATTGCTGTCGTGCACCATATTTCCACTCCAGCGCGACGAGTCCAGGCCATCGCCGAGATTCTGCGAACCGTGAAACGCGGTTCAGAGACACAGCCAGGTGGTAAAATCCTGATCTACGCCTGGGCTCTCGAGCAGAAGAACAGCCGTCGCGGCTGGGATAAGGGTGATCCACAAGACATCATGGTGCCCTGGATTCGCAAGGCTCAATCAGCCAATGATAAGCCCCAGACGTTCAACCGCTACTATCATCTGTATGAAGAAGGGGAACTGGAGCGCGATATCAACCAGGCCGGAGGCCACGTTCTCGAGTCGGGATACGAGAAAGACAATTGGTGGGTCGTCGCGACGCCCAAGACTGCGTCATAATGTGTACTATGGATGGTATCGCTCCGAGAACCAGCCTCGAAAGGTGCCATCAGCACATATGCGCTTGCCAAAAACGGCATGTCGACCAACGCCTTTTGCCCAACAAAACAAGCAGGAAGATTTCAAATGCGCAAAAGGTGGGAACGGTAAATTCTCTATATAATTTCACGGTCTCCCACCCATCAGGAGATACTCCAGCCGGCGCTATGCAATTCGTATCAAGGAAACAAAGGAAAGCCGTACGGGGCGTGATCGTTCATCATCAATCTAGGGCAGAGTTCGTGGAGGCATTCCCAAATGGGGGCCCATGAGACCTGGCGGGGGAATCCCCATGTCTGGGGGTCTCCCAACTCCATAGTACTCTCTCGGTGGTGGAGGAGCTGGGGGAGCGTACGCGGGAACACCCGCGGTCAATTCTTCCAGGGATGGAAGCTGGTTTGGAAGGCCTGGGAGATGGCCGGGGATTGCGCGCGAGGTGGAGGATTTGCGTGGACGGGCAAAAGACGTGCTCGCTCGGCGAGTTCGGGTAGTGGGAGGATCGATTGCTGCACTCGACAGGGAGAACGGCACCACGCCTGCGCGGCGAGCCATCTCGTGCTCACCGAGCTGCCAGTGCATGGCCTCTGCAGCACGCCACGGAATGGCCATTTCCTCCGCCACTTTGGACCACATCTCCGCTTTGAATCTGTTGTTTTAATGTTATCGTTAGCAATCCTGGCAGATCTGATGATTTTCCATTCTCTGATTCCCTACCGTTCATACAACCGAGCGAGTTTGTTCTTCTTATCCTCATCCCACTCGCTGCGGCGCTCCAGATAGTTTTGGTAGTGAAGACGGCAACTGATCGCACTGCGACCTGGCAACCGTTTGCTGATATCCTCCCACTTCATCCCACTGCCCCGTAGCTCGATGATCAGAGCATCTTCCTCTGGCGACCACTTGGACTGCTTCTTGGCAGGTGATTCCGCCGGGTGAGCGGGCTGCAAACGCTTTGCCGGAAGACCGGGGGCGGTTTTAGTCAAGGACGGCGCCACGGGTGCCGGACCCGTCATGAGAGGCGCCGTCCTTGGAGATGGAGCCGGCAGAGACCTGGGCGGATAGAAAGGCGTCGAGTATGCCGGGGTGGCTTCTTCTTCTTCTTCTTCATCTTGCGGCTTGAGTAGCAATGAGATATCCACTTTGGCGGGCGGCAAGATAGGCCGGTTTTGTAACGAGATCATATGCGCGACGGAGGCGGGACTTGTCGGGACGCAGAGTAGATATAAAGCAAGTTCCCCCTCCAAAATAGGGCCGAGTGGAGGAGGGGGGGCAAAGGGAAGGAACAGAGACGAGGCTCGTGAGCTCAATAGAATGACGACAGCCAACGGCCACTCTCCAGGTGATCAGAGAGGAGCGTCTGAATCAACTGCACTGCCGAGCAGAAACTCAAAAGGATATCGCGGGTCCTCGTGCAACGAATGGTGAGGTCAGAGCAGGACCTTTTCAAGGGCTACAGCGGCAGAATGGCGGTACAGAAGCAGAGTACCGTGGAATGGTGGAGTCTCTCAGGGTACAGAATAGAAGGGCGAAAGAGATGAGAGAAAGGAAAGATGGATGGAAGATGAAAAAAATAAAGGTATAGGAAAAGAAGTGTAGAAAGAAATGAAGAAAAGGCATACAAGGGAAAAGAATCAGAATCCAAATCCAAACTTGAAACCGATCAACGGTGACAGACCTAAAAGACCAGCGGGAATGAATGGGTCAGGTCTAAGACCGTGAAGCCCAAGTATCGGTATTGTAAGGGAATAAAATAATTCATCAATAATAGAATATCTCCGATCCACTCAGACTTTAATTAAAGAGGTCAAGGTCGAGCCCCTCGTGCTTCTCTACTCCATATAGTTCCAAGTCACTTCTACAAGTTCACTCCCTTCAAGTGATAGATACCTAGACTATACCCAGGTAAATAACAACACCCCGGTAATTGAGAAGTTAGATAGATCACTTATTTGTGGCTGATAAGGCTAGGTAGGGTAGCTAAAGAAGCTAAAGAAGCTAAGAGAGTTACAGAGTTACCTCCAATCACGGTATACCATCTAACCGAGTCAAGGAAGAGGGGCCTTAAACAGATGAACATGGTTCCTCCTGGAAAGAGAGGGGAGGAGAGAGGAGAGAGAGGAGGGGAGGGGAGGGGGGGGGAGAGAAGGAGGAGAAAGGCAGACCCGCATCATCCTGAAATGAGATGAGGATGCGTAACGGGTTACGGGACACTTTAAAGCAAGCACTGACCAGTCACAAGGTTGGCAACGGCCGGCTCCAGCCCAGACGCTAACAGTGGCCCTAATGCCATGCCGTTGCGACTAAAACCTCGCATTTACTAGGCGTAGGTTACTCCGTACTCAACGGCTTTTTTGCCGCCCGAAGATCCACCGACACAAGGGGCCGTGTATGGCTCGAGCTGGGATATTAGCCCACATTAACCCGAGCCGGTCTCTGTTGAGGACCCTCTCTTGCTCGAGGTTTATAGGATCCGGGGTCTTCTGTCTTCTGTCTTCTGATCTTCTGCGTATAATATATGTATCTGGTATGTATTCGGTATTCGGTATTTTATATCTTGCATCTGTATCTTGCATCATGCATTGTTTCCTTCTTTTTCCTATGTACGTATGCGCCTATGCGTCCGTCATAATAAGGGTATCGTTCGTCCCACCCCAACAAATGGGCGTTGCCTCTTTCGAGAGTCTCCGAGTTTGCAGCCTCAGCTCTAGTGCAACCACTCGGGGATTTTTCTGGTTTCCAGGGCTTGACCCCTGTTCCTTTTTGAGACGGTGGTGGATCCCCCTTACGGGTTCCCGACTTGTCGGATTGCGGATATTATCCCATTCCCATGTGTTGATTTCCAGAGATTCCCGTTTGGGATTTTTTCTTTTTTATTCTTCACGTCATATTCCCCTTCCCCGTCAAGTACCTGAATTTGAACCTGAACCTGGACCTGAACCTGGAGCTAGACCTAAACCTAGACCTGGGACCGTAGGGGCTGCTAGCAACTATGGGAAACTGGACTGTAGCTATTTACATGTTTTCCTTCCAGAATCTACCATCACCTCAAAGCGGGATAAGCTCGATGCTGTACTCCCAGAATGTCGCGTAGCAAGTCCATCGTTCGCAGGGCCTTCTGGTCACACGCAATTGCGATGTTCTTAGGGGCTGGACCCGTGCGAAATTGGACCCGTTAATTTGTCGGGTCTAGAATCCGTCCCGCCGAACGTGAACACCTGGAAAACGGGCAGATGAGGGAGATGAAGGGAGTCCGTGAGTCCGTCAGTCCGTAGACCTAGGGACGGTTTGCTTCAGACAGGCTAAGGTCTCAGATTCAGTTTTCATTTTAAAAGATGCCGACTATGGTGAAATTTAATATAGAGTCAAGCCCCAAACTATCAACTAAACCATATATGGCTTTGAAGCTGAGGAAAACTGAAAACCCAACTGAGAACGACGGGGCTGTAAATTGCCAGCAGATTAAGGGGTGGAGCTCTCATTTTATTTTTATTTTTACTTTTACTTTTACATTCCGTACAAATGATAATGCTATTATTAGTCAACCTTTGAGTACTGTACTCTGAATTGTCCTCCTTATTCTCCGCGATTGGACGCTCTCGAGCCCCAAGCGGCGAAGCCCAAAGCAACACTCTGACCGTTGCGCAAAGTGGCGGTGGAGCGGGTTCTTCATGTTGTGCTCGAACAGGAGTTCTCCTTTTTGCCTTTTTTTCCCTTTTTCCTTGCCGACGTCTCATGGTTCACGATTCCAACTCAATTTTATCGTTTAGGGGAACCTGCCCATCTGCACGATCCGGTTGCCTAAAACAGAGGTCATCGCATGATTCGTGACATGACCTCATAATTAGCGACCTACTCCAACCGTTCTACGGGGATTGCCGCGATGCGGGTCGGAGAACCATTTCGTCCAATGGCATTTACGGCTCTCGTCTTCATATCTAAGAGGCAGAGGCAGATGCAGATTGAGGAGGGGGGGGGGGGTTGTGCAGACGCGTTGAAGAAACGAGGCAACGGCCGAGCCCACTCCATTCTCCTAAGCGAAGACGATCCGTGTCGATCCCGGGTCGTAGCTCTACGGAATAGGTAAGGTAAAGATGGCATGGGGAAGTGTGACGGTGGCAGCTGAAGCAACTCATCATGCGCATAAGTCAAGTCAGCTCAAAACATACGGACTATGTACAATTCGCGTATACGGTGCGACCTTAGCCAGGGAGACGAGAGAGACGAGTGGAGAGGTCTAACGGCGGATCCCGACTAATGACACAAGTGGAAGTGGCCGGGTGGCGCAGGACTTTGCTTCTATTTATTTCTTAGTTGATCGCCTTAATGTCCGACACATCCACCTGACCCGGTTTTCCCTTCTGACTCATTTCCCTGTTCAATCCTCCCTGTGCCGGCGATGGATCTTGTCGTTCGTACGGAGTACTCGGTACTCGGTACTCGGTACTTTGTGCCCGATTTCTGCGATCCTCTGGTCTGTTTTACTTCGGTACCAGCGGTCGGAGAGATGAGTAAATAGGAAACAAATAGTTAAGAAACGCAAGGCCGGAATGCCCGAAGACGGGGTTCCACTTTGGATTACGCGCGAGTACGGAGTACAGAGTGTTCAGAGGTATGTACTCGGACTGCTTAGACTACTCGGTGCTAGCGAACTAGTACGGAGTATAGCTAGCATAGTCCTGAACATGCGGTGGCAGAGCTGAAAAGTGGCACTCGTTTACGTGTATAGAGCCGTCGATCTGAGGAACCCCGCTGTCAACCCAGGATGGTATTACTGTAAATGCCTCCCTAGGGGTACCTAAGTGGTAAGTACGAGTACCTAACTACCTACGCTGTAGACAAGGAACATCAGATCTCGCCCGATCCAGAAGGAGTTGTTTCGTTGAACGCTGCCGGATCTCGCGATGTGTCGCACATCCAATCAATGCAGGTTTGGATGAAATGGGCCTTCGTCAAACCGGTCGCTCCACTTTTCATGAAACAGTCTGCCTTGTGCCTCGTGGGGAACTCGTGCATCGTCTAGACTTTCTGCTATCTTGCTCTCTACTGGTCAATGCGAACCAGTTCATGACAGAATGAACCCTGAACCCGGTATGGGACGTGTCGACCACCATGGTTGGCCTCATCTAAGCTATCTAGGTATCTATGCACCGGATGATTTCCTGTGCCATATCTACATGTAGTATTGACAGGGCCGATCTTCACTGACAGTTGGCACCTCATAGGCTGGTCAAGGCTCCATTTGGACCAGACAGGAGTCCTGAATCATCAAAGTGGACAGACTGAAGAGGAAAATCGAGTTCTAGACTCCGTGAATCCAGACCGTTGCGGAGTCTGTTGATCGTCATTCTCGGGACCTGTCAGGGCTAAACCACGGTTCGGTATGCCCCCACAGCCGTGACAGAATGACAGGTTAACGGTTTGGAATGTGTGCCTGGTTGAGTCCATGGATGTTCCAGATCCCAGTCCGAGCCAAGAGTCTTTGTGAGAGGTCGAAATCGTTCAAAGGCTTGTCAGAGTGTCTCTCCGAAGACCTTGTATATAGATTCAGTATCGAGATTCGTCGTTTGAATCTCTATTGTTCTATTGTGATAGAAGTACACCAAATAGTTAGTCAATATTTCCCACTATATAGTTAACTTATCTTGACTACTGGCAGTCGCACAGACTTGCAATTCATTCTCAGATCTTCAATTCTCGCCATACGGAGTTGTGAAGAAACCGACGCTTGTACCAACCTGCCCACGGAGAGGTTGGTTTCTTAGACTTGGTCTCTCGGGCACTTTTGACGAGACAGTTATTCAGGATATAGTCCATGAATTTACCAACAGATCCAAGCTAGGACAATGCAGTATAAGCAAGGGTGACTTATCAGCGACATAGACATGCCCCCGAGCTACTTTTAGTCCAAATTGTGCTGGCCAACCAGTCTTAGGAAAAAGAAAAATGGAGAGAAACTGGCGGGCTACGAGAAGACCAAGTTTCACTCCAATCAGTTTGACTCTTAGCCAGACAGAAGGACATTGAGTACGAGCTGTCTTCTGTAGATGCACCAGGGCAACACCATAAAGGAGGGCCACTGTTACATTGCTGTCAAGGGTCGTAGTCGGGCTAGACAATTGCCCACAATGATAAGTTTACAGCTTACAAGACCTTGAACAGGATGACTGAGGAAGTGAAAATACAGGGTCTCAAAGTGCTAACAATAGTCCACGGGATATAGAGGATATACGCAGTACCAATGACGGATATATGTGGCGAGATAAATATGCGACCGTTGGAACGACGATGTCTTGGAAATAAAATAGTCTCTAGGATATTGTCCAGGGTGATACCAAACCGACCTTGCATGTTGACTTCAGGGAGTTCTTCGGAATCTCCTTCCGGACGACTACAAGAGGAAGGAGGAAGGCATTAGATGATGATAGTGGTGGCAACAAGGAGGAAGGAAGACGTGATGGGAGAGACTATGTAGTCAAACGGTTTTCTGTTTCTATATTGTCTTTTGCGATGAAAGCCCTGAACATGTGTGGGAAAGCTCAATGTGTATGTAGCTCTATAGGTATCTTGCCGGACGTCTTCCATTCCCGACTTTTTTCGCTTTGGAATTTCTTTCTCGATGCCTTGACTTCTATGTCCCATCATAACCAGCACAGTATCCACATCCCTCGACCGGGATCAATAGTTTCATCTCAAAAAGCCGACCATTGTAAACCAGACGCGTCCGGTTTACCGTCTCCCCTCTCAAGGTTGGCTTCTCTCAACCGCCTCATCAGACGACGACCACACCCCAAAGAATGGATGCCTCAACTACAACCAACCCTCCTCCATCTACTGGAGCATTTGTGGATAATCTGATTGCCGAGTTAGCCGGTTTCAACATCGCATCATCAAGTACCAACGCCAACGAATTGAAACAACCGAGGACACAGACTGCATTCCCGGAGAAGCAAACGCGGAATCCCCTCTTGGGGCTTCCAGCACCACAACTGGCCAGAGTAAAGCCTCTGATGCTCACACTACACTGTCTTTTCCCCAATGACCTCCTCCCGGCACTCGACATCCTGGACCGCGGACTCGTGCAGCGGTTGGTGCGCGTCGACCAGGTCGACACAATGACTGCATCCGATCAAGACCAAACAATAAGCACGGATACTCCGAGCAAACTACACATTGCCCAAATGATACCACGCGAAGACATGTTCCTAGTCACATCCGTCTCGAATGCCCCTCCCCACTCCGCTTCATCTGCCGCCACACAGGAACCAGAAAAAGGCTACGAGGTCCGCCTGCACGCGTGGAATTGTACCTGTCCCACCTTTGCCATATCGGCATTCCGAAACCTGGCCTCCAGACTGGATCACTCCCATGTTGCGATGCTGCGTGACCAAGATGACACTGTTGTCTACCCATTTGGTGGGACGCTCACTTGTGCTACGGACAGGGAATCTCCACCAGTCTGCAAACATATACTAGCCTGTATTCTGTTTGCTCGGTGCCCGGGGCTGTTTGGGGCCGATGGGAACGCAAAGCGTGTGGTTTCTACAGAGGAGCTGGCTGGCTGGTGCGCTGGCTGGGGAGGCTGAATCCAACCCCCAACAGCGGCAATCAGCGTCGACTGATGTCCCAATGGCCAACTGCAGTGGTCGGGGCCTATGCACTGCGAAACATGTCAGTTCGTGCGAGCTAGGGCAAGCCCAGTGTTGGCCGAAGCAGCCTTGACGAAACGTTCCGACTATCTAGCTGCCGTTATCCTTTCAATGGGATCAAATATATCTCCTCAAGTCTGCAGATAAGCGAAATCACTCGTGATACAAGATTTGAGATAGAGATTATAGAGTTCGGATGGGTGATGTCGATTTTGACTTGAATGTGCAAGACATTACAGCTTCAAGGCACTCGGATTTCGGACCCCTGGAGATCGAGATGAGGATCTGCCGGGGTGACTACGCCAGACTACGCCGACTACGACACAACAATGTGTGGCATGAAAGGTGCCAACAGCCACCGGGTCATATCCTTGATTATCCGTACTATACACTGCACAACGCAGATGCAGTTCTAAGCGGTCATATCATATTGACGGGCATCACTCCTCCCAAACAAAGCAGAAACGAATGAGAGCATTTTAACTCTTCTTCTTGCTCTTATCGGAGCTGTCCTGCTCCTCCTTTTGCTCCCCATTTGCCGAGCCGTTGGCCTTCTTGGTGTCCTTGTCAACCTTGGCCGCGTTAAGCTCCTGCTCCCGCTTCGAATCATTCTCTTCCTGTTGCTGTCGGTTCTGGATCTTGTTCTCGATCAAGTCGTGGAAGGCTGTGATGGCACGGATCAGACTGCTGATGTAGATAGCCATCAACTGGTCGTTGGTCTTGACACTCATGGCTCGTGCAAGCTCGCTGTTCTCCATCTGAGGCTCCTGGCCGCTAACACCCGGTGTCGCGGGAGGGGTGGACAGGTTGGGGAGGAGGTTGAAGACATCCTGGAGGTGGCCCAGGATCGCGTGGTTGATGGGGAGCTCGTGGTCGAGGACTTTCTGGAGGTATTGGCCAATATCGCGCAGCCGCAAGTGTAGCCCTTGCAATGATTGCAGCTGTGACGTGATGCGAGTGGAAAGGGTACCGACTGCGACGTCTCTGATGTCTCGGAGCAGGTGCTCCACGCCAATCTCCTCGGCCTCCTCGGCCTCGATTACTGACGGCGTGTGCACAAATGTCTTCGACGTCGTTGTTCCATCCTAGTACAGCCAGCATATGTTAGCTCCATCACAAGATCATAGACCAGCACCAGCAAGCAGCTTTGCTTCCAATTACTTACATCCTTGATCTCATCCACCGCAAAGTAAGCATCTGTAGGGACGCCGACCTCCTTCGGCTGCACATCGACAATGACCAGCAGAGGGTTGGGAGTGTATTTCTTGAAGAGTTCGTTGATCTCCAGATCCGAAGCACGCAGCTTGGGACCGGAGTGATACCAGCCGACTAGCTTCTCGCGGGCATTGATCTTCTTGAACATGTCCCTCATCGACTCGACGAAATTGTGGTCAAGGAACCAGACAGACGGGTCCTTCTCATCCTCCTCGAACGGAACTAAGTACCGAATCACGAACCATTAGCTCATCTGATCAAACCTGTAATCAAACCATTGAAAGCTTGAACTTACCAGCAAAGCTGTTCGATACCCGCACATTGTTGCCCGAGTTTTCGCCAAGCAGCACACCAACAACACGTTTCCGGGTGCCTTTCGCTGTCCGGCCGTAGTGATCGGCGACAGAGAGCAGGACTAACGGGGCAACCGTGACGGAGCGGTTGACGAGGGATAGCGTGTCCGCCGTGGTGGCAGGCATAGCGGGAAAAGTGGTAGGCAAGGATGTAAGAGAAAGATTAAAGTTGAAGAGAATGAAAATACCAAAGGGGGGAAAGCAGACAAATGGGGATTCGAAGGGAGATTGCTTTGGATGGTCGAGCAGAGCGATGATGCTCTCCGAGCTTCAATGCGCCACACAGCTGCGCCATTGTGGCTGTTGACTTAGTCATTCGCTGCCTGAGCGCTCAGGTTGGGGGAACGCTTGGTTTTTGTTGAGAAGAGTATAAACATGGAATTGCATTTAATTATGTGACAAAATGTGTGGAACAGCTGAAGTACTATAGATTATAAAACTGATCCTATCTCTGCTATATATACTGCTCTATACAAGGCATTCGCCGTCATATATACAGTGTAGACACCGAGACTCCGAACCTCGGCGCCAAGTTTCCTTCCCTTTCCGGTTCTCCATCTCTCCATTTCTCCATTTCTCCATTTCTCCGCCTTCAAGCCTTTCCCTTTTCAACCTCTGCAATCGCTCCCTCCGAGTCCCTCCAAAGACGCCTCTCCTCTCCCCTCAATCACAATGGCTCCCATCGTTGACGAGACCGTGACCGGTCTGAAGGACACTATCGGCAAGCTCGAGGCTCGCGTCGTCGAGCTAGAGAACCGCCTGACTGGCGGCAGCAAGCCGAAGTCGGTCGCAGAGCAAATGCGCATCATTCTGATGGGCCCTCCGGGCGCAGGTAAGCTGCCGCAGCATCGGCAGGAAATTCTATATTCATTAACGCGTTGCTAGGCAAGGGAACTCAAGCCCCGAACATCAGGGACAAATACTGCGTGTGCCACCTGGTATGTAACAACTGTTTTCCCCTCGAATACAAGTTTGGACGATTGTTTGCTGATGGACTTGTCCGAATAGGCTACCGGAGACATGCTGCGGTCACAGGTCGCGAAGAAGACCGACCTCGGCAAGGAGGCCAAGAAGATTATGGACCAGGGTGGTCTCGTCAGCGACGAGATCATGATCAACATGATCAAGAGCGAGCTCGAGAACAACTCCGAGTGCAAGAACGGGTAGGGAATCACCGCCTCCGCCGGGCCGAAAACTCTAGTCGACTGACATTGAAATGACAGTTTCATTCTGGATGGTTTCCCGCGGACCGTCGCGCAGGCCGAGCGCCTGGACGACATGCTTGCGTATCGTCAGCAGAAGCTCAAACACGCCATTGAGCTGCAGATTGACGATGCCCTGCTCGTGGCTCGTATCACCGGCCGTCTGGTGCACCCTGCCTCCGGCCGCTCGTACCACAAGATCTTCAACCCCCCCAAGTCCGAGATGAAGGACGACGTCACCGGCGAGCCGCTGATCCAGCGTTCCGATGACAATGCCGATACCCTGACCAAGCGTCTGGCCACCTACCACGCTCAGACCGCTCCTGTGTCTGAGTACTACAAGAAGACCGGCATCTGGCGCGGCGTCGACGCCAGCCAGGAGCCCGGTCAGGTGTGGAAGAGCCTGCTCGGTGTTTTCCAGCAGAAGTAAATATGGGAAGGAATGTCTCAAAAGCTCTAAAATTTAGTGGAAGATAGGGGACGAGTGGACAGTTCGGCTTCGTGATGCTCTCCGGGTTTCCTTCATTTGCTTTTTGTCCTGGGTATGATTTGGAGGGAGCATATAGGAAGCACGAACTGGCATAGAGTCCTCATATAGATGCAGAATAGTAGTCTTCCGGGGCCATGTATAGTATGTGCACTTTTCTGGTACCTAATGCATTGTTACCGGCAAACCAAACTTTGTAAATGTCATCTAACTACCATAGTACGGAGTACATCAGGCAGATAGATACCTAAATACATAGGTGAAATCCCATAGTCGGACGCTTATAACATATCCTTCAACATTTCAACATTAGGAGACCGTCAATAAACAAGTAATATTCTGTATGTGCTCGAACCCCTAAGATCATCTACAGGTCTAGAGGGTACTCGGTCGACTCAATCTTCTCAGGATAAGTCAAACCGCCCTGCTTGCGCACCTCGTCCATCACTTCCATGATGACGATACTCTCTTCCCAAGGCAAACCCTCACTCTCTAGCTTGCCATCTCTCAAGCAGCGGGCAACCTCATCCGCCTCCCAGTACATACCATGGCCTTCAGCAGGGAACGAACCCTGCACGGTTCGGACCTCACCGAGGCCCTTCTTGGGAATTACGCGGTAACTCTCAGGACGGAAGGGGTTTCCGAACACCTGAATCTCGCCCTTGGTGCCCTGGATACGAATCTGGGGACCGGAGGTGCCCTGCTCATCCGGGTCAGCCGCAACACGAATATTGCTCATGGCGATACCCTGCGAGCGGTGCGGATGCGGTCCATTGGAAGGAGTGCTGGTTGGGAAGCTGAGCAGAATAGTAGTGGACTCGTCGGCACCGGTGAGATGATAAGGAGTCATCTGCGAGGTGACGGTGGGAGCCTTTCTCTGGTCCCGGGGCAAGGTATGGTAGAGAGTCTGGAAGACCCAGGTGAGGGAGTAGACGCCCACTTAGATTTGAAAATAGATCAGCACAGCCGCCACAGCTTTTTATATCAGAGGAATGGGAGAAAGGGAAACACTCACAGTCCAAAAGACAGCCACCGGCCAGATCGGGGTTCACCATGCGGTGCTTAGTTCCCCATTTCTCCTCGACATCATCGCCGAAGCTGGTGTCGGCAATAGTGCGAAGCACTTCGCCGATCTCGCCCTTCTGAATGAGCTCGCGCACCTGGATACTGATCGGGAAGTAGCGTGTCCACACAGCCTCCATAAGGAAGAGGTTCTTCTTGCGGGCAGTTTCGCACAGAATCTTGGTCTGGGCTGCGTTGACAGTGAAGGCCTTTTCGCACAGGACATTCTTGCCCGCCTCCAGACACAGCATCACATTCTGATAGTGGTGAGAGTGGGGAGTAGCAACATAGACGACGTCGATATTGGGATCCGCGACGAGCTCTTGGTAAGAAGCGTAGGCGGCACAGGGAGCGGGGATGCCGACGGACGAAATAAACTGGTCGGCCTTGTCCTTGGAGGAAGATGAAGCTACAGCGACAACCTTGTGGGCGACGTCAGAAGCATCACGGGCCTTGGGATCTCGCAGGAGATCGCGGACAAACACTGTTGCATTTTAGTCGAGCTACGAAGTCTTGGATTTGTAAGAGACACAAAACGAAACGTACTGTCCGCGATCCAGCCAGTGGCTACAGTTCAATTAGCTTCATAAATACAAGGTCGGGATCAGAATCTTCATACCCATAATACCCCATCGAATTGTGTATGCCATGACGAATGAAAATGATTATTTGAAACTGTGAAGGACTGATTTTATGTTACCGGATTCCGCGGTGGGGAAAGTTGAAAGTTGAAAGTTGACCCGGAGATGCGAGCGGGGCACAAAACAACGTCATGATGCTACACATTTTGAATGTTTATACATGTTCTTCCGTCTTGACACGCACTTTCTGTCCTGGAGATTCTGAACCCTCTGCCTTTCGCTTGCCCAGTACCGAGTCTGGCGTACCCGTCCGTTGCGGTGTTGAGGCCCGCGCCGGTCCATCCTTGGTCACTTCGGCATAACAACTGGCGTGATAAACGCGATTACCGACCTTGGCCGCGTCCTGCCAGATCCAATCTTGCACATCCTCCGACCAGGTCGACTCGAACTTCTCCTGGCAGATGGGACAGGGGGTGTTGCGGAGAGTGGCTTCATTTGGAGCCCGGATCCACGGCTTGGGGGGTCCTTGCTTGGAGGCACTCCCATCTGCTCTCGAAGCTCCTTCTGCAGCGGCCTCAGTATCATCCGTGCTTTGATCATCACTCGGCTCTCTGGATTTAATCCAATCCTATAACATTTTAATTAGAATGATGTAGACATAAGAGAGGGATACCGGTGTATACGAACCCTTTCGTCAACATACCAGCTGCGGGTCTGAGCTCGTTTAGCAGCATCAGCCATGCGCTGGTTGGTCTTGAAGTGCCAGTCCAAGTGACGGGCTTTCTTTTCCCGACCTTCTTCCGTAGCGGGAAAACGACGGCCACAAGTCCCACATCGGTTGGGTTTTGCCTCATAAAGCGAAACGACAAGATGGAGTCGAGGGCTATATCGTAGATTATTAGCTTGAGAGATATTATAATCTTATTACAGCCTGGCTTACATTTTCATAGACGCGGTGTTCATGGGAACCGTGGAAGAAGACAGGGTTGATGCTTGTGGTGTCGAGGCGGGAGGTGTAGCTCGAGCTTGACCTGGAATCATAAATGGTAAAGCACCTCCAGTTACTGGTGTACCAGACGCCAAGGACGGCGGTGCAGAGGCAGGGGGCAGCAGTCCGCGCATCCTGAGGGCCGCGATTAGAGGGCTCTCGGCCGGCTGCGGTGTGCTGGCAGCTGGCATTGGGGGGATGGAAGGAATGGTAGGAAATTGTGGCGGAGGTGTCGGCTGTTGGTTACCAGCCGTTGCTTTGAGAAGCCCTGCGAGGGTCTCAGAGTTCAGAAGTTGCGCTAGCGGTTGTGAGGCAGGCAATGTGGGAGGTGTAGACAACGGAACTGGAGGTGTCGGGACGGGATTCTGAGTAGGAGCTGGTGGGACAGCATATGCAGCGAGCTGGTCGCGGACAGCCTTCAACTGATCCGGAGGAAGCTGCTGGCTTTGCAGAATTCTCTGAAGATCGAGCAGTGCCTTCAGACGTTGTTGAGAAGTGGGATTAAAGGGACTGTTGGCAAACTCGTTCCTTGCCGAAAGGATCAAGGCCTCCAGGTCCCGATTGAGGGATTCTAGTTGAATATCCGGGCGATGACCATACGGAGGAGTCTGTGATGCGTGGTCAGTGTGAATGGCAAGACAGCAGGCACCATATTCTTACCGACGTACTGAAGCCCACTCCATTGCCGCTGGCATTTTGATTCGGTCGCATGCCTGGTGGTGTAGGGCTATTGGTCCATCCAGTAGGGGTGGCAACTCCGCGAGAACGAAGCATATCTGGCTGACGGCTCTTCTGGTTCTCGAGAATGGCAGTGCGTGCTTTGATCAAGGCGCTCTCGATGTTGCGAGTAACCTCCGGGGGAAAGACCGGTCGCGTATCCAAAGAGCCCGGAACGGGCTCCTTCCACGTCCTGAGCATCTCATCGAGCTTGCGACGTGTCTGTTGGTCAACCAGGGAGTACGCATTCATGAAGGTCTGATACATGTTCCGTCCCAGGAACAGAGTGTAGGGTGTCCCAACGTTCTTGACAATGGAATCAACTACGTATAGAGCCGGCAGCTTCTGCGGCGGTGGTGTCTACAGAGACAGTCAGAGGCCTACATCATTCGCATAAGAGAGAGGCACCTACTGATCGAATGTGATTCTCCAAGACCCTTGAGATGGCCATCGCATGCTCCGTGTTCTCCTTGGCTATGACGGTCAGGTTGCTGATTTGAAATCGGTCATTGGTGGTGAGGTCCTCCAAGGAGTTTTTGTAGTCCTCGGCGACCTCGTCGGAGACGAGTCCTGACATGGTGGCGAAGACGGGGGAGGACAAAGATGACGCTAGAAGATGATATCAGTGAAGAATCGAAGTCACCGCCAAACGGAGTTGGATATGCGGGCGAGATTCAGTGATCCACGTCCCCGTGGGCTCGTTGATTTCTTTTTTCCTCTTTCAGGCTCCTTAGGCTTGTCTTCTTTCTTTATCTTCACAGCTCGCTATGCCTTGTTTTTCTTGTTTTTTCTCTCTTCCCAGCTGTGGTGCTTTGATATTCAGGGCCGTAGGCCTCAGTGACTATCACAGGACGGTTCTTCTTAGTCCTCGTTGCGTCCTCCAGGCAAAATCTCTTGGACGATCGACACGAGATGGAGAGAAAAGTCGGAACTTGTAAATGCTTGCTAGCTATCTTCGCGAGAATGAGACAACAACAGATGCGCCTGTCCTCCAATCCAGCAAGAGTCCTGTCCACCAACTTGGTCTTCCTTCACGTCAATGATGAACCGCCTAGGGAGATGCAAGGTTGAGAAGATAGGAGAGAACGCGTCCGGAGAAAGCACGAAATCAAGATGCAGGACGGGGTTACGGTCGGGTGGAATTAAACGCTGGAGAAGGAAAGAGAATGGTGAAAAAGTCGGGGTTGGAGGTTTCGGAAGTCGAGGCGGTTGGAAGGGATTGTCGGGGTCGCAGGATCACCTGATCGTGGATGACGCAGTCCTCCGCTTTCATTCAATTACAACTTAACACTCTCCTTCACTGACTTACACCTTCCTTCCACTACTTCACAATCATCTGTACTTTGACTGATTTATAATGAAGCTTTTCCTCTTCACCGTCCTGTTGGCTCTTCTTCCGCTGGCGCTGGCCGCCGCCAAGGCACTCAAATCCGTCATCGTGACTTTCCCCAAGGGAACGCCCTCCGGAGTGATTGACCAGGCGAAGGATTTAATCGTGGCTTCTGTACACTAATCTCACCTCTGACGATTTAGCTGAGACTAATTTGTTCTACAGGGTGGCGTCATCACTCACGACTATCGTAAGTTCCACGACCCATTACTGCTCTGTCAGGCGCCCGAGGCTAATGCATAGTTTTTGACACAGATCTCATTAAGTATGATCATACCCACTTCTTTTACGCTCTTGTTCTGCATCTGACGCATGTCTTAGCGGATTCGCTGCCGAGGCTCCGGCGAAGGCTCTCCATACACTCTCCACGCAGGACACCCAATACAAACCCTATATTGAGGAGGATAAGGTCGTGTCTGCAAATGGTGACTATGAGGGTGACAAGCTCCATCTTTGAGGGATGTTCTCTCCCATCAGATACGAGGATTTTGCGACTCTATCACCACAGCCGGTTCTGTGGAACGTGAGACGAACGCCAAACCCCCCGGTTGGACACCGGTACGGAGTACTTTATGACGCAAACTGAGAGGCGCACTCTTTTCAAGCGAATCTAGGGACATTGGGATCTACCTTTGGTTGTCTTCGTGCTTTCGTGTGTTGCTGTACACGGAATCGACACTATGAACGATGGCAGGACGATCTATAGGGACGAATTAGGAGGGTGATTCGGCCTGATAGTTTCCAGCTGTATTTTAGTATCTAACTAACACATTCATTTCATGCCATTTTCGGGTACACGAGTCTTCCGCTGCTCTGTATACTGCGTAATGATTGGGGTTACGGAGTCCCTAGTCCGAGACTCGGGGAGACGATCATCCCCGCTAGCGACTCGGTCTTTTGTCGTGGCCCCGAAACGCGTGGATCCGCAACATCCCCGAGGCCACTCTCTCTTGCCCCCCCCCCTCTTCCTGGTCTTGGGAATGCTGCTTCTACTTTCATTCGTGAGACTTTATTAAGATAGGGCCATTCGATATGGCGTCGGAACATATGGTGACCAAGGTTTTGCTGGAATGGATCAACAGTTTCTCCCTGGGCAAAACACTCCGAGCCACGGATGAATTGACCGACGGAATCATCATATGGGAGATCCTCCAGGATATCGACCCGCAATATTTCCTCGACGAGATCCCCGAACGTAACCCCACCGACCACTGGGTCGCAAGATGGCAGAACCTTAAGCACATCCACAAGCTCCTGCTCAGCTACATTCGACACCAGAACGATGACTCCCTACCGTCCGGTCTCGACCCCTCTCCTGACCTCGAAACCATCGCGGAGAAAGCATCGACCAAGGAAACCAATAAGTTGCTGAAACTTCTCCTGATCGCGGCCATCAGTTCCCCGAACGCGGGAACATACGTGCAGACTCTCCAAGAATTGAGCACCTCGACCCAAGAAGGCCTCAAGGACATTATTGAGGAGGCGCACAACGGTCAGCATGAACCACTGGATGCGGCCGACGAGCTTAAGGAGGAGCTGGCGAAACGCGACCATGCGGTAGATCCTGAGCTCAGGTTCGAGGAGCGCGTCGGAAAGGTACTTGCGGAGAACGATCGCCTCAGCCATGAGAAAAAGGAGCTAGGGAAAGCACTGGAGGATTTACACAACCGTTTGGCGCGTTTGCAGGAGAACAACGATACCCTCCAGAATCGCCTGGCCTCCACCGAGGATCGTCTGGTAACGCTGAAGTCTGGAAAGGGTGATTTAGGATTCAATGCGAAGGCGTTGGAGAGCAAGACGCGCCAGCAGGATGATCTTATCGCGTCTCAAGAGGCCAAGCTTTCTGCTACCCAAGATGAAGTCGACAGTCTTCGCATGACCGTCGAGTCTCTGAAGGTCAAGAACCAGCGCTACCAAAAGTTGCAGGATGACTACGATGAGCTCCGCACGGAGAGAGATCAGCTCGCGCGCAAGGCGAATGCGGCTGAGAAGTACCGACAGAAGCTCCAGGCCAGCCAGGACTTTGAGAAAGAGAACCAGACTCTCAAGAACCAGATCAGAGACCTCCAGCAGCAATTGAAAGAGTCAGACTCGCAGCAGCGATGGACCTCTGAGCGTGATGTGGAACTGGAAGAATACCGCAAGCTCCTGCCACGAATTGAACAGGAGTGCGCCGAGATTCAAAATCTCAAGAAACAGCTCGAGTTCAACAACCATGCACTTACCGAGAGACTCCAAGGCGCTGATGAGCAACATGAACGGGACGATGCTTTGATCAGCGAGCTTCGTGAACGCCTTCGGGAGCTAGAGGGCTTGCCAGGCAGTCCATCGCCGGGGTCAGCCACTCCCAAGATGCAGGGGACTCTAAACAAGGATTTTGAGGCAATCGGTGTGAAAGAATCTCAACTGTATGTGTCACCGCCATCCACAATATCGGGGATCGTGGCTAATCAACGCAGCAAATCGGAGAATGATGATCTAAAGCGAGAGGTGGAATCGTTGAAGGGGCCATCGACAGCTGTAGGTTTCTTATCTTTCCCTAGGACAGTTCGTAAGCTGACATGCGCCAGCCGGAGCCCCAGCCGGAGGGCTTTTCCGAAAGTTTCAATACATCTGTGCAACTCGCAAAGGCCAACTCCACGCAAAGGTATGTCAATTTAGAATGTTGTGTAGGTTACGCGCTAATATCTTGCAGTGATGAATATTGGAAACTATACGAGAACTATACTAGCACACTGAAGAAGATCGCCGAAGTTCAGGATACTCTAGAGACCACCCAAAAGGACCTCTCTGATGCGCAGACTCAGCGTATGACATTCCTACAGAAACGCATCATGAGAGAACCTGCTAATCGTTGCCTAGTCGGTCTCGTCGACATGGAGAAAGCCGAAATGTTCCGTGAGCTTGAAGAGCACAACTCAGGCGAATTGGCAAAACTTCGCAGTGAATGGAATAACCTTGCCCACAATGTGCACCATTTGGAGGCCGAGGTGGATGCTAGTCAGACCTTGGTGCGCGAAGTGTGCTCCGAGCGAGAGGAGTTGCGCAAGATGCTTGACAATAAGCAGAACGAAATCAGCGCCAAGGACCAAGAAGTGATGAAGGAGATGCAGATGCTGTTGGGCGAGTTTGAGACCCATAACAGTGAGGCCGGTGACACGCCTCAGAAATCGAGCTTCGAGCTCCTGAAACAATGCGCTGGCGTTCTAGAGAAGAATGTTGAACGGCTTGCTCAACGTGCGGAGGTGAGCTTACATCCCCAAAAGTTCCGTCCGAGGTATAATGCTAACTCCGACGGTTTTACAGTACATCCAGCAGCAAAACGAACTTATAAAGTCACTCCGGGAGAGCTTGAAGAACTACGAAGAGAACCTGGATGATGGCATTTCCAAGGAGCGTGAAGTAAGTACTGTCTTGTGATACGATATCCAACAACCCCATACTAACCACACACTCCAGCTCGAGCTCCAAAGAATCATCGACGACCAGGCCAGAGAGCTGAGTCTCGTCAGCTCGGCCTGGTACCATCTCCAGAGCCGATGGCAGAATAACAACATGACTGTCTCGCGATATCGACATGGTGCTAACGTGGCCGATCCTCGAGGCTGGCTGGCCAAACAGAGAAACGTGGTTGCAGGCCAGTAAGGCTCGAAGATTCACCTGGGATGCGCCTTTTCTTTCGCTTTACTTACAGGTTTCATTTATATCCCCGTTAGACCGTCCAGTCTTCGCCTTGGGATTGTGTGTTTCTCTATGGCTTATAGAATGCATGATCTCTGCCTCTTGTTTATACACGCTGTCTATCACCAAATTAAAGGAGGCCAGAAAGACCTCTTGGGCTGTATTTTATTCCTTTTTTGGCTTAGCGGGCATGTCTGAAGAGTCATTATACTTTGTGTACAGCGATATTCGAAATCAGTTTTACCTATGTAGCAGACTGATAGATCGGATTTCCTCGTCCTCTGCTGTGGCTGAGCCTTTGCCGAAAGGAGCTGAGGACTTTGGACTCTCACCTTTTGTGGCCATCATCACCAACAATCCTCTCAATCAGGGAACTTAACTAATTGAATAAGTCTTGCAGTTGTGGGAAATCCTCAACAAAACGGAAAAAATGACGATTGGCCCGCGTTACGAGTTCACGATCTGTCCATATTGGTACTCTCTATGTTGCCTTGACACTTCAATATCATGCGTTTTTCTTTGTCATCCTGGGCTTGTGGTTTAGGGGTATAATGCTCGCTTCGCATGCTTATAGCGATTCTGCGAGAGGTCCCGGGTTCGATTCCCGGCGAGTCCATTTCTTTTTGCTCGCTTTTGGCCAAAGTGGGTGCAGTAGACATTCTAGCTTTTTTTTTTTTAACTATGTAACTAGGCTTGGCCCTTCTCTGGCACATCAAAATCCGATAGGGCCACAATCAAATCTGCCTAGGATATAGATTGATCAATCTATGATGGGATTTAGGATTGACAAACAAAATATGAGTACCACTTCCGCGAAGCTTAAAAAAGAAAGGTCAACCCTCATAGTCATTATCAGATGTGTTGTCATCTTCGTCTAATTTCTCGGTCGAACATATGTTTTCCTCCACTTGGAAGACCGGTCAGGCTATCGTAGACCTGTCATTATTGTCTTTGGTTGAAAGGCCGCTATCTATTTGGGGCCGTGAACGGGATTCTTTGGGTCCATCGCTGCGTTTCGATCCATCGCTTCCTTCGCAGCCGGATAGCAAAGAAGCTTATGTATGAACATAGGCAAGTGTTCCGACAACTTCCTGACAATGAATGTAATTTATGTCCAGTGGGCACCACTGATAGAACATTAGCATACGTACATTCAGGTGTCTCAAATATCACAACGCACTTGTCCTTCACCCTTGATTCGAAGAAAATGTAACTGTCTATTGTCGGTGGAGATACCGAAAATGGGACGGTGAGCCCTATTTTCATACTGACGTTGTGTATAAACCATACCTACTTCGCAGTTAGTTCTCAAGCTGGAAAATGAAGGGTATTGACCTGCCCATGTAGGCAATAGCCTAAGATATGCCGCGGGGAGATTGTTCCTTCTCTGTTTCTACGAGGACGAAATTGACGGCCGCGTTCTCATACGGACCGTACCAAGGGGAAAACCAGAGGACTCTCGTAGGCAGTACTTTCCCTCCTCATAGACAACCGGCTCAAAGGACAATCGACTACCTAGACGAGATGGGCATTGGAGTCAAACCAGGAGAGTGTCTGGGGCACGTAGAGTGCACAGCACTGAGAAGGATCCCTAGACCCTAGACAAAGTCGCAACGTAAATTCACGCTTACCATGGGAGTTGGACACCGAGGCGTCGATACTATCCCAAGCGAGCTCTAAGTAGAATCAAGAAATCAGAGAAGAGGTCAGATATAATTGACCAACCGAGGAGGGTCTAGTTTTATGAATAATATTATTCCAAGCTAAGGGCAGCTAAGTGTGCCAGGCCCGGGGTGACGCGGTAGCTTTCTTCTCCTAGTGCGATAGTTAGCGACGGAGCAAGAACAGACGACTCACATTAGAATGAAGTGTAAGATTACGCTAGAGACCTTCTAGAAGTGCTAGCATTTAGTCTAGAGTTGAGCGGGCGTATTTAGCAAGAACACTATAGCCTCACGACTGGACGGGTGACCACCAGTGAATGCCTGCAGATGTGTGTTTTGCTTTTTTAATCCATTTTGAAATCATATTTTCAGACAAGCTGTCTCATGAGTGGCCCTCGCTACGCCCTTGCGATTGTAGCTGGCAGCATGCTTCGAACTCCGGAGACATCCTGACATTCCGTGTAGGGAGGTAGGTAGGGCTTGAGCCCCACACGTGATCCACTCCATCAACCGATTTTTTTCTGGTGGCCCAGGTCAAACTTCTTACTAAATCGACCCGATGTTTGTTGTAACTATCAATCAATCGCATTTGTGTCCGTCCACGGCCAGACTGATGCGGTTAGGGGTGATGAATGTCTGATGACCAAACCGGACAGCCCTGGTACTTTACAAGCAGTACAGTCAAGGTGGGCCCCCAAGGCTACCTAAGTAGTTCGGCGCTGGCGAGAGCTAAGGTTAAGAATTGCAGACTCACTTGCAATTAAATAGGACCTGTAGCTCAATTGGTTAGAGCATCCAGCTTATGTAATTATCCCCACCGGGAAAATGACATGAATACTCCTGGAAGGTTGGCGGATCGATCCCGCCTAGGTCCAATTTTTTGGTCATCATCTAATGTCCTGCATCTTTTTGGGTCGCTAGAGGAGGGATCAGCGTTTTGAAGCCCATTAGTTTCAAATTCACTGCCAAGGAGTAATATCAATGTCAATAGTTTGTTTGTCCCTCATGAAGCTAGCCATCCTGCGCTCTCTGATATGTTATCTGCACTTTTGAATGCAACCGAAATGGCTTGGAGTAAGGCATGAAGCAGGTGCCATTGATCGGAGATGAATGGTTGAAAATGAGGTCATCTAAGTCGATGGATATTGGGGTATTACGACCGGGGGGTGATAAATAGATGAGATCCGGGGCGGAAGAGCATAAACGCTGGAGAAGAGGCGAAACCGAAGCTGTGGGTGTATAGATTCATAGTCTATTCTCCTAATTTTTCATTAGAAATCAGAGAATTCCCTAGGGATATCAATGATATACCGACGACATGGTCTATCGATTATTTTACATGAAGTGTACATATATAGACATTCAGGTCCGGAGACAGAAGTGTGCAAAACACTTCTCAGGGTCCTGGTCCTTGGTTAAGCCCACTGCCGAGGGTGCCTTAACACATCCATGATCTCCTTTTCGCTGATCTTGTCCTCTGCCAGCTCTTCCTCTTCCACTGGCATACTCTCGGTCCTTGTACCCGAAACAGGATCCATGTAGGCCCAGCTTGCAGTGCGCGGAAGGCTCATGAGGATACTCTCGATGCGAGCGTTCGGGGTGCGTAGGCCAAAGCTGGTGCCACGATCGTAGACCAGGTTGAACTCGACATAGCGACCGCGGCGAAGCTGCTGCCACTCCTTCTGAGATTCGGTGTAAGACATATCCTTTCGCCTTTCGATAATGGGCACGTAGGATGGCAAGAAGGAGGCCAGGCCATCCGAGACGAAAGAGAAGAGGGTCTCTTGCGGGTTGGAGGAGGAGCCAGCGGAGGTCTGCAGGAAGTTGGCATCGAGGTCATCGAAGAAGATACCACCGATACCGCGGCATTCGCCACGGTGAGGCAGATAGAAGTACTTGTCACACCAAGCCTTGAACTTGGGGTAGTAAGTCGCATCGTGGCGATCGCAGGCATCCTTGATCGTCTTGTGGAAGTGCTGCGCATCCTCGGGGAAGAGGTACGAGGGTGTCAGATCCGTACCACCTCCAAACCACCAGTTCTTGTCCCCGTTGATAGGGTCCTTGGGGTCCGAAGTCTCGAAGTATCGGTAGTTCAGGTGGACTGTTGGAGCCATGGGGTTATGCGGGTGCAAGACCAGGGAAAGTCCGGCAGCGAAGAATGTTAGCGAGTCGACATCAGTGCCCACGAATGACTTATGGTCGGCCCGCATCTTCTCAATAGCAGCCCGGGGCAGCTCGCCGTACACCACCGAGACGTTCACACCCGCTTTCTCAAAGACGTTGCCGTCCTGCAACACGCACGAGATGCCACCACCACCATTGGGGCGCATCCAAGTATCCGTCTTGAATTCCTTGCCATCTATCCTGCTCAGCTCCGCGATAATCTTCTGCTGATGATCTTTAATGAGCTTCTCCATTCGTAGACGCATGGGAGAGGATTCGTTGATGGAAGAAGATTTCTTCAGAGCCTCATCCAGCTCCACAATGGACGGAGAATCGAGTTCGGTAACTTCGCCAGTGGCCTGCAATTATGTTAGCAAGTTGAGGAGATCGCGCGTGGAGAACCCGCTGCATACCATGGAGTAAATGATGGCGCCGATGAAGGGCACGCCGATTGCGAGGCGCAAGTAGGGCCGCCATACGGTGAATTGCTGTCTCTGACGTGCCTTCTGCTCTGTGGCATACCCACGGAATGATCTGCCTGTATTGCGACTGGCTGTACGAGCAGACAGCTGGCCAAACCTCAGCAGAGGCATGAATGATCGCGATGCCATCTTCGCGACCGGGGGTTGTGCGCACAGCTGGCGAGAGCAGGCGAGAGGAGAAATCGAGAGGAGAAATTATACAGGGTTGAGTCCAACCTAACTCACACTTCAAAATAAATATAGAGCAAATTGGATTTCCGCGGGCAATTCGCTGGAACTCGGTCATACGATTCCCAGTGTTTGTCGTGTTTGCTCAGATGAGATAAGCATCGATAAGCCGCTCTTTGCCTGCATTTTCATTGGTTGCACGCCGTAGTGTAACTAGTTAAGAAAGAGGCTTTGGCTTTCCATTCTTTCATAGCAGTGCTCTACATAAAATTAATTTACTTCTTAAGTTGATTTTGGTAAAAATATCCAGGGGCACTGGACAGATACCAAATAAGCAATGACTTGGACAGCCTATATACTCTCAAGGTGGTCACAACTTGGTCATGTTCTTCTCTACCTTGGGAAGCTATGGGAGGCAGAGCAGGAATTTCAAAGGCAGGGCAAGAGTTTGAGAATACTCTCGGTCTAGATAAAGAGCCAAGAGTAAGCCCTCTCCATAATCTCGCCAACCTCTTTAGAAAACAAGGTAGGATGTCAGAGGCGGAGGAGACAAACAATTCAGATATTATATGACTAGGATGGGATGAGAAAGCGACGCCCCCCACCCCCCGCTAGATTTTTCTTATATTGATTTGAAAGAAGGATGCTGCTTGTGTGCATTTTATGATTTTTTGCATCGTTTGTCTTCGTATATATCACTCTCAATCAATGTATGTTCTTACAAAGCCCCTAAAACCCTGATCCCATGAGTTTGCCCCGGTTCCTTGTTGTGCGAGAGGATATTTTTTGTGATGGTTTCAGATCGGTTAGTCTTGGATACTGATTTTGAGCTCTAGATAGACATAGGGTCCTAGCTGTTGATCTGTCTAGGAAGAAAATGAAAGGCAAATTGTACATTTTGAACGGGTCAGGTGGGTACACTAAGCCCTATACAGTATGGCATCATAACTGGAGCTTTAAGGACTACTCTGATATATAACGAAAAGCTGCGACAACCATCGGTGTTCCCGAGATAGTATTATGGAGATTGAGTATTTTGAAGACGACTATCAATTATAACTTCAATCTTTCGCCTTGTGAGCTCTCTGGCCGAGATACTCCATGGCCAAGCCCGGGTTGTTCAGCAGTGGAGAATCCACCTCTTCCGATTCTACCAAGATCGCTGATCTACCCAGTAATGCATCCAAGCTACTGCACTCTATAAGGATGATGGCAGTACCGGTATCTGTTTGCGAAAGCATAGGCAGCTCTTAAATAAGACAAGCCCGCGAATGACTCTGTGCACGTGCACTGGCTGAGTCATGGGGCCCAGCTCACCGCCTTATGATGGTATTGTCAGCGGGGGTTGCCTTCTGTCATCGACCAGCATCACCCCCTCCTCTTCATCACTTTCTCCTTTTCCATCAACCGTTTGGAATCTTCCCATTAAAGTAGCTGTTTCAACATCTGCTATTACTTCCAGTTCATCTCTGCTTGAGCTTCCTTAACCATCTCCACTTCTCCCGACCCGCTTTACTTATCAGGTCTTATCAGCTATGCGATCCAAGTTCAAGGACGAGCACCCCTTCGAGAAGCGGAAGGCGGAGGCTGAGCGCATCCGCCAAAAGTACGCTGATCGCATCCCTGTAAGTCCCCTATCGATGTCTTGATGTCGTCCTCAAGGAGTGGATGAGCCTTGGAGGCGTAACCTACCTGCCCCTCACCGCTTGTTCGGTAGCTAACGGACTCACGACAGGTCATCTGCGAGAAAGTCGAGAAGTCGGATATCGCTACCATCGACAAGAAGAAGTACCTCGTCCCGGCCGATCTTACTGTTGGCCAGTTCGTCTACGTGATCCGCAAGCGCATCAAGCTTTCCCCCGAGAAGGCCATCTTCATTTTCGTCGATGAGGTCCTTCCCCCTACTGCCGCCCTCATGAGCAGCATCTACGAGGAGCACAAGGATGAGGATGGCTTCCTGTACATCACGTATGTTCATGTTTCCCTGTGCCCTGGATATCCCTTTGAAAGGAGGCCATACTGATCTAATGGATTCTAGATACTCCGGCGAGAATACATTCGGTGACTTCTGAACTTTAACGCGGTTGCTTGCGCTCGATATTCTGAGTGGTCTCAGGTGGCCCGTTTGGATCTTTGACGGGCCCATGATATCTAGTGGCCTTCAGTGATATTGGCGAATGAGCCTCGTTCAATCTCTGGGATGACAGTTTTTCTCGGTTATGCGGCGTTCTTTTGGTGTTGTGCAAATTTACCTCCATCTTTGCTGGGTCATGTCCTATGCTTGCTTTGAATGAAATGAAAATCATGCTTTAACCCTATGACTTGACGTTTGTTCGAGGTCTCCTACAACACAGTAGACGGGAGTAGATTCCGGACATGGTCAGTAGATGCAAGTGTAGACTTAGCAGTCGCTTATAACGATAGTTTCAATAGTAGTAATAACCAAAGTACGGAGAATGACTGTAGTCTGTGATAGATCGTACCGTAGTACGGCTGTGATCCTCCGAAGTTCCGAAGCTCCGACTCCGGCTCCCCGATCGGGACTAGCGCCTATCCGTGTCGTTGCGATAAAATTTACAGGCACATATTTCTGGGGTCTCATCCGGTTACAATCTCCTACCTTGCAAATATGTCTCCCGCTATCGTTCAAGCCGGTGCCGGCGCCGCCTCCAAGGATATCAAGAAGGAGTCAGCGACCGCTCGTCTCCTCGGTTCTGGTAAGATGGTCTCACCCATGGAATGGACGCACGACGCCAATTGCTAACCCGGGAATATAGGCTCTGCCGGTATCGCCGAGCTGCTGGTCTTCCACCCCGTATGAATCGATTGCCCCTGGAGCTGCCCCAGCTTCACTACTGACACATTGCCCCAGGTCGACACCACGGCGAAGCGATTGATGAGCAACCAGACCAGGGTGAGATCGGACTCGATTACGGATGCATGCGCTGCGATTGTCGCTGACTGAGACTACCCTAGATCACTTCAGTCAATACTTTCAACCAGGTCGTCTTCAGGGAGTACGCCACTGCCACTGTCGGTCGCAAGTTTACTTCGCTGTTCCCCGGTCTCGGCTATGCCGCTGGCTACAAGGTTGGTCATTCTTGACGATATGAACACCGGTCTGGACAATGTGCAGCCCGCTGATATCCATCTCAAGGTCCTTCAACGCATTTACAAGTACGGTGGCCAGCCCTTCGCTCGGGACTACTTGGCTCAGCACTACGGCGCCGATTTCGACAAGGCTTTTGGCAAGGGAACTGGAAAGGCCATCATGCACGCCACTGCTGGCAGGTGAGAAAAGCATACCGGGATTCATAATGGATAACCTCGAGAGGCTGACACTCATTCCAGTTTGATTGGTATTGGCGAGATCGTCCTGCTCCCTCTGGATGTCCTGAAGATTAAGCGTCAGACCAACCCCGAGGCCTTCCGTGGCCGTGGCCTCTTCAAGATCATCTCTGATGAGGGTATGGGTCTTTACCGGGGTGCCGGCTGGACGGCCGCCCGTAATGCCCCCGGCTCTTTCGCTGTACGTGTCGATCACATCACGCCCAAGACCCTAGGATTATGTTCGCTAACCAGTGTTCTAGCTCTTCGGTGGATCTGCCTTTGCCAAGGAGTACATCTATAGCCTGCAGGACTACAGCAGGGCCTCCTGGTCCCAGAACTTTGTCGCCTCCATCTGCGGTGCCAGTGCCTCGCTGATTGTCTCAGCTCCCCTGGACGTGATCAAGACCCGTATTCAGAACCGCAACTTTGAGAACCCCGAGTCTGGTTTCCGTATTGTCTCGAATATGGCCAAGAACGAGGGCATGGGCAGCTTCTTCAAGGGTCTCACTCCCAAGCTGCTGATGACCGGCCCCAAGTTGGTGTTCAGCTTCTGGCTGGCACAGACTCTGATCCCTGCCTTTGGCCAGGTTGTATAGGAAAGCCATGCTTGACGAGTTCTTTAGCCGCGGCGTTTGTTGACACTCCCCCCTTTCCGTTTCTCATTTTCTCTTCGGGTCTCTTGGACTTTGGCAGCTCTTCATTGGCCCGCCTGTGTATTTTTTTCCCTCATAGACATAGTTTATTCTACTCGGGGTATAGTTGCAATTAACGAATAAAACAACACTTCACACCCTCCATTAAAGCCAACATCCCACTTGTATGTTGAAAATCTTAGTCGTAGAACTCAAAAGAATACCTATCCATCGCTCACCTTGTATCGACGATCACGTGATCACATATCGAACCTCCCAAGTCCCGCAACTCCGCATCGACTTTGATCCAAACCGAGCTCGAACTCTACGAACCAGAGCAGAAAGTACACAATGACCGCCTACCTTCTTTCGAAGTAAGTGCACATATAACAATCAACAAAACAATGCCATCTCAAACCAAACCAAGAACTCCGACCCTTCCACAACGGCACCATGGCATCTCGTTACTCCAGACCAAGTCCCAATCTAACAATATTGGTGAAATAGAATAGGGGATCCGCTATTCGCCCTCGCAATGGGCGTCAGTGCCGCCCTCACTCGCATCCGCCGCGACCAACAAGAGAAGAACCCCGAGAAGGCATCGGAGATTGGATACGGGAGCATCGCACAACTTGGCCAGCGACGGTTACAACGGTGGTGGAATGGAGATTTCCAGGATTTATGAAGGATGCTTTTAGATATTCCTGGATATAAACGGGAGTACTGCTATGCGAAGGGGATTGTTGTATAAAACCTGTCTCCATAACATGGAGTTATTGGAGTTTTTTCCCGTGTTTTTCCGTCTCCCTACTGTTGAATCAGCAGGTTTCAAAGATCTGATTCTATAGGACTTAATGGTTTACTGCAAATTTCTATGATTGAAGAAGAAATAGAAGAATTAAGGAAAATTTTGAATTCGCTAGGACTTTTCCGCTCCCAGCAGAGATAACCTTAAAAAGTATCTATGTAATCATGCGCAAAAAGAAACGATAGCCCATAAGTCGTAAAACAAGACGTGAAAGAAAATTGCTTAGCCAGGAAGGAAAAATGAGCCATGGAAAGCGTTTAGTCAAGCTCCTCAGCTTCGTCGGGCTTGCGGGGCTCATCAGCACCAGCACCAGCACCAGCGGCAGCGCCGGGGTCACCGCCGGTGGCCTCGTACGCGCCCTTCATGATGGGAGTGGCAACAGCCTCAAGCTCCTTCTGCTGAGACTCGTACTCATCCTTCTCAGCAGTCTGGTTGTTGTCGAGCCAGCTGATGACCTCGCCGACCTTCTCCTCGATCTTCTTCTTGTCATCCTCGGAGATGGGGAGCTTGCCCTCGGAGACAGTGCTCTTGAGGGAGTAGGCGTAGGACTCAAGGCCGTTCTTGGCCTGAATACGAGCAGCCTCAGCCTCATCCTCCTCCTTGTACTTCTCGGCCTCAGCAAGCATGCGCTCGATCTCCTCCTTGGAGAGACGGCCCTTGTCGTTGGAGATGGTGATCTTGTGGGTCTTGCCGGTACCCTTCTCGACGGCGGAAACGTTCATGATACCGTTGGCATCAAGGTCGAAGGTGACCTCAATCTGGGGAACACCACGAGGGGCAGGGGGAATGCCAGTGAGCTCGAACTTGCCGAGCAGGTTGTTGTCCTTGGTGCGGGCACGCTCACCCTCGAAGACCTGAATCAAGACACCGGGCTGGTTGTCGGAGTAGGTCGAGAAGGTCTCGGACTTCTTGGTGGGGATGGTGGTGTTGCGCTTAATCAGAGGAGTCATGACACCACCGGCAGTCTCGATACCGAGGGACAGAGGGGCAACGTCGAGCAGCAGAATCTCGTTGGTGGACTTGGAGGAAGTGTCACCAGACAGGATAGCAGCCTGGACGGCAGCACCGTAGGCGACAGCCTCATCGGGGTTGATGGACTTGTTGGGGTCCTTGTTGAAGAAGTCGGAGACAAGCTTCTGGATCTTGGGGATACGGGTGGAACCACCGACCAGGACGATCTCGTGGACGGAGGACTTGTCAATCTTGGCGTCACGGAGGACACGCTCGACGGGCTCCATGGTGCCGCGGAAGAGGTCCTGGCAGAGCTCCTCGAAACGGGCACGGGTGATGGAGGTGTAGAAGTCAATACCCTCGAAGAGGGAGTCGATCTCGATGGAGGTCTGAGCAGCAGAGGAGAGGGTACGCTTAGCACGCTCGCAAGCAGTGCGAAGACGGCGGAGAGCACGAGCGTTGGTGGTCAGGTCCTTCTTGTGCTTGCGCTTGAACTCGTTGACGAAGTGGTTGACGAGACGGTTGTCGAAGTCCTCACCACCCAGGTGAGTGTCACCAGCAGTGGACTTGACCTCGAAGATACCCTCCTCGATGGTCAGGAGGGAAACATCGAAGGTACCACCACCCAGATCGAAGATGAGGACGTTGCGCTCACCCTCCTGCTTCTTGTCAAGACCATAGGCAATGGCGGCAGCAGTGGGCTCGTTGATGATACGGAGGACGTTCAGACCGGCAATGAGACCGGCGTCCTTGGTAGCCTGACGCTGAGAGTCGTTGAAGTAGGCGGGGACAGTGATGACAGCGTTGTTGACGGTGCCACCGAGGTAGGCCTCGGCAGTCTCACGCATCTTGGTGAGGATCATGGAGGAGATCTCCTCGGGAGTGAACTGCTTAGTCTCACCCTTGAACTCGACCTCGAGAATGGGCTTGGTGGCCTTCTCAACGACCTTGAAGGGCCAGTGCTTCATATCAGCCTGGACCTCGGCGTCCTGGAAACGACGACCGATGAGACGCTTGGCGTCGAAGACGGTGTTGTGGGGGTTCATGGCGACTTGGTTCTTGGCGGCATCACCGATGAGACGCTCGGTGTCGGTGAAAGCAACGAACGAGGGAGTAGTGCGGTTACCCTGATCGTTGGCGATGATCTCAATGCGGTCATCACGGAACACACCCACACATGAGTAGGTGGTACCCAAATCGATACCGACGGCGGGGGCCATGATGAATATGTGTCGTCAAATCAAAAGGAAATTCGTGAGGGATAAGATAGTAGTGTACAGGTGTGGGGAGAGGAAGAAGGATTAAAGGGTATTTGTGAAAATTGATGAGAGAAGAGGAGGGGATGGGGCAGCAAATTCCTCCTATATAGTGAGCGGTGTATTGTTCAGAAGCTTCTAGCAGGCAGCTTCCATGGAAGTCCACCGGGTTCCACGACCTTCGGTGCCCCAGCAACAGGCTGTCCACACTATTCCTTGGAAGGAACCGTTGGTTCGAGACGGGTCTGGTGGATACTAGCTAGCTCTACAAGCTACAGGTTGCTGCCCAGCTGCTTTGAATATTGTACAATTCGTCGTTTTGCATTGTTGATGCTGGTCAATCTTTTTGGCGGGGCATTGTATGATGTAAGTGATGGTGTCGGACTTTGTTACCGTGCGTAACAGCGGGGTAAGTTAGAGCTTTGGTGGGTCTGGCCAGTGCGTAATGATAGTATCGGTACGGTCACCGCTTGGTGAGCGTCATGATGAATTCATCCTCCCTTGGACTTCGTCACTCTTCCATTTCTGCCTGAGGTGTCGAATAAAGATTTGGTAATCAGGCAACAAGGCAGAAAGGCAGCAAGACAGTCAGACAGTCACGCGCTCAGGCATTCAACCACCCATGTCTGCCATAAGCTTATCTTGAATCAATCCTCTATTTTATTTTGGGCCGACATTCATCAGGTACACGGCCTAGCTGTCTTACATTATACCTATCATACACTCGGCCTAGTTATTCTTATACGTAGGTTCTTCATTGGAGAATCCCGAAGCCCAGATACTCTCACAGTAAAAGTCGCTTTTGTTTCTTTTGATCGCGTGACCACTATGTAAAGAAAAAGGAAATAGAAACATAGAGACATAGAAACATAGCAGCCCAGTCCGGACTCGCAAGTAGGGTGCGTGCATGTTGAGCAAAAGGAGAAAAAGGTCATTGGAGATGGCCGCGATAACGCCATCCGCGCTATGATTGACCAACCGCTCAATTCTATCGCATCCAAGCTCTTCGGCACACGTCCGATGTAACTCTCCCACATTAGTTCCGAACCTCTAGCTGCTGTCCCACCTATCCATTTTCCTGATTGGGCGTGATTCGATGCAAAGATTGCGTGGAAACTTCGGTAGCTCCGCCAGCTCGGGCAACTTTCGCTGGCTCTGATGGGCTTGGTTCGCACGCCATGGAAAACCATGAATATGTGATGCTTGCTTTTCTTTTTATAAAGGAACCCCGCCTTTGGGGGAAATGGACGGGCTTTGATTTTCTCACCCGCCACTTGTTGGTATTCCCAGCATTGCAGAGAAGGTTCACGGACGTCTCCCGCAAAGATGGCTCTTCTGGATGTGTTCAAACGGCGCCAGGTCACCCAGGACGAGGACTCATCAGGCCGCGTATCGGAGGATCCTGTTGATATGCCTTCGACCAAGACCGAGGTCACCGACACGGTCTTCCCCGATGAAGAGAAGGTCCAGGCAACGAGCGAGACTGTGGCTATCGAGCAGGAGAGCCATGACAATCCAGAAATCGCCGCGTTGCCTTTGCAGGTGCGGCAGTTGATCAACCTGACGGATGATCCCACTCTGCCCACCATCACCTTCCGCTACTTTGTTCTCTCGGCCATTTTCGTTATCCCCGGGGCCTTCCTGTCCCAGATGAGCTATTTCCGAACTACCAGTGCAAACTACTCGGTTTTCTTTGTCCAAATTGCTTGCCACTATGCTGGACACTTCCTCGCAAGGACACTTCCAACCCGGGTGGTTCGCGTGCCGGGGACCGAGTGGTCTTTCAGCCTGAACCCTGGGGCCTGGAGTATCAAAGAACACGTGCTGGTCACGGTGACGGCGGCCTCGGGAGCGACATACAACATGGGATATGCTCCAATTGTTTTGGCTGAGCTCTGGTATGGAGAGAGAATCCAGCCGGCTGTTGCGCTCTTCTTCATGTTGGCGATTGTTTGGATTGGGTATGCTTTTGCGGCTCTGGCACGACAGATGCTTCTGCCGGACCCGGAATACATCTGGCCCCAGGCCTTGATGCAGACAACGCTCTTTGAAACATTCCGAAAAACGGACACATCGTCTCGTCTCGCACGCCGTCAGATGAAGGTGTTCTTCTTCTCCCTCCTGGGAATGACCATGTGGCAATTTTTACCAGAATATGTGTTTCCGTTTACCTCTTCCCTAGCTTTCCTTTGCTGGGTTGCACCACGAAACCCGGTAGCCAACTTCATTGGGTCCGGAATAGGTGGTATGGGCTTCCTCAACCTCTCCTTGGACTGGTCCAACATCAACTGGAATGGATCCTCCATTTTGCTCACCCCATGGTGGACCCAGGTCATACTGTTCCTGGCCTTTGCTTTCAACTGCTGGGTCTTACTACCTGCAGCGAAGTGGGGAAACCTTGGATCATTTAAGCATGGTCTCATGTCGAATAGCCTCCTGTTAGCCAACGGTACAACATACCCGATTGCAGAGGTGCTCACCCCAACCTATCATCTCAATGAGACTGCATACCAGGAGTACGGGCCAATGTACATGGGTTTGCAGAATGTGTGGGCGACCTTTTTTGACTATGCCAAGCTGCCGGCTGCGGTGATGTGGATTGCAACTTTTGGTTTCACCCAGGTGAGGAACAACCTCAGGAAGATCTTTGCTCGCAAGAAGACTACAGGTGCAGCGGGCCAAGGCATTCACTACCAGTACAATGATCGCCTCAATGTTATTCAGCGACAGTATAAAGAGATCCCGTCATGGTGGTACATTGCCCTGTTCCTGGTGGCATTCGTCATCCTGATCACCAGCATTGCATGTGGTTACCTTTTTATTCCAGTCTGGACCTTGTTCGTTGGACTCGCCAGTGCCGCGATCTTTGTTATTCCCTTTGCCTGGCTATACGCCATTTCGAACTATCAGCTTGAGACCGGTTCGTTCAACGAGCTGATGTATGGCTATATGGTGCACACCAAAGCCGGTGAAAATCACCAGCACCCTTGCGGTCCGTCTGTCTATGGCTCTATTGCTGGTGATGCCTGGTACCGGGCGCAATACATGCTCCAGGACCAGAAGATTGGCCATTATATGCACATACCTCCCCGTCAGGTGTTCTTCTCCCAGATCTTCGGCACGCTCATGGGTATTCCGATTAACTACGCCGTCATCCGCTGGGTCATGGACACCAAGGGTGATTATTTGACGGGGAAGAAGAGCGATCCACTCAACCAGTGGACGGGTCAGAAACTTGTGACTTCCAACACGATGGGTGTGCAGTACGCAATCCTCGGTCCCAAGCGACTCTTCGCAGAGGCGGAGATGTCACCGCTCCCGTGGTCATTCCTCGTGGGAGCCGTTATTCCTCCCATCCTCTTCGTCTTCCACCGCTTCTTCCCACGACTGCGGATTGATCTGTGGAACGTCAGTATCTTCTTCGGGGGTCTGGCTATGTTCTACGGCAATATTAGTACCGGGTATACATCAGCCATCATTGGTGCCTACATTGCCATGTACTGGGCCTACCGACGTCACTTTGAGGTATGGAGGCGCTATAATTACCTGGTGGCAGCCGCCTTTGATGCAGGATTCAACCTCAACATGCTGCTCATCTTTTTCTTCTTCGGGGCTGGCAAGCAGATCTCGATGCCAAACTGGTGGGGCAACAATGCCGATTCGGTGGAACGGTGTTTTGCTTTGAGTAGTTAGTGGCGGCAAAGTTTGTAGCAGCATAGCTTGATATTAGAACCCGATGAATACAAATCATATAGTGATCACTATAATCACTATATATGACTAGATCATCCCCAATGCCTGATAAAAAAAGCAAATCCCAAAAGATGCCTCAGGGCACAATCTGTCACGAGGTCTCCACCGCGGCGAATCACATGACGGGATCGCGGCGTCCCTTACTGTTGCGGGTTGTTTTGTTTGGAAGAGCTACCTTACTTGCAGACCGTCTCTTTAAATCCTCTCTCCTTCTTCCACCTCTCTCAGTTCTTCCCTCTCCCACCTTTCTACCAAGCGCATAATTCTTCAAAATGGGTGACCACGCCACCGTCAACAACCCCGAGGAGACCGCCTTTGCGGACAAGGGCAAGGGCAAGGCCCAGGAGCCTACCCAGGACCAGAACATGGAGTCCGACAGCGAGTCTGGGAGCGAGGCCGAGCTTGTGAGTTTGCGCATTCCACCTACATATCCCATCTGCCAAAGCAGCGAGACTGATCTGACACCGTCTCTAGCCCGACAATGGTACGCACCCCGCCTTGATCTTGTTTGCCGCCACACATAATCCGTGGCCAATGGCTAGCAAGCTCCCAATCGAAGATTCGAGTCCATACTGACCTTCTATCGCTGATACAGACGAGGACGAGGACGATAACGGCGACGCCAACCTTGAGCCCATTTCGCAGGACAACATCATCTCTGGCGGTCGTCGCACGCGCGGCAAGCAGATCAATTGGGAGAAAGTGCACACCCAGAATGCAGACGCGATGGAGGAAGAGGAGGACGATGACGAAGATTACCAGGCCGCTGGTGGTGATGGTGACGACGACGATCAGATGCGCGACTAAGCGGCTGGTCTTGATTTAAGTGACATGGGAATTGCTTATTGGACCGGCGCTATGGATTTTGGGGAGGTTCTCTCTCTCTTGTGCTCTCTTGCCTTCTCGAGGCACAGTTTGTTCTCCGGGTCATGTTAAATCTGTGGCGGCAATGAATCAATGAAGCTGATCTATTGGATCTTTCGACTCTATTAACTGTTTCTCCCCATTCGTCTTCACCGGACACGTCCTCTCATTCGTCGTCGACCTGTTGCCCTCTGTCCGTACTAAACGCCACGTGCCCCAGGGTGAGAAGATCAGCGTCATGACCCATGCGAATCCCGACAGGCCTGCCAACGTGTCTGTGGAGGAGCCTTTGACGTAGGACTCGCAGGGACCTAACTATTACCGGGGCCAGCATGTTTAGATCCACCTTGCCTTGGAGTAATAGGAGTTAATGGTATCTATTTATTGCTTGCGATGACCAGTCCCGATGTAATGCATTTTTGTCGTTTTATATACCTGTTTGTGGATGTTTGCGGATACCTGTTGACTTTCTTGTGCATTTCTTTCTCGATAACCGCTCGAGGTTCATAGCAAATGACTGTATTTTGACGTACTTTCTATCAATAGTGTCCGTCAACGTCTTTATCAATAGTTTTCATAGACACTCTCCGTCATCAGTCTCTTAGCAATATCCGTCAGTAGCCTCTGCCAATAGTCTCCGCCAATAGTCTCCGTCAACAGGGGCAACCAATGCTATGTCCGTTCAACGAAGATAATCATATCCAGGCATTCGGCCAAAGCTTGACAGCCTTTATAGCTCGCAGCAACTAGCTGCTGTTGCTCCCCCGGTAGTGGCACCGTATTACCACGTCTACCTCTACCCCGGGTTTCGGAGATGGCACCTTGAATGAAATCGGCTTGCAAAGCCTCGGACGGGAGCTGTTGGTTTGCGATGGTTAGGTGAGGTCTAGTCCACCTGGCTACCCAGGCGTCCCACTGCTGATGGTGCAGCTGCCAGAGTTGAGTCGTTTGTAGGTCCGGATCCTTAAAAACCAGGACAGCACCAGTTCCAGCTGTAATGTAGTCGAGGGCATATTCGAGTTTATCCGTCGTATAGATACCCGGTCCGAACTCATTGTCTGTATTATGAGTGCTTCTTTCCGGAGTGAAGAAATACAGGGTCGACTCCAAAGCAGGCAGGCTTGTTGCCCGAAACCAAAGCTTGCCGTATGTAAGGGTCTGTCCGGCTTGTCGTCTGATGTTTTTTTCCAGGCGAGGGAGGTTCTTGTCATGCCGAACCTTCATACACTTAACAGTGCCCGTAGCTTGTATACGGCTGCTACCGTAAAGATCCTGTACTTTCAAAGCCGTAGGTGTCTCACTAACACCAGCTGGGACTTGGTAACAGAGCACCATTCTATCACCGAGTCCTAGTAACGACGTTGTCTCCGCAAGCTTGGCCCATATCCGGGGCGGGATTCGCCCTTCTTCATAGTGCCGATTCACTGGAAACGAAACATCGGCGCCAAAAGGGACGACCTCAATTTGATCGGAGATCGTATACGCGGGGTGGTCGATAGCCTCCACTAGCTCATCCAGGCCAGCTAGCCATGCTAGGCTCCGGAGCGGGCCAATCATCGGGGCTGAGCCTTTGAAAGAGGTTAGCATTTTTTCTGTCATAGTCAAACGAGAAGAAGCTCACGGCGCTGTCCATCCTCATCAAGATATTCGCGGATATCCTCAGGAATCTCTCCTGGGTATCCATCCCACATCGTCCACACAGGACGGAAGCCATGCTTTTCCAAGTGCTCGTACTTCCGCGGGTATCCACGAGCGATCACTTCGTCCCCGTCATCCCAGTCCGAGTCGGAGTTCATGGCAAGTTCGTCTCCGGAGCTCCCGGGTTGCGTATCTGCCATTATGGGCGTATTTCGGAGCCTGTCTCTGAAGCGTTGGGAATCCGTCGGGTCGAGAAGAGGGTTAGGTAGAAGAGGGTTAGGTAGCAAGCCTGAGATAACAGTGGAGGGGTAGTTTGAGGGCATGGAAAACGAAGAGGGCGGTAGGCCTGACTGAACCAGGTCAGGTTGATGACTGAGGTCGCCATATTGGGAATAGTACTCTCTAGTACTAGGTAGGATGTAGAGGGAGGATAATGATCTACTGTCTACGAGCGCTAGTTAAAATGTGCAACTACCTAAGCTCTACTCAAGTTAGGAAGCTACGGAGACATAGATGTAAGAGCTACCTAACCACCCAAGAAAATCATCTGCTCCTGCCCGGTACTATCTTGAGAACTTGGCTCCGGAGGAATAACATCCTTGCCTCCTCTAAGTCCTTCCTCCGCAACAACTGGTAGCATATCCTCGTCCAACCGCCAGTGAGTCTCCTAATCTTAGCTATGGTTATTTGATTGTTGCTATGTTCACTGCTTTTATCCGAAACCCCTCTGCTCTTCATTCGAATTTCGGCATATTCTAGGTGAGATTTAGAACCATCATCATGTAGCATTGAGGGATGTACTAACTAAGGCATATATAGGCCAAATAGCTACTTTATGCGCGAAACGTGTCCGAAGTATGCTTTTTACCACATACGACCAGACGATATTTCTCTAAAAGATGGACGTGCATCGCTTTTATTCTATATAGTCAGTCTGCGAGCTCAGCTTGACGTGCTCCTTGGCTACTTTCTAGTGTGGCGAACAAAAAGTTTCTGTCTAAAATTAGGAACAGTCAGCGCGGAACTCGACGTAGAAGATATAGCTATGTACTTCCCTAGGACCCCTGTACATAAACAGATTAAGCCATGCCAGAAAAGCGGAGCTCACGTGGTCCACGGTTCAGGTTGCGCTGTCGTATTATCTGTAGGTGTAGTTCGAGCTTGGCATTGTTGCTATACAATCTGCGACGTCCGCCATAACCCTCGACTGAGTCTAAGTAGGCATTCCCTCATTGAGTGATTGATTTTGTTCTACAAACAATCTATTTGTTTTTCCAAGCCTTATAAACACCGGTTGTTATCACGTGTTGCCGCCTCGGGCGAGACCAACAACGCTTTGGCCACCTGGTGTTTTTGCCCTCCGCAAACATCCAAGTCGACTATTCATTTAACTGACGTGGTTGTGGATCCCGGTCTCTAACGTCCAGCAATGTTCCTAAAATATCATTGACCGCCCCTTTATTCCCATTGAGTGACTCTAGCAGACGTCCTCGGTTCGTTCTGATCTGACCCGAACGACCATCATGGCTTCACGGTATAGTCCCGGTCCCTCCTTTTCTTGCGGTCCTGTTGGTCTTTCAACGTATCTTGAATCTAATATCGCATTGACTAGATTTCCACGCCAACGCGATCCCCGCGCCTCATCCTCCCTCTTTGACTCATACGGTGGCGACTCTCGTCCAGCCAGCAGATCGCCCGCTCCGTCAGGCGGATATGGATACGGAGGTTACTCCAGCCCGGCAAACAGCTATGGCAATGGAAGTGTCGCCGGCGCCTCATATAGGAGCGGAACCCCGGATAAGAAGTATGTTGGATCTCCAATCAGCCCAACACTTTGTCAATACCCAGTTCTAACCTGCAACTTGTACGTAGGGGCCACTACTCCGATGCTGTTCTCTCGTCCCTCGAATCACAAAATGATGCGGAGGTGGAAGGAATCTCCGCCAAGGTGAAGATGCTAAAAGATGTGAGCAATCCCTTTTCCAAGATTGTTACCGCGGGGTGAATGCAGAAGTATTCAAAGGTTAACCACTGACAACGAATTGCCAGCTCTCTCTTGCCATCGGCGACGAGATCCGGGATACCACATATCTAGAAGGCCTCGAAAGCTCATTCGAAAATACTCGAGTCCGAATCCGCGGAAACATGAACCGCATGCTCCGCATGGCTGACCGCACCGGCGTCGGCTGGAAAGTGTGGCTTGGATTCTTCTTCGCCGTCTTTCTCTTGTTCTTCTACGTATGGATATTTTAGCGGTCACGGTCGCGCTCGACCAGTTTATATTCGCCTCCGGCTCTACGCCTTATTTAATACTTCTTTTCGCCTCGATACGCCATCAAAATCATTTGCCTGGGGCCTCCTTCGGTTTACGGCGCATACATATTTTTATGAAGTACCAGCATGATTTTCGTTTGCGGTGTTTGGAGTTCGATTTGTATTTGGATTCCAGGCCGTGATTTATTGCATGTCATTCGATTTCCGCGGGCGGGACCTACGTAGAATGTTGACCTCATTCCAGTCATGAAATCATGCGCTTTTTAGCCCTTCTTGGCGGTTATCTTGAGTGCTTGCTATACCGTGAAGGCCTTGATTGTCAGTCCTTTCTGGCAGTGCTCGGCCAAGAGATCAGGCTCCTTGACATACGATTGCTGTATAAGTACATAGTACATAATGCAAGAAGCCTCTGAAGGCTCATTTATGCAATGAAATTGAAAATTGGACTTGATTTTATGTGTATCTCAGCCCTGACGATCTCTACATATCACAGTCTTGAGGTGTCTCCTCTTACAGCAGATATTGTATAGGCTTGATGATAGAGCCATTTGCAGGAACAAAACACAACAGAGTGGCATCCTTGCAATAATGGGAACGATGGATAGCATACACGCCTATAATCCCCAGGCTCATGAACCCACCTAGACGCCGATGACAATGCAAACCGCTGAAGCGTACCCTCATATCAACAACCCATAGTCTAGCTCAATTGAGGCTATCTCGAGGCCCGCCCACACGTCGAGGGAATCGTCGAGCAAATTCACTGCGGCGACTACTCTGGCTCGTCACCGAGGCGCGCAAATCATCCTCCTCCAACAATATACTGCTGGAATCAAATGCATCACCACCTCCACTCCATCGTTGCAGGAACCGCGACTGAGCCTCCGTCTCACGCCCACGTCGAAGCGGCGGCGGAGGCAGTCCACTCCGGCTATTAGGCGTGCTGGTCCTGAAGTTCTCCAAAGGACGGGCAATGATCTCGCCCTCATCCTCATCCTCATCGTCAACTTCATCCTCTGTATCCGTATGTTGCCATTCACCCTCCTGCTCAGATCCATCCTCCGCAGCATCCGGAACATCATCATCCAAATCCCTCTCCATACCATCACTCAAGCCCTCCGCAGACGGAACATCAGCATCCAAATCCGGCTGATTATCGAAATCCTCCTCATACCCCTCGTAGACATCAGGATACCCCTCAGGGATATCATCATCCAAATCACGCTCCATATACCCCTCCTCATCAGCAATATCCTCCTCTTCAAGCCCCTCCTCGCCTTCCTCAATAAGACCCTCAGGATCAACATCCGCGTCAGGAATCTCATCATCCAAATCCCGCTCCATGCCTTCATCCTCCTCACGGATCCCCGTATCATCATCCATAAAGCCCTCCCCATCAACGACATTCATCTCAGCCTGTGCAGCTGCAAGGGCCTCTTCGCGCTCCGCCTCTTCTTCTTTCATGCCTAGCATAGTCTTCGCGCATCCTGCGGGTCTGATCCACGAGTAACCGAATGAGGCGATATTCTGTTTTCGCGCACGTAGCGCACGTTCCTCGGCTAGTAGTGCTGAGAGAGAGTTTGCTGGGGAGCGGGAGGGCATGAAGGCGCGGTGGGTGTTTGTGTTGGCATTGCGACGGAGGTGGTTGGCTGGGTCGTTTTGGTTTTGCTGTGGGGATGAGGATCGGTATGGTTGGGAGGCGCCGAACCAGAGCTCGTGGGACTGTGTTTATGGTATATTGTTAGTTTGGGGGTTTGGAGGTGGAGGTGGACTTGCACTCACGTCGCGCGGGGTAATGAATGGTAGGGAGAGCATTTATGCGATGATGATGGATTACCCAGTATGACACGGCGGGATTGTTTCGTATCTGAGACGGTTGAAGAGGAGCTATGGGTGTGAGGTGTGTCTTTGCGGTGTTCGTGTGGGCTTGCGATGCTCCGGTGGGAAGCGGAGGGTGGTTTTTGCAGGCGCAGCGGTCGTAGTTTCGACGTGTTCAAATTGCAGGACCTTTATGCGCCACGGGATGTCTATATTGATACTGTAGGTCTGGAAATGCCGAGTCAATCTGGATATACCGATGTGTAGTGAAGTGATCATCGAGCAATGGAGCTAGGGCGGACGCAGAAAAGTCGCGGCTCCACCGCAGACCATAACATTGGCCCGATTGCGGGGAGCTTGCCCATCATAGTCTTGACATCTAGTGCTTTGTCTTGGATTGTGAATATCCACATCCTGAGCGAATTAGATGAGCTCTAGTTGGGTTCGAGGTGAAAATGACAGTCATAACATGTCACTCTGGGGTAGATTCAGTGTCGAGGCTTCGGAATTCCATAACATATACAGCCACTAGTTTCTAGAGATGGTTTCAATCACCCAAACACAGGGTGTTTTCATGAGACCTCGTATATAAGGTATGATTTAATCAATTATTTGTTCTTGCTATAGCTTAATCCTTCGCTTCCACTGCACTACGTTGATTTATTTCGTACTAGGCATGAGATAGATGTTCGAGTAACGTACGGTGTCTTTCTGGGATTGATCAATCTCATTTCGCTCTATTCCTGCATCGATACTGAGAACCACGACGCATACTGTGGAAGAGTCTGGGCGTAGCGTAGCACTGGGCAAAAGGCTCAAAGCTGAGAACACATACTGAAGTTGGCCTTGTGCGATACAGAGCCATTAGTTAACTACATAGTTAACTAACTTATCGCAAGGGTGCTATATAAGCTTTGCATCCAACCAATGAATGGCTTTATGATCTATGTAAGAAGCTTCGACCGACCACCCTACTCATAATCGCCGGGGATGCCATCGCTTGGCAGTACGCAGCATCAGGACAGAAATTAGAACAGCGGTAGCAGATTGCGGACGACGAATATTGGCCGAGATGGACGAGTTTCGACCTATCAACTCCCAAACATATGGAGGATTAGTGCGTGTCAGACCTCGTTACAGGGTGGTACACAGTACAGACCCGAGTTCACCCGAGGCTGGCGCCGCCCCGTCGCGCAGTCAGCACTTCGGTGAACCAAAAGTAGGCAAGGGTCAAGGAGAGCGGGAAAAACCGGGGCGGAGTACAGTTGGCGCTTGGAAGGGAATGATGCACGTACCACAGTCTTATTTTCACACGCGGTCCAATTGGTTGAAGCTAGGGAAAGATCATGTGATACCCACCGGACAGTGGATCTTGCGGAGTCGCAGATGTATATGTACACTGTCATCCCCATGTACCTATGGAGTACGACGAACAAAAAAAGAAAAATGAATCACAATAAAAATTGAAAATAATAAGTCGAGTGGCGACATTGGTACCCAATATCGATACAGCATCGTGTATGGTTTGATGCGCTCCGTGAGTCACTTCGGTGTAGCCACCGTGCTAGGCAAAAAAGGGAGAAGAAATCCTATCCTCCACTCTCTCCTGCGGGCTCGGACACGAAGCCGTGAGAAATGGTTTATGTATTTTTATTATCAAGTCGAGCTTATCAGGTTATCCCGCTTCACGTGTCAAGGGCCGTCCCGTGTTAAATCCGAGAACTCGGAGGAAACGCACGTCGAAAGTATGTGTATGCGAAGATCCCTGGTCCATTCCACATAGGACGCGGAGAGCCCTGGGGGAGGGGTCCGGGGTGTCTCTGGAGGTCTGGGGAACATGTGCAGGGCGCAGACAATTTCTAGGAAGCCGCGATAAGCAGGTTGGGATGACCCAAGGAATGAGCTGATGATGGGCAGGGGGAAACTGACAGGGCCAATACACATGGAATGTCGGGCTGGATGACCCCGATTTCGGGGCAGAAACAATGCTCGGAAGAGCCCTTTCTTCCATCCCAGTGGAAGAGGGAGATCCCGGGGCTTGGCCGTTGTCGGAAAATGGAACATTACCGTTTAGGACGGGTAATATATGGCATCTCAGGTGCTCGGGATCTGAGTATGTACTACATACTTTGGGGGAGATCTATAATACAAACTTTACTGCGTAAGTATACGGAGTACACTGGACTGGTAACTCCTACTAGACTCGGCGCTTGAATTGAGCATTCCTTTGTACTCTCCTGCAATATCGCCCCGTCTTTGTGCCTGCCAAGTCCTCATATGCGAGTCCTGCGCTTTAGCTATTGGAGTCGCGCTCGAACAAACCAGCGGCTCGTGAATTAGGACAGTTGACTGGCTTAAACACTTTCCATGCCCCACTGATGCCCACTCGGATCTGGTGTACGTAGTAGTGCCGAGCCCACATGTGAGGATGCCTTCAGCTCCCCTTTTCGGGCGAGTCTGTTTGCAGCCAATGGCCGTCTCCTGGTTCGCCGCTCCACGACCCGAGCAAGGTACAACAAGGTACCTTTCATTCAGGATTTCTAGGGGTAGAAGTGAAAGAATATTTGTATATTTAGTACCTACGATAGAGATCTCAGCCTCTACTGTAGGGTATATCCAGCACATAGATCTCAAGGTATCAATACGTGACAATACATGTACATCCGCTCCACCGGGGAGGATCTTGACGTAGCAGAAACCTAATCATTTTGGCTCAAGTTGCAAAGCATTCACTCTCATTGGTCCTCCTACGCTTATCTCGATGATTTGCACTCCGTAATCATAATGATTATCATTACTTGACCCATCATTGCTCGCCCTCCCAAGGCGGGGAGCCCTCCAACGTCCATATGGAATGCCTCCCCTTCCCTTCTCCTCCTGTACTCTGTACCGCTTTCGTCTACTGCGTATGAGGGGTACATACTTGCCCACGAGGGGCCGTAATGACCGTAATCTCTTTCATTTCCCTTCCTCGTAAGTACCACTAGGTCTGATCTGATCTATTCGGTATTACAGACACTGCCCTCTCGTCTGCCTTCAGCAATTTGCCACGGCGCAAACCCCACGGTCGTATTTTATCCGTTTCCCGCTCTGGGGGAACTTCTCGGAGCAGAGTGCAATCCCCGGACGTGCTGTTCCGCCGTAATCGCTCTCTCTCTTTTTTTTTTTATCCCACCCCTCCTTCTTCTTTCTTCCTTCCCATATTCATCTTCCACTTCGTCGCAGCAGGGGCATCCTCACTTTCTCTCTTCCCTTCACCCACGCTGCGTCAGTGACGACATTGCCCGCTATCGATAGTCCCGCCCCAAAACCGGCGGAGATCTCCCACCCAAAAAAGAATCATCTTAACCCCTTGTCCATTCTCTGTCGGTCCTCGGCGGAAGAATGGGTCTAAACCTGCAGGAACTCTATGGCAATGATCTAATTGAAGAGCCCCCGCAGGAGTATTCGGAGTATCAGCCCAAGGAAGGTTATGGCTGGGCCAATACTCTGCCGGAGAAACAGGGTCTCTATGACCCCGAATACGAAAAGGATGCCTGTGGTGTCGGCTTCGCTGCGTGAGTGACCTTTGATTCTGCTGCCGAGCCATTGACCGGCCGACTGACCTGCCTTATCCTATCTAGTCACATCAAGGGCAAGCCGAGCCACAAGATCGTGAGCGATGGTAAGTCTCCGAAAACGCCGGTGAAACCCAACTGAAAAAAGCGTGCGCTGACGTCGATGCGGTTTAGCTCGCAATCTGTTGTGCAACATGACCCACCGTGGCGCCGTGGGTTCGGACGCGCGAGATGGTGACGGTGCCGGTGTGATGACCAGTATTCCTCACAAATTCTTCGTGAAGAATTTCGCTCGTGAGGCCGGCGTGGAGCTGCCTCCGCTGGGTCAGTATGCCGTTGGAAACCTATTCTTCAAGCCCGATGAGGAGGCTCTCAAGCAATCCATCGCCAGCTTCGAAGAGCTTGCTACCTCTCTCGGCCTGCGTGTCTTGGGATGGCGCGAGGTTCCTCGCGACTCGACCATCCTGGGTCCGGCTGCGCTCTCTCGTGAGCCTATTATCATGCAGCCGTTCGTTGTGTTGAAATCTGCGTACGGCGAGGGTAACAAGCCGGAAGTCACTGACACCGATAAGTTTGACGAGCGGACTTTCGAGATCCAGCTGTATGTTCTGCGGAAGCGTGCCAGTCATGTCATTGGTATGGGCAACTGGTTCTACCTGTGCTCGCTCAGCAACCGAAACATCGTCTACAAGGGTCAGCTCTCCCCGGTTCAGGTCTACACATACTACCACGATCTGGTCAACGTCGACTACGAGGGCCACTTCGCCCTTGTACACTCACGTTTCTCCACGAACACATTCCCCTCTTGGGACCGTGCTCAGCCCTTGCGATGGGCCGCTCACAATGGTGAAATTAACACATTGCGGGGAAACAAGAATTGGATGCGGGCCCGTGAGGGTGTCCTTCGCTCCGAGGTTTTCGGAGATGAGCTCGACCTATTATACCCCGTCGTGGAGGAGGGCGGTTCCGACTCGGCTGCCTTCGATAACGTGCTGGAGTTGCTTATGATTAACGGTGTTCTGTCTCTGCCCGAGGCCGTCATGATCATGATTCCCGAGGCCTGGCAGGACAACCCGGCCATGGACCCCAAGAAGTCTGCTTTCTACGAGTGGGCGGCCTGTCAGATGGAGCCTTGGGATGGCCCGGCTCTATTTACTTTCTCCGACGGCCGTTACTGCGGTGCCAACCTTGACCGTAACGGTCTGCGCCCCTGCCGTTTCTACGTGATGGATGATGACCGTATCGTCTGCGCCTCCGAGGTCGGTGCCATTGATATCGACCCAGAGCGTGTGATCCAGAAGGGTCGTCTGCAGCCTGGAAAGATGCTGCTGGTCGACACTGTGGCCGGGCGGATCATTGACGACTCTGAATTGAAGAGGACTGTCGCCAACCGTCAGGACTTCGCCAGCTGGCTGGACAAGGAGCTCCTGAAGCTACCCGCCATTACGAAGATGCTGGTGAACAGCAGCCATGACCTCTCCTTCACCCTTGATGAAAGCACCGTGCAGACTGACCCCCGTCTTCGAGCCTTTGGTTATTCCTTCGAGCAGGTCAGTTTGCTGCTAGGCCCTATGGGTGCGGACTCCAAGGAAGCCCTCGGCTCCATGGGTAACGATGCTCCCCTCGCTTGCATTGCTCAGCAGCCTCGCCTGCTTTACGAATACTTCCGCCAGCTGTTTGCCCAAGTCACCAACCCGCCCATTGATCCTATTCGCGAGGCCGTGGTTATGTCCCTGGAGTGCTATGTCGGCCCCCAGGGTAACTTGCTGGAGATGGACCCTAGCCAGTGCCACCGCTTGCTCTTGCCATCTCCCATTTTGACCATCCCTGAGTTTAACGCTCTCAAGAAAATCAACTACGCCCACAAGGACTGGACGGTCCGGACCATCGACATCACTTTCGACAAGAAGAAGGGCACCGCTGGCTACATCGAGGCACTGGATGCTATCTGTGATGCTACCACTGAGGCTATCCAGAACGGCGACAAGGTCATCATTCTGTCTGACCGTGCCACTTCCGCTGAGCGTGTCCCCGTCTCTGCTTTGCTGGCCACCGGCCTGGTCCATCACCACCTGGTTCGCAACAAGTGGCGTTCGCTTGCTGCCCTGGTTGTTGAGACTGCCGAGGCCCGTGAGGTACACCATCACTGTGTCCTCCTTGGTTATGGTGCAGACGCTATCAACCCTTACCTCGCCTTGGAGTGTCTCATCAAGATGAACCGGGAGAACCTGATCCGCAAGGACCTCCCCGACGAGAAAGTCATTGAGAACTACAAGGCCTCTTGCGACGGTGGTATCCTCAAGGTCATGAGTAAGATGGGTATCTCCACCCTCCAGTCCTACAAGGGTGCTCAGATCTTCGAAGCCCTCGGTATCGACGACAGCGTCATTGATCGCTGCTTTGCTGGTACTGCAAGTCGCATTCGTGGTATTACATTCGAGCTGATTGCTCAGGATGCCTTCGCCTTCCACGAGCGCGGGTACCCCTCGCGCGAGATTGTCGAGGTCCCTGGTCTGGCTGAAACGGGCGAGTACCACTGGCGTGATGGCGGAGAGGCGCATATAAATGACCCTGTTAGCATTGCCAACATGCAGGATGCGGTTCGCACCAAGAACGACAAGTCCTATGAGGCCTACGCCAAGGCAGAGCACGAGCAGATCAAGAACTGCACTCTGCGTGGTATGCTCGAGTTCGACTTTGAGCAGCGGACTCCCATACCTATTGACCAGGTCGAGCCATGGACTGAGATTGTGCGCCGTTTCGTGACCGGTGCCATGTCTTACGGATCTATTTCCATGGAATCTCACTCGACTTTGGCCATTGCCATGAACCGTCTGGGCGGAAAGTCCAACACCGGCGAAGGTGGTGAGGATGCCGAGCGAAGCAATCGCATGGAGAACGGCGACACCATGCGTTCTGCGATCAAGCAGATTGCCTCTGGCCGTTTCGGTGTGACTTCAAACTACTTGGCCGATGCCGACGAACTGCAGATCAAGATGGCTCAGGGTGCTAAGCCCGGTGAGGGTGGTGAGCTGCCCGGCCACAAGGTGCTGGGCCCTATCGCCCGGACCCGTCACTCTACCCCCGGTGTCGGTCTCATCTCTCCGCCTCCGCACCACGACATCTACTCCATTGAGGATCTGAAGCAGCTTATCTACGATCTCAAGTGCTCAAACCCTCGTGCTCGTGTGTCTGTCAAGCTCGTATCCGAGGTTGGTGTTGGTATCGTTGCCTCGGGTGTCGCCAAGGCCAAGGCCGACCACATCTTAATCTCCGGTCACGACGGCGGTACTGGTGCCTCGCGCTGGACTGGTATCAAGTATGCCGGTCTTCCCTGGGAGCTGGGTCTTGCCGAGACTCACCAGACCCTTGTCCTTAACGACCTCCGTGGCCGTGTTGTCGTCCAGACTGATGGTCAACTGCGTACCGGTCGTGATATCGCCATTGCCTGTCTGCTCGGTGCCGAAGAATTTGGCTTCGCCACCACTCCTTTGATCGCCATGGGATGTATTATGATGGTAATTTGATCCTTACCTGATTGCCTGTTTTTTTCGATTTACTGACCACATGATGTATGCAGCGAAAGTGCCACTTGAACACTTGCCCTGTCGGTATTGCTACTCAAGACCCCGAGCTCCGCAAGAAATTCAATGGTACCCCCGAGCACGTCATCAATTTCTTCTACTACATTGCCAACGAGATGCGGGCCATCATGGCCAAGCTTGGTATTCGCAGTGTCAACGAGATGGTTGGCCGTGCTGAACTCCTAAAGACTCGCGATGACCTTCGTGCTAAGCAGGAGCGCATCGATCTTTCACTGATCCTGACCCCTGCTCACTCGCTGCGGCCTGGTGTTGCTACATACAATGTCCGCAAGCAGGACCACCGCCTCCACACACGTCTCGACAACAAGCTGATTTTCGAGTCTGAGCTTGCTCTTGAGAAGGGTCTTCCCTGCCGCATTGAGTGCGACGTTGTCAACACTGACCGTGCTCTTGGTGCTACCCTCTCCTACCAGGTCAGCCGACGCTACGGTGAGGCTGGTCTTCCCCAGGACACCATCCACGCCAACATCAAGGGCTCCGCTGGTCAGTCCTTCGGTGCCTACCTTGCTCCTGGTATCACTCTTGAGCTCGAGGGTGACTGCAACGATTACGTTGGCAAGGGTCTGTCCGGTGGTCGTCTCATCGTGTACCCTCCTCGCGGTGCTGTCTTCAGGGCCGAAGAGAACGTCATTGTTGGTAACACCTGTCTCTACGGTGCTACTCGCGGTACTTGCTACTTCCGTGGTATGGCCGCTGAGCGTTTCGCTGTCCGTAACTCGGGTGCCACCGCCATTGTCGAGGGTGTTGGTGACCACGGATGTGAGTACATGACCGGTGGTCGCGTCCTCATCCTGGGACCGATTGGCCGTAACTTTGCTGCTGGTATGTCTGGTGGTATTGCGTACGTGCTGGACATGAACCAGGACTCGCACTCCAAGGTCAACCTGGAGATGGTGGAGGTCTCCGGACTTGAGGATCCTTCTGAGATTGCCTTTGTGCGCGGTCTCATTGAGGACCACCACCACTACACTGGCTCCGAGCTGGCTGCTCGTATTCTTCTCGACTTCACCCGCGCTCTGCCCCGCTTCATCAAGGTTCTGCCGACTGACTACAAGCGTGTCATGGATGAAGAGGCGGCTAAGGCCAAGGCCGCGAAGAAGGCCGAGTTTGCTCTTCCCAAGCTTCCCAGCACTCCTGCTCCTGTCGAGAAAGCCAAGGCCGATGACTCAAAGAAGGCCGATCTTCTGGATATTGAAGACAGCATTAGCAATGAGAAGACCGAGAAGAAGCGGTCGGCTTTAATGCTGGACAAGACCCGGGGTTTCATGAAATACAGCCGTCGCAGCGAGAAGTACCGCAACTCGACTACTCGTACCCGTGACTGGGCTGAGCTGTCCAACCGCCTGAGCGAGGATGAGCTCAAGTACCAGTCGGCTCGTTGCATGGACTGCGGTGTTCCTTTCTGCCAGTCCGACACCGGCTGTCCCATCTCCAATATCATTCCCAAATGGAACGAATTGGTATTTCAATCTCAGTGGCAGGACGCGTTGAATCGCCTGCTCATGACCAATAACTTCCCCGAGTTCACTGGTCGTGTCTGCCCTGCCCCCTGCGAGGGTGCCTGCGTTCTGGGCATCAACGAAGACCCAGTCGGTATCAAGTCCATTGAGTGCGCCATCATTGACCGCGGTTTCGAGATGGGCTGGATGGTTCCTCGTCCTCCCAAGACCCGCTCGGGCAAGACCGTTGCCATTATCGGCTCCGGACCTGCTGGTCTGGCCGCTGCCGATCAGCTCAACCGTGCCGGTCACAGCGTGACTGTCTATGAGCGCGCTGACCGGATTGGTGGTCTTCTCATGTACGGTATTCCCAACATGAAGCTCGACAAGAAGGTCGTTCAGCGCCGTGTCGACTTGATGGCCGCCGAGGGTATCAAGTTCGTCACCGGTGTCGCCGTCGGCCCTGACAGCGAGGTGTCTCTGGACTCTCTTCGCGCCTCCAACGACGCAGTGATCATCGCCACCGGTGCCACTGTTGCTCGTGACCTCAAAGTTACTGGCCGTGAGTTAGAAGGTGTTCACTTTGCCATGCAGTTCCTGCACAAGAACACAAAGTCCCTTCTCGACTCTGGCCTTTCCGATGGCGAGTACATCTCCGCCAAGGACAAGCACGTCGTTGTCATTGGCGGTGGTGATACCGGTAACGACTGCATTGGTACTTCCGTCCGCCACGGTGCCAAGTCGGTCACCAACTTCGAGCTGCTTCCTCAGCCCCCGCCCCAGCGTGCAGGCGACAACCCCTGGCCCCAGTGGCCTCGCATCTATCGTGTCGACTACGGTCACTCCGAGGTCAAGACTCACATGGGTAAAGATCCCCGTGAATATTGTGTCATGTCGACCGAGTTCGTTGACGACGGCAGTGGCCGCGTCAAGGGTATCAACACTGTCCGTGTAGAGTGGACCAAGAGCGCCACTGGCGGTTGGGACATGAAGACCGTTGAGGACAGTGAGCAGTTCTTCCCTGCTGATCTGGTCCTCCTCTCCATGGGATTCCTGGGTCCCGAGGACCGCCTGCTTGGCGATGAGATCGAGCGTGACCCTCGCAAGAACGTCAAGACTGCCCCTGGCCACTACTCCACCAACATCCCTGGTGTCTACGCCGCCGGTGACTGCCGCCGTGGTCAGTCCCTGATTGTCTGGGGCATCAACGAGGGCCGCCAGTGTGCACGCGAGGTTGACTCTTTTCTTGTCGGTATCAGCTCCCAGCTACCCGTGACTGGTGGCATTGTCCGCCGCCCTGCCATCGACTCCGTACCCCAGCCGGCTGAGATCCAGCTCGTTGCCTAAAGAAAATGACCGACATACGGGCTCGCTTTACAATTATGAAGGCCATGAAGAAATTTCCATTTGAATGCGCAAAAGTTAAACCAGGGTTGCTTAGATGGGATTCTCATTCACCGTGGTGGGAGGTTTTTTTTTTTCACGACAGCTTTTGTTTCTTTCGATCTGATGATCGCCATGCGTTTTTACCATGTTTGTCAGCAGCGTTTCTCTATGCAAGGTGTTTAGAGCGTCTGCAGCGCGGTGATTCCTTTGTTTGTTTCGTGTTGTACATACCTCGTCCTTTCGTATCTTTTGAATTATACTTTTATCAATGAATGAATATGTGTAAAGATGTTTCATATGTAGAAAGGTAGCACTCGTTCCTTAGAATGCTATTGTCTTGTGACTGGATCTGAAAGAGATCACCCCTCGCCCACGTGAATCAGATGGAAGACATAAAAGCCCCGACATCCTCCAGAGTTGTTCAGTCAATCACCAGATTATACACCTAATTGACTCCTCCACCTTCATCTAGTATACTTCCTCCCAGCATGGCCAGAAAGAGTATGAAACCAACCACGCCTGGATTTCTAGAAATCAGCGGCGGTTTCAAAGACAAGAGGCGCCGCTCCAGCACCTATGTGGACGAATATATAAAGTTTTGCAGTCTCAAAACCCAGGAAGAGAAGGACGCATATCTAGCAGAGCTAGACGGAACGAACCCGATGATTGCTAGAGCCATCCGAGAGGAACGCCTTCGTACACCTACTGGCATCGGAGACGGTCAAGTGCGAAATTCCCCACGATTAAAAGAAGGCTATGCTGGGAAGAGTGCGGCAAAGGACAGGTATTCGGCAAGCGGCTACTTTTCCCGGGCAAAGGCAGGAATGCACTCTGTCGTGTCTTCTTTGAGGGATGTTTTAGGTCAGACCTCGTGTTTCGAATCACCTTCTTCAGTCCTCGGTTTCACCTGGTTTTAGAGGTCTTTGCTATCGTTGCTGCTGCAGTTCTAGTTTGGCTTGCTGGTGATGAACTCCCATTTCAGCTTACGGTGCTTGGGATCATGTTAGTCGTTCACGGTATATTGACTTTAAATTAGTCGCATGAGTGTTTTCTGCTTGAGCATCTCCGTATAGTTTCTAGCTGGCATGGAATCTGTTTACCGAAATCCATTTATACATACTCATGCGACTAATTCAAAGTCAAGATACCGTGAACGACTAACATGATCTCAAGCACCGTAAGCCGAGAGGGCCAAAGTCCCCACGACCGAGAGAAGGTTATGCTAGGAAGAGCGCGGCGAAGAACAGTATTCATCTCATTTAAATAATAGCTGGAATACTGTTCTTCGCCGCACTCTTCCTAGCATAACCTTCTCTCGGTCGTGGGGACTTTTCCGCTTGAGCATCTCCGATGCCAGTAGGTGTACGGAGGCGTTCCTCTCGGATGGCTTAGCTGGGATCTTACCTTATATTGAGAAATGTGGCACCTTGAGATGCAGATAAATGATTGCCCAGGTGGATAGAAGAGAGAGAACAACACCTGGATCGAATATTATACAGATTCCACGCCGGCTAGAAGGTATATATGTACAATCATGAGACAAGTAACAAGACAAACACTCCATGACAGCTCAAGAGGAATGCAATCATGCGGCCGCTTTCTGATTAGCCTCTTCAGCCTTCATCTCGCGCTCCAGGGCAGCAAAGTCACCCTTGAAAGCGTCCCGCGCCGGCTCGAACCGAACATCCCAGACATCCTCACTACTAGGCCCGGTCTTGTACTTGATGGCCTTCTTTTGGTTGTGGGCCCGGATGGCCTTTCTGCGCAAATCGTCTGACCAGGACCGGGTCCTCATGCAGAGCCAGAAGTTGTCCCAGTGCTCGCTGCAAGAGCGCATCTCTCCGTATCGGTACACGTTCACGAATTGGCCGCCGAAGGATTGGCAGAAGAAGGCGTAATCGAAGGCTGTGCGGCAGGACATCTCGTCTGCGTAGAGAGACTCCTCGGAGATGGATGAGGAAGGCTCGGAGGGAGTCGCGTCGCCATTGGATGCCAGCTTGGCTTGCTTTGGGTTCTTGGAGGTGTTGTTCTCTGCTTCCTGGAGACTGGCCAGGAGTTGATTGAATTCAACGTCGGCTTGTTCGGCCGGCGTCAACGTCTTTGGCGGCGGTACATTCTGAGGCGTCGTTTCAGAGGGGTTTGGGATTGTTGTAGATGTACTGCTGGATTCGTCCTTTTGAGGACTTGATCTCCATAGCCAGCCCATGATTGCGGAGAGGATTGCGAGAATTGAGCGCGAATTGTCAAGTCGGACTGTAACTTTAACGATGGAAAACCGCGATTGGGTCACGTGCAATCGTCCCCGATAAGAGGATCCCGCGACGTCATTAGTTGGCACCGATCGATTCGACTTACACTTCTTCTCCGCACTCCACACACTCGTTCCTTTCGATATGTGGCTCTCTTGATATGCGGCAAGGATATTCCGTGAGAGCAGCTTCGGCTGCGTGGGTGCTACCGCTGCACTCTCCTACTACCAATGTCCATACTCATGGCTTAAGGTGCAGATCAGCTCCGCTTTGGAGATGCTCGCCAGTCGGCATACGGTCGCTATCGTCGATTCAGTCTGGACATATCAAGCTCGATTCAAATGAGGGTATTCTCTATGTAAATGGTGAGTATCAAATTGTCGAGTAAACCCCCACTGGTTCTCCGTTAAATGGCTCCAGATATCTTTCCACGCCGGCTGCAATGGTTCCTGCGTGGTCCTCTCAGCCATAGCGAACCCTTCGAAGGGCTCTTGAAGCGGATCAATAACCCCAATTTTGCTGCATCAGACCCCTGGCACATAGCTGAACGGGCACTGCCAAAGGACAATTCACTGGGCCTTGTAATTAAAGAAGTGGTCCCTCGATACAAAGAAGGTGGTGCATTCGTCAAGTATGCACGCAAGCCTGGTGTCAATGACGAGGAAATCAGGGTTGCAGCACGCGACTACATGAAGAAGAATCCCATCAGGGCTTGGTTCAACCCATTCCAAACCGCCGATGTGGATCTGGTGCGTGGGCGGCCATGGGTTGAGGATCTATATCGGATTCCCAGCCAAACCTTGAAAGTGGAGTTCTTGCCCAATTCTACCGAGGGCCCAGCCGTGGAAATGACCCAAGAAGCTTTGTATTCTCTCTTCCGTCCCTTTGGAAAGCTCCTGGATATCCAGCCACAGCCCTCTGATTCGAAGATCGAACCGAGATATGCCACCCTGCGATTCAGTCGGCCCCGATACGCGGTCATGGCAAGAAACTGCATGCATGGATATACCGCGTTTGAGGACGAGGGCGGCGGAAAGAGAGGCACCAGGTTCAAGATCAACTATGAGCGCAAGATCAAGTTCTCCACGATCAAGGATTGGATCTTTAACCACCCCAGAATCGTGATCCCCGCCGTAGCAGCCTTGGTGGCTACAATTACAGTGATCATCTTCGACCCTATCCGGACCTTTTTCATCAAAATGAAGATCAAGTCTTCTTTTCATACTGAAGAAAACTCAATTTTGCAATGGATCCGCAGACAAGCCAACAAGGCTAACATGATCTACTTGGGACACGGCAAAGCGGATCCTCGGGGTCTATCCGCTATCTGGGCGGACAGACAGAAGGAGATTGCGCAACTGCAAGCTTGGCTGACCGAAACCGCAGAGACATTCATTGTTATCCACGGTCCACGCGGCTCAGGAAAACGAGAGCTAATTTTGGACCAGGTGCTGAAAGATCACAACTACAAGCTAGTCATTGACTGCAAACAGATCCAGGATGCTCGCGGCGACACTGCCAAGATCTCTCGAGCAGCTGCGCAGGTTGGCTATAGGCCGATATTCTCCTGGATGAACAGCATCAGCAGCTTCATTGACTTGGCTGCACAAGGAATGATTGGCACCAAGGCTGGCTTCTCGGAGACACTGGATGCACAACTCAGCAAGATATGGCAAACCACTGCGGGGGCCATGAAGCTAGTCGCTCTGGATGACAGAAGAAAAGATGACAAGGATTTTAGCCTGTCCGAAGACGAGTACCTTGAAGCCCACCCCGAGAAAAGGCCCGTCGTGGTCATCGATAATTTCGTGTATGATCCTGAGAATAGCGTTGTGCTAGACAAGCTCACTGAGTGGGCCGCTGGCCTGACCTCGGCCAACGTCGCCCATGTCATTTTCTTGACTACGGACTCGTCATTTGCCAAGCCTCTCAGCAAAGCTCTTCCGAACCAGGTATTCCGCACCATCGGCCTCGGCGACTGTTCACTTGAGATGGCTCGCCGCTTTGTGTTGAGCCATTTGGACACCGAGTCCGCAGAAGACAGCGACGGTTCAACCAAGAAGCGGGAAGAGTGCCTTGAGGGCCTGGATGACTGCATCGAGGTTTTGGGCGGCCGAGTTACTGAGCTGGAATTCATGGCGCATCGGATTGAGGCTGGAGAGGCCCCTCGAGGTTTGTTTACTTCAAAACTCCATGTAAAGAAACATTCACTAACCCATTTAATAGCCGCCGTGGACCGTATCATCAACCAATCAGCCTCAGAAGTCATGAAGATCTTCATCCTGGGAAGTGACTCGGTAGCATCTCAGTGGACACGCGAGCAGGCCTGGCACGTCATCAAATCACTCGCACACTCGAAGGAAGGCTCTCTGCTGTATAACAAAGTTCTCCTTTCAGACCTATTTCAGAATGATGGTGAAGCGGCTCTACGAGCCTTAGAGCAAGCAGAGCTCATCTCAGTCGGATCCGAGAGAGGATTCCCACGGTGGATCAAGCCCGGCAAGCCCGTCTACCGAACTGCGTTCAAGCGCCTAACTGAGAACAAGACCCTAGAGGGCCGTCTGGATCTTATGGTTCTTGCCCAGTTGATTGGTAATGAGAGCAAGAGTATTGGCAAGTATGAGGAGGAGTTGCAGGTGCTCGGTTCACTGCCGAAATATCCTTGGGAGCTTACATCTCGCATCGAGTGGCTCCTGCGCAAGGTTCATGAATCGCAGTCAAAGATTGAAAAGTACGAAAGGCAAAGTGGTATTTTGCAGAAGTTGCTGCAAGGCGAGAAATAAGCAGTCTTTGTCTTTGTTTATTTGAATCGTCCAGGTGTGGACTTGTTATGAAATGCTAGTTTCCAGGCTATGACTGTCTTATATACGTCTCCCACTCAACTGTCTGTACCCGTGGACCTAATGACTCAAGATATCAACTATTGGATTACCGTTCCCCTAGGGCAAGACTGCTCTGCTTTAACAGTGTCATGCCATTCAATCCAAAGCTCTTGAATTGTCCAAAAAGGGATTCATCTCCATGATCTAGTCATAAAACCATGATGAGTCCGGAAAGCTTTACAAAAAGCGCCTCGAGGAGCTTTAATTTTTGTGCCAACCCATTGTTTGTTTCCTTCTCACCCTAGTAGGTAGTTAAAGATGCATACTTACTAGGAGGTTACGGGCAAGACCTTATAGGTAGCTGCGTAGCTCGCTTACAGGTTACATTAATTAATCTTTGATTCACGTATCTAATAAAAACTCAGATAGTAATAACGGAATATACTAATATCAAATACCAGAAGGTCAAAAAGGAAAACGCAAAAAAGAAGAAGAAGAAGAGGACCGTCGGAGTCCAACCTCTCGTTGGTTCTAGCATCAGCTTTTTCAGCCAGATGGTAGAGTTGCCAACAGGGTTCGAACCCACGGCAGTGGGAATTCCTTGGATCGGGTGCCAGGCTAATTCCCACTAGGCCACAGTGGAGGAGCGATGTTAAAGACGACAATTTACTGAGATATAGAGGAAAAAGGAGCTAGCCCCACTTCCCCAACTCCGGGGTAAATGCGGTGGGTCCCGCAAACGGCCCTCGACGACTGAGAGGCCGCAAAAAGACGAAAAACAGTGTAATGATAGAAATGTATATTTGACATAATTAGCTTCAGGGAAAAGGAAGCAGAGGAGAATACGATGCAATGAATATAAAAAAACTTAACGAGCGACGCAGAGGTCTGTCTTCTGAGATCTTCTTCTTGCGCCTGAAATCAGACTTACCATTAGGCCAGCCGCCCCCTTCAGTCAGGACTCAAGAGCTAGGCGGTTTGTTGAAATTTGGAGTCGTCTGACACTTGTAACATGCTGATGAGCCCGACTCAACGTACGATTAGGGTAAATGCTAATTCTGCCAAGGTGATCTAGTTTTTTTCTCTCTCTCTCTATTCCCTTCTGTGACGAACTACTAGTCACATGGATGTTATGCACCTAAGGCATTATTGCATGCCTACATCCTAAGGCACCAATGCAACTAGGACCGTAGGGAAGGTGATGGTCCTGATCTACTCTCTCTCTTACACAAGAGACCAGGTTGAGACAATTTCTCTGCAGATCCATAGAATGGATATATTAGAGTATGTACATCGCCTGGGAAAAGAATCACAAGACCAACTCTCCTATTTGCAAGGCTTCCATATCAATGACTACAGGGATTGTTCTATGAAAAACGTATAATATCCAGTCTATAATTCATTCAACTAACCGAGTCATCTACACTTCAAATGACACTTACCCCTCTTACCCTCATCCATCAAACCCATTCAATGAAACTTACGCATCATCCCTAGTATCAGCCTTCGCACTCGCATGTATCTCCAACGTCTCCGGAAGGGAAACCAGAATTCGCTCATCAAGAGGATCTTCAAGATTACCCTGGGACCTGTAATGCTTAGTAGAAGACCACTTATGCGGGAACCGCACGCGTTCAGTCCACTCATCCGGAAGCGACATGCCTAGATAATGCCTGATATAAGGATTCAAACTATCCTCGATACCGAACGCGATATCGTTGAATAGATCTCTCCACTTGTTAATCAGTTCCGGCACAGCGACAGAAACGGATGTATCTCGCATTTCCCTTCGAAGATGAATTATCCGTTCGAGGTGGTTGAGGGTGTTGTTTCGTACGTATCGGTACGTCCTTTCTCCAGTGTGAGGCTCAGACTCACTAGATTCAACGGTATCCCTTGGATGGCGGAGTATAGTCCAGATAAGAACCCATAGTCGACCTACCCAGAACTCGCACTTTGTTGCGTCTTGTATGCATTCGTGCTCTATCTGGTTGAGAGCCTTTTGAGCATCGGGGACGAAGTTTTCAAATCGGAGTCGGTGTTTGGAAATTTCTCTGTGATCTCGTGCATTTCGTGCCTCTTCGAGAATGTTCGTAAGATGTAGGGTCAAGTCGTCGTAATTGTCAACTGTCATTGGGTCGATACATGCTAGGGTTTGATCAAGTGTGGGCTCTTTCATCGTTTTAGCGGGAACTTTGCTTCCGATGGCGGTGGATAGAAAAGAGCTTAATCCCATAGTTAAGATGAACCAAAGAAGACTGTGGTCGTGATCTAGTATGCTTGATGATAGACTCGACGAGAGGGTCCCGAGGCCCTTTTATATTGGGTTTGCTAGGCTGGTGGAATGCCTTTGTCTGTGAATGTCTCTGTATTTTAGCAACTGAATGGTGCTTTTTCTTTGTTGTATACTGGAACATGGTCATTATTCGTTATTGCGAAACAAAGAAAGAAAGGCAGCGCTTACATGTTCCATCTTTTTGTGCCTTATTATCTCACGGTTTCATTCCGAGCCGTTATAGTCTACAGTTGAGAGAGACATGGATAGACCAATCAAATCAAGTTGCTCGAAAGGAGAAATGAGCTTGGGTATTCGTATTCGACATAGGGTATAGTACACAGATTCGAGTAGATTAAGAGTGGTGAGTAAATAGTGTGCATGTGTCCAAGGTCCTGCCAGAGACAATTCCAACAGTTGTACTAATTGAGAGTCGAATGTCTGGCCCCAGGGCGACGTCCATGGACTTGGGGATTGAGGCAGCTCAAGAACAACTCATGCCCGCCCATAATGCGTACGACTCGACGGCAGGTTGTAGTCCTCACACGACTCCATCACCAGCCCAGGAGTCGGCGCCGGATCAAGCGACACGCCGCGTGCCTTTCCAAGGAGCCAGTCAGTCAGCGTTACAAACTTGGACGTGCGGTCCCATCCGTCCGCCTCGTCCGCATGTTCAATCGTATGCGTCAAGATACGACCTTCCTCGTCAAAGGAAAAAATGAACAGTCCGCTAAATTGTTCCTCCTTGGAGAGTTTGAAGATAGGCTCGTCGCCACCGAGGAGCACACTCAGGCCCTTATTTGTTCCGTTCGTCGAGGACGAGAGATGGCTGTGCTTATCTGTTCCTGCCCTTGGTGTTTCCGCGCGGCCTGTTGAGGGAGTATCGTGGAACGGCCGGCTATCTGTGCGCGGCTCTGTCTTCCATCGCACGACTAGTCGCTCGTCGCCACAGTCGTGCTGATCTGTATGGTCCGGGTTGAGGATAGTCTTCGCTCGGACAATCCGCTCACTCTGAATCTGCAGCTTGACGTTTCCCAGTAGTGGGACACTGCTCCATGCAACAGGGACAGTCCACAGTGCTGCGCGGTACAGTGTGCGACCCTTGACGGTGGGGAGGTGCTGGTGTGTTGAGGGGAAGAGATGGAGGGTGACGTTTGGCGCGAGAATCTCAGCTGGGAGAGTGTTGTACAGGATTGTTGGGAGGAGAGGGGAGAGTCTTCGTAGAGCTGTATCAATTACAGAAGTGGTCAGCGACTCTGTTCGTAATAACAGATGTTATTCAGGTGCGCGATCTTACTCTTTCCGAGCTTCAGTATTCGTTCATCCGGTGGCTTGTGGTCATTTCGAGGGCCCTCGTTCAGTCCATCAAATTCCCTGCATTCCCGAGTTGGCGAGAAGTATGCTGCAGGAAGAGGTCTCAGTGGTGATGAGGGGAGCCAGGGCTCTTTCAGTATGCCGTGACGCGGATGTGCTAGTGATTGTCCCCGAGAGTATGTGAACGAGCGACCCACACTCGGCTTCAGCGCCAGGTGGAGACGCAGGTGCGAGGCAAGCTTCGGCATTTTGCCTTGTCAGCGATGGATGCAAGTGTCATGTCATGAGGAGGTTTTAATGTTAAAAGGTTGAAGGTTGGAGAGGAGAAAGTTGGAAGTTGGAGACGGAGTTCTCCCGGCTTACGGACCAATCGCAGAGCGCATGTAGTTAACTATACAAACGTGTAGACTCGGATCGTTTAAATTTCCAAATTGGATTTTCACTAACACCGTTCCTCATTCAAGCCAGTTCATCATCATCAACCATGCCCATCACTCGTCGTTCGGCCAGATCCCGGATCTTGTCTTCCAGCACACCGCGCCCATAGCGCTGTGCCACCTTAGCTGCAGCCTCGGTCATCTTGCCGTTGCGGTCGGTCATCATGTTAACTATCTCCAGGGCCTTCATGCCACGGTCTTCACCTTCTCTGCATTCAATGGCCAGCATCTGCAGCAGCGTCTTATCGATATCCAGCTCCTTGCGCGCCAACTCCGTTCGTTGAGATGATGTCGCATTGGTCGAGGCCAGCAGGTCGCGGAAAAGCGATAGAATAATACTACCGCGGACAAATGTTTCCTCGAAGCGAGCACCTTCATTGCCAGCCGCCGCGTCTTCGGGATCGGTGGGATCATTCGGCGGTTTGCTCGAAATGGGCACCTCGAAGTCAAACTCGCTGAGCAGTGGCCGTGGGAAGTACGGATTCTTGTCACCACCCTTCAAAATGATACAGTGGAATTTGTCCTGGGCAACTGCCACGGGCCAGTATGTTTCTTCCTTGCGGCCACCGGCAAGACGGGCAAGTCGGGTTGTGTCCAGGAGGGGCACCCAACGAGCCTGGCCAGTCATGCGCCAGTGCTGCAGCACCAAAAGTACACCCGTCGTGTCGTAAATGCAAGGATCCTGTTGATATATTAGCATGGATCTTTGCAAGTTTAGATATCTACATACTCCTATGTCAGAGAAGAAAACACTCTGAAGCTGAGCCCCCGACGGAAGAGCAACCACATCCTCATTTTGGCAGATTTCATCACGCTTGACGTTTTCAACTGTATAGTGCAATGTTGTCTGCCGACCATCGGCTGAAACGGGACCATTGCCAATGGTCATGATATAATCCCGCCATGCGGAGCACGTTACGGCCTGGCTCTTCTGGCGATACACACGGAAGGGTGTTCCGAAGAGTGTGTAGACTCGGACATAGTCCTTCGATGTGATAGCGACAATGTAAGACTCGCTAAGTGCCAAAGCTAACAGGAAGATCAGTATGGACAGAACTAAAACGTTTCAAGTAAACTTACCCCGGACGGTCTCTCCTTCTGGCAATGTGGTCCGCCAGTCTGCCCGCGTGGTCCATGTCTCGTGGGGTCGATAAAAGATTGTAGCAGGACCATCTTCAGGGTTGTTGGAGAAAAGTGTACCATTGTCGTCTGATATGCGTTAGGGACTAAAATGCAATAGTTGTGTCGCAGACGAAACTCACTGAGGCAGGCCTTATCATATTGATATGGATCTGTGAAGTGGAAGTCCCGATGAGCCTCTCGGTCATAGAATTCCACAGTTACGGTGTGATGTGTCTCCTGGTCGACAGTCCATACAGCGCCAGTCAAATTTAAGCCTGACGAGGTTAGCAAAAAGAAAATGGTTAGGGTAAATAACAGGCATACAGAGATATCGCCTATTGCCTGCCCAGGGCGTACTGCCAGGCTGGAAAGGAGGATGAGCCCTGGGCTGGACGGAGCCCGAGAACAGTCGCTTGCTCTCGGGACCGTCTATAGCATCCAGATGACCATTTGGCCGCTTTCCGAACGCATTGAGCTCCTCGGCATACCCACCCCCATCATCATCGTCAACAAAGTCAGCCATCTCCTCATCTTCACCCAGGATGTCATCCAACGAGTCGGGTGTGCCTGCTCGTGGTAGCCGTTTGACTGGCTCTCGAGAACGGTCTGCCAATGTCTGTCTCGCATTGTTGGAGATCTCGGTCAATGGCCCGGGAAAGATAGGAGCAGCCTGCAGGGGCTTTGCAAGCTGGGCCTCCTGGTCCTTGGGGACAAAGTTATCATAAATGAACAGCTCTCCGTCCGAGGTGGTAAATGACAGGGAGTTCTTAGTTGGGTGCCACGCAATATTGATCACGTTGGCAAAGTCGAAGCGCTGCAGAATCTTTTGTGTCTTTGTTTCCCAGAGCACAATCTGTCCATCGGCGCCCGCGGATGCCAGAAGCGCCCCATTGGGAGACCAGCTCAGTGCAGTAATGTCGCCAGTATGTCCTCCAGCAAATGTCTTCTCCTTCTTCCATTCTGAAATCGAGTAGATGGAAACGTCCCTGGTTGCTTCTGCCACTGCAAATGCCGTTCCGTCGGGGTGCCAGACAGCTTTGGAGGTAGCCTCCTTTTCTGGCTCGAGTGCTCGAATGACCCCGTCAAGTTTGCGCACCAGCTCCGGCTCCTCTTCGACCAGCGAGTATATGTAGAGTTTGCCGTTGATATCGGAGACAGCCACGTAGCGGCCATTGGGGTCGAAGGTAACGTGCTTCGCTCCTTTCTCCTGCTCGCGGAGGTACTTGGTCTGCGTCATATCCTCGATCTTGACGATCTTGACCGAAAGCTCGCTAAGACATAGATCAGCCCTCGTCCACCGATTCTCCAATGACGGTCCAACTTACTCGCTCGCCACTGCAGCCCATTCTCCATCCCTGGTCACTGCAATTTCTCTGATAGGCAACGCGCATCGCAGAAGCAGCAGTCCCTGCTGGCCAGTTACGGTGTCGTACTGCCAGACAGTACCATCCTCCGCACCCATAAGAAAGCATTTGTTCTATCCAGTCCGTCAGTTCCAATTGTCACACTCCAATCTCATCCCGCATACCGTGGCGCCAATTGCACAGTGCCCATCGATGGCTCCGTCGACCGTCTTCGGTTCGCCATCTTCGCCGACCGTGTAGATACGAATAGCCTGGTTTGATCCGCCGGTAATGACTCGTCGGCCGTCGGGCGTGTATGCCAATACTGTCGGGCCCGGAGGGTCTACATAGCGGATGTTAGCAGGGTTCGTAGGAACCGTGAGTGGAAGGAAGATGGGACTTACGAGCCGGCCGGCCACGAGGGCGAATGGCGTCGTAGCTCATGATAACGCGAGTCGAATTCGAGATCACAGAAAAGTCCGGGGCGACCAAGGCTCACGATGTCGCAACGGAGAGCGGAGACGCGTCGCGACACGCGCAAGGGATTTAACCCGATTGGGTTAGGGCTCAGGGCAAGTCACTTTATACTTCACTCAAGGTGATAAGGTGATCTCTTTGCATTTGAACTATGTACTTGCTAGCTTCAATTAATCGCACCTCCAGCTGCGAGGAAATCAAAATCGGTTCCCTCATGCGCCTGGTTTACCGACCGCTCGTACAACCCGCGATATCCTCGTCTTTGCTTCCTCGCCTGAACCGGGCCAGTCTCCCCCTCTAGAAGTTGTTTTCTCTGAGAGATACGAGCTCGCAATACATCATCCGACACGTTAAGATGAAGCCTACGGCTTTCAATATCGCAGGTGATCATGTCTCCCGTCTCGACCACTCCGAATGGAGAATCGGGTATAGCCGCCTCTGGCGAGATGTGCAGGATAATGGTTCCTCCTGCGGTACCTGACATTCGGCCATCTGACAGTCGCAGCATATCCTTTACGCCGACCGCAGCCAGCTTCTTGGGAATCGGGATCAAGCCTGCTTCTGGCATACCTGGGTTACCAATTGGCCCGATTCCCTTGAGCACTAACACGCTGTCCTTTGTCACAGGAAGATCTGGGTCATCGATTCGCTGCGCTAGGTCTGCGGAATTCTCAAAGGCAACCGCCGGTCCACAGTGTGTAAGAAGAGACCGATACTTGGATGCCGATGCTTTGATGACCGCTCCATTAGGCGCGAGGTTGCCACGAAGAACCGCCAGAGACGATGATGGGTAAAGGGGATCTGAAAGCGGTCTAATGATATGCTGCGTAAACGAAAGCTTGGATTGAGAAGCATCCAGAACTTCACCCAATGTTTGGCCGCTAATCGTCTTTGCAGACAAATGAAGCAGCGGTCGCAGAACTTGCAGCAGCGCCATCATACCACCGGCATTGTGGAAATCATCCATATAATTATCCCCGCTTGGCTTGAGATCAATCAAAAGCGGGGTCTTCTGTCCAATTTCTTCGAATGTCTGCAATGTGATCACGCCTTGCAGATCTGGGTGTCGGTTGGCAATAGCTAGCAGATGCACTACTGCATTCGTGGACCCGCCAATGGCTTGGAGCACCGTGATGGCATTCAAGAATGATTCCTTGCTTAGGATTTCTTGTGGTTTCCTCCCTGCTTTGGCTACTGCCACTGCGTTTGCACCAGTCTCCTCGGCGATTCGTAGCCGAGCTGACGATACAGCCGGTGCGGATGCTCCTCGAAGAGGCATCATTCCTAGCGCTGCAGTTACACAGGCCATGGTGCTGGCTGTTCCCATAACGCCGCATGTTCCAATCTATCCACCTTTAGCATCGTCATATACTTACTCATGCTAGAATATACACACCGTAGGAGCAAGCTCTTCATTGATGGCCGAGATCTCCTCAACGTCAATTTCGCCCGCTCGAAAAGCTGCCCAGTTATTGCGGCAGTCAGTGCATGCACCGATTCTCTTGCCACGATGACTACCCGGGAGCATAGGACCGGTAATTAGGGGTAGAATAGGTTTGTTGGCAGAAATCCCGCCCATTAGCTGCGCAGGGACTGTCTTGTCACAGCCTAGAAAGAGTCAGTAATTTTTACTTTACTTGATTCCCTCCCATCTAGTCATGAGTATGCACTAACCTCCAATCATAATACAGGCATCCAATGGCTGCGCCTTGATCATCTCCTCCGTATCCATACTCATGAGGTTTCGCAGAAACATACTGGTTGGGTGGGAGAACGACTCGGCGACACTGATGGTAGGAAATTCGATTGCGAGCCCTCCATTGAGCTGCACGCCGCGCTTGGCGGCCTCAATGAGCTGCGGTACATTGGCATGGCACGGATTGAACCCCGAGAAGGTGTTGATAATGCCAATTATGGGTCGTGACAGGGCATCTTCGGAGTATCCAAGTGCTTTAATGAATACTTTGCGTAGAAAAAGTGAAAACGAGGCGTCGCCATAGGAGGTGAGGCCCTGGCGCAGTCCCGAGGTTGAGTTGATGGGAGTGTCGAGATCGTAGTCGTGGTTGGGTTCTGTGTTGTCCCCGGCCATTTTGGGCAATTTTAAACAGTTACTGTATAACTATATATTATCTGAACAATGGGTAACTGGTAGAGGGAAATTAAGAGATTAATATTTACCATACGCTAAGTGGATGGTGTCATTTGGGGCCCAGTTTGATCGGATATTTTTCCGGTCTCACGGAACTCATCCGCTGTCAATGCGGGGTGTCGATCTGTTCAGATTAAAGGAAAAATTATGGAGAATATGTGTCATTCACATCGATTTTGCGCTGATAGAGGTCAATCGACTTCCATCAATGACAAAAGCTCAACCGCTTTCTATAGGAGGCATGCAAAGTTACGAAAACATACAATAGTTCTAACTACCAAGTCAGGTCTATACCGTCTGCTTCATCTTGACCCTCACATCCTTCGCCGGTAGAAAAGCACCCCAGCCCGTCCTATGCGGGGGCACTGTGAGCTCCTTTTCACTCGCGGATTGAATATCCCACATCGACACGATAGCCGCGGTGAAGCCGAGGATGGTCCGCTCCGTGAAGTTATTGTTCTTCGAGCCGTACAATCCATCCGCGAATGGCCCAATAGGGTCTGCACTAGCCCGCTTGGCACCTGATGTAGCGTCTGTCATGATGAAGCGTAGTGGATCGTACTGGTCCGGGTTGGAGAAGCGTTGTGGATCATTGTGGTGCACGCCGTGCGGCATGATGACCTTCACGCCCTTGCTAATCTTATACGTGCGAGGCTCAGTTGCATCTTCTATCGACTCGGTCAGAGTCAGGTCTGATTCCAGCTTTCGGAATGAGATTCCTGCAGAGTGTAGGCGGAGGGTTTCGTAGTAGCATGCTTTCAACAGCGGACATGAATCGAGCAGTTTCTCAAGATCAAGGCTGAGTCTAGGAGGCTCTTCAAAAGGGAAGCCTGTCTCCTCGCGGCTGAGCCGAGTGGATTGCACGTAGGGGGCGATTTCGGTGCGGATTTCTTTCAGGAGCGCAATGTCCGCAAATATGTGAATGACCGTCCAGAAGGTCATTTTGATGGTGTGTTCCATAATATCCCAGTACAGAGACAAGTTGCCCGCTGCGCTAGCTCCTGGAGACAGTTCTAGTTTGCGGAAAGTCCGCATTCTCTGCTTCATCAGCTCGGACACATCATCGAGCTCACGAAGTTCGATGCCAGGGTCAATGCCGTCATCCCAGGCCGAAAATGCGCGGTAAAAGATAGACATGATATGAAGAAGCCGGTCACGCGCAGCGAAGCCCGCGGATACTCCAGGCGTCGGCACCCAGCGCCGAGCACCAATGAACAAAGGCACAAAATTTCTGTCCAGAGTCCACAGGTCTGCAAGGAACATAGGAAAGTTTTCCACGAAGGCTTCACCCATCATTAGAGTAGTGAGATTGTGGCCCATGAAGCTTCGCACAAGCTCAAAGAGATTCGCTTCAGAGACTGACTGGTCTTCCTCAGATACGTCCACGTGGCTTTCACGCTCCCAGGGAGCCATGTCAACAGGACTGCGAGAAAATGTGACGAGGCTTGAAGTGTTTCTTTGCAGCAACTTGGTAATAGCAACTGATACATCGTTCGCAAATGATTCTTTGCTCATCAGCTCAGGTACATCGTCACTGACTTCCTGATTGCGATTAAGACGAAGATTGCGCATAAGGCTGCGGTCGCCAAAGACATTTTGCAGAGCTTGGTCAAGCACAGGGGCGCTCGATGCATCTGAAGACATGACAGTCTTCATCATCGATGGCGATACCACAGTATCATGAGTTTCACCACGCAGGTAGACCCCAAATACGGGCTCATCCATAGATTCCCTAGATGGTGATTAGCTTGGGATGTTTCGCATATTGGCGGAAGAGTACTAACCGTAAAGACTGAAAGAGACCGACATGATTCCAGACAAATTGGAACCCATGTCCGATCCAGGGAAACCAGTACGGCGCCAACCTCGAGGTACATGGCTCTTTCGGGTCTTGTTCACGCTGTCGGCTCCGTAGTCCGCTAATAACGCGAGTCGCGATGCATGAAAACACAAGAACGGCCAAGAATGCTGTCCACGTCATTTCGGACAGGCCATCCCGAGCAGTCTGGATCAAGCCGGAGGAAGGTGTATTGTGTCGCTCCATGACAGCGAGGCGAAAGGCAAGGGAGAAACAGCCAAGGTTAATTCCACTGGCGCCGGGCCAAGTTCCAGTCAGCGCCCACCTCCGCACACAAGGCACAGAATATGTCGAAAATAAGTAGGACTATGAATGAGATGAGTTCATTTTCTAATCTCCATGGCCCCGGGACTGATTCTGTCGAAAAGGGAGGCTGAGCAGAAATTCTCGTGCCTCAGGAATTCGATTGCTTAATCATCACCGTTGGCCCAGGTGGGACACGTTTCTATACTTGTGAATTCGCATATTATATACAACGCACGATATTCTAGGTCTTGATTCCAATGGAAACATATGGACCCCGAGCACCAAAACACTCCAAGCGCTTTATGAAGGATTTGTTCTCACCATCTCTTCAGAGCAGCCTCATATTCGGTCTTGATATGTTTCCTTAAGATGTATTATGATGACAAGACTGATTCTGTTTGCATGATTTTGTTTGTATAGAATCTAATGGACATCTCTGCGTTTGCACTTATCATATGATCCTCTCCCTATATCTATTGTCCTCCTCTCTCCCTCCCTCTTTTCTTCCTCATCTTACTTCTTCACTTATGTGTCCAAGGGACCACGTGTCCCGACCGCACAAAAAGGATCATGCGGAAGTGGGCAAGGGCTCCCTTAAGCCCGTGGTAAAGGACGCCGCTATTGCGTTCTTTAACAGCTGGTTTGGTGGCGCCTCGGCAAGCCATACATATCCTTTTGGAGCATCGCTTACGGAATTTCAAAGCTCGTGGGGGAGGCTAAGGTGTCCTGGATAGAAGACCACACAATCTGGAATATGCCTTAGAGCAGTATGAGAGTGGTACATATATTCCAGATTATGCTCTTCTACCCAGGGTACCTTGGGTTCCCCCGCGAGCTTTGAAATTGTTTGAAATTCCGTAACTAAGCGATAGTTACCAGAAAAGCGGGGCTGACATTCGGAGCTCACGTGGTCCACGGTTCATTTGAATCATCACTGAAGCTAACTACCACCACGAAATCAACCCGACAATATGCCCGCAAACAGCACTGACGACCTTGATATCGCCAAGGTAAGCAAAAAAAAGCCCACTGATATCTTCCACGCTCCCTCCCCTTCTCATCCACACCGTCTCCCACACAGGCCACCCCGCACGGTGGATAGAAGTGCCCAGTAACCCGCCACCCCGAGGACCTACAAGTTCCTACACAGAAACTAACAACTTATGGCAGACATTGGCAGATATTGCAAAGTATATCCCATAAACCGTGAAGGCTATTCGCTATCTGACATGATAATAGGGGGGAGAGCACGGCGTCAGCCCTAGAGAACCATCTCAACGCCCTGGAGGGCAAAGTTGACGAGCTACTCGCGATATTTGAGAGTCAATCATCACCCAGAGAGGATGTAACATCCCAGAACCAAGACGGGGACAAAGCGCAGGCAGTGGAGGTCAAACCGAAGGAGCAGAGACCTTGAACAGCCCGTCCATGTCAAACTGGCCGTCGGGGCCCTTTTCAACCACACCAACCTCCGTAATGACACCATCTATCAGAGCCGCCGGAGTGATATCAAATGCCGGGTTCCAGACATTGATCCCCGGTGCAGCGATGCGAACAGTATCCAATACCATACCCCCAACGGTATCAGCTCCCTCTCGAGGACCCTTGATGCTGGTTACCTCGGACGCTGCGCGTTGCTCAATGACGATGTCCTTGCCTGACTTTGTCGCCAAGTCGATAGTTGTGAGGGGGGCCGCGACAAGGAACTTGACTCCGTGATGCTTCGCCAGGACCGCCAGTCCATATGTGCCGATCTTATTGGCAGTGTCTCCGTTGGCCGCCACCCTATCTGCTCCCACTACGATGGCATTCACTCCCACACTGGGGTCTGCAAGCAATGCAGCAGCCATTGAATCCGTGATCAGCGTAGCGGGAATTTTATCATGAACCAATTCAAAGGCAGTCAGGCGAGAACCTTGGTTGTAGGGCCTCGTTTCGGTGCAATAGGCATGTCGTAGAGTAGACTTTGACGCCAGTGATCGGATCACTCCCAAGGCTGTGCCGTAGCCAGAAGTGGCAAGAGAGCTTACTTTCTATTAGCCGTGGCTCTATAATGAATCCCGACCCTATTGAACTTACCCGGTATTGCAGTGCGTCAGAACGGCAACGCTCGAGGCCCCGGGCCTTGTCGCATTGGCCATGATCCACTCCGCGCCATTATGTCCAATTCTCTGGTTATCATCCAAATCCTTCACCATCATCTCCTCGGCGGCTTGAATAAAAGCCGTAACAAGAGCATCCCCATCGGCACCTGGTTGATTCGCCCGAGACTCCACCAGAGATCCCAGCTTGCGAGCCGCATCACTTAAGTTCACTGCGGTGGGCCTGCTGGTAATCAAATACTCCAGTTGTTTCGCGATATAGGCTCGCGTCTCTTCAGCTGCCTTGGGGACCTTGCCTTCGGATTTCAGTGAGTGTAGCTCTGAGGCAAGCGCAAGCATTGCCACAATGGCAATGGCGGGTGCGCCTCGAACTTTCATGTCCTTGATGGCATGCCAGCCATCCTCTGCAGAGCGAATCGTAACATAGGTCTCGACAAAAGGCAGTTGCAACTGATCCAGGATCTCCAGATGACCCTGGCTGTACTTGATTGCCTGCAACATTGTCACAAAAGCGTGGAGAAGAAGCGGAGTAAATCTTGACTTCACGAGGGGCACTTTTTTTTGGATGCATGGGAGCCCCACCATTATCGGGCTTACCTAACTGAGTGGACCACTTGTACTTTGCTACAACCTAGGCAACCTAGATGGTGTCTATACCATCAGGGGATTGAGTTGGGCTCATAGAAAGGATATTTCAACTTTATGCTTGTAGGGGCCATTGATCACCTGACAACATAACGACCCGATCTGAAAGGAGATGAGGTAGACATCGCGTTTTATATAACTAAGATTGAATGCCACTACGCTGCCACATCATGACTGTACTACATAAGCAACAGGATTACGGTCTCGCAGTCTGCAGTGAAAACAGAACGAACCGATGCGATGGTTATGTGGGGCGGTAGCAGATGCAGAGCATCCAATTGCTTCTCTCTTTTTTTTTTTTTCTTGTACCGTAGTCCTGGAACTGACGCCTAAGCCTTGAAAAACATGGACCGGAAATGACGATTGGGTAAAGGTAAGAACAGGATAGTCCGAGTCATCGTTCACGACCCGTTTTCGAACGTGGGAATGCGTGGAAGTACTGAATTGTATCAGCTTGCCGAGATGTAAAGCACTGGTCGATGATGAGTATATGGCACATAAGCGTAGAATCTAGCGACGAACCATTGTTTCCTCGGACAAAGGCATCGCCATAGCTGCGTCGGAGTTTTCCGTTCACAAACTCCTCAGTCTTCTCAAGGGCGATGTTCATGTAGCCATCAACCGACTGCAGCTCACCTGCAAAGACATTAGCAAGCTGTTCGGAAAATGTCAGGAGATATGGTACCTTTGTATACCACGCCAGAATTTAGCTTCACGATCACCGGGGCGCCAATGATCTCGCCGAGGAAGGCTGATGGGTCTTTTCCTTCTGAGGATGAATCGTTCTCCATGATGTTGTCCGACCTCACTGGGCACACCAAAGGGAAAGGGTCTATGATATTAACAATCTCAGTAAAGTGATTGACAGCAGAGCGTGAGTATCATACCTGGATGAGATGAGAAACCTGGGGTGACGGTGATCTGCGTGTGCGCTCAGCTCTGTGATAAGATCCACGAAAGCGGTGAAGGCGCATTTGGTGGGGAAGTTCGGATGCGCGACGGCTCCTTTCTTTTTGCACTCATCTCACCTTTCGACTTCATGCCAAATCTGACATACTTGAGCTCTATTTGACATCCGCACTTTACTATGCGGTCGTTTTTCAAAAAGCCAGAGTGGGCAGCTAAACCAGGGGATACGGGATCGGAATTCTACCGGCGGTCACGACAAACTTATGGCGACATCGTGGCAGCAAATCGAGAGGCAATCAAAAAGTCTAAAATCACATCGGACAAACTTGAGAATAGTGAAGAGACCGGTGTTGGGGAAGATGCGAGACATTCGAAGCGACCTCGTCTGTCGAGTGAGACAGAGAACACGGAGTCAGATGCTGCAGATACAAGTCAACACGCCCAAGAAACCAAGACAGAAGAACATCACAAGCCTCAAAGTTCATCAGAAGGTTTAGAGAACACCGAGGCAGACATTGCAGATACGAGTCAACACACCCGAAAAGCGGAGGCAGAAGAACATCACAAGCCTCAGACTTCATCAAAAGACTTCCAAACTAAGCGAGAGGGTGCTACTTCGGAACCGAAAGATGAAATATCGAGCGTCAATCCCAACCTTTCCCTTGGCCACCCTAAGGACGGTCTTTCCATTCTCACCTCGGATAACTCCATGTCCCCGAGACCCCTTCCTCGACTGCCGTCCGAGAAAGTGGACTCCGAATCCAGTGATGCAACTCACGAAGTCATTCCACGCCAACCCCGTGCAGGCTCAACTCCTCAGCCCACGCAGCCCTCAGCTCCTAAGCCTGCAAAGCCCTCAACCCCTCAGCCCTCAGCCCCACCAAAGGATGACCCGGTCGTTCAAATCCTCATAACCTCACAAATTCCAAATACAAAACCTTTGCTTGTTCATCGAAAAATGTCCCAAGGCCTGAGGGAGGTTCGACTAGAATGGTGCAAGCGCCAAGAAATTACTAAAGAGACACAGTCGTCCGTCTACCTCACCTGGCGAGGTCGACGCCTGTTCGACGTCACGACCTGCAGAAGCCTAGGGATCAAATTGGAGAGTAAGCTGGCACTCCCGGACTTGGATGATGACCCTATCGCAGGTCCAAAGGAGTTGCGTATTCACATGGAAGCCGTCACCGATGACCAACACCTCCTCAACCGGCCAGGCCTCTCATCAGACGAGGACAAAGCATCACCGGCTCCTCCGAGTGCCGGAGATGACCACAACGAGCCAATGAAGTTGATCCTCAGGAGTCCTGGAATGAATGACTTCAGGATCAAAGCAAGACCGACGACACTGGTATCCAGACTCATTTCAGCATTTCGCGACAAACAGAATATTCCTGCTGACAAGGACGTGTTACTACTATTCGATGGAGACCGACTGGATCCTGAGAGTTGTCTTCGTGACCATGACATCGATGATCTAGACATGGTGGATGTCCAAATCAAATCCCGTGTCTAGGCTCTTTCCCACCCTTTACTTCTAATTTGCCGGAGTGCTCGGCAGTATCAAAAGGTAGCACAGTGTGTAGTACTATGACACCAAAGCCATCTTAATGGCTCGATCTCTTGCTCTTTTGGCGCGTAGTCTCCGTTATCGATAAGATCGTCACATGACAGCGGGGGCGGGTCTTTTTTTCGCATCGCATGGCACTTCTTCAGTACCACAACTCAGATTTCATCGAACATAAAACCGCACAAAGAACCTCCCTGGAGCACTGCTTAAAAATACAACATACAATTGAACCCCCGTCGGACCACCCCTCGAGATCAAAAACAAAAGAAATGAAAGTCATCACAGCCAACTTCGTGACCTGCTCGGTCAAAGAATGCAAGACATCGCCAAGCTCCTTCCCACTCCATTTCCATGACGCCGAACTCGAAATGCAAGAATTAGATTTCCAACCGGAATTTATCCGCAACGTGATCCCTCGCATTGACTGGGAAGCTCTTCGTATCACTGCAAATGAGGTACCGTTTCAGCAGACCCAACACGGGAACCAAGCTGACTGGTGGGATATAGCTGGGATTTCCAAGTCTTCCGGAGACGAAACCAGAGGGCGAGGCACTGGATGAACAGACACTGAAGGATCTGCACCGATTGTTATTGGAGACTCAGGTGATGGAAGGCAGGTTGGTCTGTGGCAACTGCAGCCATGAGTATGTGGTCAAGGAGGGAATTGCAAACTTTTTGCTTCCTAGTCATTTGGGTAGGTGTCCTGTGTCCTCTTGTTGCTATGATCGATGCTCATCGTTTCTGCAGTTTGAGTCTTCTATATACAGTCCAATCCGCCTCACTGATACCCCAAAGCGAGAGGCCAGTCCTCCCTTCTGTCGTCTGAAAACCGCTCCCTCCTTGATCATATCATGAATATCGAGGAACGAAGGAGTGCGTCACGCAGAATACACGATTACTAGGACTGAAAAAAGTCAAGGTGAACAGTCCGTGGCCCTGCGCCTTCAACGCCGGCTTCTTGAAATCCTGGAATTTTGTATTGTACATGAGGGCTGTAGCGCTTCAAATCACTTTCCATTAATACAGGTCTTGATGCTCCCACCTCTCCCGAAATGCCCAATCGGATCAACGCCGTGCAGAAGAGACTCCAAAGAGAAGTTGCTCGTGGAAGCAGAAGCTTAGTTGAGAAATCCTTTGCAGCCAATCGAACCACAGAGACAGGGGATGCGATCATCACTATCCCATTCTCTTTCAAATTTGTAATCGTACGTGAGCTCCTCGTCTGTAATTATAAATAGTCAGTAAGCATTCAAAGCCAGGATGTGCACCCACACGTACCTCTTTCAATGTCTCTGAGTGCATAGATCACAATTCGTTTGCTGCCATCCACCTTGATGATCTTGGCGGTGCAGTTGGGCGTACAACTGTGGTTGATAAAGCGTGCAATGCCACCTCTCTTCGTGGCGTCGATCACAGTGTTCTCGTCAATTCGGAACAGGTAGCTGCTACCGATACCACTCTTGAGATACCGTCTTTCTCGCATATCGGCAACCTGCTGGCGAACTTTCTCACCAACGTATTCGATAATCATGTCGTTGGCAGTAATATTCTCCTCAGCGTACAATCCCCAGTTGTGAATGGCAGACCGGGCAAAGCGAACGGGCTTCTTTCGCTTCTTGAGCTGATTGAATCGAAGAGCATCGCCCTCTCCACTGGAAGTTGGAAGAGCCTGCTTCTGCGCATTGATATCGGCGATGAGCCGGCGATTGTTGACTCGAGTAGAACGTGAAGTCGACTTGGATATGGTCTTTGCAGCAGCAATTCTTGCAGCCTCGGCAGCAGCAGCCTGGGGATCATCCTTGGCCTTGGCCTCACGTTCCTCGCGAGCTTTCTGGACCTTAATCCGATGAGGCAGGTATTTGGATTTTTCGGACTCGAGGATCCTCTTTCGCCCCTCAGTTCGTGCAGCGCCCGATGTATTTGACACGTAGTAGCCGGGGATACTAATCGCATCGTGTGTTGGTCCTCTAGCCTCCAGTTGATTGAGAGATTTGATTTCCTTCTGTCGCCATGCCCACGCAGCAATATTTCCAATGGCGGATGCAGACTGCTCGAGCAAAATCTCCCGCAGGTAGCGTAGATCCTCGTCATCCTTGACTAGGTGTTGCCAGCCATCCAAATCCAGAATGATCGATTCGTCATCCTCCACAGTCGCGCGAGGCTCATCTGTGGACACTCCCCAGTCGACCTCTGTTTTGTGCTCCTCCGGCCCAGTCTTCAACGTTTCATCAAGGGAGAGATCGTCCGACAGGAAGTCTTTGGTCAGGATCAGGTCAGGAACCTGCTCTCCCGGCAATTTGCCTGTGGCTTCCTCCTGGCCAAGACTAGCATCGACAGTCGACAAAGTCTTAGTTTGCTCCCCGGCCACGTCTTCTGTAGGCTCGATCTCGAAGAGCTCATCATCCTGCCTCTGTCTCTTCCGAGAGTCGATGTCACCAGCCAAGCGCTTCCTCTTGCCGGATCGAGGTGACAAGCTCTCAATACCATGGGCAAACTCGTCGGGTTCCTTGTCGCCTGTAACTCGGGCACCACGTTCCTCGTCGGATTCTAACGTATCTGACTGATATTCCTCATCTTGATCAGACTCCGACACAGAACTTGCGCGACTTGGTGGGCGGCTGCTCCTCTCTTCGGTATCCCTGGTAATAGGCGTCCGTTGTTCGTCATCTGAATCCTCGTCATCGTGCAGTTGCTGCAAGCGATGGTAGAGAGGGCGGACCTCTCTTTTCCGCAATGGTTGGCGACGTCGCTCGTCCACAAAGGCTGCTCCTGCACGATCTAAACCATGAGCTTTGCGGATGCGTGGAAGGGCAAGGATGTTGAGATTCGAGGACCGAAGCGGATCTAAACCGTTGGAAAGTCCAGAGCGAGGGTCTGGGGTGCCCAGTGTGCTGTCCGTCTCGATCCGAAAAGTGGACCGTTTGGTACCCTCGGGGCCCGGAATTCCTAATCGTTCCCGCCTCTCCGCATGCTTGCTCGGATCAAGATAATCGTATAGGGCTGGTGCGGCAATTCTAGACTTCACATCCTCGAGCAGTTTGTCTCTCAGGTCGCGTATAATGATGGAGAGCACCTCTCGGCAAGGGTCCAGGCCAATTGCGCGCAGCCTTTTCTCTTCTTCGACATCCAGCTCAGCCTCTTTCCTCGCCCTCTCCTGCTGGGCCTTTTGCTGTTGCTCCGCTCGCAGACGCTCTGGGCTCGGACTGCGCACGTAGTTGGGATTTCCGTAGGGCTGGCTCTCCATATTCATAATATAGGTAAAGAGCGGCTGCATATGACACATTCGGTAGCATCGTTCCGTTTCCTGTTCACCTCGCCTAGAGTTTTCGAAAATAATATAGTAGCCAGTGCTGTCACAACGAATCGTCTTGTAGCCGAATAGTTTGAGTCTTTTCCTGAGATGCGGGATTGTTGTACCGAGCACCGGCACATAGCAATGGGCGATGAAAATGTAGGGGTCACGCTTGATCTGACTCAGGATGGGTGTCTCCTCAACCAACAGCTGTACGGATGGAGACCGAAGACTTCCTCGAGGCCCCTCCGGAACGACGAGCCCCGGTCGCAGGGCTGATCTTCCTGAAGGGCCCTTGGGCGCAGTGGGGGGTGGCTCGTTCTTTTTCGACTGAAGATCCGGCTTGGGTTCCGCAGCGGCTGCGACGGCCTTGGAGGCCATTCTCTGGGACTCGATCGCCCTTGAGGCCAATTTTTCCGATACAATTCCATCACGATCCAGTTCCACTCTGATCCTGCGGGTCCCTATGCGCTGCTCCTTCTTGCACTCGAAATACGCTCGTCTGGCTGCAGCGGATGCCGAGACTGGGCCATTTCCACGGAACGACGAGGTGTCTTTGTATTTGACGGAGCAGATACCGAGGAAACGGCCTGTAATGGGGTCGGTGCGATTATTCATTTCTGATATGTCGCCGAAGCTAGAGAAAAGAGCACTGATGGGAGCGATCGGGGTGAGGGGATCAAATCCGGTGACGACCACCTGGACCGGAGGCCCGGGGCCGATGCTGGTAGCTGCATCATACGGCCATTGCTTCAAAGCATAGGGAGCTGGTCGGTACTTGGTCTTCTGTTTGCAGCCCGACCCCCGCGTGTAGTTGGCAATGGCTAGTCGTGGATCGGGAGGACCGATTTGACCGTTCACCAGGAAATCCACGTATTCAGGCTTGCGACGCTTTTCCTTGGACGCCCGCTTGTCCAGGTCCGGGTCATATACTGCCTTGCAGCCCTTAACCGGATGTCCTATGCGAGTTTGAGATTGGGGAGTCGGAGGAGTGTGAATGGGAGTCACCGAGGACTTGAAGGGCTCGGGATTGGAATGAGCAGTACGGTGCGCAGAGTCAACCTCTGCGGTCTTGGATGGGCTGGTCGCCTTGCCAGGCGGAGATGACGACTCTGCGTTGGTCAGCGGCGTCAAGGTGTCGAATAGCTGGTTGGTGTGGGCAATGGCCGGTGGAAGAGCTTCATCGACTTCGGGACGCGTTGATTTCGTGACCGCCGCGGCCGACGATGTGTGAGCGGGTTCTCCAGCGGGTTCATACGATGCCCCGCCGGTAGCGCTGGACGCGGTGAGCGCCCCGGTTGTCTCGACCTCGCCATCCGGGGCTTTACGTCGGCGATCCCCAATCTTGACGCGCTTCTGCTGCAGAACAGATGGGGCAGTTGGGAAGAAGTCTGCAAATCCGGCCGAGGCGCGTGACATCGTGAGAGGTGGCTACACACCCAAGACGACCGCGCGATCACCAGACAGCATCCTTGACCACGACAAGATACCCATGCGCGACCGGGTACAGGATCCCGGGGCTCAAAAGGAGAAGATGACGATGTGGGGGTTCAAAATCAAGGATTACCAGTGGAAGGGGGTTTCATTAAGTGATCCCCGTCGCGCGAATTCAAAGAGTTTTGCAGGAGAGAGATGAGACCGAAAAGGAAGGCGGTGGGCAGGCGGTGGGGACGCGGAGTTGTGCACATCTTTTTTCTTTTTTTTTTTTCTTTTCTTTTTTCTTTTTCTTTTCTTTTTTCTTTTTCCCTCTCTCTTATAATATCCTTTGTTAATGTAATGGATTGCAGTGATTCCACCAGATTCCACCTCCAGAGATATTGTTTGAAGAAGCATCTGTGTACAACCATGTCATGCCACTTAAAATGTGCTTATATTGGCCACTACTAACCTGTTCAGTAATGCAGATCATGATCTAACTAAAAGTCACATGCACTACCCAGAGCTTCAGGCACCATACCTAGGTGGGAAAATGCGCTAGCTCTACCTAGATATTTACTAGGCTCTTCTCGAACGAGATCAGATCAAAGTTTCAGGGATGGCAAAGGGGCTGAGTGCTAAAATTACAAAAATAGTACAGAGTAGCTAGGCGATAGTTCGGGAATCTAGTCGGTCATCGGCGCCTGAAACCTGTGGAAACGGGAATGGGTCTCTGTAAAAATAAACATGGAATCTGTTCCCCTGGCTAAGCCCCCTCTATAACCCTAAGGGTATCGGGGTTTAGGAAACTAGGTAGCTATAGTAGAGAAGCTGTGATAATTCATTGAACTCAACCCGTTAGAGGCCTAGAAAGAAATTTCGATTCCGTCTAGAATCATCGTTATGATGTGGTTGTGGTTATGGCAAGTGGAGACGACCATGAATTCACTAAATATTCTGAGGTGAGACACATCAGTGACTGGACCGATGCATTCAAGTTGGACCTGAAGGAGCTAATAATAATCCATGGTTCGCCCCTCCCTTTCCCTTCTTCCCCTTCTATAAATACGAATGTGCCTGGCGTTGACCTTGCTATTCACTCCTCCCCTCCCCTCGTCCTCCCCCTCCTTCCCCCCTTCGTCTTTCTAAAAACTTGAACTTGAATCTTCCCCTTTACTTTGTCATCCTCCCTGTCTTAATCTTTCATCAATCTCAAAACTCTCTCCCACTGTTTTCCTTCGTTCTTGTCGCCCATCATGTGGTATGTGAGAGCTCTTCTCTTTTTAGTTTCGGACATCTGTGGCTCACTCGTGACAGTGGAATTTTCGGCTACATCAACTACCTCGTGGAGCGGGATCGCCAGTTCATCATTGACACCCTTCTCAATGGTAAGTTGTCTCCCGAACCTCGGCTCCACACCAAACCTGACATTGGAAAAAAGGCCTGTCCAGATTGGAATACCGCGGCTACGACTCGGCCGGTATGGCTGTCGACGGTGACAAGAAGAATGAGGTCTGCGCATTCAAGGAAGTGGGCAAGGTCGCCAAATTGAAGCAGCTCATCGCCGAGACCAAGCCCGACATGACCAAGACTTTCGAGTCCCACGCCGGCATTTCTCACACTCGTTGGGCCACCCACGGTACTCCCTCCCGCCAGAACTGCCACCCTCACCGGTACGTCGTTTCTCTTTTCTCCATAATTCCCACTTGATCCTCCACCAGTCTGGCAAAGGAAAGAGGAAGGAAAATGAATACAAATGAAAAAGGCGAGAAACGTATCACTAACGGCTTTCCTTCTGCAGATCCGACGTCAACTGGGAGTTCTCCGTTGTTCACAATGGTATCATCACCAACTACAAGGAATTGAAGTCTCTCCTGGAGAGCAAGGGCTTCCGTTTCGAGACCGAGACCGATACCGAGTGCATCGCCAAGCTCGCCAAGTACCTTTACGACCAGCACCCAGACATTGAATTCACCGTCCTGGCCAAGGCAGTCATTAAGGAGCTTGAGGGCGCCTTTGGATTGTTGCTCAAGTCGGTGCACTACCCCCACGAGGTCATCGCGGCCCGTAAGGGTTCGCCCCTGGTCATTGGCGTGCGCACCTCGAAGAAGATGAAGGTGGATTTCGTGGACGTGGAATTCTCGGAAGAGGGTGCTCTTCCTGCGGAGCAGGCCTCCCAGAATGTCGCCATCAAGAAGTCCGCCACCAGCCTCCTGGCTCCTCCGGACAAGTCGCTCCTGCACCGCTCCCAGTCGCGGGCTTTCCTGTCCGACGATGGCATCCCCCAGCCCGCCGAGTTCTTCCTGTCCTCCGACCCCTCGGCCATCATCGAGCACACCAAGAAGGTCCTCTACTTGGAGGATGATGACATCGCTCACATCCACGAGGGCCAGCTGAACATCCACCGCCTGTCCAAGGATGACGGTACCTCCAACGTCCGTGCGATCCAGACCATCGAACTGGAGCTCCAGGAGATCATGAAGGGCAAGTTCGACCACTTCATGCAGAAGGAGATCTTTGAGCAGCCCGAGTCCATCGTGAACACCATGAGAGGTCGTCTGGATGCCGTCAACAAGACCGTCACTCTCGGTGGTCTCCGTCAATATATCTCCACCATTCGTCGCTGCCGCCGCATCATTTTCATCGCCTGCGGTACCAGCTACCACTCCTGTATGGCCGTTCGTGGTGTCTTTGAGGAACTGACCGAGATCCCCATCGCCGTTGAGCTGGCTTCGGACTTCCTTGACCGACAGGCGCCCGTGTTCCGTGACGACACCTGCGTGTTCGTGTCCCAGTCTGGCGAGACCGCTGACTCCTTGATGGCTCTTCGTTACTGCTTGGAGCGCGGTGCTCTGACCGTGGGTGTTGTCAACGTTGTCGGATCTTCTATTTCTCTACTCACCCACTGCGGTGTCCACATCAACGCCGGTCCGGAGATCGGCGTGGCATCGACCAAGGCTTACACTTCCCAGTTTGTCGCCATGGTCATGTTTGCTCTGTCTCTGAGCGAGGATCGTGCCTCGAAGCAGAAGCGACGCGAAGAGATCATGGAGGGACTTGGCAAGATCTCGGAGCAGTTCAAGGAGATCTTGAAGCTCAACGATCCCATCAAAGAGATGTGCGCCAAGTTCTTCAAGGACCAGAAGAGTCTGCTCCTGTTGGGCCGCGGCGCCCAGTTCCCCACTGCCCTTGAGGGTGAGTCTACACGAAACCCTTTGCATCACCCGTCTTTGCTAACGCCGCTTCCCCTGTGCAGGTGCCCTTAAGATTAAGGAGATTTCATATCTTCACTGCGAGGCTGTCATGTCTGGTGAACTCAAGCACGGTGTTCTCGCCCTCGTTGACGAGAACCTGCCTATCATCATGATTCTCACCCGTGACAATTTGTTCACCAAGTCGCTGAACGCCTACCAACAGGGTAAGCATCGATATCTGTATAGCGCCCTTTTCGGAGCTCCTGAGACTAACTGAGAATACAGTCATTGCCCGAGGTGGCCGTCCCATCGTCATCTGCAACCAGGATGACCCCGAGTTCTCGTCTGCTCAGACCGAGAAGATTGTTGTTCCCAAGACCGTGGATTGCCTCCAGGGTCTGTTGAACGTAATCCCGCTGCAGCTGGTCTCATACTGGCTGGCCGTTGGGGAGGGTCTAAATGTCGATTTCCCCCGCAACCTGGCCAAGTCAGTTACGGTCGAGTAAACTGGCGCATAAACTGGCTACAGGGGGGAATTTTAAGTAGACGACTGCGATGATCTTATTATTAGGTGTTTCTTAGCTTTCTCGGGACAGTACAATTGGTCTTTGCTTTTGGACTTGCTTTGGGTCTTGCTTTTCTTTTAATGAACCACAGTATGCAGATCTTATGTTGAGTTATTTTTTTTCAAGTTCTGTGTATGAATCGTACAATTTGTATAGCACCGTCGCGTTATCCCCATTTTTGCCGTATTCGGCCACGACATTCCGCCTTTCCCCGCCACGCCGATTGCGGGACCGATGTTTTCATCTCCTCATTCATAACCACTCGTCTCACTCCCATTCATCCTTCCTTATTTCCATCCTGCCGTACAGAATGACTACCATTAAAGGTCCCGGAGCTGCCCAGAAATTCGACGGTAAGAGATCCGACCCCGCTTAGCACGCACTGAGGGAACTCCCCGCTAATCACCACTCACTGCTATAGGCTCCGGCTTGCGAATTGCCATTGTCCACGCAAGATGGAACACCGCAATCATCGACTCTCTAGTTTCCGGAGCTAAGAAGAGCTTGCTGGCAGCTGGCGTGACCGAGGACAACATCACCGTCCAGACGGTACCCGGTAGCTACGAACTGCCTCTCGGCGTACAGCGGTAAGCTCATCTACACTGAATCATTGCACAGGGGTTAATTCGTCTCTAGGGTATACGCCGCTTCCCAGGTCCAGGCGAGTTCCTCTGGTGAAGGCATCAGTGCCACAGACCTCTTGTCATCCTCCACCAGCGATCTTAAGTCTCAAACCAATCCCAAGAAGCCCTTTGACGCTGTCATTGCCATTGGTGTGTTGATCAAGGGTGCGACGATGCATTTTGAATACATTGCGGATGCTGTTAGCCATGGTCTGATGCGAGTTCAACTGGATACGGGCGTGCCGGTGATCTTTGGGCTGTTGACTGTTTTGACTGAGGAACAAGGTCTGGAACGGGCTGGACTGGGTAAGAGTGGGATGCATAACCATGGTGAGGATTGGGGTAATGCTGCTGTGGAGTTGGGTGTGAAGAGACGAGAGTGGTCAGAAGGGACGATTGCGTAGATTGCTTGATTTCTTGACTCGCGAGTCGCCATCTCTTCACGTTTATTTTGGACCAGTTTGAAGGAAGGGTGCGAAACATCAAATTAAATGTATTCTCTGCCGGTCTATTGATACGTTCATTCTTCCATCTGCTCTCCCTCTCCGGGGCCCTTATCCTCCTCATCCTCGTCGTCACCCTCCAGAGCCCGTCGCGCAAACTTCTCTGCCTCTTCCCGAATATCCTTGGGCACTTCCTCGTGTCGTCCCTTGGTCGGACCGTCGAGCGAGCTGATCCATGACATTTCCAACTCGAACTCCTTGTCCTTGCTATCTTCGTGGGCAACGTAGATGATGCGCGCTGCTTCCTTCACACCATCTGCCAAAGTAAGATTGCCCGAGGTCAGGTCCAGCTTTTCCAGCTCCGCCTTGGCAGCCTGGCGTCCCTTTCCGGTGGCCGCACCGTAATAGCCCTACATATCATTAGCAAGTGTGACGCCCCGTGAAAAAGGACAAGTCTGCATACCCAGTAAAGTCCGCTAGGTTCGATCATGTATAGTCCCGGCCCTCCAGCCTGGGCACCTTCGACTTTCCCACCGGAGCCGGACTTCGGCCCTGAACCGACCTGGCCATCAACACCCAGGTCCGCTTCGCTATCCCATCCTCCGACGATGGAGGTCACGCCAAATGGTCGTACACTGGAGTAAAGTGTATACGCTTGTACGTAGCCGCCGAGGCGATTTGCGAGCGCGGAGATGGGGATGGGGCCCTTGTATACACCTCTCCATGAAGATGCTTCATCTCTGGCTCTGGAAACAAAGTGCCGACCATCGGGAACGAGACCCGCCGATACCTAGATCGTAAGATACTGATTAGTTTCTGCCAAGAGGTTGTCGTTGAAGGGGGAAAGGGCGTCCTTACAATGCCGACATGACGATCGACCGTCGAAATTCTCTTGTTGGCGCCGGGCTTGAGGAGTTTACTGGTGATGATTTTTTCAACTGCCAACACCACACCGTCCTTGCATCGAATGCCGATAGCTGTGCCTCCGTTCTCGACAGCCTTGACAGCATACTCAACCTGTATCGATTGGTTAGCTATCAAATACCCTCAAGGTCGTTGTGAGAAGGCCCAAAACGTACCTGGAAATTCCGGCCATCTGGCGAGAACACCGAGTTGGAGAGATCGTATCCCGTGCCGATTGACGTCTACCCTGTTAGCGACGCCTAGGTAGTAAGCAATAACAATAGAACCCACCATGGTTGTGCAGGTGTGCAATTAGCCTCAGCCTTTTCAAAAATCACGGATGTCAATGAAGGGGGGTGGGGGGAGGTAAATAAATGCTGAAGACAAGGACGCGGATGGGGAACGAGTGAAGCTCCGGTGATGAGCTCGACGAAGCTGCGTCACGGGGTTGCCTATCTGTCACGTGACATGGAGACGGGGGCGCGATCGAACTGTGGCCCAACTACACTTTCGGGCATATATTTGCCTCGGTGGGGTGAAATGTAGACACACTTTCAAATATTGATTTCTTTTCCTCATCTATTCTTCCCCTCGTTCATTTGAAGACCTCTATTGTACCGCCTTGACCTCCTGAAACCATGTCTTCTTCCATTTTACACCAATGCCCGTCCTGTGGACATGTGTCTGATATCTCTCTTTCCCTCGCTGCTTTCATCGAGAACCCATACTGTAACCAGGTAGCCTCCGCGTGATCTCTATGCTTTGCACTGCCTGACTTAGAGTCTAGTGTGGCATGTCTGCCTCGGAGAGCAATGGCAAGCTACAGGATGAACTGGCTGCTTTGTTCGACCGACAGATGACCATGGCACAACCTTCCACGCAAAAAGAACCGATCTCCTACAGTATCTCCCAACATTACCACCATTCCACCCATGTAGCCCCCCCGAATCCAAACCCAGTCTCCGTGGCAACCCACGATATACAACTTCCCGCAAACCCCACCGAGGACCTCGAGATGAACGGCCAGGTGGATACCATTGCAGAGGATCATGGCGGGCTTGCAGAGCCTTACATGATATCAGGCTACGAGGCGCCACCAAAGGAGCCCACGACCGGGGTGCCCTACGCTTCGTCTACAGATCCCGTATACAAAGGCCCACAGTGGTGGGAGCCGGCTCAAGTGACATCGATGGAGTCGCAGTATGGGGTATTCCAAGAGATGATGAACCGATACCATGCGACTCATGGGGTGGTTCAGCGACAGTAGTTGCCATGGCAAAAGTGAAGTCTGATCGGCCCTGACTACAGAAAGCCTCTCCTGGATATATCCAGGGAGATTACGAGAAACGACAGATGCATATACAATATACGATAGGACATATATGGCTCGATCTCGAAGGTGGTTTGAGTCCTTATCTTTCCTTTAGCTAATTTCCCTCTCTGTAAACATGTATCGAATGTAAAATGCAAATACTATGGCTAGTAACATAAGGAGCGTCCGCCATGAACAGGTATACCTGTCATCAATAACTTCCTTCATTCAAGTTTCCCTCAAGGTTTCATTGGCACCGTATCGAAGGGCAGTCGCATGTAGCTCTGATCATGGCGTTGCCAATTGTAACGTCGATCTGACATCGGAGACTGTGAACGACAAGACAGGAACATCAACAGGCATCAAAGGAGAGCACTGTTGAACTGATCAGTAGGGACTTGGGACAGGAACTGGCCAGGCGGACTTACTTTACTCCTCATCAAGAGCAGCCATGGCATGGGCAAGAGCATCGGCAGAGCGCTTAACATCATCGACGGCCTCAGCGGCGCGCTTGGCCTTGGAACAGCCCTGGCCAGCGTGACCACACCAGATCTGAAGGGCCTGGGGATGGGCCTCAGCCAGGGCCTCGGCGAGCGCCTCAGCAGAGCGCTTGACCTCGTTGGAGGCATCGGCGGTACGCTTGTACATGTAGCAGCCCTGGCCGGGGTGACCGCACCAGATGGGAATGTCGGGGATCTTGGGCTTCTTCGCTTCCGGCATGGCAGCGGCCTGGACGGTCGAAGCAGCCAGAAGAGCGATAGCGGCGGTGAGGTACTTCATTTTGAAGAATGGAGCGAATTGATTGATGGGAGAAGAGGATTGGATTGAATTGAACTGGTTGATATTCAAGAGAGTGAGACGGAGATCGTGGTCTGGAAAAAAGCCAGCAGCGACGTCGAAGTTTTATATTCATAAGAGCTGTGTTTACATTGCCGTATGCTCATTTTAGCTCAAAGAACTTATTGAGGCTCGAAATGGTCTATAGAAACGTCTATAGAAACTTCGATGGCCTTGGATCTTGACGAGTCACTTCGTGCCTGGAGGCATCAGCGCAAGCCTCTTCAAGACTAGTCATCGTATTCAAAGGCTGGTCGAGGAATCGCGTGTCCGCGACAGCAAGACAGTTTTTGTAGGTTCCTTGGGTCATCAAGGCACCTGGGGGTGAAGATCACCTAAAAATGTAGCTCAATAGCATATCTCCGAAAGGAAAGCGACAAGGAAGGCGCAAAACAAACCCAAAGTGTAAGAGATGCAGAGACCAAAAGAAGGTGTCAATAGGTCAAAGAGATAAGATCGGGCCGGAGAAGGTGACAGGTCAGTCGATGCCGAGACCATCCGGGCCCTTTTTTTCCGTTTTCCCTTAGTGTTCTGATCCTTCCCAACCCCCCGTCTAGCTTTCTCCCTTTCCCCTCTCCTCCACCTCCACCTTTCCCTTGTGTCAAAGAACTCGTCAATAAACCATGTTTTCGAGAACGGCACAGCCTGTCCGGGTACGTCGTGTGACTTTTCTCCTTGCGCGCGCCAAGGCTAACTCTTAACTCATTCAGACCCTGCTCCGCAGTGCCTCCGTGGCTCCCTCCTTCGGTCGCTCCATTCCCGCGAGATGTATGCCATTGGCCCTCTTTAGCGCGTATACGTGATTCTTGAGCTCATCGCTAACCTTTGACGCGACCAGCTTTCGCCAGCGTTCAGTCCGACATCTTCAAGCCCACCAAGTATGGTGGCAAGTACACCGTCACCCTCATTCCTGGTATGCCATATTCAATGGTCGACCCGACTTCGCCTTGCGCTAGATTGGTTGGTACTAATCGTGTTTTTTCTTCGTTCTCTAGGTGACGGAATTGGTGCCGAAGTGGCGGAATCCGTCAAGACCATCTTCAAGGCCGACAACGTCCCGATCGAGTGGGAGCAGGTGGATGTCAGTGGTGTCGACACCGGCAACAAGCACTCGGAGGAACTGTTCAAGGAGTCTATTGCTTCGCTGAAGCGCAACAAGCTGGGTCTGAAGGGTATTCTTTTCACCCCCGTTGAGCGCTCCGGCCACCAGTCCTTCAACGTCGCCCTGCGCCAGGAGCTCGACATCTACGCCTCGATCTCCCTGATCAAGAACATCCCCGGATACGACACCCGCCACAAGGACGTCGACCTCTGCATCATCCGTGAGAACACCGAGGGCGAGTACTCCGGCCTCGAGCACCAATCGGTCCAGGGCGTGGTCGAGTCCCTCAAGATCATCACCCGCGCCAAGTCCGAGCGTATCGCCAAGTTCGCCTTCAGCTTCGCTCTCGCCAACAACCGGAAGAAGGTTACCTGCATTCACAAGGCCAACATCATGAAGCTGGCCGATGGTCTCTTCCGCAGCACTTTCCACAAGGTCGCTGAGAACTACCCCACCCTCGAGGTGAACGATATGATTGTGGACAATGCTTCCATGCAGGCTGTGTCGCGCCCCCAGCAGTTCGACGTGATGGTCATGCCCAACCTTTACGGAGGCATCCTCTCCAACGTCGGCGCTGCCCTTGTTGGCGGCCCCGGTGTGGTTCCCGGCTGCAACATGGGTCGTGACGTTGCCGTCTTCGAGCCCGGTTGCCGCCACGTCGGTCTTGACATCAAGGGCAAGGACCAGGCCAACCCCAGCGCCATGATCCTGTCGGGATCCATGTTGCTCCGTCACCTCGGTCTGGATGACCACGCCAACCGCATCTCCAAGGCTGTCTACGATGTGATCGGTGAAGGGTAAGTAGAGGGCTTTGTAGAATTCCTTTTTAAATGACCTGATTGCTAATAATCCTATAGAAAGACTCGAACTCGCGACATGGGTGGTCAGGCTACCACTCATGAATTCACACGGGCTGTCTTGGACAAGATGGAGGCGGCTCTGTAAATTTGAACCCGTTGCCTTGCTTCGTCCTTACTGCTACGACCGGGATAAATCCAGCCGACTCATCTGCAGTGGACTCTGCAGACCATGAGCCAGCTTGGGCTGTCCCTTCATCATGTATTATCTTTCTTACCATTAGCTCGCAATGTCCCCCGGCAAGTTACAACAATAAACACTTTTTTGAGTTCTAGAGTTAGATCAGTTGCCTTTTCATATCTTCATACTTGCAAATTCATTTTGAGACGAGATGTGGTGGGTATCAAAGGGTTAATCAAAAGGCCACACGTCTCTTGCGGCCAGTGTACTTGGAGTTCTGCTTCACAACCTTCCCCTTCTTCTCCATCTGCTCCTTCTTCTTCATAATCCAAGCCCTATCACCCTTCCTCGGCTTCCCTCTCGCACTATTCACCTCCATAGCTTTCCTCCTCGCATCCAAAACATTAACATCATCCATCCCATTCACAACACCCGTAATATCACCCTGCAAGCCACCCCCACCAACCGTAAGAACCAAATACAACTTGCTATTCTTAGTCCCCGGATCATCCTCAAGGATACCCGCACCAAAACCCGCCTTGATAGCAGCACCACTAATCATGCTCCTCTGAATATCATTCTTAGGATAGAACTGACAAACAGCTCTACCACCCCGACGAAGACTAGCATAGAGACCTTCGAAGAATCGCTTGAGACGGCCTTCAGGACTCACGTCGCTGGTTTCTGCATTACACAGCCACTGGATCGCACTGATGCTGATTGCCGCGTCGAAGGTACCGGGTCGGAAAGGAACGCCTTGTCCTATGTCGGCGAGGAATAAATCTCCCTCTACGTCGCGCTGTAGAGCCACGTCTAGCATGCTGGGTGAAATGTCCATTCCTACCCATATGTGTGGGCCGCCGTCTTCGGGGGATTCTTGGGATAGGATTTCTCCGGAGAGACCTGAGCCGCATCCGATATCTAGGATTAGGGATGGGGAGTCCAGGTTTAGGAGTTCCAGGGCTCGATTTGTCATGTCGGCTTGGATATTCCGGATGCGGGAGGAGGTTGTATATTTTCGGGATTCATTGTCGTTGTAGAAGAGGTCTGGTGGGCTGTTCAAGGGATCTGGTTAGTTGGGGGACTGGGTTAGATTTTGAAGAATGGTGAAACATACAGGATATCTTCAGGGCGCGACATGTTGGGCTTTGGTTGATGTTAAGGCGAAGTCGCAGACCGGAGATACTTTTTTTTTCTGCGGGGTGGAAGCCTGAGGCACACAACCCCAAAGCGTCATTGCGAGTGTCGCCAACTTGCCTCATCCTCATCTTCCCTCCAACATCGCACACTCTTTGCGATGTGGATTCTTCCTTTACTCGGTTATCTAGGGGTGGTGGTCGGGTTTGCCTTTCTAACCCTATCCATCGGTAAGTTTCCTATCCCCCAGCTCGGTTCAACAAGACTAACATCTGTAGCTTCGGGACTCTACTATCTTTCCGAGCTCGTGGAGGAACACACCGTGTTCGCGCGCAAACTATTAAGTCGCCTGATATACTGTATCATTACAGTCCAAGTCCTCCTCGTCATCATCGACCGCTTCCCAGTGTGGCTCTCTTTACTCAGCATCCTATCCCATCTGGTCTACGCCAGTAACCTACGTCGATTCCCCATGGTGAAACTCTCAGACCCTCTATTCATTCTCTCGTGCGTCTTGGTCGTCCTCAATCATTGGCTATGGTTCCGCCATTTCTCGAAACCGCCAGCGCCTTCCCAACGAGCGGATAATAACTGGCGCCAGCCGTATGCGGTCAACTACGAAGATATGCCGTCGTTCTCGGAAGTAGCTTCGTATTTCGGTCTATGTGTTTGGCTGGTTCCATTTGCTCTCTTTGTGAGTTTGAGCGCGGGGGATAATGTTTTGCCTAGTATGGGCTCTGAGTATGCTACCGGGGAGCATGCGACTGGTCTGGGTCATCAACGTGGGGCTTCGGATGGCAAGGCTAAGAATAAGGGCATGGCGAAGGCGTTGGTGGATAATGTACGGGATTGGGCTCGAGAAAATGGCGAGTTGATGGGATTCGGGAAGGGGGAGCGAACTAGGCGTTTTTAAAGTGAAAGAAACTTTGTATATAGTGGAACATGGCATTTGCAGCTCCGAGTGAATGGAAGTATGATAAAAGAGGACGGTACAATATGGAGAAACAAACGTGACATGCACCAGGTCCGCCAAGAATAGGAAGAAGAAAAAAAAAAAAAAAAAGGCATTCGGCCAGCCTACGACAGCCGTCGAGAAAGAAATATAATAGAAGGGGTATAACGATAGATCCAGAAACATAAACCTCGCCCACCAGCCTTCGATCTTGAAGTCTCGTCCTAATTACCATTATCATTAAACATTCCCTGCGACTCTTGGTGCCAAGCGGGTAACGTCGTCATTCTGCGTGCAAGTCGTGATCTTTCAAAGGGGCATAGATAGGCAGGAATTGGAATTGGGGAACATGGAACAAGGCAGCCAAATGAAGTCGCGACTTGTGGGCTTGGCTGAACAATTATTTATTGCCTTGATAGGAGAGATCTTCCGGTGCTGCAACAACAGTCAGTCATTATCGAGTTAAGCATTTCCAGCAGCATTAGGAAAGACATACCGTGTTCCATGAAAAGCATCGAGCTCTCCCTCCTCTTTGACTTGGCTGTGCGAGAGTCATCCGGACTAGGAGACAACATGCCATTCAGAGAAGAGAATGGACCCGCGACTCCTGCGGGTTGACTATACATGTCCTGTCTGTAACCCGCCTGGTCGTAAGATGGCTGCATTGAGACAACGCCTGTATCATTGGCGCCTCGAGGATGGTCGGACGCATCGCCAGTGCTTCGGAAGGTGCTCTGGTTATATGAGGGAGTCGGTATATCCGAGAACATCTGATGACGTGGGGAACGGACATCATCTGGTGACAGACTATGGTCAACGGTCAGTTCCACAGTCGGACCAGGACCGAAGTCATCGCCGAAAATGCTTTCGAAGTCGGTAAGGAACATCGAGAACACTGGTGCCGGAATGTTGAGCGTCGGAGCAAAGACGATGCCGACGTTCCTGACTGTCATCTTGTTCACATCGGAGTTATTGACAATCTCGATCAAGAAAAGCGAGAGTGCTCGCAGCAGTGCTAGATTTGGCCTCGGTAACCGGTGAACCAGGGAGTTGAAGGCAGTGACCTTCTTCTGTCGATCATCGAGTTCTGTTTGGAAGGAATTAGTTGATGTTGTCCGATGCAGGTGGAGAGGGACTAGTAAGCATACCGAGGACACGGAGGAAGTCCAAATGAAGCTCCCGCGTCAACACCGTCGTGGGAAGCTCACGGAGATATTGTTTGAAGAGAGAAGCGACAGCATGGACGTCGTAATACTGGTCTCCAGCCAGGAAGTCCACGTCGCCTTCGGTGTTGAAACGTTCTTTCAGCGCCTTGATCACAACATTGGAGCCGCTCAAGCGGAAAATACCCTCCTCTAGTGCTGCGTCCTTGGCTTGAAGATATTCGATACAGCGATAGACGACGGCCGGTAGCTCCGCATCGACCCCGTAGGATCCACAGTCCTGCACAGCCTCAGCCAACGGAATGCCAAAGACTGGCTTGACATGCTCTCTCCGCTCGGCTTGAACGTTATTAGTTGCAGCAGACACGTCGGCAGAGGCCTGCGAAGCAAGGTCAAAGGAAGATCGTGTGCGGAATCCCCAGATGCTGCGCTTCTTTTCCTTTGTCGACGTGGGCTTATTGCCCCAAGCTCCCACATTTTGGATCACTGCACCATTCGTGGGCGCCGAGATGATCTTGGGAGACTGGGCTAGCTCCACAGGGGACTGGTTCTGCTGGCGGAAGTCCGTCGATAGAGCGGCCGGAATACGTGGCGAGTGAGGGGCCTGCTCGAGGGTCGATCCCAGTATAGGAGGCTCAGCCGCAACCGTATCGTCAAAGCTGAAACCCTGGACAGATCCCCCGGCGTCTTGATCAGGACTTTCAACCCCTCTGCCAGATCGCTGGCTCCCATTATGGGAAAGCAATTTCGACTTTGTCATGGTGGTGGAAGTGTGCTTTGACTGAGTCTGGGGTTGACTCCTTGAAGAGGAATTGCCACGGCTCTCATTGTCCGATGACGGTGTCTCAACATATTCCATCAGGGCATCAACCCACTTATCACGCTCCTCGTCACTTTCCGCACAAAGCACATGTCGGACAAGTGCCGATGAATCTTTCTTCTTCGGTTCTAGGACGAGGAACGCATGTCGATACTGATTGTCAGTGTCCTCATCTGTACCCGGGGGCGACTGACTCTGGCTACTGGAATTCTGTGATTGTTTGCCGATCTGTGCATGATGAAGCTTGATAGTACCCAGATGAGGGCCACCGGGAGACTCAAAGTATTTCAGGTCGGGTCCCTGCAGGACGAAGTATCGCTCTTTCCAGCCGCCAAAGTTTTTACCTCTCTTGGTGAGATAGCCCTCCTTTCGAGGTTTCCCGTCGGGACCCCGAAGTATATCTGGCTTCCCTTGGGCATGGCCTTTGAGTAAACTTGTCTCATCATCTCGAGGCTCAATGGCATCCTTTGTGAGGAATTGGCAAATGACCAATGCAGCTTTGTCGTCCATAGGCGTGTCCAAGAGAGCATCAAAGTATGCATTCAAAGCAGCACGCCGTGCATCCACTTTGGCAGGTGAATGGCCACTGAATATGCTGCGATCAGGCAGCCTGCCGGAAAATGAAGCGAGTTGCTTGACTTGATAGTCCAACTGAGGCAGGGAAGCGATGATCTTCTCAACCCGCCAAAGCTCAACCATATCAGATCGTGAGATAACACTGAGTGTAAAGACAGGCTCCTCTTCTAGGGGCTTCGACAACATATAGCTATTTCTGGAAGGTCGAAGCCGTGACGAAGACACCCTGACTTGGATGAGAGGGAGCGCATTCGGGGGCAAAAGCAAATCGGGGTACTCGTCGGAGACCAACCCTCTGTATATAGTGTTTTCTGCAAAGTTGGGTGACATTGGACTGTCTATCTTGACAGTCGGATCAATCGATGGAATCGGGCCTCCAGGCCTCCCGGTCAGAGGTTGATACTCCCCAGGCTGAAATGGGGCTGGATAATTCGAGGCTCTCGGGGAGAGGGGCAGCCCCGAAGGATTATACCCCGCTGACATGTCTCTGGGCATCCGGGGTAAGGGCGAGCCGATGGGGCGATCTTCGGGCCTTGGACTTAATGGAAGGCCGGGGCTCTTGGGCATGGTGACATTTTGACGTCCATTTGAAGTCAAGTAGTTGGCTCTAGAGTTCATAACGGAGCCCAAGGAGCCAGATTCGCTCGTAGCTGGCGGTGACCTCGTTGCTAATTCACGAGGGACCGTCGCTAGACTAGCAGAGGTAGCAGTATCCGATGAGCTCTGGGAGGTGGCCCCAAACTGAGCAGCCTCAATGGCGCCATGGGTGTCCATCTCTTTTTGCAGATCAACCTCGCGGTCTCGGTCGTCCTCTTCCCGTGTCTTCCTCCTCCCACGGTCCAAGCTTGACCTTCCATCTTCTTCCTGGTTATCGCCATAATCAGATTCCGAGTCCGGTTCTGCAGGCTCTGATTGACTGTCACCTGCCCGTAGATTCAGCGGTGCCGGTGGCGGCTTGCGGTTCGGCTGTGGTAGTCGCTGTGTTTCGCCTGCGACTTGGGGCGAGACTTCAGTCGCGGAACTGCGATCTGAGATATCTTCCTGAGTAATACCGGACCCCGAAGAGGGTGTGGCGTTGATCGGCTGGTCAAGTTGACGTCGTTGGCTCTTGCTTTCGATTTCTGCCACCACAGCCGAATGATCGATATCGGCCTGGTCGGTTCGCGGTACGGATGGATCGGTGGTTAATAGCGGAGGCGCCGAATCCTGTAGCTCTTTGAGCTTCTTCTTATACTTTTCTTTCTCCTTGAAAGCACGTTCTAGGTCTTTGTTAAGTCCCAGTATAAGGGTGCGTTGTTTATCGACCAGCTTCCAGAGTTGTGAGTTTTGAGAGGCGGCTTGGTGCTTCTCTCTCAGGAGATGTACAATGACAGCCTCTGCGGAACCAGCAGCATTAATGAGGTTACTGATATCGGCTGGATTCAAAGCATTGGCATCAAATGTCGATTTCTGAGAGGCGGACGACAAGGATGAAATGGCCGAATCGATAGAGGAAGTGCGAGGCATGATCCGGTGCGTCGGACGGTCACTGGGCGCCGACAGGATAGAGCTCACAGACGATGATGCGGAGCGATCGGGTCCGGCCACACCTGGCGGTTTAGAGGAGTTGTTGTCGCCCGGCCTGTTAGCCATGTCCGCCGCCTCCGTATTTATATCCGGGGATTGGGCGAAAGGATGGGCCGTGCTGGAGGGAGGCACGGGGAAAGGCGCATTCACTATACGTGATATAGGCGACCGATTTTGGGAGGGGGAAGCGTTGGCACTGGACCCTGGCGACATCGGGCTATAGGAAGAGGGCGACTCTTCACGAAGGTAGGACTGTGGAAGCGAGCTGGTGTGTAGAGGCGAAGGTGAGATATGGCGGGAGCCAGCTCCGGGGCGCGCCATGTCCGATCGCGCGAGGTAATCTCGGGGGATGTGGCCGCTATTCAAAGGCGGATGGGCAGAGTTGTTCCTGGCTGTGCGACCTGAATCGTCTTCTATGCCTTGCGGCTGCGACATGGTTCAGGGATCAGCACATGAGAGGGGTTCGTGGAGGGCAAGAACCCAAGAGGGAGAGGAGGAGGGGGAAAGGCGGGATGGCGGTCCCGGGAAGCTGAAGCTCAGAGAAAGGGGGTTGTCTCAGCCGAGCAAGAAATCTTATAAAAAATCCCCCCAGAAATCGGGCTTTGTTTCCCAGCGCAGAGTGGGGAGGGAAAGAAATGAAAAAGGGGCGCATGTTGATGCTTGTTCCTGTTTAGTCTCAACTTCCCTAGTGGAGCAAAGCGATGATCGCAGTTTTGACAGCCCAGAAACCGGCTCTTGGACTCGAAATTTCGGGCCATGAAACTAGACTAAGCTCGTATAGTTATAGGCCCCGGTACAAGTTCTATGACAGTCGCAGGATATCTATCTCTAGCTAGATAAACGTCTATGTACCTCAGGTGGCAGGTAGCAAAGGAGCTAGTGAAGTGGATTTTATGAGACACCGCGCTCTCCCAACCTCCTCTCCTCGGTTTCGCGTCAAAGGCAATATGTGAGAGCTAGGATACACGCTAGAAAGGATCGGATAAGGAGAAGAGAGAAGTAACGTCTCGCCAGAGGAAATGAGGAAATGAGAATGGCTCAGTGGAAATACCCCGGACTCCGCAAATGCAAAGTGGTTATGATACACGAAAGACCTAAACGCCGGCCAGAAAAACCCTCGTCGGAAATATGGGGTGCTGGCCATAGAAAATGTACAGAATCATGCGATATTGCCAGCCATACCCATGAAAATGGCCTGCGCAGCAAGTTGAAGGGACCAGAATCCGACTTTCTTGAACCGTCTCTTGCGGGCCTGATCATCGACAACATCTCGCGCGAACGCGTCGTATGTCTGAGGAGACAATTAGCACAATCAGTCATGCGTGTATGCGTGTGGACAAGAGGTATACTTACAGCAGCGGACAGGTCATCCATTAACCTGCTGTCAAAGATAGTCCAGCTCCCATCGAAGTCACTAACGCGCTTGACGAGGCGGCAGTTGATAGGGATGAAAGTGCGTTTCGAGTTGATGTAGGCGACTATCGGTCGGATAAGTGCGTTATTGATATAGGAGAGATCTCGAGTAAATATCGGGACTGCGGCTCGAACGTTGTTGAGGTGAACTCGCAGGTCCATGACCAGGAATCGTTTGTCGGCATCGGATGCGGATTCAGCATCCTCCTGGGATCGCTGGAGTAAGCTCTCTGAGTCTTGGTTGGAAGTGACGGTGGCCTCCAATCGGTCATAAAAATCAACCATCACCTTTGCGATGCTTTCATCGTTATCGGAAGGTAACATCATGTCGGCCACGATATCCACGGTCCCTTCATGAATCCACGAAAAGGGACCGTTGACACCACGGTTCAAATGATCGATACTCAGCCCGTCGACACGAATTCTGTTGTGTTGCTTCCAGGGACTGGGCTTTCCATCTTCTATCTCTTGATCCACCTGGAGCCCAGTGAAGCCGTGGGTCTGACGAGGGTGAATGGTGAACAACGAGTTGTCAAAGGACCCTGACATCATGTTGGCGGAGAGGAAGTCATAGAAGAGCCATTGCTTGCGGAGCTTGGGTAGGTCGCACGAGAAGATGCTGACCGAGAATGGCCGGAAGTTATCGGGCTGATAAATCGTGACCAGCACGTCATGCATTTTGAATGAATCAATCTCAAAATCACCTGGCTGGTGCTCATGTCGATAAGATTTGGGGTCCAGGGGTTCATCTGGCCAGTGGACTTGTCGGCGGTCAACGACGCCTCGTATTCCTTTAATCTCGACATCGCGAAGTGGGCCCTTTCCGTTGAGCCACTTGGTAAACGACAGAGTGACGTTGACGGTCTCGATGGAGAGGTCGAATTGTGTGTAATTGGTATCCTCCGCTTCGATTACAAGTGAGGATTCTTCGGGTTTAGGGTCACCTCGAGCTGCTGCGGCCGCTGCGGCAGCGGCAGTTGTCGGAGAGCCTTTGCTGACATGTCCGGTGCCCTGACCTGGCCGTCGCGAGACAAACACGTTTTTGAAAGTGATCACGCCATTTTTCCACTTGGGTACGATGGCAGACTCAAAGACAACTTTGACGCCGGATGATTTGGTGAGGTAATTACCTACCCATCCGGCCAACGTTTCTGTCTCCTCGTTAGCAAAGGCATAACCTAGGATGGCCGTGAATAATACATACCCTGCGCAAAAACCGTGTTGATGGCCAAGATTAGAAGAGAAAAGAATGTCGTGGTTCCCAAAACGACCCAGACAACATGGCCAAGTAGAACCCATGAAAAAAGCGCTGTGATTTCATCTAGATTGAAGGGCCGCACACTCCGGATAGAAAACCATTTGAATCGCACCTTGAGGCGCGACCAAAATCCAGTTGCTGCAGCCAAAAGTTCTTCCTTGGTGGGCCGATTTAAATGTGGCATATGCGGCAAGCGATCCATTAAGTGGCGATTAGTCGATTGACGCGATTCTTGAGGCAATTTCGAATGAGGGGTCTGCGAAGGAGGTTTATCCAAATTTTGGCCATGGGAAACGTCATCTTTCTTGGTGGAGGGAGAGTCGCCGAACGCACCCTTATCAGATTTGTTGTCGTTTGACGTATGAAGAGCTCGTTTCCAGACATATTGAGCGGCTATCTTGGTTGAGGGGACGATACAAGCCACGCCACCTTCGGCAGTAGAGCTAGGAGAAACACCGAGAACGAGAAAGCCCCCGGAGGCAAATCTTCTCGTAAGAGGAGTGGCTTTTCTGGACGTCGAGAATCTTTTGCCAGTGGAAAACGAGTCGAAGACCTTTGAAGCATCGAGGACGGAACTGCGGTTTGCTATGCGACCACGAAATGGGTTCGCCGATTCCCATAGATGGGTGCACAGGCGACGTCCAAAGTTGGCGGACATCTTCCTCTTCACATCCTGCGACTCGTAGGGAAGGGGAAAGAGAGAGGGAATGATGGAGTCGATGATAGTTAGGACTCACCAAGCTCCGAGAATTGAAACCATCAGTGTTTGTTTGGTTTGCATGCACGGGAAATTCCGGCCCACACTTTTTCTACGAGGGGCGGCCGATAAATTCTGCGATAACGAATCTCCAAATTTTTTTATATTTTTACCAACCATGTCTGCCCCGACAGCTCTTCGTAATTCGGCAGTGCCCGAGGTTCAGCCTGCTCAGTCTATGGGTAAGGAGATCACAATTGTTTGTTCCTCCAGCACTGACTGTTCACATAGACAAGGACGATGAAGTCTTGATTGATGCACAGGCGACCGAGCCTGATGCTTCCAACCCTGTCGATGAATCTGCGGGAGACAGTGGAATGCGCATTGATGAAGAGGGTCGCCCTGTATTCACACCGGCAAAGGAGACCAGCGCCGCATACCGCATCGAGTCTCGAAAGGTGCCTGTCCCGCCACACCGTATGACCCCGTTGAAAGCGAACTGGACCAAAATCTGCCCTCCTATTGTCGAACATCTTAAGTTGCAAGTGCGAATGAACGTCAAGAGCCGAGCGGTGGAACTTCGGACTTCCAAATTTACCAACGATGTGGGAGCATTGCAGAAGGGCGCGGACTTTGTCAAGGCTTTCACCCTCGGTTTTGATATTGACGACGCGATCGCTCTTCTACGACTGGACGATCTTTACATTGAGACTTTCGAAATCAAGGATGTAAAGACATTGAACGGGGAGCACCTCGGACGTGCGATTGGCCGTATTGCTGGCAAGGATGGAAAGACCAAGTTTGCGATTGAGAATGCCAGTCGCACTCGAGTGGTGCTTGCAGACCAGAAAATCCACATCCTCGGCGGGTTCAAGAATATTCACATTGCCCGTGAGGCCATCGTCAGCCTGATCCTGGGTAGCCCTCCGGTAAGTCTTTCCAGTATCAAAATTGTTCACTTTTCTGACATCCAGCAGGGCAAGGTCTATGGCAACCTCCGAACGGTTGCTTCACGAATGAAGGAGCGATTCTAATAATCACCACGATTCCCAAGTGAGTTTCGGCATGGGTATGGGCGTTTGGGAGCATTCCGATTTTGGGATTTCAGAGATGTTACGTTATATGGGCGTGACGATATCCAGATACTTATCCATCTTGACAAAATATCCCGTTTATTTATGTGAAAAAGACATATTTCGATATTTGAACATTCTGGTATTAGAAGGCTATAGTAGACAATGCTCCGTTCTCTAATCCTTCTTCAACGGGTGGAACACCTCCTCGATTCCCTTCGAAGTGATGATCATTACTTGCAAATAGTCACCGACCTCGATGTGCCGCTCCACAGCACTTGTAAATGCATCCCGTACCAACTGTTTGACCGTTTCTTCGGGAAGAGGCTCCGCCTTCACCTGCTCAAGCGCATGTCCCTCTCCGCTGCCGGGAATGTATTGGTTCTTGAAGTTGACCTGGTTATCCAAGAAAGGCATGATCAAGCTAGCTGCAGCTCCGGCAGCCCGACATTGCTCCCGCTCGTATGAGCCCACAGGGTCGTAGCTGTAGAGCGCTCCCTTGCCTTCCTCATCCAGGCCAGCCAAGATGGCATGTACATAGTAGGGGAAGAATCGTTTCCCGTAGAGAATGGTCGAGAGCCGCTGCGCACAAGCTGAGACGGACATGGACTTGCCGTGCTGGTACTTGTACATCTTCACCACGGCATCCAGCCGTTCCTTGAGGGCATTGCCATCCGCGGCGAAGCCCACCACGGACAGAAGGATGTGAGCGCCCTCACCAGTCTCCTCATCACCACCGATTTTGAAGACCTTCGGAACCATGCGAGAGTTGATATTGTAGCCTGATGTGGAACGGGTGTCGCCAGCAAGGATCGCGAAATCGGAGCCTGTGATGCCCAGAGTCGAGCCGCCGTTGTCGGTGTATCTAGTACAATTTCATTAGTTCGAGACCTTGAAGGCTCTATACAAGTGGATTCATACGGGTAGAATCCATGCTGTCTGACAGGAGCAGCTGTGGACTGGGAGAAGGAGTATCCGATGGTCTCACCGTGAGACGGGTGATTCAAGAGGGACGTCATCGTGGAGAAGTGCAGGCTCAAGAGACAGTGAGTTTTCAGCTGGAGATTGAGGGAAAGCAAGACTGAAGGAGGAAATAGGGTGAAGAGATTGGAAGGTCGTCTGGTGATGGTAGCAACGAAGATGCTCGGATGTCTGACGCGGTGCTGTAGCTGCCTTTCGCTTACGTAATGGAACAGCTCCCGCTGCGCTGCTCCAGGTTGAATTGCTTCCAAGTGACAGAGCTTCTCACTTGCAATCATAGCCTGGCTTCTAGTGGAAACAAGTTTGTCATTGAAGGGCTACATCTCCCGAGTCTTTATCTTGCTCTATTCTAGGGTTGCGACAGCGGTAGAGTGGGGTACACACCCGGCGACATTATGCTCGGTCTTGTTTCCTACGATAGCAGCGATGAGGATGAGGTCGAGACCAAGACACCTATTGAATCAACGGTATGGCCCTTTTTTTCATGTATTAGGTTCTCTTTGCTGATACCGTGTTCGATAGCGCAGTGAAAAGCTTCCTGCCACGGCCCCGCCAACAAATCAGAGCAGAGGTAATATTTCCCGCTAGGTCCCAATGACATCTGATTGTTTACCTCGGGCTAATGCTATCTCATTTTTAGACCAAATCCCTGTTCATCATGCACATAAGCCTCCATCTGCAAGTACGGCCTCCAGCGAAGTCCCAACTGGCCCTGTCCTCGGTCCCGCATCTGGCCCAACACCTATCGACCAGGCGCAGTCGCCCGATGCCCGTATAGAAACCGACCGCTCCTCTCCTTTCTCGGCATCGAGAGCTTTGATTCAAGATCTTACGCTCCCTCCAGTCCCCAACCTGGACATTCCACCATCTCCACCCGGATCTCCCGATCCCGCTGCAAACGCCAAGTTCGAACATTTCCTCTCCCTTAAGAAGCAAGGCGTTCACTTCAATGCAAAGCTGGCGAACTCGTCATCTCTTAAGAATCCCAGTTTATTGAAAAAGATGATGGAGCACGCGGGTATCGACGAGCAATCGCAATATGATACGGCCTTACCGGCAGACTTATGGAGTACTTCGAACCTTCCCAAATGGGGCTTCAAGGAAGAACTTCTAAAGGCCCAACAAGAAGTTCGGCGGCAAATGGAGGAAAAGGCATCATCCGGCCAGAGGTCCTCCATTGATTTTGTATCTGGCTCGGATACAAAAAGGAAAACCAATGCGTGAATGCGGATTGAAATGGCCTAAAGAGGAGAGCCGAACTGTTCAATAATACGAGATGGCCATAGTTGGATCTCACAATGGGCAGGTCATACACCCAGACTCGAAACACCACCGAGTGTCACGGCGTGAGTCAGGAAACCGAGTATCCACATATTCCATGTGCAATATATCGGGCCTCGGTTTTCGATTTTGGGCAGAGCCTGAGCCGGCATCAGCATTCGCCGACCATTTGCGGGTAGGATCTTGACGAAATTACGATAGCATATAGCCTTTAATGTCCATGGATCAGATGAAGCAACTGGTATAGAATTATTCAAAGTCGAGTCACTCGACGAGGACAAAAAACAATGACCCTCTCAGGCTCCTCCTCCACCACCACCGCCCGCTGCTGATCTGTTGTTGCGTCTCGCTCTCTCATATAGACTCACGCATGAAACCAAGACCATTCTATCAAAGGCTTCCCCATATTCACCCCTGATCTGAAGTGTCCCGCATTTAGACGAGAATCTCTCACCGGTGAAGACGGCCATAAGCTGACCCGTTCGTTCATCAACTAATTTGTAGTTTCGCCCCGCAAACTGGAAGGATGGCGAATCGTCCACCTTAACATGCCTCGTGTGTTTCCAGAGAAAAGAGCGCCTTTCGCCATTAGGGTCTCCTATCTTGCTTGGTAAAGTCATCTCAAATCGATATTTCATTTTCAGAGGAGACTCTCTGGTCATGTCCTCATACTGCGCATTCATGTCGTCGGGGTTTCCTAGGCCCAACAAATAGGGGCCTGAGAATTTAGGGAATTTGCTGACGGCCACTACTGGACCTTTGTCGCTGTTCCCTGCATGGAGGATGATATCAGGCTTGTTGATGGTCCACAAGGAGATGTCTCCGTAATAAAGGGTTTGATCGTCTATGGATTTGATCTCATAGTGCCGATGGAAGGGCTTCCTGTAGATGTGGTATAGGCGCGAAGGAGCTTGTTCGTCCAATTCGTCGTGAGCCGATGCTATGGAGTCGGACCGGGGCAAAGCTGAAGACATGATGAGTGTGTTTTACTACGAGGAGTCGGGCGCCCGGCGGGCCTTTAATACACTACGATCGGCGGATACGAAGCTCTTGCGAGGCTGAGCAAATTGGGAGGCTGAGCAAGTCACGCCCATGGGTTTCTCACATGTGGACGGGACAAGAGGCGATATGTTCGGAAATAAGTATGTAGATCAAAGAACGATTATAACTTGCTAGTTTGTCCATGGTCGTCGTGAGGGTACAGACGCGCGCGTAGGATGCTGAGTCAGCAAGAGCTCCGTCAGCTCTGACTGCCTAAGCTTCCTCCATTAAGCATCGTCATCGTTCAATCCCGTTCCCCTTTCTCCCCGATCTCGTTTCTTCCTTATCTGTTCTTTCCTCTGCACTTGGACTGCTTCTGTTCAGCCCTATTCCATAATGAACCACTTTCCCGAAGCCTGGGGACGAGTAAATTCAACCAACCCCATGCTCGAGCTACGTTGCTAACACCGCCTGCAGCCCAGAGACGATGTCTACGGAGCTTACAACCCCTCATATCTTCAAACCAGCGGCCCCAAGGCACATACCTCGTCACCCGCGGTAACGGGAACGTCGGTCGTGGGCGTGAAGTTCAATGGCGGTGTCGCCCTGGCCACCGACAACCTAGGTACACACATTTCCCGCTTCATCGCTTTTCGTTGTGGAATCATATTCTAACCTACTCTTTTTTGGCTCCCAGCGTCGTACGGGTCCCTGGCACGTTTCACAGATGTGAAGCGTCTGCGCTCCTTTGGCGACAAGGCGGTTGTCGGATTTGGTGGAGATGTGTCCGACATGCAATACATTGACCGTCTCCTCGAATCCATTGATATCAGAGAGAACTACTCGACTCACGGCAACATGCTCAATGCCAAGAATCTGCACACCTACCTCGCCAAGATCTTCTATAAACGGCGCTCCGATTTCAACCCGCTGTGGAACCACGTTCTCGTCGCAGGGTTCGACGGCGAGGGCAAGCCCTTCCTCGGCTCGGCAGATCTTCTGGGGACGACTTTTTCTGGTCCTCACCTGGCGACCGGGTTTGGCGCCCACCTTGCAGTTCCGATCCTGCGACGTAAGTTCCCTGAGGAGAAGCCGATCGAAGAAATCAGCCGGGACGAGGCTGTTGCGGCTCTGAAGGAGTGTTTGAAGGTTCTGTTCTACCGTGATGCACGGAGTCTGGACAAATATTCGATAGCGGTGATTACCGAGGAGGGCGTCGACTTGAAGGAGGACGAACAGCTCGAGAGCCAGAGCTGGGCCTTTGCCGAGAGAATCAAGGGATATGGGGCTCAGACTGTCTAAGACTAGGACTTTTTGTTTTTGGTTATCTTCATACTCGCCTAGTCTGATTACAAAAGACCCAAATGAATGAAGACTTGAACGACATGGTTGGAAATGAACATTGACGTTGAATTGATATGTACAATGCCGAAAACTCCCTCACAGCTTGGGGCGAGGCTTGTCGTAGACAACGCGATTGACGCAGGATCCAACGCCTTCCAGCGAGACCTCGACCCGGTCACCGTCCTTGAGCCACAGAGCGGGCTTTCGGCCCATGCCGACACCTTGCGGCCTTTTCGCATCGTAGTTAGCATGATTGATCAGTGTGCAGATCGGGTTGTACTTACGTGCCAGTGAAGATCAAGTCTCCGGGCAGAAGAGTGGTACCCTGAGACAGGAAAGCGATAGTCTTAGCCACGCCGAAGATCATATCCTTGGTAGTAGATTCCTGAACCGTCTTCCCATTCAACGTGGTCGAAATCTGAAGGGCATTCGGATCCGAAATCACTTTGGAGGAGACGATGCCCGGACCAAAAGGCGCCCATCCATCGAAACCTTTACCCAAACTCCACTGGCCTCCACCACGCTTAATCTGCCAATCGCGATGAGAGACGTCATTTCCAACCGCGTAGCCCAGAACGTAATCCAGAGCCCTGCTCTCGGGAACATCCTTGGCTTCCTTGCCAATGACGATGACTAGTTCACACTCGTAGTCTAGACCCTCGCCTTCCAGGGCGAGTTGCGGGATAGGGATATCATCTGTCGGGCCAGCGATGGATGTCACGGGTTTAAAGAACAGGACGGGATACTTTGGGATGGGCGCATTGGCTTCCTTGGCGTGTTGCGCGTAGTTCAGGCCCAGACAGCGGACGGTCCCGATATCCTTGTGCGCCAGAGGAGCAAGAAGCATGCGCACATCGGCAATCTTCTCGGTGACTCGGTGTTGACCGAAGATATCACCCTGGATCACTCTTGCCTGAGTAGCCTTGGAAATGTCACTGACCCCGGACGGGAGGATAGCATCTCCGTAATAGATGCGGCCATCCTTGGCCAGGAAGCGGACGAGATGCTAGAAGGAGAATTAGTTATTCTGCGTAGAGGATACAGAAATGCAGTAGCTGTAGCTACTTACTGTGAATGTAGCCATGATGGGAGAATAGTATGAGGAGTAAGGGTAGATAAGAGTGACGATGGCCACCTAAGTAGTAGATTCCATTCGGCCGGGAAAGACGTGGGGCCCGGAAAACGGAGAGCTTCAAAGCTTCTCCCATCCAATGATTCACATCCCCGACATTGTTACTTTGCTTTACTTCGTTAACTCCATGGCCCGACTGTCCGGTCTTCAGCGAGAGGTCTTATCCCTCTACCGAAACTGTCTTCGAGCGATTCGTCAAAAACCCCCTGTAAGTCGTTCCCCTCCGTCCCAAACTTCCGCTGATCTCCGTAGGAATCAAGGAACAATTTCAAGAACTATGCCAGGTATGGTCTCTTTCCAACACTTACAACTCTGTGCACTCCGGCTGAGACGGCCTAGAGCGGAGTTCCAAAAGCACATCACGGTGAATAAAAAGGACTTTGGCGCCATCGAATATCTCCTGCGCAAGGGCAATCGCCAACTCGAGATGTACGCTTCCCCGGGAATTCGTAATATTCGATGAAAGCCCGGACTTTTCCTTTCTTTCGGGTTTCTGGGGATGTATTTGGATTCCCAGGTACTAGCTCACTCATAGAGTTAGAGGGAGCCCATCGGAGGAGGTCCTGAGGAAGTAGCAGGCGTGGACTTGTACGATATTGAAAGGTGATCTGAACATGTCTTGATATTTGAGAAGAGGAACAGCGTATACAACTGTATCCAAATTTAATGGCCAAGTGTACCTGGTAGAGCCGAGTGAATCAGTTGATTACGTCATATCCCATACTGGCAGTAACTATGAGTACCATGTACATAGCTAGTTACTTACAAACAATGGTTACTGTATGCATCATCAGTCAACTAGCTTAGAATAAAAACTGGAATATTCGAGATTCCGAATCATAGCTCAACATGACGGGAGATGACACTCGATGGCGATAGAGAAGTGGAGAAGTCGGTAGAACGAGCTACCCGCTTCTGGACATTTCCGACGACCACCAGCAGTAAGATACCCCCAGCTATATAAGAAAGCTGTTGGACAGGGAATAGACTCAATCATCATCAAGATTCAAGATCACATCTGCTCTCAAACTCAAAACTCAAAACTCAAACCAACAACCAACTCAAATCAAATCCAAAATGGCCTACCTATCCGACTTCCGACCTCTATTCCGTCTACTCGACGACTATGAGACCCACCGCTCCCGCCCCGCTCCTCCATCGCGCGTCACCCCATCGCAGTTCACCCCAGCTTTCGATGTCCGCGAGTTGAACGACGCCTACTACCTCGATGGGGAGTTGCCCGGAGTGGACCAGAGCAACATCGAAATCGAGTTCATCGATCCACAGACCTTGGTCATCAAAGGCCACACGGAACGCAGCTACCAGGATAACAAGAACAAGAACAAAACCCGGTGGCACCAGCCTACCGTCCAGGATGACGAGGATGATTCTACCGAAACCCCTGCCGCCGCCGCCGCCGCCACATCGTTGACAACATCTGACAGGGTTCAAGCTCAGTCTGACTCTTTCCACTACTGGGCTTCGGAGCGGTCAGTCGGCGAGTTCCAGCGCACCTTCACCTTCCCAACTCGTGTCGATCAAGATGGAGTGCGCGCCAGTCTGAAGAATGGGATTTTGTCTGTTGTCGTGCCTAAGCAGTCTGCGCCTAAGATGAAGAAGATTCGGATTCAATAATCTGCTTCGCTTTGACTGATGTCGGCTTTCTCTTTGCATTGATTGGGACTTTGGCGCCTTCGGTTATGGCATATGTACGGAGTATGGCTCGCATATATTTGAAATAATGAACTTGAGCTTGTTATGAAATATTCCTGTATTCACTGTATTCGCCACAATTAAAGATATGTGATTGTAATATAGGTATACAACAGCAAGCGAAACTGCTGGACATATTATGAAGACCAAGCGGAGATTTGTTCGATCTACCGAACTTGGTGACAGAGTAATACTATTGCCTTGGTGATGTCCACTGTGCTGCTGTGATCCGTGTAGATCACTGGGAGTCCTTCGCCGTGAATTGTTGGTCATTTACCGTGGCTTGTTATTCCTTCGCCGTGGCTTATTGGTTCTGAGGGATGTAGAGACGGAAAATTTGAGAGCGGGCAAGCACAATATGTTCTACTGTGTTCTAGTTAAGTACCTCTACATAAACGTTGGTATCACCAGCTAGGTACTGTGTACACAGTAAAATGAACAGTGTTTATGATCCTCAAGCGAAGTAGATTTTGATTCATGTATTCCATTCACTTCCCCCTTTGAATCCTGATGGGGAGGGATAGTTATATGTCCTACTCGACTAGCATATACAAGGGGAAATAGGTATAGCCCCACGGCATGCAAGGATGAATATTTTCCAACAATTCAATTTCAATTTCAATACGATGCGTGTGCTTCTCAATCCTAATCACATAGCATAGATGAATGGGAGGCCGTTGCTAGTGCCAGCAGCTGTAGTGACCGTCACAGCAATAACCCCTGCCGCTTCGGCAGGAGAGACTGCAGTTACTGTGGTGTCGCCAGTGATGGATGTAGGAATGACTTGAGCGTTCCCAAAATTCACATGAAGGGTACTGGCCAAGTTTTGACCAGTGATAGTCACCAGTGTGCCCCCTATAGTCGGTCCTGAAGTTGGACTGATCGAAGTAAGAACCGGTGGCATCACGAAGCTAAAGCTAAGCGAGCTATCTGTGCCACCTAGGTTGGTAATACTGATTCGGACTGTACCGGCGGGATGTGCTGGTGTGACAGCATTCATCACGCTATCACAAACGACTGTAAAGCTAGTCGCAGGGGTATTTCCGAAAAGCACGCTAGTAGTACCCGTGAAACCACTACCGGTAATGATAACAGTGTCGCCGCCAGTCGTAGTGCCTAAAGCAGGACTTACACTAGTACCGAGGGGCGTAGTCGTATAAGTATACTCAGACCCTGGGTTAGGAGTGCTAGAACCACCAGGCGTTATGACTACAACAGAGGCGATCCCGCCGGTACCCGGTGGAGCGGTAGCGACTATTTGAGTAGCCGATGAGATGGTAAAAGAACTGGCTAGATTGCCGCCAAACGTAACTGCCATAGCACCGTTGAAGTTTAAGCCTGTGATGGTGACTGTAGTTCCACCTGATACCGGCCCAGCCGCTGGGTTAAGCCCTATGACAATAGGAGCTAGAACTAGAGCATAGGTATATGGTATGCCGTTACTACTGCCACTAGGCCCAGTGACAAAGACAGAGACAATGTCTCCGCCACTAGGTCCTGGCGGAACAATAGCAGTTATCTGTGTGTCGGAGTCCACGGTGAAGGACGCAGGAGTTGAGCCAAAAGTCACGGCCATGGCATTCGTAAAACCAGAGCCGGTGATAACGACGGTATTTCCACCTATAACTGGGCCGTTATCCGGGGTCACAGTGCTAGCAATAGGAGCAGCTTGATTGTAGGTATATGGTATGCCGTTACTCCTGCCACTAGGCCTAGTGACATAGACAGAGACGGTGCCTCTACTAGATCCTGGCGGAACAACAGTATTTATCTGTGTGTCGGAGACCACGGTGAAGGTAGCAGGCCTTGAGCCAAAAGTCACGGCTATAGCATTCATGAAACCAGTGCCGGTGATAACGACGGTGTTTCCACCTGTAACCGGGCCGTTATTAGGAGTCAGTCTAGAAACACAGATGCTAGTGCTACTGCAACAAGCACCTGCAAAACACGTTTCGCTTGCCGAGCACTACAATGAATTGTGTTAGTCAATAATTATATCGACGATTCACATATCGAGGGCTACTCACACATATAGAACCACTAGCTCCCGTGCAAATTGAACCAGTATTGCAACAGGCACCTGCAAGGCATGTCTGGCCCGAGGAACACTGCAACATAGATTGTCCGAGTAAGCAAATCCGATATTAGGATATATAGAGTACACACTTACACATGTTGCTGCAGCTCCAGTGCCACAGACAGTAGAAGAATTACAGCAAGCGCCTGAGACACATGTCTCGCCAGACGGGCACTATATCGAGTTTCTTGAATTAGTGAACTGAAGATCACTAGCTGGAGAGATACTTACGCCACATGTAGCCGAGTCTCCAGTACCGCAGAGCAAAGCATTATCACAACAGGCACCCGAGACGCATGTCTGATGTGCGGAACACTATGAAGCATGCTCATCAATAGGTACTGTATCCGAAGTTTGCATATTCCAGGGAACTCACACAAGTAGAAGTGCCGAATCCAGAGCAGGTTTGGGCAGCAGTACAACAGGTACCCGAAATGCACATCTCGCCGTCTGGGCACTGTAGACCATATGTTTAAATTAATAACTCGAGTACCACTGCTAGACAAGAAAAACTTACGCCACACGTGGCCAAGGCTCCAGTACCGCAGAGCGAAGTAGTATTGCAACAGGCGCCTAGGACGCATGTTTGAGTTGCTTGGCACTATTATATGTATAGCTTACGTTAGAGACATTGCCCACCCGAATAGCTATATTTCAAGTGGACTCACGCAGGTCGAATTGCCGGTGGGTCCAGTGCAAGTTTGGGCAGCACTACAACAGGAACCCGATATACATGTCTGACCGGACGGACACTATAATATCTGGTCAGTAAAACATATATGTAGAATGGAAAGAAAGGATAAGCCAAGTGAAAGACATACAGTAGTACCACAGCTACCACAATTACTACTATCCGTGTTGGTATTGACGCATCGGAAATTGCAGCACGCCAGGCCGTTCCAACACTAGAGTAGTCATTTGACATGAGCAGATGGATGAACAAAGCAGATGTACCAGAGAATAAGCCTGGGATGGACCTACAAGGCAGAAGATTCCTTTGTCATGTTTTATGCTTGCGCTCGTGGTGTAGACTGCATCGGACAGGTACTTTTATCTTGCAAGTAAGATAAGCGGTGATTTAAGAGGCTAGGAATACTTACCGTGCTTATAGCAGTGCTAGCAGTCAAGGTGCTTGGTCGATGCTGGCTACTGACAGGGCTTTCCTCCGCCCCAACCTGAGCATTGCCAGCGCCAAAGGCACCTAGCTCGGCGTCAACGTGTGGATTTTTATGACTTCTAGGAAAATGATAGGACTGAGGACTTACAAAGTATGCATAACGTATATAGCAGAGCCCTAGTCATGATTATCACTGCCCGAGGCGTCTGTTATTATCATGTGGAGGCTATTTTCAAGATGAAGTGCAAGAACAAAAGAAGACCGCGGAGCTGCATGGCAGTACGATGTCTATTATTGTAAGCTACGGACCATAATGGACAGCTTGACAACAGGGTCTAGTTTGGAAACTAAGCTACACCGCAGTCTTCGGGAAGCATGCAATCTAGGTTCAACTAGGTTGAAACCCCCCGTCAATTTCTACTAAATCCTACTCTCCTATAACCCTACTTGAAAATACTAGTAATCCCTAAAAATTCCTTCTGACCTTACGGGGTGGATGTCTCACCCCGTCATCCCATGAGCCGATTGCCTCCAACCTAGTGGTTGCGTGTTACACTGGCGATCGCGGAATACAAGCTAGCTCGTGTGGCATATTACACTAAGTAAAATGCCTTACAATATGCCACTCTATATCATATGATATACTACTCGAAGTCATATGACATGCCTCTCTATATCATAGATATGCTACCTGAGCCAGCCAGTGTGGTATATTATGTAATGTTGACTGGCTCGCGTAACATACTACAACATCACACGATATGTTATGCCAACCGGCTCATATCACTGCTAGTTCATGTCGTGTAACTAGGCCACGTTCACTTACTACCCTACAAATCCTATGCTTTCCCTTCAACTCTTATAGCACTTTGTTTATGAATCCTTATTTGATCTCATAGGAAAGCTACTTAACTTCAGGCCTGCTTAGTTTAAAAGGTGAGCACTGAGCCCATTTACACTTACACTACTGCAAGTCTTTTATTCAAGCTCAACACTTGATTATCTTGATCAGCAATGTCTGCCCCTACTATCTCTAAACTCACTCCTTCCTCTGGCCCTGTCGGCACAACAGTACTCATCAGTGGCACTAACCTCGGCAGTGCCACCGCTGTTACGTTTGGCGCCGCTAGTGCCACTATTCTCTCGAACTCCGGGACATCAATTTTTGTCACAGCCCCAACTGGTACTGGTACAGTCCCAGTCGTTGTAACCACCGCACTTGGCTCCAGCACCCAACCTGTGCAATTCACTTATAGCTCTCCCCCCGGTCCAGTCATTTCTCTCCTTTCTCCAACCAGTGGGCCACTGTCAGGCGGGAACCTAGTCACAATCAACGGCTCAAATCTTAGTACTACCACCGCGGTAAGCTTTGGTGGTACCCCTGCCACCAGCTTCGCTGTCCTTTCCAACACTCAAGTTGCTGCGATTGCACCAGCAGGTGCGGCAGTAGGAACTATACAAGTCAATGTGACCAATCCGACTGGTACCAGTGGCAATCTATCATACAACTACATGGCGGCCCCCACCGTGACAGCACTTACGCCAGCATCCGGGGCAGAATCAGGTGGCAATACTATCACCATTACTGGTACAGGCTTCACCGGTGCCACGGCAGTTGGTGTTAACGGTACTCCAGCCTCATCTTTCGCTATCATATCACCGACTACAATAACCGCTGTCGTTCCACCGGGGGTCGGGACTGGCCCCGTAGTAGTCACAACATCTGGTGGCTCTAACACTACTGGCCCTAGCTATATTTACAGCGCTGGAGCTGTAGCTTCAGATGCGACTCCTGCTGTGGGCACCACGGCTGGAGGCGACACTCTTACCATCACCGGGAGTGGTCTCGCAGGCACTACCAGCGTGAATTTCGGAACTACCCCAGGGACTATCACATCCGTCAGCGATACTTCAGTAGGGGTTGTCACACCAGCGAGCGTCGCTGGCACGGTTCCAATCAATATTAACACCACGAGTGGCACGAATAGCTCGCTTAGCTATAGCTTCGTGGCGCCACCGGTTCTTTCTTCGATCACACCATCTACTGGAACGACTGCAGGGGGCACAGCGGTGTCCCTCACTGGGCAAAACTTGGCCAGTACCTCTGGGGTGTACTTTATCTCGCCATCTACGGTGATTCCAGCGACAAGCTTTACAGTCAACTTTGACCTTAGTCTATCCGCAGTGACACCTGCAGCGGCGGCAGGGAGTTACGCCGTGCAGGCTGTCACCGCTGCCGGCCTAAGCAACGGTGTCTCATACACCTTCACTTAATTTTCCCCTTTATTTTCTTCTTTTCTTGTGATATTGCTATCGCGTTCCTGAAAATTGTATGAAGGCATGACTGTTATTTGGCATGTGACCTCATTTATCAACCACTCCTTATTGATCACTGTGATTACTGCTTTTCTTATTTACCATCAACCAGATTTACACCTTTACCGCCAATCCTTCAACAGGAAATAGGCACAGCAGGGATGAATCATCTACGCAACAACTATCGTGATGACTCCCAGTCCAGATAAAAAAGATCAGATTCAACATCCACAAGGAGGCTGGGTTCTAGTCAGTGACGTTGTTAGGTAGAACAAGTCAACGCACATCAATATACACTCATTAAGCTTCACCCTAGGTAAAATACTCCAGGCCTGGGCCAGCCAGCTGTTAGATTAGTTAATATGGTAACAGATCTGTATAACCCACTAGTTAGTTACCATTATTGGTGTCAGTACTGGTTGAATCGACTGTTATTTTAGAGTCTAATGAACTTGCGGGCAAGACCCCCGTAAGTTCATTTTATTCTTGGCTTGTGGGAACTGTACGCCACAGGTTTAATCTAGGGTAACGAGATGCTTATTGGCCGGCGGCTGTCAACATCTCCGCCCTTGTGGACTTGGCTTGTCGATCAATCTGCTGGAAAGTTCCAGAGCAAATGAAGAGACTTGTAATTATTATGCAGGAGGCGGGCACGTGCTCGATAATATGACAATCTTCTAAGATCGTGGACGAGACCACATGAGGCTTTCTAGCCCAGGCTATCCGGGATGTATTCACGTCTTCTGGCATCGATCATAACGAAGAGTATATCAATTCCTTGATTTCTAAAGTCGAAGGGCAGATGTTCCCATATGCATTCCCTTCTTGTGTACGAATTCCTTGCCGAGTACTTAGGGGAGTCGGGATAATGTGTCATGCATTTAGGGCTAACTTGTATACTCGGCTTACCCTCTCCCTAGGGGCCATCATGGAGACCCTCACTGCAATGCACCATTCTATTCGATTCTTATCAAATCCAGAGCAACTTTATTTTGGGAAATCTAACTGAGAGATTAATAGGCACGCTACCCTTCTGAACTCTATATCAATCCACCCCCCCCCCCACCGACGAGGAAGTAAAAAGCCTCCCCATGGGGATCTTGGTTGTGCGAGGTTGTAATAATCTATGGGTACATGTGAAGTGCTTGGTCTAGTGTAACGAGTTGTTAAAGTTGACTGCTCATCGGTCCCTAAGCTGTCAACCTTAAGTTAAAGTCTTCACAAGCCTTCGGTGCATTTTCAACACTCTTAATGAAGAACAAACCAACATACGGGGAAAGCCAAAAGTAATCAAAGCCTCCGAGACGGTTGTATCTTGAGAGTGACATGGAAAGCCAAGATAGCGCAAACTAGACAGCTATGGCTAGTTATAGAAAGGCCGTTACCATCACCGGCATCAATTGCTGGTCCAGCGCATCTGCCAGAGTTCAAGTCGATTAACTGTCGATCAGCACCGTCTCCGCCAAAAGGATGAAATTTGTCACATTCTCTGGCCTCCTGGCCGGAGTGTACGCCCAGCAGGCTGCCAAATGCGACTACCAGAATCTGAAGTGCGACTCGGCTCTGTACTGCTTGCTGCTCCTTACAGTAGGGCGTTTTCTATTATTGTTCGATTATCATGAACTCACTTCCTGTTGGACAGCGGCAAGGCTATACATATGGCAATATCTCACCGCGTACCCTCGTTTGCCAGCTTCCTCATAGCTGCAGTTAGTGCTCGCTAGATTCTTCCTTAAGACTTTTCCCTTCTTGACCTTCCCTGATAGGCCTAGTTTTGTCTTCCCTAGTCCTCTCAAGGATTATTTCACTACTATCTTTTGGCTAAGTGGCAAGGATCGAGGCACGCTCTTGCAATCTTTGACTAAATCTGTGACTTCTCATCCTCACCTCCCCAAGTTCTTACTCCGCAACAACTGGTAGCATGTCCTTGTCCGACCGCCAGTGAGTCTCCTAGACTTAGCTACGATTATTTGGTTTTTGGTATGTTCGTTGTCAATAGTCTAATTGGAGGAACTACTGGGCTGCAGCCAGTGCCTCCAATTTTACTTCTTATAAGTCTCTAACAATTCTAAGGTAGGTAGACTAGCTATCTTTTAGATTAATCTTCTCTTGTTTTAATTGTTCTCCTTTAATATTTCTTTTATATTTCTCTCGCTTTTCTCTTACTCTTATCTCTCTCTTAGCTATACTATTTAGCTACATTAACTAACTACCCTAGATATAGAAGGCTTTGGTTATATTGTTATAGGACCTTAGTATTATAAGTAGTATGATTTCTAGCTATATACTAGTTTTCAAGGATCCTAACCTACAAATCACTCAATCTTTAGCAGCTACATCATCAGCAGTGGGACGCCTAGGTAGCTAGGTGGACTCGAGTCCACCTAGCTATCGCAAACCAACAATTCCCATCCGAGGCTTTGGAAGCCGATTTCATTCAAGGTGCTATCTCCAATACCCAGCTAATCGTGGTAATACGGTGCCCCTGCCGGGGAGCAGCAGCAGCTGGTTGCTGCGAGCTACAGAGACTGTCAAGCTTTGTCGGAATGTCTGGAGATGGTTATCTTGGTTGAACGGAGATCGCGTCGTTTGCCTAAGTCGTAGGAGACTATTGATAAAGATGTTGACAAAGACTGTTGTTGATAGAGACTATATTGTTGAAATTAAGTCGCTTAAGATCCTCGGACACTGTTGACTGATATTTTTACGCTATGCCAACGGGAGATATAGTTGCAGGGGTCGCTCTAGGAAGCTTTCGTTATATTTAATAAGCGTAGTTTTATACCTTAAAAAGGACGTTCATCGAGAGAGCCCTTTAGTTCCGAAATTAGATCTATCACGTAGACGCCGTCCGCCAAATTTGGTTTTAGATTAATCGTCTCGAACTGTAAGCTCTACCTGAAATATTCCATCCCTCTATGATCTGCGGATCGATTTCTTTTGTATAAGAGTGGCGGTGCGGCATATAGTTTTTAAGCACGAGAGTTGAGCAAGGTAGGGAGCCGCATAACACGTAGGCATGAAAACCTTATTCAAAATAATGAACTTAAACTTATTATAAAATAGTCATTTAGCATTCACCGTACTTATTCACCGTAAAGATATGTGATCTGTAACATGTAGCTTTATTGACCAGATCGAAACCGATCCTGCTGCAGGCTGCAAGCTGCAAGCCCCTTGCTTTGGCGAGATAATGCCCGGTAAGTGGACTAGTGGACCAATGAGAGATAACCGCGCAACGCCATAATTCAGAGATAAACGAGGGTATATCGATTCAGACTCCATGGACCAGAAACCAAACCAGAAACCAGAAACAAGAAACCACCACAAAACGCCCTAGGAACTTTTGTTGATGCCAATCAAGCCATCATAAAGTTAAAAGCAAAGAACACCAAATCCAAATCAAAACTGATAAACTCCAAAAGAAACATGTCGTTAGATGAAAATGTCAGGCTGGGGATGTGCTCCCAGCAACTGGCGGCGGTAATTCTGACTTCGGCTTCGAGGTCGACCGCGATACGTCTCGAGAAATTCCACCTCTTTTACCTCACCGGCTTGCAGATGATCTGGAGACAAGATCGTCGGCAGCGGGGGCACATCGATGCCTGGTCTCTGGAACCACACCCGGCTGTTGCTGCTGCGTCTGCTTCTGGATCGAGAGTGGTCGACCCATGCCTCGGGATTTCCGTATCCAGGATGCCCGGAGACAGACCGATGCGCTATGCCTGCGCTCTGCTGATAGTTGGATGGTGTCACCAAAGTTGTTGCGGAACCCGAGACGTCCACAGCGCCCCTGTAAAAGCGATCTTCATGTGGAACTCTTCCGGTATAGATCACCTGCTCTTGCTGAGAAGCGAATAAATACGGTGTCTCCACCGTGGCAGACTCGGGGGCATCAGGGTATTCCGTGTATCGAGGAGCGCATAATGTAGATCGGCGCGTCCGCGATGCCGCAAGGGGCGGAGGAGCTGGGACACTGCTATCATACCAGCGAGTGATAGCTGGCTGCAGCCGCGGGAAATTTCCAGCAGGAGCATCCTGGAGACTGATCTGGCGCTGGAATTGATCGTCCGGGGCACAGAACTGGTCATTTCCAATGTAGAGGTTCTTGGCGCTGTCCGCAGCGCAGTAGCTAGAACCCTGCGAGTCGAGGGAGGCCCTTGTTCGGCTCCGGTGAAGGGAGCGAACAGAAGTCGCAGAGCTGTAGCCACTGTCGGACTTGTTGAGCGATCGAAGAGTGCCCTGATCGACCGCGGCGTCCATCGCACTCTTCTCCGGCTGAACATCGCACATGACAATACCCTCATCCTCCGCCTCACCGGGGAAGATCGGGGTATCCCGGGGCGTGGCCATAACGGGAGACTTCTCGAACGAGAAGGGGCTGTCGGGTACATCGTACGATTGCTTCATGTCGGACACCAAGGGAATCTCCAAGGTAGAGCCTCTCTTAGCAACGGTCTCGACATTCTCCAACCCGAGTCCCGGCTCTGTGGCAGGGGAACAACCTAGGGGAATGCGTTCACTGGGGCACGGGGACGCAGAGCCGTTAACAACTCGTAAAGACCCTAGTTTGAGGGCCCCGAGCTGAGTGTACCGGGCGTCCGAGGGACTGGTTGACCGCGCCGGCAGCAGAATGGGCAATGGGGTTCTGTTGCGAGGAGGCAGGGGCCATTGTAAACCCTGTGGCTCTATCAGATCGTCGGAACTCTCGGGCTCCCCAACCGGTGAGGGTACACGCCGAATGGCACCCGTTGTTCGTCGCGTGGCAACCCCCGGCCGTGTCAGTAAGGACCGACGGCGGGTCAACGAGAAACGCTGGTTACCCACCAGAAAGGCCGTGTTAGAAGACGTTGCATCCTCGATTTGGCTCTCGTAAATCACACTCCTATGTCTCTGTAGAGGAGTCTGAGTTGAATTGGCCCGTCTCGGCTGCTTCGGAACCGGGGGTGTCTGAAAATAATCACCCCAGGTTGCAGGTTGGTACGAGGCTCTTCTGATAGACGGGTTGGCGGAAAGAGAGCCCGAACGAGGTGAACCGGGCCCCCAGCTCTGATTCTTGAATGACTGAGTCGGAGATAGAGCAGGAGTCTCAGTGGGGCTCTGCTCTGCTTCGAACAAGGTCGGAGGGATGTTCGTTGCTTGATAGCTAGTTCTGATGTCTTGGGAAATCTGGGAACCAACCCAAGGGTTCTGCCATCCGATCAGGCCACTGGCAAGCTCCGGCTGGTCGGGTTCAGATCGGGATAGCTGCGGAGAGCTAACAGCCAGCCTCTTCGTCAGAGGCTTGGAAAGTCGGTTTGCACGGCGGTTTCCATCTTTCGCTGAGGTCGATTGTAGATTGCCCATGGTATCGCAGGCACCAAGAGCAAAAAGGGTGATTTCCTCAAATCTTCAAGGAAAGATCCTGCGTAGCATAGGGTAGCCAAAGTAAATATACAAGATGAAGAAGACCTGAGGGGCGAAAAACCGCTGATCTCGCAGGACTGTTCAGATTAGATCGAAACCCGCAATTGACGTCAAGCCACGCCGTGATTGCTGAGAGAACAATCCGGCACCAGTTGTGCCACTCGTTGCGTTTGCAATCGGCCGTGCGATTGGCGGCTGAAGGTTCCCCGCACGGAGATAGAAGAGAAAGCCGTGTTTCAGATAGGTAGATGCCCCCGAGATCGGTTGGACCAGAGCAAGGAAGGCGTAAATGGCGGGGATAGCAAGAGTGTTGTGGTTACAACACGCACGGATAGAGAGGATATTCACAGAATTCACGAGGACCGTGTCCAGCACCTGTGTACTTCCTGTACACTAGGTGTGTCTACTCCAGAGTAGACGGGGACAATCAACAATAACAATGAAATACAGAGTATAGACAAGAGGTATGAACAAGGTGAAACAGAAACAAGAATAAAACAAGAAACGAGGCAGGAATCTGCCTCGAGGAAGTGGGAATTGGATACATAAAAAATCAAGACGTGCAGAGACGCAAGCGTTTAGTTTGCCACGAGTCGACTCGCATCTGTTCACGGGCCATATCGTGTAGTGGCAGGGACGTGCGGATGCATGCGGAACAGGGAAGGACAGGTACAAATGGATCTCTTGCCTGCACTCGAATCGTGAGATGTCGAGTGGATGAAGTTGTTTGGTTTGATTGGTTCAGCCTTAGCCGCTTGCGGCTGTGGTAGATGGGAGGCGGTGGATTGGGTACTTGTGCATTCCATAATCAGCCCATACCCAACATAAGTACCATCTACATCCGGGATCGTCGTACATCCAAAACCAGAATCCTGATACGACATGGGCGACCCCTCGAACAACTTCATTGTGTTTTGCTTTCGTGTCCGGCGTTTCCATGGGTCGACTGTAACCATTGATCTGATTAGAAAGGTACCTTGACCACTCATTCATCCCGAGATCACGAGAGACACGAGTCAATAGGAGCTGCATCCGGCGCACATCGTGATTAACCCTAGTGGGTCAAGGGCCATGGCGAGTACGCTGTCCGCCTTTCCCTTCTTGACCGCTGGCGACTTTGACGAGGCCTGTCGAGACTTGGCCGATCGAGCCTGCACCTGTGCGGCCTGGTCATCCCTTCGACTTGTCACACAGGTAACCTCCCCCCGGCCCCTGCACAGCTACGGGTATGGCGGAATCCTGCTGACGCAAGGAATAGAACAATACCCATCTCAGGATTACTCGATACGTGGATGTCCTGGATGTCCTGGATACTACTGAGAATCCAGAGCTACGGGAAGCACAGGAACTAGAGGACGAGGATCCGGTCTGCGAGCCCCTCGGTGCACACAAATGCACCTACATGGACAAGATTCGACGATTCTAATGCTGGATTCCTTTCTTTTAACAGCAGGCGTTGGTTCGCACCGATCTCAACCCTAATTTACAGATAGACTATGATATAGTGTTTTCCCCCACATATCAGGTTCCCGTCTTGTATTTCACGCTTAGGTGGCATAACCGCCAGGGCCCGCTCGGGCTGGATGCCGTCTATCAGTATGTGGTCCCGGATCAGTACAGAAAGGAATTGAAGGGTGTCGGGATCATGGGCGGGATCAGCTTCGGTGTAGGTGTGCCCCCGAGCATGAAGATCGCGTTGCAAGAGCTCATCTTTCGTAGTACCATCCAGAATCTGGCGCTCCGGCCTTTTTTATCCACCCGTGCAACACGGCGGATGCCATGACGCAGATTGCAGATGCACAAAACGTCACTCCCGGGACGTATCTCATCATTTGGCTCGGCCTCGTCGGGCATTGCGTGAACCTGCACGTCCCACGTGAGCTCGTCGCCTTGGATAGCCCCAGCCCATTTTGAGACACCTTGCATCTGCAAGGAAACGCCGAGCGAAAGAATCCTCCCCGAAAGCTTCGTTCACCTCCCAGCCACGGAGCCAAATATGAATTCGGCCCTCGAATCCATTTAGTCCTCATCCGAAGAGGCTTCCATCGGCACATCACTGTCCTCTTCCATCGGTGCCTCCTCCTCGTCGCTCTCCTCTTCGCGAGCTCGCTTCACTCCATGTGCCTCTCCGTTGGCCTCGGTCGCGGGTCGCGATGGCATACTACCCGGCGGGCCGCTGAAGATGGTTTTCTGAAGATCGGTCGACACCCCACTGGGACCGGCACCGGTAGCAGGTGCGACGTATGTACCACGAAGTTTCGCGATCACGCTGGAAGCTCCCTTGGCGTAAACGATTTTCTAGCTATCATTAGCGTTGTGAAATGTCAAAGATGGGCGAGACACACCATTTCCTTCCCAAAAAAGTCAAACCCTTGAAGAGCGCGCATAGCTTGTGTACTGGCTTGAACGTCCTTGAAGACCACATGAGCCTGGCCTCGCATTTTGTTCGTCTTCATAGCCACGACGTCGAGGACGGTGCCGTAGGTGGAAAACAGCGTGTAGAGCGACGTTCGGAGATCATGCTTGCGTAGTTTGTCTGGAAGGTTGGTGCAGTATAATCTGTAAATCTGTGAGTGTCCAATTGCCGGGTTCAATTGCCATCAAGGGTGAGCTCACGTCTGGTTGGGGGGAACCGTCGCCTTGGCGCCAGGGCGTGCAGTTGCCTTGGTGGCCATATTGTAGATATTAGATGGGGTATCTGGTTATTATCGTGATCGCATGAAAAAAATTAAGGAAAGAGAAGGCAAATGGTGCTGGCAGGGAAGCAAGATAAGAGCTCGGCGACTGCGTGCACCCGTGCGGATGTCCAAATCGCGAGAAAAGCAGCACAGTCATGTGATCATTAGCTAAGCGCCCAGCGTCATCGCCTGGAACGCGACCCGACTCTCCCCTCGGCCTTTCCCCCCCCACACCTCATCGACGGTAGAGAGCTCCTCCTGTCGTACCTTGTACCTTCACCATGGCCGCTCCTCAAGTTCACCATCTCTTTCACTCTCCAATTGCAGACCATTCATTCTCTTCTGACAAACAGACCCTTGCTGTTGCCCGGGAGAACAATGTGGAGCTGTACCAATCGTCAGGCAACAAGTTCTCGCTGAGCGATGAGCTCAAGGGCCACGAAAAGACGGTCACCGGTGTCGACATTGCTCCGAACAGTGGACGTATTGTCACTTGCTCTCAAGGTGGGTTTTACCTCAGAGAGGGCTTAGGTTCATTTATCAACTAAACACTGCCCCACAGACCGCAATGCATACGTCTGGGAGAAGACCCCCTCTGGCTGGAAGCCTACGCTCGTCCTCCTCCGTATCAACCGTGCCGCGACCTTTGTGCGATGGTCGCCCTCCGAGCAGAAATTCGCCGTCGGTTCCGGAGCTCGCTTGATCTCCGTCTGTTACTTTGAGGAGGAGAACGACTGGTGGATCTCGAAGCACCTTAAGAAGCCGATTCGAAGCACCATCACAACTCTGGCTTGGCACCCAAACTCCGTGCTGCTGGCCGCTGGTTCCACCGACTCGCATGCACGAGTCTTCTCGAGCTTCATCAAAGGCATTGACACCCGCCCAGAGCCCAGCGCCTGGGGAGAGCGTCTTCCCTTCAACACTATCTGCGGTGAATTTTTGAACGACACGGCTGGCTGGATCCAGGGTGTCGCATTCTCTCCTAGTGGAAACGCTCTTGCTTTCACTGGACACGACAGCAGTGTCACGGTCGTTTACCCCAGTGCGCCGGAACAGCCGCCCCGGGCAATGCTGAATATCTCCACCCGTCTGCTGCCGCTCAACAGTCTTATCTGGAACGGCGAGAATGAAATCATTGCAGCTGGTCACGTATGTTCAATCTACAATGCAGATCACTCGAGTTGTACTAATGCCTGATTCCTAGGATTGCGAGCCCTTCCGCTTCAGTGGTGATGAGAATGGATGGCAGCTTGCTGGCTCGTTGGAGAACAAGGAGTCTGGCGCCGGCGGTGCCCGTGAGGAGTCTGCGCTCAACATGTTCCGACAGATGGATCTCAAGGGCCAGACTCAGGTGGACACCAAGCTGAAATCGACCCACCAGAATACTGTGAACACCGTCCGGGCCTTTGATGAAGCCAACGGCAAGGTGCGCTCATTCAGCAGTAAGTAACCCTGTAATTGATCGTGGATGTCGATCGGTGGATCCTATGCTAACCTGAATACAGCGAGTGGTGTGGATGGCCGTGTTGTGATATGGACCATTTGAACACCCAATAACCCACTGACGGTGCTGTATATTTCTAGAAAATAACAAATACCCAGCCTATTACAATGGTATACTCACCCTGGTAAAGCAGTAAAGCAGTAAAGCAGTAAATGTGTAACGTGATTCTTTCCCATGATATGGACGCATGACATCATGACTAATCAGACCCGCTTCCCCGGATTTTACAAGCGCTCGCAACCTTGGAACAAATCTCCCTTCTTAACCACCCAAAAATGAAAGATGTTTCACTTGGTGCTACTATTATGCATCCTACTCTGGCTTGGAGTAGCCTTGGGAAGAAATAAGACTGGGCACATATCAAGCGAGCTATTCAACTCACTCGAAGAGTTATCACGAATAGTAGACATCTCCTACTGCGTGAGCACAACCGGCATCCAAGAACCGTTCCAATGTCTAAGCCACTGCTCCGAATTCCCCAACTTGGAACTAGTCACGGTAAGTATCCCCAACTACACCTGTCACGCAGATCCTCACTTCACAGACATGGAGTACCGGACTCCTCCTCTCCGACTCGTGTGGCTATATCGCAATCTCCCACTCAGGCCCTAAGCGTATCATCGCCGCCTTCCGAGGAACATACTCAATCACAAACACAATAATAGATCTCTCCGCTATCCCACAATCCTACGTCCCATACCTCGGCGACGACCAAAACCCAAAGCTGAGATGTGAGAATTGTACCGTACACGCCGGATTCCTAAAAGCATGGCTAAACACCCGTCCAATCATCCTCCCCTATCTGATCCAAGCACGAGAGAAATACCCTTCCTACGAAATAACACTAGTAGGACATTCTCTCGGAGGCGCCGTGGCGGCACTAGCAGGTCTAGAAATGCGTCTCAAAGGCTGGAAACCGCTAGTCACTACATTTGGAGAGCCGATGATTGGAAACGCCGCTTTTGTGGATTTTATCAACAGGCAGTTCCAGGTGGGAATCAGCGACAATGAGGAGCCTGAAACACGGCGATTTCGTCGTGTTACTCATGTCGATGATCCGGTGCCTCTTCTCCCGCTTAGGGAATGGGGGTATGCGCCGCATGCGGGGGAAATTTATATTTCTAGTCCTGGGCTCTTTCCGGTACCTGAAGATGTTCGTTTCTGCTTTGGGGATGAGGATCCGGAGTGTATGGCGGGGTCGGAAACCTCGCTCGCTATACTTCAGGATATACGCCTTTCTCTTGATCTCAACTCCGAGGATCCCTGTACGTACGAGAATGTACCTGATGCGCAGCAGGTAGTGATAGGGAAGAAGTCAGACTGTGACGATTCTAGGTCTGGCTGGAACTGGTCTTTGTTTCCGGCGAGGTATCGGCTTTGGGAACTGTTTTATGCTCATCGGGACTATTTCTGGCGTATTGGGTTGTGTGTACCGGGTGGAGATCCGACTGGATAAGCTACTTGCAGGATTTTAGTTGGCGTTTGGAAATAACAGGGTATGTATGTCTAGGACCATGTATATAAGAAGGATTTCTAGTATGTGTAATGGAGCTGATATTTGAGACATTTGGATTCTGACTGTGCGACGAGCGAAAAGCAAATACAGTCACCATGTGCCAAAGCCAATAACATACGAATATAACGCGAAACATATGCCGGGGTAATATTCAAAGCTATAAACAAGAATCAAGAAATCAAACTCGAATGCAAAATCCTAAGCCACCATCAAGCAACAGAAGCTATGCACGGATCTCAACGACCATGTTCCAAACTCGGCACAATAACAGGACCATATTTAACCACATTCGCATAAGCACCTTCACCCTGAACCATGAAATCAGCCGCTAGACTAAGCTTCTGGCCTTGGGTGATAGGCTGGTCATAGGTAGGAGCAGCGACTTCAGGATCATACGCGACGATAGCGACATAGTTACGACGAGCCATTAGTTTGCGGTGTTCACGGGATTGGCCAGTGACGTCGGTTTGGAAGATCTCCATCATATCTTCCTTGGTATCGGTGGGTTGGCTGGAGGAACGGTGGCCGTTGACGGGGATATATAGGGGTTTGTTGTGGCTGTGGAGAAGCTTGATGATGTAGGATGGAGGCGGGTTGTTTACGACCGGGGAGGCAATGAGTTGGTACATGGTTTTGTGGTCTGAGGGCTGGGAGGGATCGTGGACAAGGCCAGCGCCGCAGGCGTTGACGGCGCCGGACAGGAAGGTCATGCGGAGGGACTTTTGATGGGAAATTCCTTGCAAGGTTCGGATGAGGTATGTTCGTTCAAGATCCTGATTAGTGTTAGGAGGGAGCCAAAAAGGAAAGAAGGAAAGACAAACCTTCGATTCATGTGTCCATTGATCCCGCAGCTCGTCCATGAGATCAAATTCACCAAATGGGCTCAAAATACCACCCATGAGTCCAGACTTCCCAACTGCGCGCTTGACAGAATCGAAGCCCGAGCCTACAAAGTCCTTGGCTCCCACCACACCGGCGACCGAGCTGGTAACCTTGCCCAGAACATTATAGGCACCGGTCACAGCTCGCTTGCCCGTGGCAACCGTCTGGGCAATGTGCTCTGCTGTTTCCAGACGGGGATAGATGAGTGGCACAGAGATCATCCACAAACAATGCTGTACGCTCGGTGGGAGCATTGCAATCTTCGGGAAGAGACCCTGATATGTGGGACCAGCCATTACTTGATGAGGGTTGCGCTCCGAGCGACAATCAGGGCCGACGACCACTACACCGGGACCGAGATATTTGACAAAGTGCCAGCCTGTGCCAGTAATCGTGAAGAGGTCCATATCATTGTTGACGTTGCGGAGGATATCAAGAGTGGTATGGTGTTGGAAGAGGAGATACATCTCAATGCCGATACGTCCGATGTTCTTGAACGTGTTTGAGAATTGCATGTGCTCTGGGTAAGAGCCGAAGCCATCAAAACTGAGAATTGTTAGCCATGCCTTGGGAATGGAGAGCCGAAGGGGAGTCACTCACATATCATGGTCATCAATTTGACAGATGTAAGGAATCTGTGCAAAGGATTCTCTCAAGTGCGGCTGGTCAAAGTGACTGGTATAGTAGTGGAAATAGGCATGGGACACATCCTGCTGATTCGCAGCTGTCCAGGGTGCGTTCTTCCTGGCTTCCTTTCCACTGATACAGAGCCATTGTTTCAAAGAGGGAATCTCTTTCCACATCCGATCTGCGTAGATCTGTCCACCCAAACATAACTGGGCATGAAATCCTCCGATCTCGTTGTGCTTTTGCATGATATCCTTCCACATAAAGCCCACGCCACCCAGGCGAGATCGCTCATTTGCATTGACGTTGAGTGAGAAATCATTGCCTGATACTGCAATAAACCGCCAGTTAGTCTCGTGTCGACCGGCGACTAAGAACTCGTAGCGGGTGCAGCCAAGGTGCGAAGTAATGGCATAGGTCCATTTCGCAGGGCCTGTATCATCCATCTGCAGATCAATTTCATACTTGTAGAAGGTCCACCGTTGATGAGCCGCAATATTGACCCCCTTCAGTTGTCTCGGGTTGGGGGATAGATCAACACTCTGGTGGATGTGAATAGTGGGCGGCTGTGCAGAATCGGTCACCAGAAGAATGGAGCCCAACCAGATTCCACGCTCAAGGTCCATGTTAGTGTACCGCAGATAAGGGCCAAAGTAGACACCGTTCGTGGGGGCTGTCTTGTACAGCTCCATGCCGCTACTGGGCGGTGGTCCCGAGAACCCTGCGGTCATAGGAGACTGAAGGCTCTCAAAGCCCGGGGTTAGCGGCACACCTGGAGATGCCATCGGCTTGCCAAAGGCTGATAGACCCGGTGATGCCAAGGGGTGGCTGCTGTAAATGCTGCCCACCGGCGACATGGGGGTGTCGTTGAGGTTCAGTGGCGTGGGGCCTTTGGGAAATTCCCACTGGGTCGACTGGGTAGGTAGGTGAATGTAGTAATACTGCCCCGAGCTTGGATCCATGTGTGCAATCCAGCCTTCTGGGAGAGGAGGAGGAGATGCTGGAGAAGGCCCAGGGGGGGCCGGAGACATAACTTGCGCTGTCTGCTGATAGGTAGGCTGGCCATTAGCCACAGAATTCTGCGGCGATTGTCCCATGTGCTGTTGTTGTCGTGGGTCGTTTGCAAAAGCCGGATGATCAAGTGCTGACGCCGATGGCGCCGGAGAAGCGGAAGTGCCTCCAGAAGCAGCAGCAGTAGCAGGGTGCGGCTGGTTTACTGTTGCTGGATGTGCACTGGCAGCTGCTCCCGCAGCGGCGCTACTCCGCTTTTCATTCGGATACCCATTCGACGCACCAGGCCCAGAGACACTCGAGTAGGCAGGAGGCGGAGAAGAGGTGAGACGCATCCGGTCCATGTCCTGCTCCAGCGCATTGGCCGGGACCCTTGATGGCTGTTGCTGCTCTGGACGAACTGGAGGCTGTTGGGCTTGTGGTGGGGGGCTGTTGTACTGTCCTGGATGTTGCGCAGCCGGCTGTCCATCACTAACAACATCTGCACCCTGATATACAGTGGGCGGACCATGAGGCTGGGTGCCCGGTTGCTCAGTGGGAGTCCACGGTCGTTGGGACTCTTGCTGTGGCTGTTGATAGGCTTGCTGTCCGGTATACTGCCCAGCCCGCATCTGCGCAGCGGCACTCTGCGACTGGAGGCCAGCAAGCGTGCCTGTACCCGCGATGCCAGCCGCGGCATAACGAGCCTCGATATCGGACCCTGGTTGTTGACCAGGGCCCACGATAGGTGTTTCTGGCGGTGGAGGAGATCCACGCTGAGCTCGAGTTGTAGAAGTGGATGCAGTGGAGCTGATTCGGTTAATTGAGCCGTTCTGTGGGGGCTGCAAACTTGAAGAGGGCCGGGATGCCGATCTCTGAGGAGGCGGAAAGTATTGTTGACGATAATCATATTGTTGATTTCCCTCTATAGGAGCCGAAGCCGCAGGCGGCCGAGGGTACGGCCTCGCCGCCAAAGCTTCCCGGTCTGGCGCATCATGACCGGGTGATTCTGGCAACGGTTTCGGAGCAGTGCCTCTTCTCTCGGCCAATGTAGCGATTCGAGGCTCGCGGGGTCGCAAAGCCGGGGGATAATCAGCGGGGCTCACGGAACCGGAACCAGCCGGCGGCGACCCATATCGATTGCTATCCGTGGGACGCCCACTATTGGAACTGGAGGAGCGCATCTGAGGACGTGGTCGATCATCGGGATAGGGCAAAGGAGCGGGTGGTGGGCTAGACGGAGACGCTGAGTCTCTCTTGTTGATGCGCAGTGGCTCGACAACGGGCGCTTGCTCTTGTCTGCCAGAGTCGAGGAACAGCTCGCCGTCTGGGTGGAGGGCGCGGCTCTCGCCGGGGTTCATGATGCAGGCGATCTGGACAACGTTGAAAATATTGCAGAAGCCCTGAAGATACGCAAGGTACTAATTACAGAGTTGGGCGTGCAGATCAGTTGGATTTCGCCGGTGAGGGGCAGCTGGGCCCCAAACGGGGATGGGGATGGTGGGGGAATCGGGAAATAAGGGAGCCTAGATAAAAATAAGCTAGGATCCCTTGAGATTAGGATCTCGGACTTGGGACAAAAGAAGAAAGGAGAGAAAAGGGGAACATGAAGAGGGAGATAACGATGATCTCGAAGCGCCCAAGCAACTTGGCGAGACGCCGACCCCGCAGGTGACGAGAGCCTGTCACGGCGCTTGCATATACTTTCTTCAGTGGGAGTTCTATGTATAGCTACACTCCAGGTCTATTTGTCAGTGACGTTCCATGGCACATTAAATTCGTTTCTATACATATACACGTCCGTCGTCAATCATGCTATGAGAACACATATAAACAAACAAAAAGCCATAGTCTCCCAATATGCCCGTAAAACGCCTATGCCCATACTCCAAATAGATCGCTTAGAACCCGAAATTGACCATCTGCAGGCCTTCTTGGGCCATCAGGTCAGCCCAATCCACATCCATTGTGTGACCGACCTGCATCAGGCGCTCGAGCTGTCGCTCGTAGACCGTCTGCAGGATGGCCCGTGTGGTAGCCGCATTGCGTCCCATGCCATCCTCCTCGTCCTCCATGCTCGTCATTAGTTCCATGGCCATCATCTTAAGACCACTTGCCGAGGCTGTCGCACCAGCCAAGAAGAGTGGGAAGACAAGGAAATATCGGTCCGCTCGTCGGGTACTCGTTGTCTGTTCGGCAATACGTAAAATCTCACCGGCGTGGTGATCAATCTCACGGTCAGGCGTATATTCTGACTCGTGACGTTGACCAGGCCACATACTGCTGTATGAGAATAGTTGGGAGGAATGAAACAGGGTAGCCGACTAAAAGGATGTTAGCATTGAAATTCCGAGTGTAAAACTGAGACTGACCTGCTGCGAAATTTCCTTGGATCGCCGAGGGAGAGCGTCTTGATGTTGGGACCAGTAGGCAACATCGGGAGCCTCCCAAAGCCTTGAAAAAGCCTGTCGCAAGTTGCTAATCTCCTTTGGCCGCTGATCAAACTCAGAGCAGGGTCGAGACCGCTTATCGTGACGAAGCTGAGCCGCAAGGAACCCGAGCCGAGCAGCCAGGGTAAAGGTATCGGCATAGAGACGCATCATCACCGGTAAGCTGTCATGCTCTTCAGGATAGATCATACTGTAGCCTTCGGCTACTGAGGGGTAGAGAAGGCACTCCGACGTGGGAAGCATCTGATGGTCGATGACTGCCCGCACGAATTCACCTGTCCCTGCCCCGCTCAGCAAAGCATACAGATCGATGTGGCAAATCCACCAGAGAATAAAGGGATGAGGTTCACGGCCGAACTTGGACCGGCGGAGGAAGACGATGTGGAGTAGGCGAGAGACATGGTGAGACCAGAGGTTGGAGCCATGGGGCTCGGCAGCGGCAACCTAGAATCACAGTCAGTACTAGAAAAGCAGAAACTAGTAGAGACTCTGCGGCACCTCGTAGATAAGAAGTAGAAAGTGGGTGAGGAAAAGTCCATCGGAAACGAGATCGTCGTTATTGCGGAGGCTGGTCTGAAGCGAAGGGAAAGCTTGCTGGTAGTACTGCAGCGCATCGACATTCTGCCCGGTACCGCTGTGTGAAAGACTGAGCGCCGAAACAGCCATGATGGCATCGGAAAGCTTAAAGGAAAATCAGTATAAGAATATCGTATGAAGGCGGAAGGGACATACGGGAGGGAAATGAGCGGCTTCGCGTTCCAGGAAATCCGCGCTCAAAGTCATGCCACTGCTCTCCAGTCCGAACGAATCGTCCTGGCCCCGATCATGAGGGAACAACTGCTTCCAGACCACGTGACGGAAGTGAGCAAACAGCGCGGTGTCATGGCTGTGCTGCTCGATGTACGGGCCCAAGAAGGACATGTCATCTTCAAGTTTGACGGGAGAGGGAAGAGAGGCCAGTATGGGATCCAAGGAGAGGGAGCCAAAGGGATCGGCAATCTCGGACGATGGTGAGGCTCTGGGTGTTCGACCATTGGAAGACGACCGCCGAGTCACGTCCTCAAAGGTCTTCAAGATCACGACATTGGGATCAGTGCCGGCAACACTCTCGGCCTTGGGTTTGCTCATGGGACCGTTGGCTACCGAGCCACTAGCCTCGGACCTGGATCTCTCCGACGCATCGTCCACATACTCCGGCAGGGTAGAGAAGCTGTCGGGGACCACGACCACATGGTACGTGCCAGGGCTGGAAGTCTCCGCCTTCCTTTCTCGCTCTTCGTCGGATGTGAGGAGAGAAAAGGCAGGAAGCGCATCTGCCGAAGAAAAGTAATCGGACTTTTCTTCACTCGGGGTGGGGGAAGAGACTATACACCGTTAGATTAAAAGACACCGCTGCTACGTCAGATCACACATACGGTCCCAGACAATGTTCCCCTGGGTCTTCACATCCGCCATGCGGCCCATAATCCGAAGAGTATCATTGCGAAAAGCCAAACGCGGTCGGTAATCGCAAACATGGCCGAGTCGAGTACATTGCTAAGGTGCTTGTGAGACAATTGTTCAGAGACCACTTAGCCGAGGAATGCCTACATTGCATTGCGGGTGTCCTTCATCACATTTAACTGTAGAGGAATGCTGGTCAGCCACGGAAATTCCCCACGGGGCCCAACAATTTGAGTGCTCACCTTTGCGACTCTGTAATGCTCAGAAAAGCCACAATCAACCAAGCGTTCTTTTCCATTGCAGAGGGAAAACATCTGGGGGACTTACCCGACATATCCTAGAGAAGTGCGTTAGCATTTGCCAAGTTAGCCGGATACCTAATAGAGTGGCCGTACCAGCAACCGGTGCGCGATCTGGGAGGCAAACGAATGCGCGGGGGTCCAACTAGGCTTTTCTCCGATTTTGCCTCGGGCTCCTCCTTGGGGGCGATAATGGGCAGTCGAAGCGGGCGTTTGGCGGAGGCATGGCCCCGGCGGTTTTGCATTACCAGGCTGGTAACCGTCATAAGGCTGACTGGTGCCTATGAGGGCTGGGGGATCAGGATTAGCAGCTGTACAAATGTACGAGCGGGTGGGATCGCAACTTACGACGGTTACTCGATGGCGATATTAAGATCCCGGGGGTGGATCACCAATTGAGGGGAATTTGACAGAATAGAGAATGAAAGTGAATGGGGTAGAATGAGTCAAAGTGGGACACGAAATAAGAATAGAAAGGTGGGAAGGGAAGGAATTATGTAGTCAAGGGAAAAGAGAAATGCGAAGCTACAGAGGAACCGGGAAACGGCATGGTTCATGAAGCCTTGTTCCTGGGTGGCGGGATGGAGGAATCTCGGATGCAAAGCTTCGGAAGGGATGACAGGTCACAGATACATAGTAGACATGAGAGTATGAAGGAAGACTATGGAACAGGGAAGAGTCAGATCCGGTTCGTCCGGGGGAGATGAACGAAAAGGGTTTAGATGGGTTGGAAAAAATTAAGGGGAGAAAATGGGAGAAAAGAAAAATGCAGGTGCCAACCATGTGGTGTGCTATTCTTACTCTAAACAGGGGTAGCGAGGATGCAGCTAACGGGGAAGGGGAAGGGGAAGGGGAAGGGGAAGGGGAAGGGGAAGGGGAATGGGAACGGGCTGATGTCTGAGTTGTCTATCTAGGATTATGAAGTGGAAAGGCAAAGAACCGGGGGGGTGGGAAGTAACCACTAGTGCGTTGAATTTGAGTCGAGTCCTAAAGGGAATGACAGAACTTGTCCGAGGCGAAGAATGTGTATCCGGGGAATCGAGTTGTTGAGATTTTAAAGCCTGGATCGGCCCGGCTAGGCCGGCCTGGCCTCTATCGGGACTCCAGAATATGGAGAGTGTCAACTCCCGCGGAATTCCAGTTCACTCAACGGACTTGACCGAAGGTTAAGCGAGTGGCGTTTTGACTAGTTCTCGTATTACTCCTGGTTCTGTGTCTCTATTTTTACCTCGGGGCACTTAAAGCGCTCTACTCTGAGGCTATCTAACACTTCGTTATGATCACCGGGATCAACAAGTGCTCGATCCACCACGTGTTGTCCGGTCCATGTCCGATGATGCCCTATGCAAACAGCCCCAGCGCCTCGTCAAGGATGCGCTGTACCACTACCGATCTCTCTCCAGCTCTCCACACTCGCACACTCTCGCCTAAGGCGTCGGGCACCGTCCGTACCGCCGGTCGCAGTTTCAGGAACGCCAGGATAGCATCGGCGCGTCCCTTGCGAACCGTTTCGACATCGTTGCGCTCTCGGGTAAGCAGCTGCGCCAGATCCGCCATCGGCGCCGCCAGAACCTGTTCACCGGGTCCTGTCCACTGATCCACTCTCTCGATGAATGCTTTGAGCTCTTCGTATACCGTACTGACGACCTGTCTGCCCCCGTGGGTCAGGGCTTGGTCTAACGGACCAATTACCTGTTGCATGTATGTACCCAACACTATGGTTCGGGTGTTAGCCGGCTGCGGACGCTAGAGGCCAGGGGCAACAAAGGGTGGAGAGACAAAAAGGAAGGGATAAAGGATAGTTTGCACTCACCATCGCTCGAATCAGCCGAGGCAGGGTTCAGACATTGCAGGAGACACTGCACACCAGCCGCAAGGGTGTCGCCCGAATCTCGCCCATTCCCAGAATCGATTTCCATCCCGTTTCCCTCCTTCTCATCCTCGATCACTTCCTCCAACACGGGCGGGACGATTCGTAGTGCATCGGGCATAAAATTCACCTGACGAGCCAGGGCAATTTGCCCTAGGGCGCGTAGTCCATGCGGTCGATACAACGGGTTAGTCCGCTTTGCTTCGCGCACGGCAATGGTCTGAAAGCGAGGTTAGTCGTAGTCTCTCGGTCTCTATGTGGTCAAACCTACCTTCATCAGCTCACTCAGATCTGGTCGCGCCGTCCACAACGCCTGAGCGGATCGCGCGAACTTGACCAGTGCGGTCAGCACCACTTCCTTCCCCTCCCACGTCTTACCAGATAGCGCCTTTTCCAATACTGGCCAGACCAATTGGGCGGTGGGGAGATCGATATCTGTTTCAAGTGATAGCACCGCCTGAGCTAGCGCACGGGCGGCCGTATGCTTGATGGCCCATCGCGCGGAGTCCAGATTGTCGGACACGAGTCCGACGATCTCCCGGATATATAGCGTCACTGCCCGCTTGCCACCCACATTGTCCTGCCACGTCTTTTCAAACTCTTCCTTCACGTGGTCATCTGCATCATGCTGGCACATAAACACAAACGGTAGTGCTGCGGTGGCAAATGCCATGAACCGGTCGTTCGATAGCTTGCTCGACGAGTACAGAATTTCCCCGGAGATTGCCCTAGTGGAGGCATCATCGGAGTTTAGATAGAGGCTCTTGGCATAGCCGATCGTTTTCAAAACCCGATCATCCGACGCTAGTCGCATGAGATACCCCATTGACGTACAATATGATGCACTCACGGTCTCGTTGCGATCCACCACGTATTTGCTGAGCAGCTGAATGAACCGGTCCGCGTACGGCCGGAAGAGGAGAGTTTTCATGCTAAGTAGCACCAGAACCCGGCTGCAGCCGACCTTCGATGGGAGACCCACGGCCGTGCGAAGCACGTCCTCGAGCTTGGGTGCCAGAACTTCGAGATTGGTCTCGTCCAGTTGATCGATCAGATACCGCTCAATCACCTCCATCATGGGGGACGTGCGGATGCTGGACAGTCGCATCTTATCGATTTCCTGACCGGTGAGACCGTACTTGTCGGCATTGAGATGGACGTAATTGACAGCTTGCGGCTCGAGAGAGCTGAGCGAGCTTAGGAACTTCTCTAGGATGGTGGGAACGAAGGGGCGCAGCTTCGTGCCGGGGCTCTTCTTGATAATCTGGACGAGTGCGCCGATGGCGTATCCCCGCACCTCCTCCACACTCGAGTCCAGTCCCTGCTCGCCAAGAAGGAAGGGAACGGCGCTTCCGAGCAGGGCACTCGCGCGCTTCTCCGTGCCGCTCGTCTCGAGCGTGCGAATCACAGAGTTGGTAATGGTCTGACAGAGCTTGAGGGCAGCCGCCCGCACAGACTCTTTGATATCGTCCAGGAGCTTGAAAGCCTTGCTGTAGATTTCATCCAAATACGGCGCGTACTTCTCCGGACGACGACCCTGTACCAAATCTGCCACGGCCGCACAGCTGGCCTGTCGCATACGCCATTCGCGCCCGGTTAGCATGTTTTTGAGGAGATCCTCCATAATCTGGTCAAAGTGCTGATCCACCACCACCGTAGGGTCCCGGACGAGAGCCTGCCAGATGGTGTTCATGGACCGCTGCACGTTCGGGTTGGGATCGAAGCGGTATCGGAAGAGTTTGGGATAGACCTTGGGGTTCTGTGCCAGGTAACCATCCACACTGGAATCGGAGAAAATGCTGCTGATGCCGAACCGACCAAAAGCAGCCCGGTTGCTCCAGAGGGCATTGTTCGAGGCCAAAGACATGAATCGATATACGAGGGTGGGATCTCCCGCCTCGGCGGCCAGGTTCATGATGTCCTTGTACGTATTGACGGACTGTCCTTCACCCGTAGGCAGTGCGCCGGGCTCGAACAACTGGGTGTCTTCATTGACACTGCCACCTCCGAGATTGGCTCCGGTGGATGTAAAGGAGTCCACGAGGTCACGAACCAGACTATCCTTGAGGGCCTGGTCACCAATCTCATAGACAAGGCTGAGACCATGGGCACCGGTCTCCTGCACCACCTCGTCACGGTTTCCAAGAAGTGTAGAGAATGTGGCTTGGCACTTGCGCAAGCGTCCCTGCATTTCTTGCAGGTGCCCACAGTTCTTGACAAGGGACAAAAGCCAGATGGCAGATGCCTTTCGAAGGGACGGTTTGGGTGCAACGCAGTCAGTGAGAATCTTGTCACACATTTCTGCAAACACCGTGCGTGGCACATCCGACCGGGGAAACGCGGCATCTACATCAAAGTCTTGAATCAGGGCCCGAGAGTCCCATCCGACGGCAACGTTGCTCAGTGCTTCGCCCACAGTGAACTGAACTTCGGGGCTTTTGATTTCATGCAAACCATACAGAGACTCCAAAAACTCTGTGAACAAAGAAGCTCTTGGCTGAGTCCTCGAAAATGTCAGTGTCAAAAGACCGAAGGACGCGATAGGAATGTCATTCTCAGACTTGGCATCGCTGGACAGCTTCTTCTGAATCTTCTTCCAGCCAACTTCGGGGAGAGTTTTGAGAGAAAGAATACCGGATAAACTGAGTTGCCCAATGGCCACCTCTGCAGTTCGGACAAGAAGGGTATCTCGAGAAGCATCGGTAATGTCCAAGATAGTCTCAATGAATTGTTTGACCTGTGCATCGGGAACCTTGTTCAGCAGGCCACGATATGCAAGCCTGCTCAGTAGGTAAGAGAGCGCGAGGATTGCCCCGCGGACTCGAAGCGCCATCTCCCCGATAGCGGTGTTCCACGACTCAATAGTACCGGCCAGCTGGTTTGCGAAACTCCTCAACTGGTCATCTGCAAAGGCTGGGTGGGAGACAAGAATTCCAAAAGCCCGCGCAGCCAGGCCCTGTATCTCTTGGTTGTTGCTGAAAATGGGCCGAGTCAAGGACTGAGCTCGCGAAATCAGTTTCTCGACCACATCATTGGGAGCCAATGAACAAATCTCTATGAAATGCACACCACATTGGCGTAAACCCGTGAGGTCTTCCTTTACAAGACCATCAAGGATACCGGACAGGAACGTAAACACGGGTTCCTTGGCTGAGTTGCGGATATACTGTCTTACAGCAGACCGCGCTTCTTCACTGGTTGAGAGCTGTACTTCGAGCTTGTAGTCCCAGTCTTGCTCCATGTCGGTAGAAATGCCCGCTGCCGAAAATGCTTCCCAAAGGAGGGCGTTGCGAAGGAACGCAATGGCAGGCACAAACGCATTCTTGTACGGACCTGATAGAAGCTGTGGTCCGGCAAAAGTCTGATCCATCGAGGTATCATCTTGACCCCCCGAGCCAAGCAGAAATCTGGTTGCCTCAGCAAAGCTCGGGAAGTTGAACCAGATGTCATCGAGCTCCTGAGTTGCTGATGGAGCGGACCATTTCTGATCTTTGGTGGGATTGAGGAGTCGGAACCAGTAGGGATGGAGACCTTTCTTGCCTTCCTCAACGATTTCCTGCTGCCTCTCGTGGCCTCTTGCAATAGCCATGAGATCGATCCAACGAGCCACCACATCGCTATAGGGCAAGAATCTATTGGCAAATCGCACAGCAGCGTATTGTACACCCCTGATAACGTTGAAGCCAGTATTCGGGTCAACATCTCCTGCATGCAAGCCCATCCGACTGACCAGGAATGGACGCAGCTGGTCCTGGAAGTCTTTGTCATGGCTGTCTAAGGAGGAGTTGAGAATACTTCCCAGTGCCTGGTCGATACTGACAAAGATTTCCGGACTTGAATCATCGGAACTCAATGAGGTAAAGAGCCACCGAACAAGATCAAACTCAAAGTTCTCTCCTGTTTCATCACGTAGCTGGAAATCAACCTTGGGTACCATAATTCCAATACTTTCATAGGCAAGACCACGCAAGCTCAGGTCTGTTGCAGGCAGCTTTTGCCCACTGGCACCCGGATTGGGCCATCCCTGAGACTGAATAAACTCCCTCAGGCCCGCGATCAGCTTAGGGGCGATTTGTTTGAGGTCCGACGGGGAGCCCATGCGGACAACCCATGTGGTGAAAGTGAATATTTGGGTTCTTAGTTTAGAGGCTTGTAAGCCCTGGGCTGACCTTGCAGCATCCGAAAGCAGACCATCTTCGATAAGCTTGAAAATTCTTTGAATGTTTTCTGTGGCTTTGATCGACTTCCCCAAGAAAGTCAGGATCTTCACTTGTAAGGGAGCGCGCACCGGAGGCGCGCTTCCTGCGCCATAATACAGTTCGTACAATTGCTCCACGACAGCTGGATCTTCGAGGTCGATCGCGAATCGCTTCAAAGTCTCATCGCCTAGATCGGCAAGACGGGAGTTCGCATCGGCAGAGGCAATGAGTGAGGGCAAGAATCGCTGGGAATCCGAAAACGCCCCGCTTCCGAGGAAGCGAAGAGCCACCACTTTGGTCTCAGTCAGGTTTAAGCCACCCGTAAAAGAGGGATTCCACGTTTCAGTGACCGGGGCACCCTTGTTCAAAAAGGTGTATTCATCCGGAGACAATCCTGGACACGTTGGGGCTTCACCAGGGGCGGGAGAAAGGAGTAATAGTTTACCCAGCCACGAGGACAAGAACCGGGCATCTTCATCGGACAGGCCCAAGCGCTGCTTGAGCTTCCGGTCCTCGTCGCTGCCCATCGGCGGCAACTTGAAAAGAGGTAGCAAACGTAGCACGAGGTTGAATACAATAGCTCCCTGGGTGGCAGACGTTCCAATCTCAGCAATACCTTGCAGCAAAGGCACCAGAATCTCGACTCTAGCATCTGAACCAAGGCGGTCAATTCCTTGCTGGGCATAGATCAAATCAAAATGCCGAACCAGCTGGGACTTTTGCTCTTTGAACTGCTTTAACAATGCTGCGACTGGTAACTGAATCGAGGGGGCTTTGACACGGGCGCTAATATGCTGGCAGACCGAGATGACTTTGTTGCGAACAGCCACACTTTCCGATGAAAGTTTCAGCAATAGAGGGGCCAGATACATTTGAAGTAGCGACTGTAGCTTTTCATCGGTATCTGCCATGGCGATCCTGAATTCCACCTTGCCTATCAGACTCAACTCGCGAGCCTCCTGGCTCGGTGAGTCCGCCATGATGAGAATGTCGAGTGAAAAGATGAGAGTCCAGAACTGGCATTGACCATTCCAAACTTAATTAAGACACTTTTGAACAGAATAAGGCAACAACACACACGTCAGTCAGTTGGCCGTTCAACTTGGGAAGCTTCCCGATGCGCGGGGAGATTAGTCAGTTGCTGAGTCACCACTGGGCACCACCTTGAAGTATGAAACTTAAGGCTTCAGAAAGCAGTTGTAGACTACAGCAGATCAAAGAAGAAATTCAAATTAGAATAGTTATGTGAAGCTAGAGAGAATCAAGCGGACGCTCTGTAAAAACTGGCTCGTCTATAATCTAGTATTGGGTTAATGCAGACAGTAATAGATTCTGGTGCGCAAAGATGTATGATCAGCGAGAAAGTTCATCGTAAATCTATTTCTAAATACAGAATACTGCTCCCGTATATTTACAATCAAATTAAGAAGGTTGCTTCTTTCAAGTCGATTCATCCCGTCTTTGCTCAGCAGCCTCACCTCGCAAGAACCGACCAACCTCTCTTTCCGCCTCAGTGGAGTGACCATTGCTGTCCTTCTGAACGGAATTTCCAAATAGACATCGCCACAAATCATCCTTCTTAACCATCTCCCCACCTGACGAGCCACTCGCCATCAGACTATTCAAACTTGCATCCTGCATTTCCATGGAATTGGCGGAATCGATGGCCGTCTCCGTGAGATCATCAACAAGTGCCTCATCATCACCTGGAAATGTCAAGCGGTCATTCTTTTCCTTCTTTTCTTTTTCGATGATGTGAGCAAGCCGCCGGCCGACTGAAAGCTCATAGATAGACTCCTCCACCGTGCCGGAGACGAGGTACATCCAGACGGTAGTGGGGCGCTGTTGGCCGATTCGATGTACTCGAGCAACCGCCTGAAGTTCGATTGCCGTGTTGATCAAGGGCTCGCATAGGAAGACGTGTGTAGCATTAATCAAAGTCAGTCCAGATGACTGCGCCTTTCCGTGCAACAAGAAGCATTCAACCTAAAGGATAATGTTAGTGAATTTGCGCAAGCATCGTAGAGCGGGTGTACAAACCGCAGGGTCTTTCTTGAACTTCTCAACGCCATCTGGAGAATCAATGCTGCTGCTGATGATTCCGAACCGGCGGAAGGCCCTCTGTAGAACATCCAAGAAGTTTTTATACTGCGAAAAGACAATGGACTTGGTTCCGGGATCATTCTCTCGTAGCCACAGGATGTGCCGGGCGAGGGTATCAATCTTGGTACCGAATGAGCCATTGAGATCAATATTTTTGATCTCCTTCAGAAGCCCAGAGCTAATATCGCTGTAGATGGCATTCGTAGAATGTCGCTCATGCTCGAATTCGTCGGGGGGTGCTTCCTCCTGGGCCACGATGTCCTGTGGCTTGTATGTGATTTGATGGAAGTCATTGAGTTTCAAGGGCTTCTTGCACATAGGACATGTTCGATGGGCACGCCACCACAGTCGCAAGCAGTCCGTGCAATACTTATGGCCACATACGGTCAAGACACCTAGAGGAAAGGGAAGAAAAACTTGTCAGCTATAATACGCAATCGCCGTTTACTGCTTTGTCACTTACCGACTTCAAAGGTTGACTGGCAGATGATGCAGATCCTAGAACTATCTTCCGGGCCCGATTCATCCCGTAGATGAATAAGATAGCGTCGCTTGGACTTTAAAGAAGAGATTTTCTTTTCGAGGGCCTCTTCCTGCTTCAATTTGGAGGCAAAGACATCTTCGTCCATGGGCTTTCCGGCGTTCTCTTCGTCGTACGGCGCCACTGTGTCCGATATTTGCTGCAAATGACGATAGTACTCCAAGCGGTGGTTCATGGTGTCACGGAACATTTCCACCTCTCTTTCCAGGCTGGATGACACTTTGAGCTGCTCAGAAATCATCTGGCCCGCATTCTTCAAAACTAATCCCACTACCTCGAGTTCTGCGTGTGCACGCGAGCTCCCATCACCAGCTTGCCATTCAAGAGAAGTCACCAAACTGCGAAGTTCACTGACAATACCACGAAGCGACCCCAGCTGAGGGTCGGGCATGAGATCACTGCGGGTGTTCATGATGCGCAGGAATAGCTCCGGAGAAGGCCCTTCACCCTTTTGCGCCTGAATGATACCTAATTTGACCTCGTGGGAAATCAGAATGTTCTTCTGACCGGTAAGAGCGTCGTGGCGATCGGAATACATTGCCCGAAGAGCCTCCATGTAGACATACATCTCATCTTGATGCTTTGTCGACCGCTCGTATTCATTGCCCTCCAGTTCAGCATCCTCTTCTTGGTCAATGAGCGACTGAGAGACAAGTTGGATCATGACTTCCCGCCACTCGTTATACTGGGCAGCGTGACGGTTCAAGGCTTCACAGAGGTCCTCGAACTTGTTGAGTAAACGATATGACACAAGTCCCCGGTTGTAAAGATGTGGTTTCAACTGGGGAATTTGCACGAATTGCCTCTGTTTTGCTTTCTCCTTGATGATCTTCATGTACCGCTCGACTTTTCGGGAAATGTCAGTCAACATCTCCTTACGAATCAGCTTTGCGGCCTCGTAGCCTTCCTCTTCCTTCTTTTCAAGTGCTTTGAACTCGTCAGAGTCCGGCTGGGTGAGATTAGCATCGGACTTGATCTGGTAGTAGGCATTTGCAGTGAAGAAGACGGCAATATGCTGGACCTCAAGAGCAGCACGTAGCCTGAGGCGACATTGACCAATGCGGCTGTTCCTGTCCACCTCTTCGCTGTCCTCATCGCTGAGATTAATAACTTCGGTAGAATCCGCACCATTCGTGGCATTGTCGTCTTTGATTTTAAGGCGCTGCAATCGCAGTTGTTCTCGACTGTCCTCCACCAGCTCAGTAGCATATTCCAAAGCAGACTGCCAAATAGCTAGAGATTCCTTCCGGCGCTTCGCATTTTCCAGAAGCTGACCTCGGCGAAGCTGTGACAACAGAAGAGTTCGTTCTTCGGTGCGAATGGAGGTGTCGGTGTTCTCAACCATCACCTCGAGAACTTCATCAACAGTGCGTAGAGGGCCATTTGCTGCACCCAAGGCCCGACGATTGCTCCCACTGACCTCGGGATGGAGACATGTCTGGCGGAGCCTTGTTAACCACGTGCGCATTTTCTCCACGGTCCCCGGATCTTCTGGATTCCAGTCATCTTGGAGAGGTGCCCCTGACGCGTCAAGACCACATTGCTCGCACATCTCCTCGAACAGCTGTCCATAGTGCTGCTCTTCAATCGCAGTGAACGGGGTGGTGATCACGACGCGCTTCTGAGGGGGTAGGCGGAGCTCATCACGCACGCGGTCCTTGCTGTGTCGAAGTGCGATTGCATTGATAATGACCATCAGCACAGGACCAAAGCGGGAGAACAGCCGTTTCCATAAAGTACTAGAGTCAGAAAATGGTCTGTACTGGAGAAAGAGCAAAAGACCGAACAAGTCATCGATATTCTTGCGGAGAGGCGTGCCCGTCACAGCCCAAGCATTCTGTCGAGGAATTAAACGGGCAACTTTGGCGGCATTGCTGACACCACTCTCGATCATTTGAGCTTCGTCTAGGCAAACACGCCACCATGAAATGCGAACCAGAGGTGTCTTTCGTGGTTTGAATCTCTTTTCATGGCGAAGATTTCGCTTCGGAGCCGCACCAGCGTAGTGAATCTCCCGCGAAATGACATTATAGGTGGTAAGAACGACATCGGAGTCTGCAATCTCTTCCATTGCCATATCATCGGACTTTTCGTGTCCTCGTCTGACGCCTGCATAGTGATGCACACGTAGGTTCGGAGCATGCTGTTCAAGTTCCTGTTTCCATTGTTCCAGGATCGCAGGGGGGGTAATAATCAAGGTGGCCCCGGACACTCGTAGGCCATCAGGGTCGGGTTTCCCATCAGGGTCTGGTTTCAGCTTTTCATCGGCGAGTCGTCGATTCAAACTTATTAATGCAATCATCTCCACAGTTTTGCCCAAACCCATTTCTTCTGCGAGGATGCCGCCCTTCAAATAGTTCGCAGCATCGGACAAATAAGATGTTTTAGTCGTTATTGTCATGAACAGATGACTGAAGTAGCAAGTGTTCCCATCAGCATCTTTCATTTCCTTGAATGATGCTGGGAGGCCACCGCTAGAGCGTCTTTCTATCGGAGCCACCTTCCCATCTTGTTGAAGCTCCATCCCCTCCCTCCATAAAAGCCATCGAACGGCCCTTCGCTGGAAGGGAAACAGCTGGCAAACAAGCCCGGGGCAGTTGATTTCTGCAGATGCGCTTTGGGTGTCCTGTGGGACATGAACGCTCTCGTAGAATTGACGCGGTGACCATACTCGAGGATGTCCTAATAGCTTTTCACGAAGCTTACTTCGATTCTCCGTGTAATGGTGACCATGATATTCCTGCAATGCGTACTTTGCAAAGACCTCTAAGACAGGATCTTGCATATGAACAAAGTCCGGAATCTCAAGAGAGTCTTCCCAAAGGGCCGCAACATCCAGCTGGAGACACTTGTCGTCTGATAAAGGGCGTACTACAGCCTGGTAACATGCCGTCGGAGGCCGGCGGCTGAAGTATCGATCGGCCGAGGTCAGCCTGGTGACGAGCCCGAGTTCACGGAAGAAGTCAGACAGTCGAGGATCGTTGAAGCCATGTTTAAAAATCCCTTTCCTTTCTGAATCGGCAGCCGTTAATTCGAGTGTCCAGGTGTCGTGGTAGGGTTCATCATCTCCTGTGCTTCCATTCGTGTCGTCATGGCCGGTGCGAGAGTTTCGGATTCCCACGAGGACAGGACGTGAAGAAACAGTCGTCGAATCGAAACGCATCTCATTATTCCAATCGATGACATCCGTAAAATTCTGATTGACAAGGTGGCAAATGATTAGCCGTTCGATCTTAGACAGTGCCACTGTATACTCACCATGCGCAGCGCCAGCCGTGCTAACAGAATGTAGCCATGAGGTATTCCACTTGCAGAGACGCCTCTCTGTTGAGCAAGGCTATAGGGCCCCGACTTCGCAACCTTGCGCCGCTTAACGGGGCGCTCATCACCGTTGAACGCATTGCTTTGCGCGAGAGCGGCGATCAGTGACCGAGGCACGGTGTCTAGAATGGGCAGAGATTAGTTTCGATTCATGTGCCGCCATGGAGAGAAGTGGGCAATATTACCTTTGATTATAACCTGCTCCGCGACCACACCCATCCTGTTGTCCTGCCTTGTGCAAGTCTCTTTCTGTCGCGCCACGCCACAATGGATCGAGAGAGAGGCGCATTGCGACAGCCGATAGGCTTATCTTTATCAGGTCACGTGGTGATAGGCTAAGCAAACAAAACAAACAGCTGAATCACGTGGGTCACTTCGTGATGATGATGGCTACATCGGTATCTTTGAACTGATCAAGATGACTGCATAGGTATCTTCGGTCTGATCTAGATTGCGGTGACCGACAGACTCTTAACCAGCTCAGATTTTGGGCAAACTTCTTCCTTAGCCCGGAACATGGAACACTGGAGAAGGACCATGAATATTGTGCGGCATTTCAAGTACATCTTCAAATTTTGCAGCTCTTTAACTTTTCAAGGGCAGCAGAATGCTGGTCAACGGTTGATAAAGTCGGGTCTCGAAGCCCCCGGTCGTCTTGCGGTGTATTGCTGTATACCTCGCAATCATGTTGGGAAAGTCATACTGTTCCCAGCTTGCACTTATAAGGCACGCAAAGTAGCGGCCACCCGATACATCGTATCTTGGAATAATGCGGGGTGAAGTGAAATAAAAACGGTGAATCGTTCGAGGATTGAGAATCGAGAATCGCTGAATAAATCAGTTCAACTGAAGAACGGAGACGGAAGAGGTTCTAATGCCTTGCATAGCAGCATGGAAGCAATCACTACCAATAGAATAGCGTTGGGAAACTTCCTCAGACATCATGGCTCAGGCACATGCCTTACTGGATACTGTGATTACCTATCGAAGTCTAGCCCATCGGACCACCTGGCCCTCTTCCCAGCATTTCACGTACGCTTTCTCTTCCCAAGCCATCCAGACGCGAAGACGAAAGCGTCTTGACCTCGGGATGAGTATCAAACACCACATCACCATTAACGGCCCGGACGGATCGTGAGTATGACTCGCCATTTGCTGTGCTGTGGAACTCGTCCGCAGTATTGCCCGAGGATGACGAACTCCCACCGGTGACAGACTTGTAATGCGCCTGTCCAGATTGAGTGGTATGAAGTTGTGATGGCCCGGAGACGAGAGTGTATGTGGATATGCCTGGTCCGCCGGAAGCCTCGATCTCCAGCCCACGTTCCATCCAGGCATCAATTGACAACGAATCTGCAGTAATACCGTACGTTGCGTTAACTAGCAGAGGATAGCTGAAGGTGGTCTCGTTTGAGCATGTTTGATCTCCGACTTCTGTAATGGTTGCTTTTCCGGACGTCAATTGCCTGTTGACTTGGCTGTATCCATTCTGGTTGAGGAATCCGTGGTTAGAGAAAGACAGGTTTTGTGTCCAAGAGTATTGGGAAGAGGTTGCACTGAATGTCCTTTCAGCCACGATGGAGTATGAGAGGGTGCCATTTCCGCCAGTCTGGTTCTGTACCAAGTTTCGAGTGACCGTGAACTTCGGCGCTGGTGCCTCGACATGGGGCGTAGATCTGTCTCCGGCAATCAAGTCTTTGGAATCTTCCCGCTCCCCTGCATAAAGGAAGATATTTCCGGTGACAACCCAATATGAGCCCACGGTATCGGCAAGTGTAGCAGTTCCGTCGGCAGTAATGTTCAAACCAGTGACTCGGATCTCAAATGAGTGCTCTTCGCCATCTTGAAGCAGCGGCAGAAATGGAGAGATGTCAATCTCCGGCTGTCGAAGATCAAAGGCATCGATACCAACAATCGGATGCCAGAATCCCGGGGCGACACCCCCCGTAAAGATGATGGGGAAAGGCCAAACAAGACCAGCAAGGATCCCATCAATGTAAAGCTGAATTTCGCGGAATGGTGAGTACCCATAAAGCTCGCCCACTGTATTGGTGAAGTCCCCCGTATCCTCGGAGAACACGTTTGACCACCAAAATTCTTCCTCTGATTGCCCACATGCAGAGACTGAAACGACTGCACGCGTTGCCGCCGGCGGGATCGTGTGCTTGACCGTTGTGTTATCACTTGGAACCGTAAAAGCGCTAGATGAATTTGATGCTGACTTCTTTCTAGAGATTGGCAGGATATAGTCCGCAGCTCTCGTATTGCCTTCGTAGGAGAAATGTGCTGTCAACGTAGCATTGAACGATCCGGTATATACATCGGTGATGAGATTGCCAAGGTCAAATATCAGTTTCTGTGGTTGCTTCCATAGAGCGTTGTACTGGGACATCTCTTTGACGTAGGTCCACACAATCCCCGTAGACGTCGGCTCGGCAGTCGAGGTCCTGAAAACTTCTGTGTCGCTTAGATACATGAGAGCCAAGCGGTCATACTGACGACCACGAGAAGTCACAGTGAGGTTTATCCGCACGGTATCAAATTCACAGCTAGGTGGTCTGTAGTTGCCTGTGAGTTCCTGAATGTCAGTGCCATCCCAGCCAGCAGCCCGGAATCACTGAGTTCTCACCAACAAAAGGCTTGCCGTAGCTTGTACCAAACACATGATCCATTAGCAATACATCGAGATTGCACCCGCTGGCTCCATGGGATGTAAGCGAAACTGGTTGATACACTTGAAACACTTCTTGCAGGCCTGCCGAGTAGGATCCCTGTAATGAAGAGCGCTTGGTATCCCAACTGCCGTCATGAATAGCGGCGATCAGCCGGGCGTGGCTAAAAAGCAGCGCTATACATGGTATGGCTAGTATCATCGTCACGACGAGTTTCAAGTCCAACCTGGTATCGTTCTGGACTTCTTTGTTTTGGTCCTCCTGTTTCGACTTGGTGTATTCACCCGCCTTCGTAAATAGGTATGTAGAACCAGAGCCCTTCTGAAGATCGGCCGGGCTGATCTGGAAGGTATCGAAACTCAACGATTGTTCAGTCTGGTTTCTCTGTCGTATTTTGAGAACAAACACAATGTTGGCCACAGACCACAGAAACAGACCCAAAACCGGCAACACAGCGAGATGATCTGTAGGCGAGAGTCTCTTTAACAAGCCGAGATAAGCGAGTTGAAGTGGCAGCCAGGTCAGCAAGCCCCGCGAGACTGTCATCGTGAGCAGTGACACCGTCGGAGACCGGTGTCAGGCTAGTGGGCACTAAAATGCTTCTCCGCATGAAGCACGGCAAATGGCATTTACCCCTGAAGATAAGGCCGCCACGGGAAGGTGCGTCCCTCTCGATGTCAATCGCTTTCAAACTTCGCTTGGAATTAGACCTGGTCCGGACCCGCGGGTGTCTATTTTTGAGAGCCACGGTCCTCAAACAGGTGGCTTTACGGAGTCGCAAATTACGGAAACTCAGATATCGGATGCGATATTTCTGGAAATTGGTGAAATCAGACTCTATTAGGAAGAGTCATCAACTTTATCCATTCGTATTTTTGATGAAAGCCAAGTAGAGGATGATATCTTGATCAATTTCAGCCCCAAACGGCCAGACGAGTATAGAATAATTTGTACAAATGAAAAGATCTAAAGCAAGAGACCCACGTCTCATGTATGTCGAACCAGAAAGCGCTCCGTAGCAATGCACACAAATCTATAACATTAACACCTCACATAAACAGGCGCCAGGCACCAAGAATCAAAGCAGCTGTACCGGTGCAGACACCCCTGAGAACATCAAGTTAGTACCAATCCATGTACGGGTGCGGGAGGCCGGGAAACATACATAAGCCATTGCAGAGTAGAGAACTTGACCGCCTCGACTCGTTCCCTCAAACCAGCCACTTCTTGCTCAATGCGGGTCTCAGTCTCTTTGATTCGCATTTCCTGGCCATTGGCTTCCTCGCGAATCCGGCCCTTTTCGAGGTTCAAGTCCAGACGTACTGACGCTTGTGTTCGTCCAACTTCGTCGCGCATGCGTGAGTTAAGCTTGGCAAGATCCGCAGCAATCTTCTCGTGCGAGGCGCGAGTGAGTTGAGCTTCGGTCGAGTCGGTATTCAAGAGTTCGGATCGAAGTTTCGCGAAATCGACCTTTTGGGTGTATGTAGATCTCTCAGAGTCTATGTTATTGTCAGATAGGGTGGTAGACAGTCAAATCAACAGCCTGCGTACCTTCTCGAAGGACCATTGTCCGCGTCAGATTCTGAATAGACTCTTGGATAATATCATTCAACACCCGCATCATAGCCACGGCTTGTTCCTCGCTGAATCCTTCGGCTTGGAGCCGCTTCACGAACTTCAAGGTGTCAAAGTGGTGCTCGCGGGGTCGAGCAGGCGTGGCGTGGAAAGCTCGCTGGGCAGGCTTAAACGTCGCGACGTAGACGCCATTGTGTCGAACAGGGTTGCCGAGAGGCTCGGACGAGCGTGTTGTGGTGACAGAGGCGCTCCGGGCAACAAGCGATACGAAATGGGGGTTTCGAACCGAGGTAGAAAAGCCCCGCGAGGGCTGAATTTGTACATGCAGGGAGTGTAAATGGCGGTTAAGAGGGCTCCAGCCTTGAGGGTGTTGCTGCCTTGGAGTTGTTGCGAGTACGGGTTTGTAGGACGAGACGGTCGGGCGTGAGGTAGAACTGTTCCATGTCAAGCGAGGGAGAATATTTCGCGGTACCTCCACGACATGCTTTTGGGAGGCCATGGCGAAGATAAATGAAGTCAAGAAAGGTGTTGTTGCAAGCAAGATGTGACGCAGGAAGAGAATTGGACGGATGACCTAAGCCCGTACTAAGCCCGACAAGATCGACGTTTGCCGACTGAGCCCCGCAAATTTACGGAAAACACGCATCCACCAGGATCTTGGAACTTGAGCTTCATGACTTTGGCATAAATCACTGTCTATTAATTGACAATATGTCCAACATAACTTAGGACTAAATAGCTCCGGCCCAACATGCATACGCTCTCGCAACTCCCTGGTCCTCTTTGGCCTGCACTTTATCTATAGGGAGAAAAGCTCCTTAAGCTGTTTCATGGTATCATCAGGACACTCGACCGCGTGACCGATGGTGCGAGGGTCAGAGTAGATCTCGTAGTCATTGCCACCGACGAAGCACTTGTCCCCGAAAAAGTGGATGTTCTTGTACTCGGTTCCGGAGATGTCCTTCTCGGCCGCGACGTGCTGCAGGCAGTAGGTCTTATCCCAGCCAGTGGGAAAGACGTCGAAAGAAATCTGGCCACCAATGGAGTAGCTGCATTTCACATAGGTTAGTGTCCTGCATTTGTAATGGATATCGTCGCTCATCGGAGACTTACGTGAGACCAGAATCGGGGAACTGCTTCTTCAGGGCCTCTACCATATCCCTCCGAATGTTGTGGATCTTATCGTAACTAGTGCGATTGTCAGTCGAGATGTCCCTAAAGTCGTCCACTCCGGGGTAATAGAAACGTACGCCTCGAACTCGTCGCGCTCGTCCACGCTGGCGTTACGGCCAATGGGGCTAACGTTGATCATGCCGCTGCGGAACTCCACAAAGGTACCACGCTTCTTGGGAAGCTTGAGCTTGGAAATGTATCCGAGGCAGAAATCTGCGAGCTCCTGGTACTTGTCCTCTCCAAGCCATTGGATGAAGCTGTTGCTGGAAAGCGGCTTGCCGAGGCGGTAGGCAATTAGACCATTCTCGGGGAAGCAGAAATCAAACAGAGTGGTGACATCCGTTGTAGCTGATCCGAGTTGCTCCTGCTGCTTTACAAAGTTCGAGCCACCAACCTGCAGCACGTTAGAGGAGGCGAGAGACAGTAGGTGGGCGATGACGGACATAGCCAATGGCGCATTTGTGGCGCAAGCGGGAGAGAAGCTCAAGCATCTCTGGTGTGGCGGTCTGCATGTTCAAACGATATGTTAGCGACACTCAATGCATAAGAGACTGCGTTTCACATACCCGTCTGGCCTTTGTGAGAGTCTCGTCAACATCGAATAGGCAGATAGTGTCCTTGAGAGGACGGGCCTCCAATGGAGGGTAGACGCCGGCGGCAGTAGTCATGTTGGGCAGAGGTTCAATTCAAGCAGAAAAGTCGCAAAAAGAACAAGAAGCAGAGACAGGAATAAGGGATAAATATAGACTTGACCGAGGGGTCCTTTTTTGGACCGCAAGCGGTGAGCAGGTGGGGTGGGCTTTAGCGTGGGCGCTGGGTCCAGAACAGGCACGGAATGCCAAATGCCACCTGGACTTTCAAGCGAGGTCTGATCAGTCAAATCTCGGACTCAAGTTCAATTGAATGTTGCACTCTTTGATTGTCAATCCTATACTCTGTGAAATGGATCACTTGGCGACCCGGTCGGTCTACTTGCCATGTTGTTATCGATAAGGGATGCAGCATGTGAAAGCACCCTTGGCATGCCGCAAGTACTCAAAGTTCTGAATTGTGAATCTACATATTTCTAGCTAGAGATGACTATACCACAAGATATACTTGAGTACCGACACCTAATATCCCATCTTAGTCCATCCCCCCTCATTAGATCCAATCCCAACGCCAACCCAACAAACAAAATCTTAATTCCGGTGAACTAGCGCCCCATCGTAGTCTGGAACACCTTCGCCGCTAGCTCACTCAAGAGCCGCGTCCGATCTGGCTGTGGAAGGTCCAGGAAAACCTCATAGACACTTTTGCCCTTGGCATCGCGGACCGCGCCCAGCCGATTGCCCGCCACAGCGCCAGCCAGTGCGCCGGGGAGATTGCCCACGATAAATCCCAAAGCGCCTCCACTGATACCGCCAACGACAGCCCAGAACCGGGATGTTGGACGAGTCCGTCGGCTGCCATCCTCGTCGTTCTCTTCGGCCAGCCCTTCATCACGCATCATCTCTTCAAACACTGACCCAAACTGATCGGCATCACGCTCACTGCGGTTGCCGAAACCAAAGCTGGACCATGGGAAGCCACCGGCTCCGCCCTGGGGGACTTCGTCGTCGACCTCTTCTTCTGTCTGCTCGTATGCGCGGATCTGGTCGTACTCTCGTCGTCGCGCAGGGTCTGACAGGGTATAGTAAGCGTCGTTGACCTCTTGGAATTTTGCTGTCCGCGCCGGTCGTTCGGGGGAATCGGTAGGGACACGATCTGGGTGGGACTTTAGCGATTCCCTGCAAACAGTTGGTCAGTCTCCGGTGTGGTCTAAACTAGATAATTACAATTCTTTGTGTCCTGACCTTTTGTATGCGGTGCGAATCTGCTGCTGGGTCGCATCACTGGACACGCCGAGGATTTTGTCTAAGACCAAGTTAGGAGTCATGCGCGAATTGAGATTGGAGATAAGACATACAGTAGTCAGGGCTTTCTGTGTAAAGGTAGATCCAAAGGTTAGTGTGAGCTCACTGATGGGACTGAAAGATAAATTAACATACTCGACATGGTGAGCTGAAGAGCAAGGCAGAAGGTGACAAAGTCAACTTTCAGAATCGATGCGACCAAGTATAAAGAGCCCGAGCGCCAGTGACGTCGCCACGCTCTAAGGCACCAAGGCACCAAGGCAGTACACATTGTGAGACTCCCTTTCAGGCCATCAGGCAGCAAGGCAGCAGTTTCCCCTCCCCTGGCCCTACAGTCTAAAACAGTCTCACTTGTTATTTGCTGCGCATTCGCTTCCCCAGCCACCCATTTTATGTCAGGGGCGAAGCTACCTTTGATCTTTACTCCGTACTCTGTAATTGCTAGAAAATATCAAACCCAGGTTACGGAGTAGTTTGCCCCAGTCCTGCATCCTGCATCTCGCATTGATTCAATTGTCACCTGCACAGCAAATCCTTGGTGGAGTAGCTGTACGCAGCCTAGACCTCGGATTGTGCATCTCTGCAGCTCCTAGCGCCTGGCCTGCATCTGTCTTTGTTCTCTGGGATTGCCACAACTGCCAGAGATTTCTCAATAAGATTCTCCACGGACACTCAGTACCCTTCTTGTACACCAATTCGATCATTGACAGTCGCCGATTACTCCCGTGAAACCCACCTAGGTCAATCATCCGGGACAAGCTTAAATCACATAAAATCCGACAGAATGGGCTGGTTCGACGGTCCCTCCAAGCCCCGTTCAAAGGGATACTACGTGCGTCGTCGCTCTCCCGGCAAGTCCTCCAGTTATTCGACCTACCACTCGCGACACTCTGCGCCATCCTTTTTCAACCTCAGCCACGGGAGCACACTGGGCGGTCGGTCGAGTCCATCAGTCTTTTCAGCCTTCTCATCCTCTTCCCGACGAGCTCGGCCGCGTGAGGGATTCGTGCAGCGCGTGATCCGCTCGATTAAACGCCTCTTCCGTGATATCTCTCGCTATGCCCGCGAGCACCCAGTGAAAGTCTTCTTGATGGTCATTGTGCCTTTGATCACAAGTGGCGTTTTGGTCAAATTGCTTGCCATGATCGGGTTGCGGTTGCCTCAGGGGATTCTCAGTGCTCTCGGTGGTGGTGCCCACGGTGCGCGGGGATCTGGAGACGTGCAAGGCCTGGGGTATTCGCAGGGTATCAGTGGTCTGATTAGCCTTGCTAAGATGTTCAACTAGACGACAACCAGCTTGATCATCACCAGCACCAGCATATGCGAAGAAACGGGAGATGAATCACGAATCACTCAGCCTGTAATGACCGTCATGATACTCCATCTCTGTTTCACGCCTGACTTTCTCTCTTTTTCGTTATTTCCCACCCCTGCTGATATTATGTCCTGTATTGGGAGGCTCGCTTGAATTTGATCCCTGCATTCGTTGATGAAAAGCAACTGTTTTGTAGCGACAATTGAATCTCAGGGATTTCAAAGTAAACATAAGACACGAGGAATTGGGGCGGATGTACTGTTCTCTTTAAACCTACGGATCGCTGAAGTGTCGGTACCCAACGGTGGATATCGCCCCATTGCACTTCCCTACATTGGACTAGGGGCTGTGTGTTAGATGCTCACTGGCAGCAGGTCCCGCAGGATCACTGACGTGGCTGGGACAGCTCCATGGATCGTGTAAACAAGAGGGTATGTTATCAGATAATTCAGTGTCTCCGTACTCGGTAGTTTGACACACGGGGACATTGTCCCAGAACTCTTGTATTCTATTATGGATATTTTTGATACGCCGTATATAGGCAACAAACAAGCATACATGCCCATTGGATCAGATCAAGATCGCTGAGAGCGCTTCGTGCGTCTCCTACTCGAGCCCGAGTTTGAAGTAGCAGTGGTCTCGCTAGCCTCATTGACTTCCGGCTCCACTTCCTGTTCATCATCCTCGGGGGCATCCGAGCCCAGAACCCGGCCAACTGTTCTCTTAAAGCACCAGATGGGCAGGTTGAACACCATGGTGTCACGAATAGAGGGACGTTGAATCTCGTCAAGATCGAGCAGGAATTCCTGCTTTTCGCCCTCCTCGCTCTCTTCTTCCAGGAAGACGTTACCGATGGAGTCCACGATCAAAACCTTGCCATTCTCAGCCACGACGCGCTTCCGCTCTCCAACCGAGCCGGTGACAGGTTCGGTGGGTGTGGAGGTGCCTGACGCACGCGGGGTTGCACGAGAACCCTTTCGATTCTCCTTCCGACTCTCCTTGTCCATCATTCGCTTCTGACGACGGGTCATGGCCACCGCACCGCCCTCACTGGCATCAGGGATGGGAGCAGTGGCAGCGACCGAGTCAATGCCGGGAATACCACGGACACCCAGCTCGTCACCCCAAGCAGCGCGACGAGCCTGACGAATATACCGATCCACGAATTCCCGCTGCCGCTTCCAGCCCAGGATCAGAGCCCCGTAGTGGCCAGCACCGCCAAACACAAGGAACAAGCCGATCAGCACGGATCCCAGACCGGGACGGAAACGCGAGTAGTAGTATCCAGTACCCTTCCACAGGGGGAAGCCATTTTTCAAAAAGTGATCATAGCGTTCGCGGCCTGGGCCACGTAGGACATTGGCGACGAGATTCAGTCGACTGGCGCGGGCAGTAGCTGCTTTGACGGCGGCATCGATTTGACGCTTGGACGGACCGGAGGAGACATTGACACCCTGTTTGGACTTGGCATTGGTCTTGTCTTTGGAGAAATTGGCGATGAAAGACCGCTTGACCTTGTCTGGGTGCAGGGTACGCGACTTCTTGCGGTAGGCTTTGGTGATTTGTTCCTGGTTGGCATTCGGGCGGACTTCGAGGAAGTCTAGCAGGGAAAAGAGTCAATTGCCTGCAGTGAAAGCAAGTGGGAAGATGCTCTATATTTTACATACCATAGAATGTCACATTGGCACCTTCAGATAAGGCCACCTCATCCCGTAGACTAAAGATCTCGTAGTCTAGAAAAGAAAAAGGGTGAGTACATAATTGAAGCAGGAAGAGATGTCAACAACCAACCTTCCTTGGACCAAGCAGCGACGAGGCCCACGAAGACGAGTAGCAGGGATAGGGTGAGGGCCTTCATGATAATTAGATGGAGCGGTCAATACCGCGTTCCTAAAAAAACAAGCGAACAGAACAGCGCAGAAGAGGACGAATGACAGGCGAGCGAATGCAGAGAAGAGAGTCAACGAGTCCACTTAGTGAAAAAGCGGTCGGGGAGTGATCCACCTGCAGCGGTTCCCGACGTGGTCCAATTGAGATCTTCCTATGTTTTTGAAGTGAGGGGAAGAGTTGATTGATCAGGTTCTGCATCAGGTTCTGTGTGTCTATGTCTATGTCTGTATATATATGGGTAGTCCTTAAAGTCGTCTCTACTTAGCTGTTCCCCAGACTCTGATGATCGCTCCAATCCGGTGATGGCCTTCCGCACACAGTAAACAGTGGACAATGGGTCTCTAGTCTCTGGTACTATTCTTAGTCGCCAGGCAGAGACTAATTCCATATGATTCATCATTTATTTTATCTGCCTATTTCCCCAACTTCCGAGGTCCTTCCCAGAATAAGGCCGTCGTGGCCAGTGCTGTTGACTAACGACGAAAGCGGCAAAGTCTAAACTCGGGCAAAAAAAGTGACAAGTGACTCCTTGTCCACCTTTCACTTCGCCTTCCATACTCCCATTACGTCCATTTTTACATCCAGTGTTCAATACACTTGCCCTTCTCTTCTACCCACCATGGCCATTACGATCCCTATCGACGCGCTCACCTCGCGTTTCGGTGACCGCTTCAACTCCCTCCGCAGCCAGTCGCTCAGCACCCGTTTCGCCAACCTACGCCCCGTCTCCGAGTTCCTCGACCTCAAGCGTCTGTCCAAGCCTGCCAACTTTGGTGAAGTCCAAAGCCGCGTCAACTACAACCTGGGCTACTTCTCCAGCAACTATGCCGTGGTCTTCGTCATGCTCAGCATCTACAGCCTGCTGACCAACGCCATGCTGCTCTTTGTCATCATCTTCGTGAGCGCCAGTGTCTGGGGCATCGGGAAACTTGACGGTCGTGACCTGGACCTGGGATTCCGCCGCTTCAACACCTCGCAACTCTATACGGGTCTTTTGTGTGTTGGCGTGCCTCTGGGTATCTGGGCCTCGCCCATCGCGACGGCCCTCTGGCTGATCGGCGCAACCGGTGTGACCGTCTTCGGTCACGCCGCTCTCATGGACAAACCTATCGAGAATGCTTTTTCCGAGGAGGCGGTCTAGGTGGTCGACCGCGAGCTCCTTATGATATGCCCCGATGGGGAAGACCACCGGGGGCACGAAAAGGGAGACACAACGGGGGAGGGGGGCAGTGGGAGGGAGAGATGGCACGCGTGGAGGAGGTCGAATCCGAAGAGGACGAGTATGGACGGCAGCTGGTGCGGAGTGGCCGTGCGGCTTACATGCGGCAAATGGAATACGGGGGGCGAGGACCGCGCAGGCGGCAGGATTATGAAGATCTGACCGACGCCGAGTCGGTCGACGGGGGTGAATACGATCTATACGACCACGGAGATAGTACGGTGGCCTACGCGGTTCAATTGGCTATGCGAGACAAGGAGGATCAACTAGTTGACAAGGCGCTGGAGCGGATTCGTCGTGCGCAGACGTTGGGAAAGAAGAATGTGCGATTATCACAGCGTGAACTGGATGCCCTGGAGCGCAGGCGCCAGCAGACGGACGAGTCTAACGGGGGCCGTCGTCCCAAGCAAATTGGGAGTGCAGCCAACAATCGGCCGCCATCTCGGCGCAAAGGATCCGGTGGTTTGTCAGAACAGCCACAGGGACTCCCGCCGGGAGCCTATGCACCATTTGGATTCGGGGTTGACGCTGGTTGGAATCGAGGTAGTGCAGCTCACGGACGGCCCTCGAGCTCGTCTTCTACGAATCGCCCGCGGACTCCGACCATGCAGTCACTACGCCCACAACAATCCAGCTCTCCTCTTCGATCAGGCTATCCGTCCTTTCCCGAGCGTCTTCCTCCCGATGGACGCCCGCAGTCGATGCAGCCGATGCACCCACGACCACTGCCGGATGATCCCCAATGGGCACCGTCGTATTACAACCCCATGCAAATGAGCTCGTTCACGGAGCAGCCCCCATACCAATCACAGCTTCCTAGTGATCTTCGAGTCGGGCCACAAGTCGGGCCACAAGTCGGGCCACAAAGTCGAATGAGCTATTCCGCCGGGATGTCCCCGATTCGGGCTCAGCATCGCCAGTCCGTACATTCGGTGAGCGCACCGCAACAGCGAAGCCAACCGGTACCGTCCGAGTCGGAATCCGAGTCGGAATCCAGTGAAGAGAAGAGCGAAGAAAGCAGTGATGAGGAGGACGAAGTGCAAATCGTGCGGGTTGTGGAGCGCCAGGGTCCGGGTCCGGGTCCGGGTCTCCAGAGACGGAATGCCTCTGGGGGCACTCGACCTCGACCACGGCGCAATCGATGAAGGGTGAAGCGTCTCTCGAGCATTGCCCCCTTAATATATGCTCTTCTTGTTTATTCAACACGACTCTAGCAAAACGGCGTTACGGTAGACCAGTCCATAGACGGCTGTATGCATTATCAACACTATTAACCTTGGAAATACGTACAATTCTAAGGTAGAGAGATCATCTTTTCTCCATTTCCCTCCTTTTAGTTAGTGGTTGCAGTTTCTTCTATATTAAACTGGAGCCTGTGGGTCACATTACGACTCGACTCCTCGACTCCTCGATTCGGTACATCGTGGATCCGAAGATTCGTCCTGCCTTGGCAAATGACGTCGGCCAATGTCACTTTCTTTTTATATCGGCAGTTTCTTCCTTCCACTCTGTGCTGTGCTGTGCTGTAACCATTGTGAGCGCTGTGGCCTGCGACCACTGTGACTCCTTGTCAACCATCGTCTCGATCCTCTGGTTCTACAGTCCTTACTCAGGTTGACAATAGTCCATATCGCTCCCTTTCCGAACGAACCGAGCTCCTTGTCCCTGGATTTATCATTCCACAACCACTCCCAACCCATCTTAATCTTAATTTTCAACCCTTCGTTTCTGTGGAATGCGCATGTCCTCCTCGGTGTACATATCGGTGAGTCCCCGACTGTGCGACCGGTTCCAATGCATTTCGATCTTGCACCCCCTAATCTGGACCCTGACCCTTTGGACCCTGAACAGGGATGTGGAAACGTCGCGACTAACCGCGAAAATAGAGTCGCATCGTCTAGATAAATCTCGCATTCTTTTGTCAGCTCCCAAACGCGTGGAGCTCTCTCGATTTCATCGCGATACATACACAGCACACGCGTAGAAACACACTTCACCGCGACGATGTGGATCATTTCATTTTGGGTCTTCCCTCTCATTTCAGCGTGCATGTGGGTTGGTAGGAACGCCTCTCATCGGCTCTTTTTTCCGCAAGATCTAATCAGATACGTTAGCCATGTTGATTGCCATGCTCGGTGTATGGGCCCGCGAAGGTCACCCGGTTTATAGCGAGGAGTCGGACGGTCAGACTGTTGCGTATGCATGACCATGACAATGACACTTTGCTGGACTTAACTCACACAATCACAGATACATCTCCGATATTGGTGCGGGGGGGTTGAAGCCGCTCTTCATTGCTGGTAGCGTTGTCACCGTCGTCTTTCTCGACTTGTCCTTCCTGGCTGAGCGCTGGCTTCGTCATGCCGGTCAACTCGTTCCTAACCGTGGTTGGTTCGATAAGATATGCGCCATGCTCTCGATCTTCTTTGCCGTTGCCGGTGCACTCGGTTTGATTCTCCTGTCTATTTTCGACACCAAGCACTACCCGAAGCGACACGACGGTTTCCTGGCCATGTTCATGTGAGTCTTGCCTTCGTGGTCTGTTTGAATCGCCCAGCTAATCAATCGCATAGTGCTGGATACGTCGTCAGCGCCATCTTGATCTGCGCTGAATACCTGCGACTGGGCCTCTTCTATCGCTCCCAGCATCGTATCCTGTTGGCGAGTTTCGCCATCAAGCTTGCCTTCATCATTATCGAGATCGGTCTAGCCATCGGATTCGGTGTCTGCAAGGGAAGCGACAAGAAGTCAAGGAAGAACCCCGCTGCCGTCCTCGAATGGGTCATTGCATTCGTCTTCACCGGATACGTCCTCTCATTTGTCGTCGACCTGTTGCCCTCTGTCCGTACTAAACGCCACGTGCCCCAGGGTGAGAAGATCAGCGTCATGACCCATGCGAATCCCGACAGGCCTGCCAACGTGTCTGTGGAGGAGCCTTTGACGTATGACTCGCAGGGACCTAACTATTACCGGGGCCAGCATGTTTAAATCCACCTTGCCTTGGAGTAATAGGAGTTAATGGTATCTATTTATTGCTTGCGATGACTAGTCCCGATGTAATGCATTCTTGGACGTTTTATATACCTGTTTGTGGATGTTTGTTGCGCATACCTGTTGACTTTCTTGTGCATTTCTTTCCTCGATAATCTCTCAAGGTTCATATCAAATGATTGTAATTTAAGAAACCCGATGCTCGCTTGGTTACCGTTGTCATATCCTATGTCATGTACATAAAGCCGCCTTTACAACTGGGATATAGAACGGCCGGCTTTCTGCTCGTACTAGTATTACCATATTGCTATAAACAATCCGAAACAACAATCTCAGCACAAAAAGACGTCCCAGTCAATATAAATATTAATGCCTAAATAAGAATAACTTCCTAAAATATACACCCCTAACCCATTACCCATGTCCCGATCACTTTAGATCAATAATATCCGTCGTATACGCTCCTGCACCACCCCATCAACCCCAATCCCCGACAAATACCCCCTAACACCACCATACCTCTCCTTTAAATACCTCGTAACACTCTCCACAAAACCAGACGGACATCTCGTGTAATCCTCCCCCAACCCCAAAGCCCTAATCTCCCTCATCCTCTCCTCAAACTCACTCGTCAGCTCCGTTTCAGACCTCATGTAATCATCCACGATCGCACTGCTCGGCACCTCACAAAGCAAAAGAACCAACAGTATAACCAACCCCGTCCTATCCTTCCCTTGTGTACAATGCACTAGAAGAGGGTATGCATCCTCCTTGCCTAGGAGATCGAAAACGACTCGTAATTCAGCGTAGCTTGAATCAAGTGTATCTTGCGCGAGTCCTGTTAATCCTCGTGGTTGCATTACTTGTTCTCCGATTAGGCGGACGGCGTCGGCTCGGTAGCCCGTTGCTGCCCAGGCTACTACTTTTCTGTTTGATGCAATCTATTAGTATGGTGGGTAGGTAGGTATGCGGGGAAGGGGGCTTGCATATAAGTGGGCCAATCGAGTTTGGCTAGTAATGCACGCTCGAATGCCTTGCCCGTCAAACTGATCATGGCGCGAGTGGAATCTGGTATTTGTAATAGGTGTTCGTTTGCGTCGTTGGGGACGGGTAAGCGTGTGATGTCGATGGTGGGATCTTCTGCGTTCTCGGCGCGGCGTTTGCGGGTTCCCATTTGGTGTTCGGTTCTGTGTTTGGTTAGTTGTAATTGAGGGTATAGGGGGTCGGTACTTACTGAGATCGAAGATCAACTACCGTTGTGATGTGTAGTTCTTCGGCTAGGCGGCGTTTATCTCGTTCTGAGGCATCGTCGAGCTATAGTACCATCAGTCTGGTTCTTGAATGGGTTATGGGTTATGTGGGTATGGGGTTTACCCTGGCACTGCGAAATAGTACGCCTTCTTTCAGGATCCTGGGTTCGGTTAGTTGGATCTAGGATGAGACGGTGTCTACGTACTGTGCACCACAGAAGTGATTGATGGAGCGGCCGACATCGCGGAAGTTGATGATATTATCGAATGGGCGATCGGCTGAGCCTAGATCGATACTGGACTGGCGGGGCATTAGGATTATAAATGAAGTAGAAGAAACGAGAGATGAGAAATAGAATGAAAATGGAAATGAGAATGGAAAGAGAATGAATGAATTCATGGAGAATGGATAAATGTGGAGACACGAATTGGCGGTAAACGTTGGGCAGGAAACTATCGCCTTGTTTTCGGATCCCCACGATCCAGATCCACTCAAGCTTAATCCTTTACATCCGCTGACTCGTACATATGATTTCTATTACTTGTCTACCGATTATTTGTACTATCTTACCTGCATATGCGTGAAGTTGAACCCCACTACACGACCAGCTCCACCCGTCTCGCCCTCCATGCCCATACTAATCGACGTGTTCTTGATCAGTTGGAAGGGAATAGACCGGGGTTGGATGTGCGGTAGTGGGAACTGGTACCCGTTCATGAAGATCTGCACAGTTGGTGCGTGAGCTACAGCCCAATCGGAATGTCACGATCATCGGCCTTGTGCATATACCCTGTCGAGGTCCCGTACGGTGTGCTGGATCGGATAACAGGATACCAGCCCAGGTGCTCACCTAGCCGCCTTCATTCATGGACCTGCAATAATATGTTCGAGACGAGACATGGGTTGGACTGGGCACACGAAGTTCCAGGTCTGTTGGTCGAGTAGGTATAAGCGGACATTGGAGAATCTGTGACAGTCGAGTACTGCGTTCCCTGATTTGACCTAACAGCCTTGGAATACGTGGAATATGTTGAGAAGACCTGTTGATAACGGTCTGAAAACTGACTACGGCCAACTCAGCTTCCTACCTAGGTAAGGTTAACTTTAGCTTTACAGCATCAACTACGATAGTTAAAAACACAGGAAATCATAATTTTGATCGCTGACAAGCAAACAGATATTCGTGTATGTACAGTACAAATTGTTCGTGACCCACCCAGGATATCAAAAATCTCCATCCGAAAAGTGTCGTTGGAAGCACTCGAACCCGATAAAGCCACATAAAACCAGAACGCCCCGAAACAATATCATAAATCACAATAAGATCGAATCACAGATCCTCAGAGAATCTCGACCCCCGTCCTGTACTGGTAGACTCACCCAGGACAGGCGGGACGGGGAGGCCTTGCTCGACGGCGCTGTTACGCAAGCCCTGGACCCCAGTGTCGGTCTCCTTGGATCCGCTAGCTTCAGTCTTCTTGGGCGATCCCTTGGTCCCATTCATCTTGGGCCCTTGATTAGAGCGGCCTACAGTCTTCATAAAGCTGTTTCGCAGGCGCTGTCGCTTGCTTTTGCCATTTGCACTCTGCTCCTGCTCACTCGAGGTAGAGTCGTAGGTTGACATTCTGCTCACCTCGGCGCCATTGCCGTTGGTAGATCCCTCCTCGATATCGTCCTTGGAGACGGGGTGTGAGCTTAGCGCGGCTCCACGAGGCTCGTTACTCTCCCTCAGAGCAGCTCCGCCACTGAAGCCGATCTGGCTGTCGGTATTGGCATCTGGCCCGGGCTGGTTTGGATATACCGGGATGGGCCCGCTGGAACGACGAACCAATCGGTCGCGGAACCAGTTCTTCAGCTTCGAGTCTGCTTTGGGACTCGTGATAGGGCGAACGGTATGCATGCCGCCGACGGCAGTAGTATCCCGTTGGTCTGTAGCGGAGGCAGCGGCCAAAATCGTTGAAGCACCGGCTGCTTCGGGCTCTTCAAGGGGTTCACTGGCGGTAGCCTGTTCTCCTGACGGCCTTGCCGCCTCAGGTTCAGCGGGAGCAACTCCCGTGGTAGGAGCCTCGACAGCAGGGGCAGTATCAGCCGGAGCAGCCTCTGCAACGGGCTCACGCTCACCTTCTGCAGCAGTTGCAGCCTCTGAAGTAGAACTAGTCTCCGTGGCAGCTCCTGTAGCAGCAGCAGCCCCTTGTGCTCCTGGCGGTTCAACTGGGGGCAAGTCGTCCTCTTCTTTAGGTGTTTCTGTTTCCGGTACCGTTTCCGGCTTTTCTTCGGGCACTCGCTTGCTCTTACGCCTCAATAACTGGAAGAAACTGGGCCCCTTTGATTCGCGCTTGCTGGCGTCTGCTCTTCTATTAGTCCATATGCCTGAAAGAACTTCACGTCTAGAATACTGACCCCTCTTTTGTTTGGTCAAGGCCCTCATCTCGGCCTCGCGTTCTCTTGCAATCGCAGCTCGTCTTTCTCTCTCCTTTGCATCCAGCTGTTCCTCCAGCTCATTTGCCCGCTGATGTTCAGCTTGATCCGTAATTTCATCAAGTGTGGGCTGGATGCGGGAACGGGCGACGGCCTCGACATCAGCCATGTCAATATAGCGTCGCCCGCCGATATCCACACGGTTCGCATTCACATCAGCACCGCTCATTTCCACAGATTCGGTTTCTCTTCGAGCACGAGCCTCGGCCGCCTCATCCCATTGCTTTTGGACGGATGGGGGCGCCCGGCCAATGTCGGCCCACATCCTCATGTCCAGATCCTGCATAGCCTGGTCGACATTGCGCCGAGCTGCTTCCATGAGTAGATCACGGTCCTGCTGTCTTTGCTCGTCTACTCGATCGAGCTGACTTCGCAGACTTGTCATCTGATGGCGGATGTGCCTCGACTGCTCGGCGTCCATCTGGGACGCATCTGTATCAGTGGATGCTCTCCTTCGGCGGGTGGTCAAGAGCGATCGCTGTCGCCGAGGTGCTGTTCCATAGTAGGCTTGCATCTCAGCATGCTCATTTCTCAGACGCGCTAATTTCTCAGCAGCGCGCTTCTGCGCGGCCTCTTGCAGAGTCCATGCATTTCGGCCGGCAGCGTCACCTGCTCCACTCACGCTCTTCCGAGATTCAGCCTGGTCATGGCCTCTCTGAGCTGCATGGATCGCAGGGTCGACATCCGTGTCTGGGTCTCCCTTGGATCTGGTGGTTTCATACATGTCCTTTGCCATCGAGAGCGCCGCGGCGCGCAGTGAGTTTTGCCGGCTACGCTCCTCGGCTGCACTAGTAATGGGAAGGGATGCGGCGTAGAGCTTGGCATTGGTGTTGGTGCGATGTGAAACTCGGCTGGCCTCCATTGCCTTGTCCATTTCATCAGGTGGAGTTTCTTCCTCCACTGGGACCTGCTGGCATGCCCCGGCTGCAGTGCGAGCGAAACGAGGCTCGGACCTAATCACCGGCTCACTTGGAGCGGAATCAGCTCTCTTTCGTGTCGCGTAGGCCCCAGCAGCCGCCCTGAGCGCCTTCTCTTGTCGCGCCTTCTCCTGCGCAAGACTTTGTTGAATCTCAATATCATGCTTCTGGCTGGCCTGGATGGATCTCTGCTCGCGCACGGCGAGAATCGCAGCGCCTAGTCCTTCTGCACTGTACCCGGTGCTAGGCAGAGGGATCTCGGGCGGAGTGAAGTCCTTCATACAAAGGGCGGCCTTTTCGGCTTCGACGTATCGTCCCGGGCGCCATATTTCGACGGGCTTCTGGTTGGCATGGGCGAGAGCGGATGCAGCCGAGGCGTGACTGAGCTTCGGACTGCCTCGGGTCACTTGTTGATCTGACAGGAGCATTGCGCGTTAGTCTGGGGAGGTTATTACAGCCCCGCGGGGAAGAGCGCACTCACTCAAGTTATGGGCATTAGGCGCAGGCGCAGACACAGGCGCAGGCTTATCGCGGAGGGACGCCTTGCGTTGAGGGTGCACAGCATATAGCGCAGCAGTGGCAGCTGTTTCAGGCACAAGGGAAAGTCAGCGGTCAATGCGCATAGTGGTTCGAGTGGATCGGTGATCATTTCCTTACCGTCATCAGCAAGACGAGCAGATCTGATGCCCGAGGGCATCTCAGCAGCAGCCATGGTAGAGAAACAGCGCGTAAAGAGCAGTCTGCATTCCTTCAAGATCAAAAGAATCCAGAAAGATCGGGGGCAGGACACAGTCAAAAGAGCAGAGTGGATGGATGGAAGGCCGGAAAGCTTCTTTGAAACCCGTGACGTCGTCGGCTGCAACAGGAGATCGATGATCGGCCAAAGCTCAGAAAGTGGGTAAAATGTGGGAAATGTGGATGTGGATGGAAAGGCCATTGCATCATCGTGTCCGAGTTAAAATCCACCGATGAATCAATGAGAGGTGCTGCCCTTGCGGGGAGCTGCTTGATTTTCCGCATTCAAACACGCGCGACCTCTTGATCGGTGACGTGGGGACTTGGTCCAGTACTAAGGGTTACACCCGGACGTGAGAATTGATATATTCATGTTTTCTACACTTTATCTCGTTACAGGTAGTTGTCATGTCATGACTTTTGGCTTGTACCGAGTACCTAATGCCTGATCATCCCAATTTTATCCCAATTTCTCAAGGTAGCCTAGTAATAACCATCACATGTGAATCGAGTGATCCGAGTTTCTCTATTTTGTCTAACTTAATTAGGTAGACACCGTGGACCGTTACTAGGACCGTCATGGTCTTCCAACTACGTCTTCTCATGATCTACTGACGATCGGACATGTACTCCGGGGAATCCCCACCATAGCTATACTTTGGTACACTAGCCTATAGTTTACTTCATGATGAGATGTCGACTATAGTGACCATGAGAAATGTCTAAAAGAATTTGAGTGACATAATTAAAGAAAGTATTCGGGCAGGGGGGGTATATTCATGGATCTCCAGCCCTTCATGTTCATATACACATTCACATCGTGCCGTTGACGAACTATTGCAGCTTTTTCAACACACTCCGTCATGGTCGGCACCGCGGGTCCCAGCCGAGTCCATTCGTTCATCGCCCAAAAATGGGACTCGAGGATCCGGACTAGGGTGGATAGCCCGGGATGTAACCTTTTACGCAAAGGTTAGTCATCGTCACGTGACCGGTAGAATAGTGATCATGTGACTGATAATGTGACCTGTAGACCTGGAGCGCACAAGGAATGTGAACCAGTGACTGCTTCATGCAGTCTTTGGTCTTCCGAGTTTCTATCTTGCTACCCAGCTTCTCTTTATGCTACTATACATTGTAGAATATCACCATCCGACTTGAACGACTCAACTCATCTCATGCCAGATAGCGCAATCAATGTCTTTCGCGTGGACAATCGGGCGGTAGTCAAAGCATGTGAGCCAAATCGTCCAGCCGAGACAGAGATTTTGATCTGCGGCTCCGAAACATCTCTTCCAGTTCCCAAAGTATGCGGAAGAATACAGCGCTTATACCGATGAGACTATCGATCACGGATCCATTGTCATGGAGTACACTGAAGGGGATGGTCTGATGACGTGGATGACACGCAGCGCTAGAAGATTGTATTGCAACTGAAAAGTTTATACTTGAGCTAAGATATATCAATAGCAATTCCATCAGCTTCCAAAGCTCGTTCACGGCTTGGCTTTTGAATAACCTGTCTTTTGCGCAGAATAATTGGGTCGATGTTCTAGGTGTTAAACTCAAGATGCTGGTATGGAGTATCTATATGCTAACACAAATTCTAAGGGAAGTGTACGACTCTCAGATTGTAGGATGAGTCGATGGTAATTGGAGAGTAGTTTGAACAACCTGGTCGCCTTAGCTCCACAAGCATAGGCGCTTAGCAAAACCCACCCCCGCCCGTGCACAACCCAAGTGAACACAAAGCTTAGCCTCTTGGCTACACATAAAGATGCCCCGAAACGCACACTTCCAACCAGACCGGGAACCTCTTCATCATCCCAATCTACAGCTCCGCCAAAGCCACATCTCCGGCCCATTTTCCTTCTTGAATCCCACCTCGGCGGGGTACGTGCCAACTCCTCAGCATCCAGATCAAGCAAGACCCACCGCTCAACCAAAACACATCGAGCATCTCTGGCGATCTCGCGACAACCGAAAAGGTCGCCATGCACTGAAAGTTGACTACCGGGTCCCCCATTCCGGACCCACGCCCCGGCCAACAAGCGAATTCAAGGCGGCGATCAGAGGCATCCTCCGGATGGTGACCTGCGTGCCCTATTGGGATGTATCTTACCTGGTTGCTATCATGTTTACGTTGGGATCGATGGTCTGGATCATCAATGGGTTCTTTGTATGGCTGCCACTGGAGGATCCACGGAGTGAGTTTCCGGGTGAGTCTCTGGTAGGCGGGGGAGTAAGCGCGTTCATTGGAGCGAGTATTTTCGAAATTGGGAGCGTTTTGCTCCTTCTTGAGGCTATTAATGCGAACCAAACGGCATGTTTTGGTTGGGCTGTTGAGATGGAACTTGAAAAGGCGGATGCGTCTGTGGTTACTATGGTGAAGCCGAATAAGGAGGACTGTACGCATCACCATGCTAATAGGAAGAATCTTGTTGGTGCAGGGGGATCCAGGCCTGAACACTCCCGTGAAGCTAATGATGGGACATCGTCGAGGGGAAAGTCGTTCCGCTGGATGCCTTCTCTCATGGAGCTGAGGACGCATTACCTGCGTGAGCTGGGGTTTCTGGCATCGTTGGTTCAGTTTATTGCTGCGACGATTTTCTGGATTGCTGGTTTTACGGGCTTGCCTGGGATCATTGATCATTTGAGTCAAAGCGTTGAAAACGGAGTCTACTGGGTACCGCAAATCGTTGGCGGTTCCGGCTTCATCGTGAGTGGGTTGTTGTTCACTCTTGAGACGCAAAGGAAGTGGTATATACCCGCATTGCATGTTCTTGGATGGCACGTTGGATTCTGGAATTTTATCGGGGGCATTGGATTCACTCTTTGCGGTGCACTGGGACCAGCGACCACGGACTCCGGAGTGGAGTATCAGGCTACACTTGCTACCTTCTGGGGATCTTGGGCGTTTATGATCGGATCTACGATACAGTGGTATGAGAGCTTGGAGAAATATCCTGTTGAAAGGGCACGCGGGGGGAACGTACAGACAAATCATAAGGGCTGAGTGGAATCATTCAGTCACAATCTTGTGCTGAGCAGCTAAATATATTCGTGTACATTCAGGTTGAGAGGAGTGAATTAATTGAATTGGTTGGATTGAATTGAATTATTACTTGAAGTATTAACAAATAATGATAGAACTGCAAGCCTTGAGCCCGGAGAATTTGGAGATGAGGATAGAAATGTCAAGCGCTGAGATTACGGTAAACCTCGCGACTAGGTGTTGTGCCGGAGCATTGACAAGTGATACAAGCCAGAACCGTAGGAGGGCGGAAGTCTTGAAAGATGGCTATATGAAGGTCAGTCAAAGTTTGAAGGCTACAGGAGACAGAGTGGGCTCACCTTTCCACGACTGGAACCTTGATAGATGTTTTGGTTGTTTGAACTCTTGTTGTGGTTGTTCAGGGTGGTTGAGAGATTGTGCAAGACAGAGATTGCGCAAGTCTGGAGTCCAAGTAGCTATCCCTCGCTATATTGATCGTCCTGAGGTTGAAAACCCGCCACAACACAGCAAGAAATAGCAAAAGTGAGTCGAAAAGTGAGTCGAAGAAGTCGTAGAAGCCGAAAGTTTGGAGTCCAAGTAACTGTCCCTTGTCGCATCGATTGTCCTGAAGTTCAAGAGAACCCGCCACGACGCAACAAGAGACATTACAAGGTAAGAAGGTGGGCTGGAAGCCTTGGAAGTATGGCTATATGAAGGTCAGTTAAAGGTTGAAGGTATATGATACACGAGACAGGGTGAACTTACCTCTCCACAGCGGAACCTTGTATGGTGGTCAAGATATCATACAAGCCTTGAGAGGTCATGGAGGACTTAAAGAGGTTATGCAAGTCTTGTGAGGTTATGCAAGTCTTGTGAGGTTATGCAAGGCTTGAGAGGAAGTCTTGAGAGGTCATGGAGGTCTTTAAGAGGTGGAGAAAATGGAGCAAGACACGATATGTCGTGCTGAAAAGTGATCACTGACATGATTGAGGATGACTGATGACCATGATGAGAGATGAGGATGGATGACGGAAACTTGGATGATTGGAGGATGGAGGATGGTGGAGAATATGTGGAGAAGGGAAGCTTGGCGGGGGTGGAGAAGGCCTTATTTATAGTGCGTTCAGGCCTTAGAAACCAGGCACCAAGAATAGACAAAGTCACGTGACTATGACAGGACGGTCATTTTCTGCCAGGGTTCGTGCCGATAGTCCGACCCCCTTGGTTATCCGACACCCCCTTCTTAAAAAATTGGCTTTCCACCTTTCTCGAATAAATCTCATTGCAGAGCTTTCAAATAATATTTTCCAGATTAAAACTATAGACTTAGCCCTATTAACTGGCTCACTTGGATTATCCAGCCCCTAAATTGATACCATACCTCTAAGGCTCCGATAAGTGGAAGAAGATTGAAGACAGACAGAAACCCCAGCTCCATCACCGGAGATGCAGAATTTCGAGGATATCGTAACGCGCAACGAACAGGCGGTTCCACTTTCCGAAAAAGTCTGCGAATAGATTAGTCTGGCACGATAAAACGGGTTTCTTCAAATAGATGCTCACACATGGGAACGCTCAAGGCGCAGATACCGACTTGAATGCTGCCGATGACAATCATAGTATGCTTGATGCCACCATGAGCAAACCACTTGTAAGCATAAAAGGTCAAAACAAAGCTGAACATATTCTTGAAGACCAGTAGGCAAGTAAAAGCCTCGACAGCGATCTCACGATGAGCATCGACGATATAAAGCGATGCAGCAACAGCACCCATCACCATGCCGATGATCAAAAACGCAAAGAACACATCTGGCAGCAGCCAGTGATATTTCGTAACATCATTGGCTGTCCAACCAAATCCGTAGAGTCCCATGCAGGTGAAAATGAGTTGGAATACTACTAACAAGAGGCGGAATTCGGGCTCATATTTGCCGCGATTGAGTCTGATCATCATTTTGGTCATGGAGTCGGTGAGCACACCCGAAAGGACTAGGCCGAGCATAGATCCGATAAAGGCTCCTGTATAGAGGTACCCTGTTTTATCTTCTTCGAACCATAGTGGTGGGCCGAGGAACACAATGGCCAGGACGACACCGATGAAAACGGCCCAGCCGATCACGACGCCTTGGATCAGACAAGCCTGAGAGTTAATGTTAGCCTTCGAAGTTGAAACTAGAACATAGGTCAAATTGACATACCCACATAATTCCCGGGTGAAAGAAAAACAGAGGGAAGGGGCGCAGAAGCAGCTTGAAAAAGTTCTCGTCCGTCTTTCGCCCATTGAAGAGTTTCATAGATTTGAGAAGGGTGTCCTTTTCCGGAACTGTTTCTGCAGAAACCTCTGTTCGCAAAACTCCATTCTCTCCGGCTCCCGGTACGAATGCTTTGGACTCTTCATTGGGGTTGTAGCTGGATTGTATGTCGGAGTTGCTTGACTCGGACTGGTCACGTTTATGTTTGAAGTCCGTGTTGAGATGGTTGGGACGCCGATACGCAGTTTCGGGCACGAAGAGAATCATGAACGGTAGCGAGGCCGCAAGAAAGATGGCCACTAAATAGAAGGACCACTGCCAGCCAAGAGACTTGGTGATTTTGCCGACGAAAACCGGCGTCAAAAAAGCAGCGCCAAAGAGGGCGACATTGGAAACTGCCATCCGCTTTCCTCGCTCCTTTGTCTGGTCAGTCATTTCCAAGAAACTTCGAGTGCGAGGATAGACTCACATGAACAAAGTAAAGATCCCCGACACAAGGATTGACAAGCGCTTCAAATGGAGCCAGAGCCACTCCCTGAAAAATACGAGCCCACAAGAGGCTATTCTTATTCGTTCCGCTGGCACCGGCCCAAACACAACTCACGATCATCAAGACGTGCCCGAGCAGAAAAAGATGGCGCTTGCCCCAGACACGTGCGGTGGGAACGATGAGAATACCAGCGACACCCACACCGCACAGGTGATAGCCGTTGAGTAGCGCAGCGGCTTCAAAGGTAATGTTCTCATAGTCTGCAATGGTAACTGTGTTGGCGGCCATGATGGAGCTGAGTGTAGTGCAGAGCACTGTCACAAAAGACAGAATAGCCAGAATGAGATCGCGCCTCCATAACGGCCAGTTCTAGTATCACAGACAATCAGCTTTCCCTTTCCCTTATTTCGTATGTAGATTCGACATACCAACGGGTCGTTGGGATCATCGCTTGGTTGTGGCACGAGAATCGTCGGTATTTTACCGCTCCGGTCGTACTTGACAGGCGCAGTGTCGGTTATCTGATCGCTGGAACCGTGGTCCTGCTCATAGATGTCGGAGGTACCTAAGGGTTCGAATTATCAGCCATGTCCTCTGAACGGCAATAGGAACCGAAGGGCTCACCAGGAACCTGCTCGGTCTTGGTATCCAACACTCCCAAACCCATGATTGGAAGAAGTGCACTTGATGGGGGTTGGTGGAGAGGAAGCAAAGAAAGAGAAGAGAAAGGAGCTCAGTCAAGTGTCGAGCGGCATCACTCGCACTTTTGGCGGGAAACAGAAAAGCAGCAGCAACCAGCTCATCCCAGACGATAAGAGTTAAATCAAGATACAGTATAGATAGAGTTTGAATGAGTTTACAAAACATCCAGTCCGGGACTGAAACCCAATGGAACGGACCTGCAGTGCAAGGCCAAACGTCTCGGGCTTATGCAGTGTGACCTCGAGCTCGAGGTAATTGGTGTTTGGGGACAATGAACGTAAAATAGCGTCGCAAGATGCAGATCGTGCTGCAAAGTACCCAGTACCTTTTGTTCTTCCTTGATTGAGGGTTGTAGAGCCGATTGGCGTGGTCGAGGTAGCACATTTCGAGAATTGGTCCATCTTTATTTAACTATGTGCGCAATATGCTTGTCCAGGTGTATCCCTGCCATGCTACCGAGCATATAAAAATCAGCCACATATCTGTAACTTGTCATACATGAGAGGGTCCAATCCAATCCTCATCCTTTTTATCCCCAGATAGGAACGAAATGCACAGCTGGGGAAAGGATCCACAACTCTAGTCTGTTCAGCCCTCGTATGACTGCGTAGTGAGCTGTATTATTAGGTGCTGATAGCTCCGTGGGATGTATAAGTAGGAAATCTGTAGATCAACAAATCACAATCTCCAGCCTCTTAGGAGCCGAGAAAAATGTTAGCATAAGCTCTGCAGGGACAGACCCTTGGTCTAAATGTAGGAGATGTTCATAGTCTGGATAGTTTCCAAGAACTTGAAACTCCTATTGCCTGGCTAGTGTTCTCAAGCAACGTTTACTCCATTTCACCTATCCTCACTGGGAACACCCCATTCAGCCAAGACAGTCAGGGACCGAATCCGCGTCATCCCATATTTTGGAGGGCTTTAGGCTTCCAAAGTTGTCAAGTTTGATTTTACCAAGGGAAAATAGGTTGATCAAGCGATTGAACTGGTGACAAGTCCAGGTCTACATGTAATTGCCACAGAAAACTAGGCTACAGCGCACAATCTCATCTAGTAATACATTACACTCAGCAAACCATAGTAAAATACAGCCTAGACCATAGTTGCACAACCCAAAACATAGATGCCGGGGTATACAGAAGCAAGACATTCATTGGACCTGTAAGCCCCTGACCAAAGACACCCAAATGCCAAAGAATAACTTCTGCAAAAGATGGGGAGCAGTTGGACCTTCTTTTACACTCTTCACTCTTGACTCTTCACTCTTGACTCTTCACTCTTGACTCTTCACTCTTGACTCTTCACTCTTGACTCTTCACCCTTCACCCTTCATCCTTCAACCTTCAACCTTCACGCTTCACACAACCTCAGTTCATACAAACCATCACCATGAAGCTGACTCTGATCATCCTGGCTCTGGCCACTCTGCTGTCCATGGCCGCTGCTCAAGGTCTGGGCGATCTGCCCGATTGCGCGGTTTGTTGTTGCCTGTCTCCGAGCTTAGGAAAACATCCCACTAACAAACTCAACTCTATAGAAAGACTGTGCAACCAACGCCATTCCCAAGGAATGTGGCATTGATTTTGCCTGTATTTGCAAGAGCGGTGCCTTCCTGAGCAACACTGCCTGCTGCATCGCCGGCAAGTGTACCGAGAAGGAGCAGGAGAGTACGTCTTCCATTCACCTATTCACCGGCTTGTCTATTTACTGACCTTGATTCTCTGTACTGCAGTTACCCTGGACGTAGCCCAGAAGATCTGTGCCCGTGGTGGCGTGAATGACCTGCCGAACGCCGTCGTTTGCTCCAACTCCAGCGCCGCTGCTGCTGCTGCTGCTGCTACTACATCTACTGCGTCTGGTGCTACTACCATCACTACTGCGTCTACCGCTACTGCGTCTGTTGCTACTACCATCACAACTGCGTCTACCAAGACTGCAAGTGACATTACACTCACCGGCTCCATCACCTCAACCAAGACCACTGGAACCACTATTACCACCGACTCGACCACTACTTCGACCACTGGCTCGTCCTCCTCTGCAGCTTCGTCTGCCGCTGCGACTACCGGCGCTGCTATTCTCGGCCAAGCCAAGGACGCTTCTCTGATGGCTGCCGCAGGAGCTGCTGCCGCCTTTGCAATCCTCGTCTAGAGCTGGTCATTCGCAAGGGTTCTGGTTTTCCATTACAGTGATATCACAATATTCCAGTATGGTGACCAATGATGGAGAAGTGCCAGTGCGAAGAGTCCCATTGAGAGTGCAGAGTGTGCTCTGACGAGAGAATGCTATGTATTTTACAAGATAACAGCTTCTAACAAATGAACAAGCATATCTATTCAAGTGTTACCCGATGTGATGCAAGCAGTAGCCAGCATTGTTCGGGCTTAGCCTCACAAACACCCTCCAGCGGTTCAGGAAACGTCAACATCCTCCAGCAGTACGGTCAATTTCTCCTGTCGCTCCTGGCGAATGGTGGCGAATGTCTATCCACGTTAGTCCAGTAATGGAATAAAGGGCATCGTACTTACCCAGAACCACGCCATCATCTCCAAGAACGCATACATGAAAACCACGCGGTGCTTCAACTGGTTCAACCCAGTGGCTGCAGCGGCTGCAGTGTAATACGCATCCTGTCCCTGGTAGATATACAGGGACAAGGCGGCATATGCAGCGAATCTGACGCCAGAAATAGAAGCCCACACGTTCCAGTAAATGGTCAACGACTTGGTGATGTATTGTGGCAGTTTTGCAAGGACCTGAAGATCCTCTGAAGCGAGCGTGCTGTTGCGCAGAGGTCTGATCAAGGGAGTTGCTTCTTCCAGAGCTTCGTGGAATGGGAGGGTGGACAGGAGGACGATATCGACGACGGCTTCAACGAAGAGCAGAACGGCGCAGTAGACGAAGGGGGATTGGACAGGATTGGACTCAGTAGAGAAGTTCTGTATCAGTGTTAGTTGGGTCAATTGATACGGATAAGATGGGATGCCTACGATGTCCAAGGCTTCTCCCATCATAAACACCATGTTGGAGTTGGTGATGCGCTCTGGGCTTCTGATCAGATACCCAGCGAGTAGAATCAGAAGCACCGAATGCACCTGAATAAGGGTTTTGGACGAGATCATAACCATTTTGGCGATTAACAGCTTAATAGCGAGCTTGGTGGTCAAGATGTAAGGTGAATTTGGGACGAGAGTGAGGGTCCGTGCGCTGAGAAGGGACGAAAGTGAAAGTGAAGTTCCGCGGCGTGTGGGTAAACAGCTCTGCTTTGAACACCCCGCCGTTGCCTATGTTCACGAATCACCACCAATGCAAACGAGATAAACTAACTGCAAGGGCCACACTATAACACTGCTTATTATTGCGGGTCTGTCCTCGGCATTATGGTCGAGCCTAGCTTCAATACGGAGCGACATGTCAAATATTATCTCCGATGCCTCAAGACCTTCCTCCCGACAGCCTATATCTCCAATGACTCCAATCGCATGCTCCTTGCCTACCTCACCCTCTCTGGATTAGATGTGCTCGGTGTCCTACAAAGCAAGACCACCCCCGAGGAGCGACAAGGGTACATCAGTTGGCTCTATCACTGCCAGGTGCCGTCGGGTGGATTCCGCGGATTCTCGGGCACGGATTTCGGCGCGGAGAAGCGGACAGCGGATAATGCAGCCTGGGACCCGGCGAATGTGCCAGCAACCTTCTTTGCGCTGGTAAACCTACTCATTCTGGGGGACGACCTGTCACGGGTCAAGCGAAGAGAATGTCTCCAATGGCTGCCCAAGTTACAGCGCGACGACGGAAGCTTTGGAGAGGTTCTCGGGCCCGACGGGAAAGTCAAGGGAAATCGTGACTTAAGATATTGCTGCTGTGCCGCTGGCACGCGATACATTCTACGAGGCAAAAGTGGGAAGGGTGTCGAAGATGTGGAAGACATCAACGTGCCCGGTTTAATATCGTTTATCGAGAAGTGTCAGGTAGTGGATATCCATTCTCTAGATTTAAATGCTTTTACTGACGCTCTCTCGAACTAGACATATGACGGGGGGATGGCTGAGTCTCCCTTCCGCGAGTCGCATAGTCCGTATTCTCCACTCCCCTTCTTCTACAACCCATTTTCCTAACGAAGTGACCTAGGCGGTCATACATATTGTGCAGTCGGATCTCTAGAGTTTCTGCGTCGGGGAAAAATTGAGAGACAGCGGGTGGATCTGCTGTCGCCCGGGTCGGCGAAGTTCGAGGGCTTGGTGAATTGGTTGGCATCACGACAGACAGCCGACATCGGTGAAGACGATGAAGAAGACGAAGAGGATGAGGCCGAGATGATTGATGAACAAAGGACGAATATACAGACCGACTCGCTTGACGAACGGGTACGCGCACTGCCCGGACTCACGGCGATCGCAGGCGATACCCTCGCATGTGCTGGGTTCAATGGGCGGTGCAACAAGGTGGCAGACACTTGCTACTCGTTTTGGAATGGGGCAACACTGCTCGTAAGTATCTCATGAAAGTACACAAGGATCTCGCTGATCCAGGTAGATGCTGGATCGATATTCGGTGATTGACGATGATCGAAATCGTCGATATCTGTTGGAGAAGACGCAGCACCTCATCGGTGGCTTTGGGAAGGCAGTCAGGGATCCTCCTGGTAATGAAAATGAATCCACCGGCAGCGTGGCGATGACGAGTGCTGACTTAATCCAGATCTCCTCCACTCCTATTTTGGTTTGGTGTCTTTGGCCTTTCAGCGTGAGGCGGGACTTACACGCGTCGATCCCGCGTTGGTTACCAGCGAACGTGTTGTCCAGCATCTGGCATCACTGCCATGGCAAGTATAAATAGAGAGATGAGGAAATGAATCATCGTGCAGATGAATGGACCTTGGGGCGCCCGCATACGTGCCTCCTTACGCAGTCGCCAGTCGCAAGTCGCAAATTAACCACCTAAGTATTTGTGTAGAGTAGAAACCTGGACTTGACGGGAACAAAGAGTCTATTTCCATTGTACTCCGTAACCCAACTCTGTAAAGTCAGGGGCTGTGATATAATAAATTTTGAGCCGTTCGAGTCCTACCGAAGTCTCCACATCTGGTCCACCACGTTCCCGTTGACGTCTTGAAACTGGTGAGAAACTTTGTATGCTACATTCCTCCTTTCCTGATTCCTAATCTCGCCCTTCAGTCTTCTACCCTACTCCAGTGGACTACTTCGCTACTCCGCTACTCTGTACTCCGAACTTCGTCTTGAATGGCACACCTGCCCAAACTTTCCTCTCCCTCCCCCTCCTCCCGAGTCGACACTGAACGATCTCCGCGGGTCACAGCACTCCCGGGGATCGATCATAACACATGGCGCCCAGGACGAGAGCGGGGGTTGAAAGCCAGAAACAGAAGGAAAAGGTGCGTCATGCCGGTTATACAAGGCTGCGATCAGCGAACTACGAGATGCAAGCTCTCAGATCTCTCTCTGCTGCGCTCCCTTGGATTCCCCATTGGGTTGCGCAGACACATGTGGCTAACTTGGAGACCTGTTGTGGTCGCGTGGTTACAGCTTGCCAACTCCTACAATGAATTACTCAAGTATGTCTTCTTTCTTTCGTTACATGAGCTTTTTGCTGACGCGCCGACTTTCTAGGGAATTCTCATCCAAGGACTTGCGGACCGTGGGAAATTATACTCTAGGGAGGCTGATTGGGAAGGGCTCATTTGGCAAGGTGTACCTCGCGTCGCACAAGCTCACGAATGGCTCCAAGGTAATAAATAATGCGTGGTTCGGTTCAGGGGATGGGCTAACGGTCGATATAGGTGGTGCTCAAGTCCTCTAGGAAGGAGGACACCAACCTCGCGCGCGAGATCCACCACCATCGCCAATTCCTCCATCCCCATATCGCGCGGCTCTACGAGGTTATCGTGACGGAGGATCTAGTTTGGCTGGCCCTGGAATTCTGTCCTGGTAAGTTGATGAACATGTCCGTCTTGCGGAAACTTTGACTGATGCCGGTTACTTCTCTAGGTGACGAATTGTACAACTACCTCCTCCGCCACGGTCCGCTACCGGTCGAGAAAGTGAAACGGATATTTACTCAACTGGCGGGAGCTGTGGCATATGTTCATAGCAAGTCATGTGTACATCGGGATCTGAAGTTGGAGAACATACTGCTGGACAAGCACGAGAACGTGAAGCTCTGCGATTTCGGATTCACGCGCGAATATGAAGGCAAAGCGAGCCATCTGCAGACTTTCTGTGGCACAATCTGCTATAGTGCCCCGGAGATGCTGAAGGGAGAGAAATATGCCGGTGAAAAGGTGGATGTCTGGAGCTTGGGAATTATTCTCTACGCGCTTTTGGCCGGTGAATTGCCCTACGACGACGATGACGACCAGGTCACGAAAAACCGCATTTTGTCGGAGGAACCAACCTACAACGACAAGTTCACGGATGAGGCGAAAGCATTGATCAACCTTCTCCTGTCTAAACGGCCCTTGATTCGACCAAGCCTGGAAGAAATCCTCGCTCATCCGTTCCTGGCAGAGTATGCTCCTGAGCAGCTTGCTATTCTCAAGATTCCTCGGCCATCTCCTTTCACCACACCCCTGGAGAAGACTACATTGCAACGAATGAAAAGCGCGGGAGTCAATATCGACGAGGTGATCGAGAATGTCCTGGCTCAGCGATGTGATCCCTTGGCTGGGTGGTGGGCACTGCTGATTGAGAAAGAGCAACGAAAGGAGTTGAAGCGAGAGCGCAAGCGTCGAGACCGAGAGGCCGATGCAAAGAATTTCCGTCGTCTAAGCGCCGCTAGCAGCCGACTTGAGAAGCTGTCATCGGCCTTGCTCGAGGTGGACGAAGAAGGCCAGGTGAATTTGGCTACTCAGCTCTCAGATCGCGGGCGTCGCGACCGGCGAAGCTTGCCATCTCAGCTGGCTGTTCCGGAACTCCCTGCACTTCCCGAACCTCTGCCTGTACAGCCGACCGATTTGACTACGCCTCCCATTTTTGACAAGGCATCCGTCTGTTCGAATACTTCTACTTCAGTACGACGACGTCCTGTTCCTCCACCAAAGGATAAGCGACGATCGCGGCCCAGTATGTTGCATGTGAGTGCGTCGCAGCCAGAGTTGGCACAACGTCATGGCATCTTCCGTCGTCGCACCAAACACCGACACAATCCGATCATCAGCCAGCTGGCATCCTTGAAGCATTGGTTTGTCGAATCAGCCAAGCGAGCGCGATCTCCACATGCCAAGTCAGCCAGCTCACGCAAATTCCTTTCGGATAAATTCAGTCCAGCGAAAAGCCAGGATAGTGGGAAAAAGCCCCCTTCGTCATCCCCTGCAGACAATCTGTCTGAGGATGTGGTCACACCAACTCAGGTCAGGCGTATCTCCGCCACTAGCAGTCTAGCGCCTAGCAGCGCCTCTTATCGCCAACATCGGCATTCGTACCCTCGCCAGCCTCGAACCCTGAATACCAGCGTGGCTGGCAATCGAAACTCGCTTTCACCATCCCCTATAACTCCTCGCGGGTCTTACAGACACTCTTCTGTTGGCTTGCGTGGCCGCAAGTCAACCTCCTCATCCGTCTCGTCGATACGTAGTATCCATCACACGCGTGCTCACTCCAAGGCATCATCCCTCTCATCCAACAGTGTCGACACTGTGGCGACCCCAACGGCTCGGATCTCCAAATCTCCCCACTCATCCGTCAAGGTCCTGCCTGCAACCCCTGGTGGCTCTGGTCACTTCCCAAGCAACATTCGACTGGTACGTGGCCCTAGTGGAGGTCATAGGGAAATACCAGAGAATCCTGGACCATCAGCATTCAATGAAGCAGCGCCTGTACCATTCCTTCACTCACCTTCTTCGAGCTTGGTGTTTGCGCGGCGAAAGCGATCTACGTTTAAGGGACCGATGATCCACACCTCGAACTTGGTGGCGCCTGGAATGCTAAGCTCTCCTATTCCTGGTCAATATGATGGGGAACCCAATGTCCTCGGCCGTCCCGCGACGCGGAAGAGCCAAATCATCGAAGAGGAGGAAGATGCCGAGGACATCGAGGAAGAAATCGAAGAGGTCGACGACTTTGGCCCAGAGGAAACCATCCCTGCCCAGCCCGATGAAGACACCAAGAGTACCGCTCTCGACCCTGCTTTGGAACTCGAAACCCCCATTCGCCCTCCACGTTCATCCTCGCTGCGTTCCCCTACAAAGACAGATACCACAACTGCCGCAGTGACTGGATTCACCGAGTCCAGACCAGATACCACCTCCACCGAACCTACAGCCACCAAGGCCACTTACACCTAATAACGATTATTCTTGTACTAGCAGGAGTTTACGCGTTCATTGATCTCCTGCAACTCTTTAGACGATAGACTTGTTTGTCTTTTTTATACCCCCGTTGTTTCGGTGTCATACACAGCATGTGTTCTCTATGTTTCCTATGCATGTTATACCTGGCATAAGGCTACACCCATGGGTTGAATGTCTTGCCATTACTCTCTCGCTAGCTTTTCTTTTCCTTCCACCACACTGACGTGAAGCGCTCTTCAGATTTCCTATTACTCTCATGTTTTCCTTATGGAGGCTATATACCTATTGTCCTGATTCCCCATCATTATTATATAGACTACTGCTTTCTTGGCACGCTTGCATAATGCCAATATACCTCCAGCGGAGCAGCTTTATAGTATTTACCAATCCATAATATCATCAACCATACCTAGGTAGTGGACCAAACACTTCACTCTACAAGGAATAGGTTGATACGAGAAACGATTCATTTGCAAGTCTCATCTATCATAACTTCTAAATACTCGCACGACTCCAGGAACATCAACATCTATTCTATGCAAAACAAGATCCACCTATTTCCTGTAGTCATATCGTTCATCTCGTCATTCTACGCCCGTTTAGGTTTGGCGGCACCATTCTGGACAACCGGGGCAGCCACACGGGTGGTGTACAGCTGGCGCTCGAAGAACTTGAGGATTTCATCGATCAAGCTATTGAGACATATCAGTAGTGGCCAGATTGTGTCAAAGGAAGAAATAAACTTACATCACAGGAGCACTAATGGCCAACACGGCCTTCCATTCGGTCCAGTCTAGGGGAAGGATAGCGAACAAGCTCTGGAGGAAGGGGATATAGAGGATGGCGAAGTGGAGAGCCATGGACAGGGTGATGGCGTAGACGAGCATGGGGTTGTGGTGGAGGAAGAAAGTCAGAAGAGACTCGCTTGACGAGAGGGCGTTCATGGCGTTCAGCATCTCGATGACTACGAGGATGGAAAGAGATACGGTCGAGGCGGACTTGGACATGTCATTGCTGAACATCTCGCAACCGATCTCGGGGAATTGTGCTGAGCAGCGGTGGAAGTGAGACTGAAATAGGGAGGGCATGGTTAGCTTGAGATCAAACGATAGACTGTAATAGTACTTACCAGTTGCCAGAAGGTGATCTGAGGACCTTCGGGATTATACAAGAACCACCAGACGTAGCCAAAGACGGTGGCAGCACCGACGTACATACCGATGACCATATAGCGGAAGAAGAGCCAGCCACCAACAAGGGCCTCGTCACGGCGACGGGGAGCACGGCGCATGACATCGTGATCCGGAGGGTTGAAAGACAGGGCAGTGGCGGGCAGACCGTCGGTGACCAGGTTGACCCACAGCAACTGAACAGGAATCAGAGCCTCGGGCATGCCCAGGGCCGCAGTAATGAAGATAGACACAACCTCACCAATGTTGGACGAAATCAGGTACCGGATGAACTGCTGGGTGTTGCTGTAGATGGAGCGACCCTCCTCGACGGCGACGGTAATGGTGGCAAAGTTGTCGTCTGCCAGAACCATATCGGCCGCGAGCTTGGCCACGTCAGTGCCGGTGCCCATTGCAACACCAATGTCGGACTTCTTCAGGGCAGGGGCGTCGTTAACGCCGTCACCAGTCATGGCAACGACGTGGTTCAGGGATTGAAGCAGGTCAACCAGCTTGGACTTGTGGCTGGGCTCGGTACGCGAGAAGAGGGATGCGGTCTGGACGGCCTTCAACTTCTCGGCTTCGCTAAGGCTGTCAAACTGGCGTCCGGTGTAGGTCTTTCCGGTAAGATCCTCGTTGGGTCCGAAAACACCGATCTGGCGACAGATGGACTCGGCAGTGTTGGGGTTATCACCAGTGATGACAATGACGCGGATACCAGCCATGTGACACTTCTTGATAGAGTCGGCGACCTCGGGACGAGGGGGGTCCAGCATACCAACAAGACCGATGAGGGTCATGTTCTGCTCAAGCTTGGCGTAGTCGTCGGAGCTCTGGGCGTTCTTTAACAAGGGGTTCTCAGACACACCGTCGACACTGGCAAGGGCCATAACGCGCAGCCCACGGTTACCATACTCGATCACCTCCTCGGAGAGCAGCTCGGAGTGGAGTTTGGTGAGAGGCGCCCGCGAACCGTCGGCACCCTGCAAGACATGAGAGCAGCGCTCCAGAATGGTCTCAGGGGCACCCTTGACCAGCAATTTCTCTTCCTTGCCCTTGCCAACGAGAACGGACATGCTCTTGCGGTCACGCGAGAACTCGTAGGTAGCCTGGAGAGGAAGACGGGATTCGTAGTGTGCACTAGCCGCGTGTAGTCTCTCGGAGGCAGGCAGGCGGAAGAGCTTCTCGTTCACGGTGGCGTCGGTGGTACCAATCTTCTCAGTCAAGGCACGCAAAGCGGCCTCGGTTGGCTCACCAATGTTGGAGAAAGCACCGCTCTTAGCGTCGTACGAGATAGTTGCGGCATTACAGAGTGCGGTGACCTCGGCCAGTTGGGCGACAGTAGACGAGGAAGCAGCCACGTTCTCAACGGCCTTGCCATTGCGGGACAGCTGACCCTCAGGAGCGAAGGTAGTGCCTTCAACATCAATCTCCTCGAGGCTGTTGCCGGAGCTAGACAAATAAACAATCTTTTCCACGCTCATCTGGTTGGTGGTCAAAGTTCCGGTCTTGTCGGAGCAGATCACGCTGCAGCTGCCCAGCGTTTCCACTGACGGCAGGGAGCGGACAACGGCGTTCTTCTGGGCCATCTTGCGGGTTCCAAGAGCCAAGCAGGTTGTGATGACCACGGCAAGACCCTCAGGGATAGCTGCAACGCCGAGAGACACGGCAATCTTGAGGTAGTAGATCGCACCCTTCGTCCAGCCACCGAAGGAGGGATCGTTGAAGTGCTCGATGTTGATAAGCCAAACCAAGACACAGATAACGGTAATAACCTTCGCGAGCATATCGCCAAAGTCGTTCAGCTTCTGCTTCAACGGAGTGGGTTCGGAGATCTGCGAAGTAATGCTCTCATGGATGTCACCAATGGCAGTCGAACCGCCCGTCAACACAACCAAGGCAGTGGCATGGCCATTGACAACAGTGGTTCCGGAAAAGAGCATGTTAATTTGGTCCTGCTTGACGGCCTTGCGGTCCTGGATAACCCGGGTTTCCTTTGAGACACTCTCACTCTCGCCAGTCAAGATAGCTTGGTCAACACGGAAGCTGTTGCTGTGGATCGAGAGCAGACGGCAATCAGCAGGGACACGATCACCGACAGCAATATGGATCACGTCGCCGGGAACCAGATTCTCTGCCTTGATGCGCTGTGCTTTTCCATCGCGAACCACCTTTGCCTCATTGGCCGAGTATTCCTGAAGAGCCGCAATCGCCTTCTCTGCGCTGCTTTCCTGAGTCACGCCAACAACCGCGTTGAGGATAAGAATGGTCAGGATCTGCAGGTGAGGAGATATGTTAGCAATGTAAGAATCCACAGCGGATCAAAGAGAGGGAACGAACCACAGCCGGGTCGACAAAGGCGGTCCAGTCGTCGCCTTCTTCAAAAAGAGCGAGTACAAAAGACACGGCGGCCGAGCCCAAAAGAATAAGAACCAGCTGGTCCTTGAATTGCTCCAGAATGAGTTCCCACATGGGAGTCGGGGGATCCTCGGCCAGAGCTATAGATTCGAGTTAGCACTCAGCCGCAACGATCTGCGCAGACACGGGTGTTTACTGACCATTCGGACCGTGCTTCTGACGGGACTTGAGCACCGCATCCTGAGACAGACCCTTGTCCTCCGATACATTGAAGTAGTCCAGGGCTTCCGCCGGAGTGTATAAAAATGAATTCTCCATTGCGGTAACGTCGTTCTCTCCAGTCAGATATGCGATTCAGAAACCGGGGATATGTGGAGGGGAGCTGGAATAGGAAAGAAGGAAATAGAAGGAGCAGGTTAAACGAGATACATGAGTGCCAAGCGGTGGCCAAACGAAGGAAACAGAAGTAGCAACCAAGAAGATCAGATCTCGGACGTATAGAGAAGAAACAGGTCTTTCCCTCAGATCGACCTCGGAGCTAACGGAGGCACAACGTGTTCTTAGTTGATTTCATTCCCTGGATGTGCTGAGTCAGCAAGGTGCCCACAGGGCTGAGGCGGGTCCTCTTTTCTCCGTTTTATATTGTACACTTGTTCAATGCTTTCCGTTCTAAGGACGGCCGACCCCGCACCTTATGGGTACCCCGTTCCCTGATATACGCTTGGGGGCCTACGATACCTCTATAGCTGATCATGGCTTGATCATGTGACCGCCGCCGAGCGAGAAATTCACCTCTGAATCATATGAGACCGTCATCATACCGTGCGCCAAAGGGTCTAGTATGCGGATTGGCTACTAGTCGCCACGGGCATGGGGTCATGCCCTCTGGTGAAGGGGGAGATAGTTGTTAGAGTATACAATTGGGTTGCGTACTATATGTATCGGTCCCAGGCATATCAGCCCTTGAGGGCTGATATAGTGGTCTTTTGGCCCAGCGGTATGGCGTCGTATTGACCTGGGTGTTTTCGTTTTGCAGCTATTATATTAAGGTCTGATATCTGAAACTTGTGTGTCTGATTTGCTATTCCCCTCATGGTGCTGCGACTGGCGTCAGGGATCCCCGGCATCTCTGCCGAAAGGATGAATTATGGGGCGGGTGCTGGTGCAAAGACTTGGTCTCGACACGACGCTTTGCTCAGATCATTTTGCTGGAATCTCCTCTCCCATAGATGATCTCTGCCAGGTGACAAATACATAAGCACATTAATGGCATCTTGCCTATAGGCTTGACTAGCCCATGCACACTTGCATCACCGGGTAGAAGGGCCCTAATGAAGTCCTTCTCATTGTGTCCTGGCGATATATCCTCGGTGTTGATGGAGCTCGATGACTGGGGCTTCCAGAATCTTCGAAACTGCGAACTGGGGCGAGCTGAAATGTCAGACGGTGTGCGGGAAATGGGGAATTCAAGTGGCTGTGCATACACAAGACCCATAGAGAAGAACAGGCGCAAATAAAACTAGGATCGGCCATCGATGGTGTGGCTTTTGATATGACGGCGCTCACGGTGAGCCCTGGAGAGGAACATGATTCCAGCTATACCAGGGGTCTTATTCTCATTGTCAGCACCTCGACAGGCTATAAAGCTACTTGAGCTTCTAGACCCTTACTGCTAGGACTTTTGAAAAGGACGTTTTGAGCTATAGGCCAAAAAAGTCAAGACAAGGTTTCCGGATATCAGGCTTGCAAGTGGTGAAAATAACTATTAAATATTCAATAGCTACCTTACAATAAGCCAAGGTATCAAGTCGCACTCAAATGGAGTGTAAGTGCCGCTGGAAGGTTCTACCGTAAGGTACCGGGCATACAGTTGCATCATCGTCATCGCGAGACCTTTTTCTACCAAGGAACCTCCCACGGCATATATAGTGCAGCGCACCACCCACGTCCTGCAAACCCCCTTGGGTCAAATTAAAGGACAGTTGTAGCCGCCGAGCTAGGCATCAGAAACGCGGGCCCACCATGCTTTCAGCTGATCATCAGAAAATGGAGCAACGGTACGGGTGTCCCTGCTGCATGGGGAAACGTGGAACGCAACATACCTTATCAACATCATTATAGAAATGCGCCCAAGGACAGGATGCCTGACACAGAGCCTCACATGAACGTGTGCTTGGGCAAAAGTTAGAAAAGGCAGCGTAATGGGAATACATAAATTACATAGAGAATGGGGCCATCTGGTACCGGATACCGTAACAAGCGTAATGTTATGATATTCCCCCCCCAACTCCTTTCGCTCTCCTCTCTTTCCACCCCCACTTGGTCTTCAACCATCACTTCTCTCTGTTTCCGATACCTTTTCTCCTTTTCAATAATATCCAACCTCTTTACCCTTTCCCACACTTATTATCCGCATTCATCATGACTTCTGAGGTACGTTCGACTTCTTGCCCCTCCGTCGGGCCCTGGCTGGGCCGTCACCGCCATCGCAATCCCACTATGGCCGTGATACCCTGACATCCTCCTTCTCTGGTTTTCTGAGTTGGAATCATGCTAATAGATCGCTCTGCAATACAGCGCGAGAAGTATGAACCAGATCACTTCCCCAGGCGACATCCGCAGTGCCAGTACTAACCCCTCATCAGCAAGACGTTCCTCGCGAGGCTCTGCGAGCAGGCTGAGCGCTACGATGGTAAGACTGACCTGGGCAGCCTGCAATGGGATCAGAAAGGCTAATTTGTGGCTTTTTTCGCTTACTAGAAATGGTCACCTACATGAAGGTCAGTTGTGTCTCGTGTTGTTTATCATCGGGACACCCGGGCTAACGGTCGAATAGGAAGTCGCCAACGTACGGATACCACTTGGACCCCTTCCTGCATCCCATTCCTGACACATGATTTCTTCTAGATTGGTGGTGAGCTCACCGTTGACGAGCGTAATCTGCTTTCCGTTGCGTACAAGAACGTTGTCGGTACCCGCCGTGCCTCGTGGCGCATCATCTCCTCCATCGAGCAGAAGGAGGAGTCAAAGGGCTCTGAAGAGCACGTCAATATCATCCACGAGTACCGCCAGAAGATCGAGACCGAGCTGGAGAAGGTCTGCCAAGATGTCCTGGACGTCCTGGACGAGTCCCTGATCCCCAAGGCCGAGACCGGCGAGTCCAAGGTCTTCTACTACAAGATGTGAGTTACTCAATCACCCTCGCCTTGCGATGGGACGTAACTGACCCCGAGAACAGGAAGGGAGACTACCACCGCTACCTCGCTGAGTTCGCTTCCGGGAACAAGCGCAAGGTTGCTGCTACTGCTGCCCACGAGGCCTACAAGGTATTTTGAGGGTTGACTGCTCTTTGCGCCGTGACACCCACTGATCTGCATCAATAGAATGCCACCGACGTCGCCCAGACTGATCTCACCCCCACCCACCCCATCCGCCTTGGCCTCGCGCTGAACTTCTCCGTCTTCTACTACGAGATCCTCAACTCCCCTGACCGCGCATGCCACCTCGCTAAGCAGGCCTTCGATGATGCGATTGCAGAGCTCGACTCTCTCTCCGAGGAGAGCTACCGCGACAGCACCTTGATCATGCAGCTCCTGCGGGACAACCTGACCCTCTGGACCTCCGCGGACGGTAACGAGGGCGAGACTGCTCCCAAAGAGGAGAAGACCGAGGATGATGCCGCTGCCGCACCCACCGAGGAGAAGCAGGAGGAGGCCAAGCCTGCCGAGGCCGAGTCCTAGAGGAGCAGCTGAAGGGGTTCTCGCGACGAACCGCATGCCTACTTGGTAAGGGGGCGTTCGCATTTATTCCTGGACGTGGCCATGCAAATCGCTTGTTTGTTTTACCGTAGCGTGGCTTGGTTGGGACCGGCACCTATCTTCTGCACGTGTTCGGGACAGTGCGGGTCGGCCGGCGGAGTTTGATATTCGGTTGACGCGAGCGAAGAAAAGGGGCTGAGTGGAATTTCTCTCTCTTTTACTGTCTCTATTCCCACTCCAGCACGATTCAATGTGTTTATTTTCCAATTCCACCTTCGCCCTTATCAGGTGTGTCTTGTATGATTGTAGACTGTAGACTGTCACTTTGCCGGTGTTAGGTTCGTCGGCTCTAGATTCTCTAATAGCGTATATCGGTACGCTTGTTACTATCCTACCCCCTTCGCAATCAAGCTAGCGCCTCGTCTCGATTTGAGATCATCTTACAGATCGGGACTAAAGTGGCAGAACACAATATTTTCCAACAGCACGTTTTTTCTGACGACGCTTAGTCCCGCAGGCCACATAATCTGGTGACACTCACTTGGAAAACGCTCATCAGTCTCTCATGGCAATTGCCATACAGTGGAAAATGCAGGCACTGAGTACTTGACTTGGACGTGGTGCTTAACAGAAGCAGGATAGTACGATACTTGAGCCGAGCTTGTGAACACATTGTAGAAGGGCTCGGCCAGAAAGACTTATATTATAGTCCATGAGCTACCAGATGAGAAGAGCAAACTTCTATAGTTGTTCCAGAGATTGAAGGGGATATACACGATGGTATACAAGCTGAGATTGGAAAGACTCAACCAATATAAATGGAAAGATACAGGCACCCCTCGGCTGCAATGCGTATTTTCAATCCATCTCCGAGGAAGAAGGGTGGGAAAAGAAAGAAATATAGACCAAGACCGTCGATTACATGAAATCATCATCACCCAGACCATCATCCTCATAGTTGTTGTTATCGATCTGGTTCTCCCGGGCAGCATTGAGAGAGATCTTGGTCTTAGCAGCCTTGGTCTTCTTGTTACCCTTATCAGCCGCTCTCTCCTCACGCATTTTCTCATTGCTCGCGGTAGTCAGGGCGCTAGCAATCTTCTTCATCTCGGCACTGGGGAGCTCCTTCACCAGTCTGCGGGTGAAATCCTGCGCCCAGAGAGCGTACTGCGGCTTCTTGCTCTGTGGAGCGAGCAGGGGAATGAGAACATCGCTCAGGCGGTTGAACTGGTCCTTAGTGGTGGGCTTGAAAAGGGGCATCGCTGAGAGGTCGATGGAGTTGGTTGGGTCTGTGCTATCGGTAACGACGACAGCCTTGGGAGCGCCGCGGTTGCGGTTCAGGTCGATGTCGCCGATTAGATCAGCGGCGTGCTGCAAATCGGCATCCTTCTCGGTGCGACGCAAGCGTTCACGGCGCTCGGCTTCGGTCTCGTCGGCGTCGAAGTCGTCGCTGTTTTCCGCTTCCTGCCTCCGTTGCTCACGGAGCTCTTCTATCCGTTGAGCTTTGGACTTTTTGTTGGCGGCTGCGGCGGCCTTGGCTTTGGCTTCGGCCTCGGCGGCTTTCTTTGCTTTTTCGCGCTCTACTTCCGAGTCTTCGGCTGCGTCCCACGAGTCAAGGACCTATTGTTTTGGGAATGTGTATTAGCGGATGCCAATAGTCGTGCGCATTGGATCCTGCGCGATGTGTAATCGAGGGGAAAGGAGGGCCCTTACATCATCTTCTTCTTCATCGTCGAATCTGCGGCGAGGGGCAACAACGGGGGGAGGCGAAGGACTCTCCTCCTCGTCATCTAGGTCACCACAATATCGAATTAGTGACAAGATCAAAACGGAATAGGGGTGACGTGATACGCCACGCGATGCGCCAAACTGGAGCTAGTCGTCGCAGAATCTATAGGCGTATCTCGATATGGAGGGGAGGATAAGAACTTACCCCACTTCGAAGGCGGCATATTGGGTAAATAGGGCGTTTTATTAGAGGGAAAAGAAAGCTAATAAAGAGTGCGCTGTCGGTAAGACCGAAATACCGAGCAAAACGAGGACGAGCCCGCGATAGGAACCTACACCAACAAAGAATGGAGGGGGAAGGCAAATTTTATGTGGGACACTTATCGCAGGTGGGATGGCACGTGATCTCGGCCTCTTGGTGCCCGACGTGATTACACTTTATACTTCTAAGATTCTACTTCCATGGATGCAAACTGCGTGTATGTGAATTACTGGTCCCAGATCGTGTTTGAATATGTCTTTCAGAAGATCTCAATTAAATTCATAATCATAATAGATGTCCGTTTCCCGAGAGCGGCAGCTCATCTCTCGTTTTGTTTTCCGTTTCGTCAATGCAGCCTGAAATATCCATTTACAGGTTGACCGACTTGCGGAAATCCTTACCGGCGTAGATGGCATTCGCACCGAGCTCCTCCTCAATACGGAGGATCTGGTTGAGCTTAGCCAGACGCTCGGAACGGGCCGGGGCACCGGTCTTAATCTGGCCGGCACGCAGACCGACGGCAATGTCGGCGATGGTGACATCCTCGGTCTCACCGGAGCGGTGGGAGACCATGACGCCCCAGTTGTCGGCGTAGGAGTCCTTAGCAGCCTGGATGGACTCAGTGAGAGTACCGATCTGGTTAACCTTGAGCAGGAGGGCGTTGCAAGACTTGAGCTCAATGGCCTTCTTAATGCGCAGGGGGTTGGTGACAGTCAGGTCATCACCAACGATCTGGAAGTCGGAGGTCTTGTAGAAGTAGCTCCAGGCCTCCCAGTCGTCCTCAGCGAAGGGGTCCTCGATGGAGACAATGGGGTACTTCTGGGCCAGGGACTTGTACATGTCGGCGAGCTGCTCGTAGGTGATCCACTTGGTGGGGTCGCTGTCGGGGTTCTTGAAGTCAAGGTCGTACTTCTTGACATCGGCCTTGTAGAACTCACTGGAGGCAACGTCCATGGCGATGGCAATCTTGCCGGTGTAACCGGCTTCGGCGATGGCCTCGGTGATCAGGTCCAGAGCCTCCTCGGCGGTCTGAATATCGGGGGCGACACCACCCTCGTCACCGACGTTACCGGCGGACTGACCGTACTTCTTCTTGGCGAGAGCCTTGAGCTTCTGGTAGACCTCAGCACCCTGGCGGAGACCCTCGGAGAAGGAGGAAGCAGTGCTGTAGACCAGCCGTTAGCAAAGAGCGGTTTAACACACCTGAGACTAGGCGGGCACTTACTTGGGAACAATCATGAACTCCTGGAAAGCTAGACGGCCACCGGCGTGGGAGCCACCGTTGAGGACGTTCTGGAAGGGAACGGGCAGGACGTAGGGCTTCTTGGTGCCGGCGAGGTCGGAAACGTGAACGTAGAGAGGAACACCCTTCTCAGCAGCGGCGGCCTTGGCCACAGCCAGGGAGACACCCAGGATGGCGTTGGCACCGAGGTTGGCCTTGTTGGCAGTTCCATCGAGCTTGTTGAGGAACTCGTCAACCTTCGCCTGGTCCTTAACATCAATGCCCTCCTTGATGAGAGCGGGGCCAATGGTCTCGTTGACGTTCTTCACGGCCTTGAGGACACCTGTTGCAGTGATAATGATTAGTTTCGAGCTCTTTCCAATCAGACCAAGTCCAGTTTCTCACTCACCCTTGCCGCCCCAGTGGGTCTTGTCACCATCACGGAGCTCAACGGCCTCGTGCTGGCCTATATTATGCTGTCAGCGATCATTGACTCTTGATAATCCGGGGAAACTCGACGAGAGGTACATACCAGTGGAAGCACCGGAGGGAACAATGGCACGGTGCAGACCGGTCTCGGTGACAATGTCCACCTCAACGGTGGGGTTGCCGCGAGAGTCGTACACGGAACGAGCGTGAATCTTGGAGATAGGCATATTGGAGTATAGGCTGATGGGGAAGAAGATCAGTCAATTTGCAAGGAAAAGAAAAAGGAGAAATTAAGAAGGGGACGGGGTTTAAGGCAGTGGCAGCAGGTGACTAACGGCGGGGTGGGAGCAGTCCAGGGAGGTTCACCGATGACCCAAAAAGACCGGCCGGACAGCGAGGGAGAATTGGGGAAGTCTGATTTGTCTGGACTCAATGATTGGGGCAATTTGCTACGGCAATTGAAATCACCAAAGCTCTGGTTGGATGACAATATCCAAGACCTTTTGAGTCTCTAAGACAAGTAGGGGAGAGGAGGGGCAGTGGGATGGCGGGGTACGATGTATGCACTTCAACTCACCTTATTAACTTGAGAAACGGGGGAAACCGTAAACAGACTAGAAAATAACAAGAACTAGAACGGAAATGCCCGATTCTTAAATACTTAGCACCTGTCAATGAACCCCGGGAAAGATTAGAAGCTGGCTCCGATTCTTTCCAAAGTGGTGGGGCTCCACGGCCTTCTCCAGCGACTTCAACTGCGAGATCTCCCGTCCCTCGGAAGAAAGCTTGGACTATGATGTTATCGCTACAAGACACCCGTAAGTCCGCGTTCTGTACTCTCGGCTTTGATGTTCCTATCTCTCCACCCGGCAAATCACCAACCTTTCCTCCCACCATTCGTGCTTTTTTCGTAAATGCACCTATATAGACACTTACTATCTGCATCATACCCACCGCCACCTTGCGACCAAGTCGATCTGCGGTTTTGCGGGGATTTGATCTTACTTCGACACGTGATGCCCCTTGAAATGCCTCTCTATGTATTTATGGTCCTCAACCCTTCCTGTAGTCCACATCCGCAATCAACTAGGCAAACAAATCTATCCTTAGGAGTGTATTATCGCTTGCCCCAAGTCGAAACAGGTTTCAACCGCGAGTCTCTGACCTCCGACTCATGGACTGGGACCATCTTGCTGAGGAGCAGAACCAAAGGTTCTTTGCAGCCTGGCTCCGGCTGCTGTCTCAACAATCGCCTGACTTGCCACTGAGACTTGCAAGCCAGCACCGTCCTAGAACCCGCGCAATTGAGGCGACGGAGTTTACTACTGGCGCCTACAATATCTGCTGTACTGTCATTTTTGAGGATGGATCTCGTGCCCTTGTTCGCTTTCCTATTCTAGGATGAAGTCGGTTTCGCACTGAAAAGACTAGAAATAAGGCTTTAGTCATGAGATTCCTTTCCCGGCACGCGAATATTCCTGTCCCTATTATTTTAGGTGCGGGTCGTTGGGGGTGCGGTCTATATATCGTTATGACAGTGCTTGAGGGTACCTTGCTGTCTAAGCGCTTGCGATATCCTATGCTTGATTTACCTAGCTTGAAACCCAATATATTATATTCCGATATTGGATCTACTTATCGTGGGATAGCCTAGATTATTCTCGAGCTATCAAACCGACATTTTCCTACATTAGAGCCCTAGTGGAAGAAGGCAAAGATGTGTGGAAAGTGGCGAGAAGACTATTGACGACGAGCTAGATTGTCGGAAGAAATATATTGCTCGCTGCCTTTTCCAGAAGATTGCTCAAAATATTCAATTTGAGCGAGGGCCCTTCTACCTTTACTGTGATGATCTACGTCCGTCGAATGTACTTGTTTCTGGACCAAATTTGACAACTACAGGGGTTATCGACTGGGAATTCACCTATGTTGCGCCTGCTGAGTTTACCTACACTACGCCATGGTGGCTTCTATTCGAAAGCCCTGAGGCTTGGGACTTGGATATATTCTTGCATAGGTATACACCACGTCTTGGGCTTTTTCTCGCGGTACTTCGGTCCTGTGAAGACGAACAAATACAAAAGAGAACAATGAAAGATTCCCAACCACTATCAGATCGCATAGCGCAGTCTATGGGGACCGGGCTAAAGTTTTATGTTTGATGAGATTTACTGGAGGTTCCTCGACCATAAATATTTTGGTCAGGGCTCGCTTGAAGATAGACTTAACCTTTTGTCACCGGAGGAGTTGGAGGGACTAGATAATCTTGTTCGGGTGAAGATGCAGCAAGCCAGTGAAAACGTCTTGGATACACATCTGTCATATGATGAGTTTGTTGACCTTTGATCATATGGATTACACCTGTCGCTGCGGTCTTGTATGTAAACGCATTAGACCGTGGCGTCAGATAGGGCCCGTCCGCGCTCTGTAGGGAGGCAATGTGTATGTACTGCAAAGGTTTCTATATGAATAGAGCGAAGGTGGGGGGATAAAATTCATAATTGACTGCGTGAGAGACGACGAGCTACCGACAGAGACGAGCAACTGACTCCCATGAGACGGTTGGAGTACTCGAATCAGTTGGATATTCGGTGGTGCGGATGCCTCAGGCTTAGAGTCGCTGTCTCCACTTTTCCGCTATCCAGTCACGTGATCTGACGACGCGCCATCATGTGACCTCACTGGAAGCTCCTCGATGGGCGGCGCTGGAAGCTCCCCAGATTGCGTCGGTTGTCCCTTCTATCATCTTTGCCATCTTACTGTCCATCTCTTGGAGCATCGATTCCATCTGTTCTCTGATCAACCTCGTTTAATATTCCTGACCTCTTTCCACGTCTTCCTGCGAATCTCGTTCGCCGTCCACCATGAACGGCGCCAGCGATCCCGAGCGGGAGCAGGCGCTCGAAGATTATAAAAGGAGCTTGCTCGAGCTTCGAGAATGGGAAGCAAAGTTGAAGACCCTCCGTATGGGTATCAAGGATCTGTCGCGGGAGTTTGATGTCTCTGAAGAGAACATCAAGGCACTTCAAAGTGTTGGCCAGATCATCGGCGAGGTGTTGAAACAGCTGGATGAGGAACGATGTAAGTTCATCACAACGATCCTGAGACCTCTGTGTGCAAGGCATCAGAAGCTGACCAGTTACAGTCATCGTCAAGGCATCATCGGGACCGCGATACGTGGTTGGCTGCCGTTCAAAGGTCGACAAGGCCAAGATGAAGCAGGGCACACGTGTGGCCTTGGATATGACAACACTCACTATTATGCGCATGCTGCCTCGCGAGGTCGACCCCATGGTCTACAACATGTCTTTGGAGGATCCGGGCCAGATCAACTTTGCTGGTATTGGTGGTTTGAATGACCAAATCAGAGAGCTGCGGGAGGTGATTGAGTTGCCATTGAAGAACCCAGAGCTCTTCCAACGTGTGGGAATCAAGCCTCCGAAGGGTGTCCTGCTCTACGGTCCTCCGGGTACGGGTAAGACGCTGCTCGCCCGAGCGGTGGCTAGCTCGTTGGAGACCAATTTCTTGAAGGGTATGTCCTGGATCTTTTCCTTGAGAAACCCGCGTATTTTAACTTTCCCCTCTAATTAGTGGTCTCCTCCGCCATCGTCGACAAATACATCGGTGAATCCGCCCGACTAATCCGAGAGATGTTCGGCTACGCCAAGGAGCACGAGCCCTGCATCATCTTCATGGATGAGATTGATGCTATCGGTGGTCGACGATTCTCAGAGGGTACATCGGCGGATCGAGAAATTCAGCGAACGCTGATGGAGTTGCTGAACCAGCTGGATGGATTCGACTACCTGGGCAAGACCAAGATCATCATGGCCACCAACCGACCCGACACCCTTGACCCTGCCTTGCTGCGTGCTGGTCGTCTGGACCGGAAGATTGAGATCCCTCTGCCTAACGAGGTCGGACGCCTGGAGATTCTGAAGATCCACACGAGCACGGTACAAATTGAGGGCGATATCGACTTTGAGAGTGTAGTCAAGATGAGCGACGGTCTCAACGGTGCCGACCTGCGCAACGTGGTGACTGAAGCGTAAGTTGTTCCTGAGATTCTACCACTATCTGCCACTCGACCCGCTAACATACAACAGTGGCCTGTTCGCCATCAAGGATTACCGCGATGCCGTCAACCAGGATGACTTCAACAAGGCCGTGCGAAAGGTAGCCGAGGCGAAGAAGTTGGAGGGTAAGCTGGAGTACCAGAAGCTGTAATTGTATCTACGTCTGGGTGGTTAAACCGGACAATTCATGCTGTTAGAGATTCGCATTACAGAATTCTATACATGATCAAGTGTGTCGAGTCGTGGAGACTTGCCAGACGTGGCACTACCTTACCTTTCATCGTACAGCGTCATCTTAGATATCAAGTTGTAATCCAATCCTGCGAGAGCCCAGTGAGACTCCTAAAATAAAGAATAATGATTCCATAGGACTGTTCTAAGCTCATACGATGTGCTTCTATCAACATGTGACTTGGACGTGATTCGGCCACGGTTATCTGTTCTCCACTTCCCCAGTCGCGGAGTTTCTCCCTGACGCGCCCTATTACCTTTGAGTATTATCTTTGGATGTTTTAGCACTCTACGGAATCAGAAACTGCGTTCTTAGGCACGGGGTTTACCGAGTCCGTAACCGAAGACGTCGCCTTGGCCACACCGTGGCCCGTTTCGGATTGACCTCTTGTGCTCTACGACTGGAGAGAGCTGAGTTCAACGGGCTCTCTGGCATTCGAGACTAGCATATGAAACCCTGCAGATCTGCAAATAACGTAGGTACCTTCTGAGGGGTAGAAAGTGCAATTTTTGGCTGACTACTGCATTCTTCTAGACCAACTCCAGTAAGAAACGCGCGAATTCGTGACCACGGTCCAGCTCCCAAGAGAAGTTGTCCATCAGACCGATATACCACCCTCGAGACTCGCTCTCATGCTCCTACCCTAGGGATCTGTACTATCGGCATATACTCGGAGACGGAGGCAAGTGGGGGTCACACAAGGTAACCATGTCTTTTCAGGCACCGCACTCTGGTACCTCCTGGCGTCCCGCCCAGAACCCAAATATCTGGAAAGGAGTTCCTGGACTTGGTGTCTCAGCACCATCGATGGGTGGCTTCTTCGACAACGATCGTGCTCTCCCCATGTACAAAGACAAGCCATACTTCAAACCGCGGCGGACGGCACCACGACGATGGGGGAAACCTTTGAGTATACTCGGTATCTTTACACTGTTGTTGCTGTGGTATGTCTACTATAGTCCCGGCCTACCATCATGGAAAGGCTCGGATTCGTCGGACAAAGGGGTTGAGCTCTGGAAATGGGCCCAGGCCTTACAGAATGCGCCTGCAAAGGGACCTGCAGACTGGGATGCACGCCGAGAGAAAGTCCGAGATGCTTTTATTGTCAGTTGGGAAGGTTATGAGAAGGATGCATGGGGTAAGTTGGTATTCAAAGCCATACTTGGGATGAAAGCTGATGATGGATCACACCAGGCTTCGACGAGTATCACCCTGTCTCTGGAGGGAACAGGAACATGGTGAAGGGAGGACTGGGCTGGATCGTTGTTGACTCTCTGGATACCATGATTATCATGAACCTCACATCCCAAGTCCGACATGCGCGGCAGTGGATCTCAACTTCGCTGCAGTACAACCAGGACCACGATGTTAACACGTTTGAGACCACCATTCGTATGCTGGGCGGTCTGCTCTCTGCGAACTATCTGTCCACCAAGTATCCCACTCTCGCTCCCCTTGCAGATGACGATGTCGGCGCCGCTGGAGAGGACCTGTACATCGAAAAGGCCACTGATCTCGCGGATCGTCTACTTGGAGCATTCGAATCGCCCTCTGGTATTCCATTTGCAAGCGTGAACTTGAACAAGTCGGAGGGTCTCCAATCGCACAGCGACGGTGGTGCCTCATCCACAGCGGAGGCAACATCAGTACAGCTCGAGTTCAAGTACCTGGCCAAGCTAACCGGAGAAGCTGAGTATTGGAAGGTCGCAGAGAAAGTGATGCAGGTTGTTGATGATCAAAAACCCGAGGATGGCCTCGTGCCCATCTATATCCATCCCCAAAAGGGAGCCTTCCAAGGCGAAAATATCCGGCTCGGTAGTCGGGGTGATTCCTACTACGGTGAGATTCCAATTGGCAGACCTTTACAATACCTCTAAACTGACTCATATCACCGTAGAATACCTCATCAAGCAGTATCTGCAGACATCCGGACAAGAGCCTATCTACAAGGACATGTGGGACGAATCCTTGAAGGGAATTCGCAAACATCTCCTCACTTTCTCCAAGCACGCACGATTGCTAGTTCTAGGCGAGCGACCTTCGGGCTTGAAAGGCACTCTTTCTCCGAAGATGGACCACCTGGTCTGTTTCATGCCAGGCACCATCGCCCTGGGTGCTACTGGCGGCCGACCATTGGCCGAGGCCAGAAAGTCTCCCGACTGGTCCCAGCAACGCGAAGAAGAGATACTCATCTCCCGGGAACTAATGAAGACATGCTGGGCCACCTACCAGACGAATCCGACAGGTCTTGCAGGCGAAATTTCCCATTTCATCCTAGACGAACCACCAGTGATGATGGGAGACAAGTACCCCGAACCCTCCCTTAGCACAACACCCAAGGAGCTACAAAGCGTCTCACTCCCATTGACCACCCAAGATGATGGCGTGGAACCATGGCGCAAAGACATCTCGGTCCACCGAATGGACCGCCACAACCTGCAACGCCCAGAGACCATCGAGTCCCTCTTCTACATGTACCGCATCACTGGCGATGAAACGTATCGCGAATGGGGCTGGGAAATGTTCAAGTCATTTGTCCAGCACACCGCAGTAGTCGAGGAGAAGCAAACCAAGCTCTCCGGAGACGTTAGCACCATTTCGCGCATCAAGGGCTTCACCTCCCTCGACGATGTCCTCACAGTGCCCGCTAAGCAAAGGGATAATATGGAGAGCTTCTGGATGGCTGAGACACTCAAGTATTTCTACCTGTTATTCTCGGATCGTGATTTCATCTCGTTGGAAGAGCATGTGTTTAACACCGAGGCGCATCCGCTGCCGCGGTTTAAGCCTAGCGGGGATCTGAAGACGGGGTGGCAAAGGAAGCCTGTGCAATAATAGCAAACCTTTTATATTCATTGGCGTTTATCTTGATCTGTTCTACAGTTCAAAGACTAAAATTTTAGCTTGTTCAAAAGGACTATTGGAGTGAACGTTTCTATCTAGGCTATGACATGCTTCAGGATTCGAACAGTAAACAAATAACATCTAGTAAGGAGACATTGATTTGCCCAATGTATATCAATACCTATTAAAATGCCGGCCCTAAGCCATAACCAATCCTTGGTCAGATCATTCCCTCGGAAGTCACGACGCCTTGGCTGCCACAATGGTGCCCACAATGGTGAAGGCATTCAGGTGCAGGCATTCATGTGTACATCCCGCAACTTCTAATGGTCGGTATGCTTCCCACGGGAAACATGGCGAGAGATAATCACGAGCAAAGGGTGAAAAGGGAACTATGTATGGACTAACGGGGAATATCGGGTCTATATGCTGCTATATACATCCGAGAAGCGTCATTAGACAAGGCCCACCCTGGCCTCTTTGATTAAGGAATAGATAATCCCACACCCCTTTAATCCCTCTCTAGGGCAGCCTCAATCAGCTTCTTGAACCCATCAACAGCACCTCTCAGTTCGCGTACAGAGAGAGCTTCATTGTCACCGTGGGCAACGAAGATGCTCCCTGGTCCATAAAGGTAGCGCTTAACGCCAGCGCGGACTTTCAGGTTAGGCACATCAGTTCCATAGTTAACAGGAATGTCATCGAATCCAGGAACATCCGTATCCAAATCCTGAGGCTCATAAGACTCATTATGAGAAGTAAAATCAACAACCACATCGGCATCCACATCACGCGTGGCATCCTCAACAGCACGACGAATAATCTCACGGGCCTCCTCCGGAGTACCAGCAGCCAGTCGCACAGCGACATCGGCTCTCGCAGAAGCAGGAACAACGTTGGTCGCGACACCAGCATCGATCTTGCCGATATTCAGCGTGGTACGTCCGTACTTGGACGAAGAAGGAAGACCACCCTCGCTGACGGGGATATTGCCTAGGTTATCGACCCGGGTCAGCGCCGGCAGGATACCAGACACGGCGCTGCGTCCAAGCCATGGATATCCGGAGTGAGCGGCCTTGCCGTGAGAGAGGACTTCAAAGCCCATCATACCCTTGTGGCCGGAGACAAGCTTTGCCTCAGTCGGCTCGCCGAAGATAACAGTGTGATAGGCACTGTTGGAGTTTAGCTCCGACTCGGAGAAAGTCTTCATACCGTCTCCACCGATTTCCTCTCCGACTACAAAGAGCAGACCCAAATTGGCATCAGGGTTCTTCTCAAGCGTGTCCAGCACGGCGAAGACCTGAGCAGCAACACTGCCCTTGGCGTCAACGGTGCCACGACCAGCCACGATGAGGTTATCCAAATTGGCCTGGATGTTTTGCGACTTCGGCTCGTGGACCGAGTACGGGATGAAGGGCGGGACAGTGTCGATGTGGCTTGAGACGAGGATGGAGGGCGGCCCCGATAGGGAAGAAGGGTAGGCGTAGATATTATAACGGGGCTTGGGAGCCGCGGTATCGCCACCATCCTTCTTTTTCACAGGCGATACTTCCTGCTTCACGACGGTGAAGTCCTTCGATTCGAGATACTTCGCAAGGAAGACGCCGACATCGTGCTCGTTACCGGAGATGGACTCGATCTCGACCAGGTCCCGATGCAATGAAAGCAGGGGATCGCTGCTGATGAAACTATCCATACTCGATTTCCCATTGTTGTCCGAAGCGTGGGTGGATGATAGCGATGCGCCGAAGGGTTGCTGCCCGTATGCGGGGTGCGGAGAAGCGAGAGCGGCGGTGATGGCCGTCGCGCCTGCCAGGTACGAAGTGAGCTTCATGATGCTTCAATTGAATTACTCCAGAATATGTGTGTATGGAGCTGCTGAGGTCTCACAGCTAGGAACCTCGAATTGGCAGGCTCGCTGGCTTGTTCATGAGTGAAGGTCGGCCTGCAGCCGGATGTTGATCCCCCAACTGGTCACGTGCGTTGTGATACATTGGGCGCGACACAAGAAATTCAACCGGACAGACGAATTGCAAGTCACTTCAATAGGCATGGAATATAAGAAGCGCGTGTGTGTTGATGGTATTCCGAACCTTTCCAAGTTATATTACATACGTGGACTTGAACACATAGAACGCGCACATAATGCTATCGCACCTACAGCCTTGCTCTATATCTTTGGCTACCATATTATCAATTTCGCATCTAGTAGATATGGTTTCGACTACATTAAAAAGATACCTATGTTTAGTATTTACTTAGAGATAAGCGCCCGACTCTAACTAATTATGTATGTAGATGTTTAGTAGCCTTGATACGCGTCGATCGAGACTAATGACTTTTGATACGGGCGCGGGAGTCGAACGTCGAATTGCCGCGCTAGAACGTTCGATTCACGCGCTAGACTAGCGATTTTTAGCGCTTCAACGCGTCTGGCGGGTTCTAGGCTGTCAGAATATGTTCCTCTTCGTTTTTAACCAGTTATTTGTTAATCCGCTAACTAGTTAGTTAGTTATAATAGGAGTGACAAATAAAAAGATTACCGTTGGATTCGGAATTATCTTCGGCTCGGGAGCAACCACCGGTACACACGGCAGAATCCGTGTGTACCGTCTGGGTGCGACGGCACGTTTACCGGGTTTCCTTCTCATAAGAGCCGATCTAGCCGAACCCTGTATATGATCTACATGCCAGACGGAGTACACACCCAACAGAAGTCGCCATATCCATGTACTCTACAGTATCCTTTGCCTTGATGATTCGGGCGAGAGTATACCGCACAAAGTAGGTCACTACTTAATGTGCTTATGGCTATGAACAAAGTACTGTGCATACTACGGAGTACCAGAATTAGCTTAGGTCCACGCGTTGTTCCAAATCACATTTGCGCCACCCGTTGTGTGGACAAACACCTGGCTGGGCAACGCCAATCACGACTCGGCCTGCCGAACAGCCGATGTGAAACTGAACAATCGCTGCCTAACTATGTATATATGCAAGTGGAGACAGGATCAAATCCTAACGCGTATAAGCATTCTAGACAGAGGCGATCAGTGTAATGCCTGCCAACACTATGTACCTAGATATGACGCAACCTTTGAATTAATTCCATGCTTACCCATACAAGTTATCCCCGAGGCAAATACCGAGGGAACACAAGTATATACATCCATGGACCGAGGTATGACCAGTGACACCTTGGAGTAGACCTTGAAGTTCTTGCGACGTCACGAGCTGCATATTGCGGCATGGGTTTCCGAAACAATGGAAAGGGTATCAATCATTTATGATTCCGTTATGACACCGGACTTCAGCATAGCATGTGGATATCGACTTCAAGGAGAAGTGATCGGCAAATAATCCGGACCTGGTTCCACCCCTCACCAAAATGTTGATACTGTAGTTAATCCCTTAATCCCGGCTTCGGATCATCGTGCTGAAGAATCAAGAATGGGGTGCCCCATTATTCGGAAGTATATAATGGTTCTGGTGAACCCAGACTGGATAGCGTTAAGCCATACAATCAGTTCCTCACATTCGCATACCTGCGTTGCATTATACACTTGCCAAAGACTGTTAGATAGACGGGATGGCCACTTTCGAGAAGAGATTGCTCGCAACGACCGTCGACCATGTGGCCGAGCATGATCCCGAAAGGCTGTTTGCCGTTGTCCCTCGGGGCTCTGAGCTGTCCGATGGGTTTTTCAACATGACCATGAAGGATTTGGCTCGGGGCGTGAACTTTGCATGTTGGTGGATCGAGAAGACTATCGGTCTGACAAGTCGTCCGGAAACACTGGCGTATATGGGAAACAACGACGTGCGCTACCTCATCTTTACTTTGGCTTGCCAGAAGACCGGTTACAAGGTATGGAATCTTCGAATTCGAAATGTATTTGCTGGCGCATCCAGCTGACTTCGACTTCCTACTTCGAACAGGCCTTTTTACCTTCGACAAGAAACGCCGACGAAGCACAACTTCATCTGCTCAAGGTAACCGAGTGTTCGAAGTTCTTGTTCAGTGAGGAGCGAGGTGAGCGAGTCCGGGAAATCCAAGGACTCTGCCCGGGTCTCGAAATCTACCAGGTGCCTTCTTTGAAGACGACGCTTGGTGATGAGTCAGGACTGCGCCATTATCCTTTTACGGCGAGCTATGAAGAGCTGGAAGATGAGATAGCCTGTATAATTCACAGCTCCGGCACAACCGGTAAGTCTTGTCCTCCTTCCAGTCTGTGGACTTCTACTGACCCAATCCTGTAGGACTGCCAAAGCCGGTGCCCCTGACCAATGGTTTCTTTATGATCATGGATGCGATTCGACATTTACACTGGCCTGAAGGTCGTCAGCCTGCCGCATACTTCGATATGGAGCCGCAAGACCGCGTCCTGTCCACAACGCCATTCTTCCACCTGATGGGACTTATTGGCTTCGTCTTTTCGATCTTCCACAAAGTACCCGCCGTCTTTGGTCCTGACAAGCCCTTGTCCGTGGGGCATCTAATAGAGCTCATAAAGATAACTCACCCAACAGGTGGATTGTTCCCTCCATCGGTCCTGGACGACATGAGCTATGATGAAGAAGCCTTGGAAAGCTTGAGAAGCCTTAAATTTATCGGATTCGGCGGTGCACCATTGGCTGCCGAGACAGGTGATCGACTCCGCAAATACACCCGGGTGATGTCAGTCATTGGAACTAGTGAGATTGGTTGGATTCCAAGCTTGATACCGGAGAATGGGGCCGACTGGAGCTACTTTGAATGGCTTCCCGCATATGGAATCACCATGCAGGATACTGGTGATAATCTCTATGAAATGGTCATCCCCCGTCGTCCCGATTCTCGAGAATACCAGGGTATCTTCCACACCTTCCCTGACATCGACGTCTATCGGACAAAGGATCTATACAGTCAGCATCCAACTAACCCCAATCTCTGGAAGTATTATGGGCGACAAGATGATGTGATCGTTTTGAGCAATGGCGAAAAGTTCAACCCAGTTACAATGGAGGTGATCATCGCGACTCATCCGTTGGTATCAAGAGCAGTCGTTGTCGGGCAAGCTAAATTCCAGGCTGGTCTTCTGATAGAGCCCAGTCCCGATACCCCGGAGATGGACTCTGATGCGTTTATTGAGGAGATTTGGCCAGTGGTACAGACTGCAAACCAGACCATTGCTGCCCATGGCCGAGTGATGAAGAGCAAGATCGCAATTGCCTCGAAGGCCAAGCCATTCAAGACAACCCCCAAAGGCACCACACAACGGCGTGCGGTGGTTCGGGATTACGAGCAAGAGATCAATGCCATCTACGAGGCAGACCTTGAAGATGATTTGCAGGATTCTCTCCCCGAGACGCTCGATCAGAACAGCGTTACAGAATACACTCGCCAGGTCATCGCGCGCGTCTTGGAGAAGCCTGACATTCCAGTCAACCAGGACTTCTACAGTGCTGGCCTTGACTCTCTAATGACCATGCAGGCTGCAAAGGTGTTGCAGCGTGGTATCCAGCAGCGCCAGCCTCAGGTGAAGCCAGGAGCTATCACTGCTCAGACCATCTACGGCAACCCAACCGTGGAGCAGCTCGCCGGTGTCATTTATGGCATCGTGGAAGGAAAGGTCCAAGCTAGTGTCCCCCGAGACGAAAAGATCCGGCGCTTGGTCGAAAAGTACACGGTCGGCCTTCCAGAGGCTCACGGTGATCTGCCTCGAAACTTGCCAAGCTCGCCTTCGATTGTTCTCTTGACTGGTTCAACCGGATCACTCGGTACTTACCTCCTGCACGATCTGCTCAACAAGCCTTCCATTTCGAAGGTTTACTGTCTCAACCGTTCAGACGCCGCAAGTCGCCAGAAGAAGAGCATGGCAGACAAGGGGCTGCATGTTGAACCCGGTGACTGGGCGACCAAGGTCGAATTCCTTCAAGCCTCATTTGGAGAGCCTCAATTCGGCCTCGATGAAGCCAAATACCTAGAATTGCTGGACTCCGTCGACACCATCGTCCACAATGCTTGGAAAGTCGACTTCAACCACTCTGTTGAATCATTCGAGGACACTCACATCAGCGGCGTACGACGCTTTGTGGACTTTAGTTTGAAGAGTCGGTTCCGTGCTCATATCCACTTTGTCTCCTCCATTAGTACCGTTGGCTCTTGGACCGCAAAGATGGGATCCGTTGTGCCAGAGATTCCAATGGAAGACAGCTCCGTGGTACTTTCCCAAGGCTATGGCGAGTCAAAGCACGTCTCGGAACGTATCTGTCTGGAAGCCTCGCGACGCTCTCGTGTCCCAACAACGGTCCACCGCGTGGGCCAAATTGCCGGTCCGACCACATCGAGTGGAGAATGGAACCGACACGAGTGGCTTCCAACCATCATTGCCACTTCGAAGGCCATGGGGAAAATCCCCAACCGACTCGGCTCTATGCCTGTTGACTGGGTTCCAGTGGTAAGTCCACCTATACTGAATCTTTCTCGCCTTTGCTAACCACCATACCAGGATACCCTCTCGTCAATCATGACCGAGATAGTTCACACTCGACATGGTGACCGATCCGAGTCTCCTGCAGCAGTATTCCATCTCACCAATCCCAAAGCAGCCTCCTGGTCATCGCTCATTCCCGCCATTCGGGAAAGATACCAGGTGGAGCCTGTCGACTTCAGTGCCTGGGTTGCCGAGCTCGAGAGCATCCAGAACCCCAGCAGTGCGGAGGTAGCCGAGAAGCCCGCGTTGAAACTGCTCCCCTTCTATCGTGGACTGGTTGATGAGAGTGATGGCGCGATGGCTGTGCCTTTGGATGTCAGCAAGGCAAAGGAGGCGAGTGCGACCATGAGATCATTGGGACCTATCTCTGCGCCGCTGATGGCGAATTGGCTTCAGCAGTGGAAGTTTTAGGCTTGTTTGTCAAGTCTGGGTAGTTAGATACTCGTTTATAAGTCTTCAAAGAACAATACAATTTCAGATGATTTATAGAATGCTAATATGAGCTAACGCCTGCAATCTTGCCATAACGATGCTAACCACCAAGCAAGTTCAGGCGTGTGGACACAACGGGACTCTTCTGCGAACAAAACCTCTCTTGTAATTTCCCCCTCATTGTTCAGAAGCCTTAGGGGTAGCAGGCCGAATTCCCAACTTCTCCTCTTTCTTTCGGTGTTCCATAGTCCTCCAAAACCGGATATCAACCTCCTCCACACCCCTTAATGAAGATGCGATGCCATATAACCCCATTCAGCTCAACCCGACACCTGGGCAAATCGACTCGCGAGACGGTCGCGGAGCTATTCCGCTATTCCGGAGCTATTCCGAGCTCTGTTAGGCATCAAGAATGGGGGTCGTGGGGCATCTTGATAAGCTGGGCTATCTATGGGGTAGTTCGCAAAGAAATCGACAATCGAAATCTATTTGGGGATAGGATAGCTATAGTCGAGACTCTGGGCTTCCATCCAGAGCATCCCAATATCGATCGACCTGCTCTCGTTAATCGTGCTCGTCGGGAGGTAGGGAGAGGAAGGGCAGGACGTACATCTTCAATGTGATCATATCCAAGTAGCTTCGGAGCCAATCCCGGATCTCTCCATGCCAGAGCTTCGCCTTCAGGGGTAGGCACCATTTGCATCTTGCGATCCCTTTCTTCCTGCTCGGGCCCGTCGTGGAGATGATATAGATACTGCTGAACATTTCCTCGCTCAACCACCATCTGTGTGCGTTGTTTGCGACACTCTTGGAATACAGAAATGGCATGCTGTTTGGCTTTGAGGAACTCCGGGGAGGTCTTTGTTATATCGGGATGGTCAGGGAGACGGGATAGACATTCGCCGAGAACAGCTCCATCTTCAAAAGCCATTCCAGCTCTGTAGCAGTTAGAAGAATTCCAGAAACCGCTTGGATGAGCATTGAGAAACGACGTACCCGGAAGCCAGATATGGTAGAGTAGCGTGTACTGCGTCACCGATCATCACCCAAGCTGCTGAGGGATGAGCCCAGTCAAACTCCCCAAACCGGATACACAGGCGCCATTTCTGCACCGATTCGCAGAGTTTGAGTAGTTTTTGGATGCTTTCTCATTAGAAAATGTGACATGTGCGATGGTAATGGACTAGGACTTACCGTGGATCCCATCCCTCAAACAGAGCACACATTTCCTCCACATTCCCCTCGATAGTCGACGCAAGTGACTCTTCAGGGATATCGTCCGGCACAAGCAATACCATATTAAACAAATCGCCTCCGCGAAGGACATAGTTAACTATGCAGTCAGTTTGCAAGCACAATCACACGATCGCGAAGACACATACCAGCATGAGCATCAGGACCCAACCAATAATTCACCTGAGGATCATTAACAAACGGCGCCAACTCAGCATCCTTGCGCATCTCCTCCGTCGACAACAGCAACCGATAAGCCAAATCACCCGTCTTGACCGGCGGATCACTACGACCTAACAAACATTCCGTCAACTTCCCAAACACACCATCTGCTCCAATCACCAAATCACTCTCCCACCGTCTGCCGTCTGCCGCAATCGCCGTAGCCATTGCTCCATCTGCGCTCACTTGAACATCCTCGATGCGTGCATTACACGTCACTCGAACACCCAGTTCCAAAGCCCTATCAACCAGACAACGCTGTAGATCCGCACGATGAAAGTCTCTATACCAGGTCCCGGGGTACTTCTTCTCGGATTCGTGAAAGTCGAGCTGTGAGATTGGATTTCCTTTCCATCCGATAAAGTTACACATGCGTGGAAATGTCATATGTGGCGCCAACGCATCTCCCAAGCCCCAGTGCTGGAGCACGCGAGAGCTATTGGGTAAGACTTGGATACCGGCACCGACTTCTTTGATTTCTCGCGTGGCTTCGAGTACGTGGACTTGGTGTCCGGCTAGGGCGCAGGCGATGGCGGATCCGAGGCCGGCAAGGCCCGCACCGACGATGAGAATCTCCAGTTGACATGCTTTGGAGCGAGTTTGTTGCTGTTTGATGTGGATGCGAGGAGCCATGGTGGATACCGGGGTCAAATGTATGGAAGTATAATGAAGCAAAAAAAAAAAGTCACCGAGACGGATATAGTTATGTGTTGGGGTTATTTATCGGTTTGTAGACGGTGGGAGCTTCAAAGATGGGGGTTAGCTTGCAGGTGTCCGATATCTTCAAGAACTATATCTGAGGACGAAAGACCGTTGCCATGCTGTGAAACATTGCAACATATTGATCCTTCTACTCAACTACACACCATGTCGAGAGTAAGACCTCTCCGAGTCATTCCACGTCCAAACTAACCATCTTAGTTCTCTCTCAAAGGCCGAACAGCGCTGGTAACAGGAGGTGCACGAGGTTGCGGACTGGCCTTTGCGCGCGGACTGGCCGAAGCAGGCGCCAACGTGGCCATTTTCGATGTTATCCCAGCCGATCCAGCATTCTACGCCATCGAGAAGGAGTGTGGTGTTCGAACCGCTTATTACAAGTGAGTGCACTATGCTTACTATATTCCTCCAATGGCTAACCCCAGAAGGGTGGACGTTTCATCCCAGGAATCCCTCGCGAACGGATTCGCCGAATTCCAGAAAGACTTCAACAACGCTCTCGACATCTGCGTTCCCTGCGCCGGAATCAACCGCCATATAACCTTCTTGGAATTCAACTACAAAGATTACCAGGATCTACTCTCGATCAACGTGCTGGGAGCTTACTTTACAGCCCAGCTTGCAGCCAAGCAGATGATTGCCAACGGAACGACTCACGGAAGCATTGTACTGGTCGCAAGCATGGCCAGTCAAATCGCCGTCCGCAGCCAATTGTGCAGCGCATACTGCGGAACAAAAGGCGCCGTGCGATCAATGTGTCCAGCCATTGCGAAGGAACTGGCCGAATACGTGAGTTTGAGTTTCAAGCAATGGCCGACCTATGCTAACTCGGACGCAGAATATCCGAGTTAATTCGATTTCACCTGGATACGTCGCGACGGAAATGACGGCAGCTGTAAGTTCCACTGAAATCCAAATTGATTCTTGAATCCGGCTAATGGACAGTTCCCCCATCTTCTCCAAGGATGGAAGTCGGAGGCGATGAATGGGCGCGTTGCGGAGCCAGAGGATATCATGGGGGCGTGTGTGTTCCTGGCTAGTGATGCGAGTGCGTATATGACGGGACAGGATATCGTGGTGGATGGGGGAGTCACGAAATGGTGATTGAGATAGTACAAAGGTGGGGGTTAACTCCGCTTCTCCAAGATCTCCAACTTTGATTTCAGTTTTTTATAATAGAGCTAGGAATACCGAGATTTGATTTGAACATTCGCATTTGCATTCACAATGGCACCCGGTGCAGACCATGAAGGATACAGTTTCGGTGGACCTGATGTATCGACTACGGTTGTCGTGGTCGGTGCAGGGCCATCGGGGTTGATGCTCGCGTAGGTCAAACTCACCGGAGTAATTGATAATTTACTAACACATCTTACATCTAGATGCAATCTTGCTCGCTTTGGTATTGGTGTTATTCTCCTGGATGACCGACCGGACAAGACTTCTACGGGGAAGGCGGATGGCATGCAACCCAAGACCATCGAAACCTTCAAACAAATGCGCCTGGCAGATTCATTGCTAAAGAATGCCGCGCGTGTATACGATATATCATTCTGGGTGAGTGCATCTCGCTATACCCCATCTCTATCTGTATCGCTGCTAACAGGCCCAGCAATCAACGGTAGACAAGCCCCTCCAGCGAACAGGCCGCCAGCTGCATTACCCCAAACACCTCGTCGGTGCATCGGATCCCTACATCCTGCTTGCTCACCAGGGCATGCTCGAAGAGGTCTTGATCGACGATATGGAGTCGAGAGGTGTGCCTGTGACTAGAAACAGTCGCTTTGTATCTTGTTCGCGGGTAGCGGGGACAGACCAACTAGAAATCGCCTTTGAAGACTTGTCGAGTCACACAACAAAGACGATCCGAGCCGACTATCTCGTTGGATGCGATGGCGCCAGATCAAAGGTTCGGAATTTCATTCCAGATGCGGAACTCGAGGGCGAGATGACCAATGCTTCCTGGGGAGTACTTGATGGTGAGTTCCTTTGCTCTGACCCTTTGTATAAACCGTTACTGAGAGATAGGCGTTATCGAAACGGACTTTCCCGATCTATGGAGCAAAGTAGCCGTGCGGACTCACACGGCCGGATCGATTCTTTGGATTCCTCGCGAGCGCAACATGACACGGTTATACGTTGAGCTCAGTTCAACCGAGGGTGAGAAAGTGGACAGAGCCAAGGCGACTCCGGAATATGTCATGCAGAGAGCCAGAATGGCAATGCATCCATTTACCCTTAAATGGAAGTCGATCGAGTGGTTCGGCAACTACGTTGTTGTTCAACGAGTGGCCAGGCACTTTATGCATCCGGATACGAAGATCTTCATTGCCGGTGATGTACGCAGCCATTCCTAATACTGAGTACCTGATACTGATGATAATAGGCTGGTCATTGTCACTCGGCTCTCGCAGCCCAGGGTGCCAACACAAGCATGCACGACAGTTTCAATCTCGCATGGAAGCTGAACCTCGTTGTTCGAGGACTCGCTAGTCCATCGCTGCTGTCAACATATGAAGAGGAGCGTCGGAAGATTGCAAATGATCTGATCAGTTTCGACGCAGAGCACTGCAAAGCCTTTGAACAGGGTGAAGCAGCACTGACCAAGAACTTTGACGACAATATCCGTTTCATCTCGGGTGTTGGGGCGGAATATTCCCCTGGCATGTTGAGTCGTGAGCAGCAGACTATGACGCCTCTCCGGTCTGGCGCGTTACAGCTTCCAGCCAAGGTTACTCGATACATTGATGCCAACCCGGTGGATCTCCAACTGGACATTCCACTATTGGGTCAGTTCCGCATCTATCTCTTTGTTCCGGATGTGCAAGCATCGATGGGATTCTTGAATACGCTCTGCGCAGGACTAGGCAGTGGTTCTCCTCTAGGTAGACTGTCTGCTCAGGCGGGTCAGTCCTATATGAAGCAGCCGCGTGGCATGGCTCCAGCGGATGATTTTGTTCAGCCGCAAAGATACACGGCTACCTCGGATGTATTTACACTAGCGATGGTGACCCAGTCACTCAAATCCGAGTTTGAGATTGCCGACTTGCCATCCATGCTTCAAGACAGTCGCTGGACTCTGTACCTTGATGATGTTGAGACTCCGAGGTGTACGGATAAGTGGTTTGGATCTCTGGCGAAGGAGCAGCTTGGAATTGCGATTGTGCGCCCTGATGGCTATGTCGGAGGCATTGATGTGTGGGATGTGACAGCGGCTGAGCAGGCTGGGAAGTACATGGAGGAGTATTTTTCGTTTATGCTATAGTAGGTAGAGAATATCACATCACAATTGACTGAATAAACTATACTATGCCTATGAAGATTCAATTACCTCCAGCTCTCAGCTCTAGCTTTCCAAATAAAATCGACCGTAGAAATCTTGAAAAATAACCCTACTTCAAGCCAAGTACTCTTCTGCTCTGTTCCACAAATAAATCCAATTCCACACAATGCACCAACTACCGTAACTGGATGCAACCACGAGAGTGGGGGCATCATAATCATAATCCACCCCCATAAGATGGGGGTCAAATATCACGACTCTAAGATTGTAACATCCCTACAAGTCTCCACCATATCCCACTTTCGTCGAGAATGGGATCACATTAAATATATAACCCCTTGATCACCAACCTCTCAAACCATTGTCAATCCCACACCTTCACAATGGGTTCAGTCGATGTCATCGGTCCTCTTTTCCAGCCTTTGCGCTTGGGCGCTCTATCCCTGAGCCACCGTGTGGTTCAAGCTCCTTGTACGCGCATGCGATCCACAAAGGAGTCCGACGGCGTGTTTGTCCCGAACGATCTCAATGTCGAATACTATTCACAGCGCGCGTCGCAGGGCGGGTTGATGCTGACGGAGGCGACTCCGATTAGCAGACTGGTGTGTTTTCCTTGATGGTAATATGAAAGACCCACTGATGAACTGACGGTTTAGGCGGCGGGTTATCCTGGTGTCCCCGGTATCTTCACGCAGTCGCAGATCGCGGGTTGGAAGAAAGTCACCGACGCGGTGCATGCCAAGGGGGGATTTATCCTCTGTCAGCTGTGGCATGTTGGTCGAGCTACTGTTCCTTCTTTCATTGAGGGAAAGCAAGCTGTCAGTGCGAGTGATATCCCGATCACTGGCAGTGCGATGGATGGTACCGAATATGCGGCTTCGCCTCCCCGGCCTATGACCGTGGAGGAGATCCAGGATTTGGTGAAGGAGTATGCGGCTGCTTCAAAGCGGGCTATTGAGGCTGGATTTGATGGTGTTGAGATTCATGGTGAGCAATTTGTTTGTTGCCAGAGGGAAACATAGCATGCTAATAAACGAAGGCGCAAATGGATATCTCCTCGACCAGTTCCTTCATGACAACGTCAACACACGCAGCGATGACTACGGCGGCTCGATCGAAAAGCGGTCTCGTATTGTTCTCGAAGTGCTCGAAGCTGTTGCAGCGGCTATCGGGCCTGATCGCGTGGGCATTCGATTGTCGCCATACAATTACTTCCAAGACACCCGCGACTCCAACCCCAATGCTCACTGGCAAGTGCTGTGTTCGAAGATTGCCGATCTGCCTGCTGAGTCTCGCCCGGCATATGTGCACATGGTCGAGCCCCGGTTTGACGAGGTCCTCGATGAGACCTCGAAGATCGATTCACTCTCAGTGGAGAAACCATCGCTGGACCTGTTCCGGCCGGTGCTCAAGAAGGGTGGTGTTGCGTTCCTGGCGGCGGGCAATTTCAATGGGCAGAACGCTGGGCCCAAGTTGCTGAATGATGGAGCGGACGCGGTTGTTTTTGGACGGTGGTTCATCTCGAACCCGGATCTGCCGCGACGATTAAAGGAGGGATTGCCCTTGACTGCTTACGATCGGTCGACGTTCTACGGGGCGGAGCCTCCTGAGAAGGGATATACAGACTATCCTTTTTACAAGTAAAATAGTTACATATAGAAGCAGAATATAAGTACATTTGTGCTATCAAGACAAGCCCACTAATACCTTCATCGCATCATGTACTACAGCCCACCGAACCGTGGCTAACTGTTGAGCCATTGCCGCAGCCAGAGGTTTGGGATCGTATTTCCCAGAAAGTGCAGCCAGCTCAACTGCACTAGGACAGTTGGTCATCATGACAATCAAGGAAGAAAGATCCGTAGTAGTTCGAGTATTTTCATCACAAATATCCATCCCGCGATGAAACACCCAGCATGTCAATGTAGCCAGATACAAACACCAAGGGAAATGGAAAGCATCCGTCTGATCCCAATCATGAAGACTCAGTACTGCATCTTGAAGAAGATACGAAGCATGTCTCGCAGCAACAGAAGATGCTTCTGACCCTTCATGGAGCCAACGGAGCAGAGTCCTCTGAGACCGCGCTTGATCCGCAGAAGTAACAGTCCGACCCAAGATCTGCACTGCTCCTGCAACAACCTGCAAATCCAAAACTTCAACATTCAAAGCCAAGCAAGCAGCGTGATAAAGCGCATGCGAGGCCATTTTCAACCCAGTAAAGCGACGGGGATCCGCAGTCTGCGCCAGTTTCATCGCTAGGCAATCTGCGTCGAAATCGACTTTCCATAAATCGTACGACCGGCTCATTCGACGAGTCCAGGCTCCTACTTTCTCGGGTGTTTCTGATCGAAGGGTAGTCTGATCGCGCCGCTTGAGATCCGCAGAGACGGACATCAAGCCATGCAAGATAACTGTGCGAGCAAAGACATTCAAATCCCGGGGACGAGAAACTGCGTCAGGTGTGATGTATCCTTTCAAGACTGTGAGGAATGGACGATTGGTTTCACGAACAGCCGAGTGTGCCCACTCCCGAGCAGATGATGCCTCCCAGGCTGTTGCACTGCAGGGTAAATAGGATCTGATCTCAAAGGCAGACATGCACAGAGACTGCGAGAAGAGAACAGCGTGCTGGGTATCCCACATGAAACAATGCATTGCCACACGTTTCCGCTGTTCTAAATCCATCGCTTGTCTCCACGCCTGGTCTAGGTCCTCTGCTGTAGCCAGATTGGAGGAATCTTGGATATTACAGCAATTGCTCCGCCGAATGAGTTTGATCAGGACGCAGTGGAACAACTGAGCACTTTCTCGCTGCTTGGGGCCGGCTCTCATCTTGCCGAAGCAATCAATAAGAAGCATAGTTTGTAGCACCCAGAGATCAGGCTGCGGTGAAAAGTCATTGTGGCATAAGAGTTGGTTTCGAAGTCTGTCATGGACTCCCACGGCCAGCTGGTGAGCCTCTCTGGTGCTATAGGTGGCACCCATGAATAAGACAGCTGCCAGGTAAACCGGATCCACAGCGTTCTGGTTGAATGTTGGTTGATGAATGAGCGGATAAGTAACATTGAAGCGAGTGAAGAAGAGATCGCAGTAGCCTTGCAGTGCGGCCAGACTGAGTAAATGTGAGTCGAGAGCCATGGCCTGGCCATCGAGGCCTATCGGCTGTGTTTGGGCCACTAGTGTGAGGATACCTCTTCGAGCATCTTCAGACAATCGGGGCAGACGAGGCGGAGGGTTGGGTCCCAGGTATGAAGATCCGGACATCCAATCCATGTCAAGAAGATCGGGCGTGGAAGAAGATAGTGTGTGTGGCGTTGGGACTTTGTTCATCATAGAAGCCACTTCCAGTAGCATCGATGGACCGTCGTATTTATCCATAGCCTGAGTGTCATGATTTACTGCATCGGGGAAAGAACTGGCGTCGAATCCGAGAGAAAAGTCGAAATGCTGGAATGCATCGTCGAGCGAAGAAACGTTGAACAACCAATTGTAGTTACAAGTCGCTGCAAAGGGCAGGTTGAAGTCGGTCGCTGTATTCGTTAATAGCAAATTACTATCTGGAATAAATAGTACATACCAGTATCCATGCCGAAGAAATCACTCATCCCATCCAGACCCATATTGAACGATCCATCGGCTGCATCAAACTGACCCGGAACAGGCTCAGCATAGGGCTCAAAGGGTCCACCAGGCATCATCGGTGCGAGAAATGGATCATTCCCATCAATAGAGAGAGAAGTAGGATCTGTGCCTGATATAGGTGGTGACAGGGGCTCATCAACAAACTGCATCTCTTCTCCCTCCCCTTCATCTTCATCCAACCTTTGGTCGGAACTCGCAGAAGATGTAGACCTCGGTGCTGAACGCATCTCCCGTTGAGAAGGTCGCACGATAATGGTCCCATCGCCTGCTCTGCGCGTTCTTTTCCGGGTTTTCAACACCCCCATTCCTGGCCCGCCCGCTTCTTGGTCCCGTTTCGTATGCCGCATCATATGTCGAGCTGGACATTAATTAGAACCAATCCACGATCCATAATCCGTAACCCACGATGAGATCCCTCACCTAAAAGATCAGGACGCTGAAAATGAACAGAACAGCGCTCACAAGTAAACCCGTTCCGAGGTTGTTCATGGTTCAGCGCATGGCGGCGCAAATGTTCAGCGCGGGTGAAGCGTTTCCCGCAACCTGGATACTGACAAGCGTGATTCTTCATTATGGTACAAATACAGATACAAAGAAATTGGAGAATCAAAATCAGATGCCGACATGGATTAATATCAAGTGCCGGGGACAATGCCGATGCTGATAAGGATGCGGGGGTGTAGCGGCCGGTGATTGGTGTTGATCTACAAGACTGATATGCGTTTACATTGCATAATAATGGGATTATAGTTAGTAGTTAGTAGTTAGTTGGTTAGCCAATGGAGATAAGTCCAACATCCATAACTATTATCTCTGTATAATTTACCAACATCGACAGACCACTAGAGGATGGACGTTATTGGTTACTACTATGCCAGGCGTGTAGGAGACACAGAGGAATATAAGCACCTGCTACCATTAGGAAGCATGCAAAATAAGCCACTCCCTTGTTTTTTAAGACGTCGATGCCAATATGATCATGCCCACTATCGAGATAGCTAGCAAGAATACAATATGAAATGTTCTTTCGCAGAGATAATGGGAAGATTTGGCGACATACAGTAGCACCGCTGTACCGACAAGGTTTAGTGCAACCGTCCACGGTTGGTCTTTACTGTAGAAATTCCAATCGTTGAATAATCTGGGTTGGTTAGACGGGGTAGTAGTAGGAGTATGCTGGACTTACCAACGGAAAGAAGTTCATCGCAGTCGCATATGCCACTAGATATGTAAATGTTATCATACACCATATGGGAAATTCACATTCTAGGAACGAAAATAATTCTTGAGATTAAAGCCTGGCGCAGCCTCGGACGACGAGTCTTGAAGAAGCCGAGCCACTGCTCTCGATCATTCAAAACCCATGCCTTTTGGGGAGAGTTGGGGAGCATGAACCTGATGATTCCCGTCACGAATGTCGTCTCCTATATTTGCTTCTGCATCGGATTTACACGACATTGATTGTTTGACTTCTCAGAAATACTGAAAAGAGATAGAAATATGGGCGAAAAGGGGGGATATAGAGTGGCGCACTGAATGCTTTTATACCCCTTGCACCCTTGCATCTGTCTAGAATAGCATACCTAGGCAATCTATTTCGTATCTAGACAGACAAGGATGATGCTACAGGTTCAAGCCATAGGCAATACAACAAACAAAAAGATAACAATCCCCGCTAATCTTAACCATCTACGGCCTACGCCCCGACAAATCAATTATAACCCCCATCTTTGACCAGTCCCCACCCGCACCACCTCGAACCCCACACTCGACCTTTTCTATGATCATGAATTGGCTGAGCATCGGCATTCCATCTGAATCTCTTACGCGATGAGAAGCTCATCTTGGTCTCTGGTCGAGGTACATTTATGCTACATGTATATGCGACCGATTCAACGACAAACCGAATCAAAACCATACGATTGAGCCATTCAGAACGTCTAGACTTTCCGCATCCTACAGCGCAGACAGCGAAGCGAAAACGAAAACGCTCGGAGTTCGAAAGCGCTGCCACTACAATGGATTCTTCCAGATCACGGTCATCGCGTACCGGTTGAGCTACAGCCGCCTGATGGGATGCTCGAAGAGATTCTCCAGTCTGCCGCTGAGGAGATGATGCAGATTGACAATAGCGAAATTCTAATCTGACCTGACAGGCCTGGACACTTTAACCGCGACTACGAACTACTCCGATCACATATGCTCGAAGTTGGCACCCGGGCCGAGCTCAAGGGCTCTACACCGGAGGAGAGATTCCAGAAAATGGGCAGTCCTATTAAGTCACCCATACTTCCTACAAAAACAATTGAACACCGGGCCCAACCAATAGCCTCCAACAGTATTTGAGAAAGAAGAGATCCGAAAACAAGCATGGGATACTACCATGCGGTACTCGACCTGGCGAGGGCGTTCCAGGAGTGCTTGCTCTAAAACTAGGTGTGGCACAGTGGAATCAGCTACTTCCACACTCCTATGGCCGGAGCAGCTGCGATGATGCCGCGCAGCCGAAGGACGAGGAGAAGCTGAACCGCGGTATTGGCGGACTTTGGTTGTGTGACACTTCTGCAAGACGTAAGTGTCCAGATTCACACACACTCTCTCTCTCTCCATATGTCGTAGACTATCAATTGAATTACTCGTCGCCTTAGGACTAGACACTAGTCGGGAAACGGAAGATGAGTGAGTCTTGCAGGACGGGCGGATATCAACACACAGTCATTGCAGGAACAATGCATCATTGACGGGGGAACACTTGTCGTTCTTTTGAAGACTAATAGGCCTATTATACTTTTAAATTACAGGTTAGTTGTTTTGATTGCGGCACGGTATGATACGATCGAGTTAAGGCTGGTTACTTCGAATCACGGTAGCCCTGGACACTGCGTCTCGGCTTTGTATGTTCTCTTAGGATTTGGGGGTACTGTCCGTGGGTCTCTAAGGAATTGAGATAGGATTGATGAGTGGATTAGATGGGTGAGATGGGGTTAAAGCATTGCGCTTGGTGAAGGGTGTTGGGGTTGGAGGCGGCGCTTTGGGGACTTGGGGACTTGGGGACTTGGGGCTTTCTCCATCATGAATCACGATCTCTAAGCCCGCTTCGGCCCGAGGCTCGGGTCTGCTGGGGTACAAACGGTTGAGAGTCTCGGAGCGAGTTTATTTTTGGCGTGAGGTTGTTCTCGTGATGGGGTGTTGCTAATGATGATTTGTAATGTTTTTTCTTGCGGATGAGATGAGAACGTGCATGCTTCTGCGTGGAGCCACGAGGGTGTGGATCTCGGGCCGCACTATGTATGACTCACCCCTTGCACTATGCATGACGAGCTAATGGGTTTAAGTTAGGTCAATGCGAGGGCTGATGTCCTTTGGGAATTGGGAGGGTTGTAGGGAAGCTTTAGGTTCACACCTTCAGGACTTTTCTTGTGATATTTCTGGGGTTTATTTTAGTCTTCTATGGAGACAGAATGAATCAGATCTGGATGTATTGAGTACAAACGACTTGTCCACTGCAAGATCAGCGCAGTGAATGAGCGGGTTATATACAACACGAAGAACTTCGAAGTCTATGGGTACAACAGATGTCATGCAGGGGTATATCGTAAAACAAGGAACGGACGGGCTCCAGCCCAGCCAGGTATTCTCTTCGCATAAGAAAAGAAAAAGAAACCACGGCACAAAAAATTCATGAGAAAAACACGTGACTCAAGAAGTGAAATAGACCAAGGAAAGGCATGATCGGTGCGATAACAGTAGTCGCCCGGATCGTGAAGTCGTAAGAGTCATCAGAACGAAAAGAGAGACATTATTCGTAATAAGCGGACTGCAACCCGAATGGTGGGAAACAGCCACGATGACAAAGTCTATCATAGGGTCATTATCGTAGGCAAAATGCTCGGAAGCAAGACAACAAGGAAATGTCGACGCGGCGGTGAGCTTTCAAGGGCGAGAGACCAGATCCTGGAAGAATCGGAAGAAGTTGCGCTTCTTCAGAGGATTGGATCGGCACCCAGTTGCAGGTGCAACGGTCATCGGACCGACAATGTCCTCGTCTCCCATCTCCGGAAACTTCGCGTTGTCGTGGAGGCCTGGGATACAGACCTGTTCGCGGGGCTGAAGATGAGATTGGGTCAAAGTGAGAGCCACACCATCCTCGGAGCCGAGCTGGTTGAGCATGGACTTGTGCTGACTTCTCCATTCATCATTGATACACTCCCATTTCTCCCCGGTAAGCTGGTAGATGTTGGAGGTGACGCCGTAGTGTTCGCCAGTGCGCACAAGGTGCTTGGCAAAGTTGCAGCGCGCAATATCCCAGTCCGCACGCAGCTGGTGGAAATGATCGATATCGCACACCATGGGTTGGTAGGGCTCGGGCTGGATCGTGAAATTCGCATGGCCCAGCTTGTTGGCCCATTCATCGTTGGGATCCGACAGTACGAATGGGGCAGAGGGAGAGTCGCCCGAGACCGTGCGGGAAGTACTGGCACTAGGGCGACTAATAGAGGCAACGGATGGCTTGGATGACAGTGGTGGCGAGGGCATACCAGTGAAACCGGGGACCGATCTCATGGAGTACTGACCCGACTCGCTCACATCTGCGACAGAGGGTGACTGTAGCGGAGACTGCACTCGCGATGTGACCATGCTTGTCGGATCATCGCCCAAGGGAGGAGGGAGAAGAGGAGTGGTGGCTTGCAGGCCGTCATTGTCATCCTGGCTCAGACTGTTGGCTCGGGTGATTTCGATGGGGCGGACATTAGAATCACTCCTGCGCTCCTCGAAGGTCGTCCGCGCTGGAGATGGAGGAATATAGGAGTCGACGCGCGAAACGCTGATGGGGCTGACAACGGGGCTTGCGAGAGCGGAAGAAGCTGCAGAGCTAGCTCGCGAGCGCCGAGCATCCGGAAATCCCTCGCGTTCGGGGCTCCCCGAGGCTCGTCTGCGACTCCATCGAGTTGACATGGTGGAGATGTGCGAATTGATGCGCGAGATTCCCTTCACCGACGCGCCATCGGAGCGGTGCTTGGTCAAGGGGAAATCCATGCAGTTGTCACCGAGATCATAGCTACCAGAGGGCTCCATAGGGAAGCACGATCCATCGGCGCAGTCAAAATGTTCTTGAAGAAAGTCAGCCATGCTGCCCGCACGGTGAGTCAAGGGTGGAAACAGACGGAAATAGTGATCCTCGAGCGAATCGCGGGTGATGGGTTCTTCTTTGACACCGGTCAAATGGTTCCTGCCCGGGCTGTCGATGGAGTTTCCCAAGGGACCAGACGAGACCAGCGAGGACATGGAACTGGAGACGCGATTATGGCCCGGCGCGGAGAATAGAGACACGGCGGGAGACGCCGGCGCAGATGTATTGACATTTAGCGGCATATCGAAAGATTCTCGTTGCGTGCCGGGGGATAATTTACGCATTGCGCAGGCGACGACGTCGAGCGTCGCAGATGTTGTTGAGAGGAAGAGTTGCAGCTAAGCATTAGAAGGAATGGGGAACCGGTGGATCAAGCGCTCAATATGAGGCGCGGCAGTGAAAGAGTCACACTCTCTGAATGCCCGAAGACGTGGCGGTGTGATCTGGGGGAAGGGAAAGAAGAAGGTCGGTGGGGATCCAATGAAGAATGAAGGGAACAGCGCAGACGTGGGCCAAACACGAGTGCCAGCTGGCTGGGCAGGAAGAACGCGATACGAATCGACAAACGGGCCGGTGATAATGCGCCTGCAGGGAGATCCCCGTCACACAATCAAAGTGTGGAGGGTAAAAGGTAGAGAGTGCCGATTGTCGATTGTCGAGAGTTGGAGGTGAGAGGAACAGAATGAGAGAGTGAAGTGAGATTTCGAGGCAAAGAACCAAAGATCAACCTAGAACCAACCACACAAAAGAAGCCGAGGAATGACAAAGGCAAAGAACGTTCAATCAATGCTTACACACGCGACACTGATCCTCGGTTACATTTCCCTAAAGATGAAGGTCTCCGCCGCGTTCCGGTGGTTGACAGACTCGAACCATGGAAACCATTTGTTCCATTCCGTTCTCTAGGCCCATGTCTATTTCGTGTAGTATTCCCCTATTTTCCTAATAGTAGAGTATCAACCCCAACGGCTACACAGATGCAGTACATCCCGCTGTGTAACCCGATTTTAAAATCGACCCCAGGACCCTTCTTTTTTCCATTCGTTGAGGGATTCCTTAGATCCATGTTCAGCTTCAGGTTCGGGTTTTTCAGACCTGTGCGAGATCGGCGGCATCTAGACTTTGTCGGTGGAGTCCCCCAACTCTTATGATGCCATTTTGACCCGTCAGTCCCAGTGCCTTTGTTTCCATTTCTCTGCATCGTCATTCAGCCTGTTTTGACCTGTGTGCCCTCTACTCCGTACTAAATGCATCTTTCCGATATCCGCCATGACTGGCCTTGACCTGTGTCGTACAGCGTCGCCGAGCAACGCGCAGTAATAACCTTAGCCCGAAGTCCTCGGTCGCACAGGTTCCCCGATCCTCAGATGTCGGACCTGTACACCAGGGTGTGTCTAGGGGGTATGTGAGACCTTTTACCCTCCGATATGGACCCGGTCTGCGACAGCAGAAAGCCAGCTGTGAAAAAGACGTCAGATGCCAATTCCACGTGGAGATTCGGGGAACTCGGGGAACATGGTTCAGGATTGGTTATTGGTTGGTACGGGGAGAAAAATTTGGTTGGAGGCGAAGAGGCGAGAGCATCCCGGTGTTTGTGCCTTTGCCATTCCGATTCCGGTGGCCCTGTTTACCTTTCGGGAATCGTTCGGCTGCAGTTATGTATGGTACTGATAGTGTAGGTGGACCTGTCAGTTTTTGTCTTATTTCTCTTATTCTTCCTTAATTTTCAGTTATGTTTGTCTCCTTGGGTTTCCATCTATGGCATCGTAAGTGCTCTTCGGAGTCAGCCAAAGTTCGCTTCTGTGACCAATCACCTGCCGTGTGCATGTCCCGATCGGCTAAAAAGCCGAAAACCTAATCGTGTGGGTCGACCGAAACGGGCAGAAATAGTCTCTATTCGCCGGCATGGGGCGGTTGCTATCCATCTATGAAAATGCACTGCTGGTGATCTATTTTTGAGGCAGTGTCACTCTATACCTTGCAAGGTGTTCATGTCGAGGATGAACCCGTCCTTTCGGTAGCTTCCACAAGCTGTGCTCTTTCCCACGGTTACTCTCACCGGCGGCACCCATACTATTGTTAGTAGCAAACGAACCTTGGAAAGTAGTTTGTCTGTTCGGTCCAGTAGAAGCACATTGTTCCTAGCTTCCGCAAGTCGGAGTATACCTAGCCCTGTGATTCGCTACGCAAGTACTGAGTAAATTCATGGCGTCGGCATGTCGACCTATAGATTCCAAGTGAAAGCCGGTTGGCCATACTTGTCAGTGCCGAGGAATGGTGCTCGCCGAGCTTTGTCTTGCGAGTTTTTATTACTCGCAGCTCTGTAAAGCAACGTAGCCCATTGCTGGGAGAGGCTGGTTCTTGTGACACCACAGCCAGCTTTAACGTGTGGGAAGAGCAACTGGCATTTCCTAGTTTGTACACGCACCGGTCGGCAATTGATAATATAGATCATTGACCAATATCTCTTTCTAATGCTCGAGCCAACCATTGGGTTTTAACTATGTACGTATAGTCAATTGCACTAGTCGATGCATTGTGAGCACTATGCGATACTTAGCAGTCGAGGGTAACGAATAGTCGCGTAGTGTCGTGGTATCATCTTGAAACCGCTGGCTAACGTCGGAGTCGGACATGTGATCCCTAGTTTTTACTAAACCTATTCTTCAGCTTCCGAAATTATCTTTACCAACCCCTTCCTGGCTTCGGACTTCGGAAGTGCTCTCCGGGATGCCTTGCCGGTCGAAAAGCCCAAGTCTGTTGCGGCTGGCCTTACTTTTCGAATGTGGTCGAAGGGTATTTCCCATGTGAAAGATATTGAGTTATTGGCTCCCGGTCTCGATAAAGAAGAGCTGTCCCGTAATCGAGGGGTCGTACTGCTTCGCCCAGGCGGGGGTTAGACGTGCTATGAGTACGGAGTACTTCGTACTAACGGATTGGTTGGAGGCGGTGAGGTTATAACCCATAATCACGTGACTTCGCTTATTCTTTGTGCCCGACTTTCAAGGCATTTATACACTATAAATAGGCCTTCTCACCCCGCCAAGACTTCTCTTTTCCACAAATTCCCCACCTTATTCTCCTCCAATCATCCAAGCGCCCATCATCATCCATCATCATGGTCGTCAGTCATTCTGGCCATCAGTCATCACCATGATCATCACACCCTCTATCATGTTTGTGATCACTTCTCAGCATGAGATCTCACCGTGTCTTTCTCCATTCTCTACTATCTCCCAAGGTCTTCATGACCTCCCAAGGCTTTTATCGTCTAGTATGGTTGAGATGTTATACATGTCCTGAGAGGTCACACAAATCCTTATCTTCTCGACCTCCACTGATATTCCTCGCTGTGTTGTGGCGGGTTTTCAACCTCAGGGCAATCAACACAGCCAGGGATGGCTTTGGCCTTTCACCTTGCAACTTTCGGGTTCTACGACTTCCTCAGCTCACTCGACTTCCTCTGCTATTCCTTACTGTATTGTGGCGGGTTTTCAACCTCAGGACAATCAATACAGCAAGGGATAGCTTTGGCCTTTCAACCTTCGGATTCTACGACTTCTTCGGCTCACTCAACTCCTTATCTTTCTTCTCTCAACTTCCTCTGCTATTCCTTGCTATGTTGTGGCGGTTTTTCAACCTCAGGAGAATCAACACAGTAAGGGATGTCTACTTGGACTTGATGCTTCAAAGTCAACACTTACATAACCTCTCAAGTCTTCCATGATCCTCAACTCTACATTCTCCGGGCTCAAGGCTTGCAATTCTCACATTACTTGTCAATACTTCAATTCAACTCACTTCACTTTAATTTCTCCTGTTCCTTCCTCCCTCATCTGCTGTAGCTTCATAGGCAACTGTTTGACCTTCTAGTTAAAAGAGATTGTAGATTGTAGAGACTACAATGCCAAGATCTTCCATACTACCGATGTACGACAAGCCAAGACATCGGAACAAATCTCCGCTTCTGTTTATCTTCAGTCCCGATTGAAAGCAAAAGATGCGATAGGCGAACAGGCAAGTGGGGAGGGGAGATCGAAGCCGGATACGCATATACAACCCATATCTGCATGCAGTGCTCACCCCAGCCAGGGCAAGTGTAGAACAAGTGGTTGTCATCGCGAGACTTTGCGAGTCGCACCGGTACGACTGGAGATGGGCAGAGATATCAATGCAACACACAATAATCGTGCATGCAAGGGCGCAGTTCTACAAGACACTACACCAAAAATCACCGAGGAACACAAAGATGCAATTGGAGGCTGCTATCAAGTCTCAATGATCTCAAATACCCCAGCTACCTAGACACCATCTCACACTGACGGATTAATAGCAGGCATCAAAGCACCCTCAGGAGGCTGATTCTTCTTCTTGAACTCATCAGCCATCTGCTCAAAGGTCACCCACTCGACACCCTCGTGCTTGTTGATATGTTCGATAATCCTGCATTGCATTAGTACACCTTTCCCCAGTTTCAGTTCCACAATCTCACCTCTCATGCATCAGTAACACATGCGGACGGCCAGAGACATCCGGATGGATTGTCATCGGGAAAACAAACTCATCATACTCTCTGTAGAAGTAATCGAAATGATCCTACCCCGCCATTAGCACACACCACCACAGATCTTTCTGTAACACTTACCTTCCAAATATCCTCAACATCACGAGGATTAACCCAGCCATGACTATTAGCCGAGTTCTTAATAAACATCATCGGCGGCAAATCATCAATATACCAACTCCCCGGAATCTCCACTAGCCCAGTATCCTGCCCTCTAACCAAGGGCTTCATCCACGTCTCAGCCTTATTCTCGTAATTAATCTTCGTCCACGAATCACCAGTCCTAAGCCAATACATCTGACAATCATGGTGCGACATAGAATGATCATACTCAATCCCGTAGGCGAGGAGAAGCTCAACCATCTCAGCAGACGCCTCCCACCAAGGCGCGACGATACCCCGTGGTGCCTTGCCAGTGAAATCCTTGAGGAGGTGATAAGTTTTATCGAGAATGTCGCGCTGCTGTTCTTTTGACATTGCAGCTGGGTTTTCGTGGCTGTAGCCGTGCAGGCCAATTTCGTGGCCTGCGTCACGGACTTGGGCGCATTCTTCAGGGAAGGTTTCGAGGGAGTGGCCTGGGATGAACCAGGTGGCTTTGATGTTGTTTTTTTCGAAGAGTTTGAGCAGGCGGGTCGTGCCGATGTGGCCGGCCCAGAGGCCTGGGTTTTGGGTAAATACGTTGTTGGGGTTTGAAGGGGAGGGGAATTACCTCGACTGATGTCGTTGACGCTGTCTTCACCGCCATAGGAGCCTAGCCAGCCGGCGACTGCGTCGATGTCGACGCCGTAGCCGACTAGAACGCGTTTCTTGCCCATTGCTGCTTTTTGGGATGAATTGGGATAGTTGCGGGATATAGAGAGAGTAATTGAAATGGGAAATTGAGAGAAGCCCCGGTTGATTTAAAAGAGAAACTAATAGGAGGGGTAAAGCTAGGAGGGGCAAAGCTATAGATGTAATTAACTGTGTTCTTATCGAGCATACCCCATCATTGTAGCTCTTGTGTCAAGGGTGGGGGTGGAGGTAGTGGGCCTTTAGTTTAGCTCAGGAACGTCGAACACTATACTAAATGGGGGCGATGTGGGGGTGACCCAGCATCTGGAGCCGACATGAGAGTCCCAGAAAAACAGTCCTCCGGAGCTGAGATTGAGATTGCGCAGTGAGGGGATATAGGTAGTCATTGGAGGAATTAGTTAAGAGTGGAAAGTGGTGAGGGGTTGAGGCGCGGGCTGCCGCGACAGCGTCCGGTAGGCGCACGACGCTAAGACGGAAGACCTTATAGACGCTAGTGCTTCGGAAGTCTCGAGGGGTAGAATCAGAAAGAAGGTGGTCGTGGTCGTGCTAAGTCCCGTAGAGTACATAAGCGTCTTTGTAGACAGGGACTAGGGTAGACCGTTTGCCTAGATAACTATAGGCGGGCCCTTTAGACGTAGCCTGTATTAATCTTATTAGACTCGTAGGTTCTAACGTATCAAAAGCTGCATTGAAGTTTGAATTTCAACCTATTCAAATCGTCTGTAAACCTAACTACTTCTGAATCTCCTGAACATCCTCAGCACTGGCAGTATTCTCAGTCTCATCAGTATCCTCAATATCATCAGCACCCTCAATCTCATCACCATCCTCAGCCCCTCAGTATCATCACTAGCATCGTCGCCATTCTCACCATCCTCATCAGTATCTCCCTCGACATTTTCATAAGGAGGATTAACCGGAGTCAATGTAGAGAAGGGATCGGGTTGGGCGGGGGACTAAGGCCGCGCGTTCTAGCCCGGTGGCCAGATCCGTGGCTCGATAGGTGGACGTAACGGTGAAAAAGTCTGCCATACTGTGTGGCTGCAATCGAGTGTGCATGGTGTTGATTGTTCACTGTGATCAATGCAATCTTTTTGTTATGGGAAGGATGCTAAGTGCGAGGGCAAAACTTGGGTTTTCCTGGCTGTAGCTTTCTATTAGCATATGTCCTATACATTGTAGGTTCAGGGCCTATATGCTCACGCGATACGCTCAAGGTTATCGCACCAGGACCCGAACAGGCCTGCTTCTGGGGCTTGCCCGGATTTGTTCATGTAGGCTACGTCTCGCCATCCTTCAGTGAGGACCCAACGACGAAGGGGAGACAGTGCAAACACCTTCTCCTCTTCTGAAATCTTCCTACGCGAGGGCGTAGATAGAAAATACTATTCATCTGCGTATGCCTCGGAAGAAGTAAGCGTCTAAATTGTATTTCATCTTACAAGGTTCTCGGTTTATAATCACCTTACGATCACTTTGATTTCACTTTCACTATCACTATTATACCTCATCGAATGTTCCTTGCTCTCGTTCTTGATATCACGAGGGGTTGACTATCCCCTTGACCTAACCGCGTCATCTTCTAACGCCTTATCGACTATTCCTTGCTCTCGTTCTTTACAGGGAAGCTTCCCAATCACTCATCTGCTGATCTGGTCTCCCCGCCACCCGCCCATGCTCCAACTCCACCTATCTACGACTCTGACACTTGCGAATTGCACCTTAATACCACCAAGCTATGAATTACCATCCATTTATCCACTTCCAACTCGTGGAAAGAATACTGCTATTTATCACAATCACTCCTCATCAGAATGCATTCAACCCAGCATAAACGCGCATGCGCGGAGTTTACCCACTTGGTTTCATGTCACACCCTCGCAATATGGTGGCCCAACACGAAATGATGGGATTCTGTTTCGGGGATTCGAAGTCCTTGCTTTCAAACTACAACAGAATCCCGGATTTCTTCCTGTTTGACTCGTTCAATACATACATCTGCGCGGTGGATGAAGTGAAGATTTCCTGGGTGGAGGATCACCAAATCGGTAGAGCGATTGCAAAAGCCTCTCAAGGCAGCTTAAGGATACCCATAGCAACGACTGGACAGTCGACTCGGTTGTTCTGGGCTCCACATTCGCGAATATGCCACGCACTATCATCCGCCAAGCTCACGACTTCGGCGGAATGATTACTGATGAGGCTGCGAAGAAGTACCAACCGGAGAACACCAAGGATGTCGCAGTCGATCATCATCACCCCTGCCTCCTAGTCACGGACGAAGGACCTATGTGGGCACCGATAACACAAATCTCTGGCTACGACGTGAAGTGTTCTGGTCACCGCCAAGCTTCAGTCATGCCTAAGGGTTTCTTCACCAGCGCCAAAATTCCCCTTTTCAATGCTTAGTAGAAGCTCAAGTCTTTCATATGTGGATATCGGATTCTACCAATGCTTCTAGTTAGTTGACATATTCTATAGAAGCCATCAGATTCCATCATATAATTCTCCAGTAACACTGCGTCAATTAGCAGGGTAAGAGATGCATCAGATGATCCATACGAGAAACTGGAAGCATTTGCACGCAGGACGAAAAGCGGTGCCAGCCATAAGGGCACCGGCTTTCATCAAGATAGTATATTTGGATAATTATACAAGGTCCAGAGTCTGGCTTTGGATACAGATCCACACGGAATGTCCAGATTGTAAGAATTGAAACCACTTTTGTTGGGTTCTCATACGCGGCCACTGACCTTGAGAGCATGTGCTAGGGCCCGATGCAGACGAAATCTGGAATCGTACGCTTCCTCAAACCCAGAACTGCGCCCAGAGCTTCCGGGCCTCTTCAGTACCTTGGAACTGAAACTTCACGGGAATGATATCCTCGAAACCCTCGTCAAGAGTAGGTTCCTGGAATCGGCGCCCGAAATCACCGAACGCGATGCCTGGGAGAGACGTTCTCGACTCAGGGTTCTGGGCGGAATATGAGTTGCGTTGCTCAGAGAAAGGGAGTTTCGATTTGTGACTACTGACCAGTTCTTTGTTTGCTGCCCGCACGGCATTGTTATGCCGGCATAGTTCGGGTGTGGAGAAGAAATATACACAGCGAATGGGAACATTCAAGTCTTTCGCAAGCGACATCCAGTATTCTCGGGTCTCGACGTTTGCGTTGGTATTATCTTGGTGGGTCAGTCAGATATCGAGGAATTGGTACCAAACGACCAAAATGGGGATCGTGACTCACCGACTGCTACGGACTTATTTGCCTCGAGAAGCTCACGTGCAACCTTGAGGCATTTTGGTCGCTGGAACAAGTCAGAAGGCGGATCTTTCATGGATGAAGTGGGACTCACGGTCTTGAGGATATCTTGATTGACACGCTCATATCCCAGTGGCTCCAGGTGATTCCAGAAGTAGGTTGACTTTCCGGAGCCTGGGCTGCCGCAGAAGATGACCAGCTCGAGGGGATGTTTGCGGGTGAATTGGATAGCTGTGGTAGGTGTCAGTGTTTATTCTGGATTGCACTGCTGATACATTCTGGAAGTCACGTACGGGGTTCCTTCGAATCCGTCTCTATGTAAGATTTCGGGTTAAATCCGCCGTCTGTCTGGCCCGGCGCCTGCCCTAGGAAGAACTCCTCTGGCGTGTTGAATTTCAATCCGGCGTTAGAGGCAAATCCGCTGCGAACTATGTCAGGTATGGAGTCAGGGAAAAGGGACCAAGAATAGGCTCTTACAGATCTGCAGCGGAATGGTCGCCTGGCCGCCCAGCAGCGTCGCCAACAAAAAAGGACTCTTTCATGTCCACCCCGTACACATCAAGGTCGTAGTCATCGTGGAACTCATTCCACATCCCCAGACGAGGCTTTCTGTACTCCGGATCTGTCGTTGCCGCATATATGCTGATCGGGACGTGTAGCTCCGTCATCATCGCGGCCAGTTTCTCCTTGAACATCGCAAGGCTCTTCGAGTCCGCACTACCGGCCTTGATATCTTTCTGAATGCTAATTCTCTTCTGATTTGAGAAGACCACCAATTGGAAACTAGGGCAAATCTGTTAGAAGTGTCCGTACATCTCGTCCCCCGTTCAAGGAACATACCCATCAGAGCTAAGCTCTCGTAACCGTTGTGGAACCATGGAGCCCCACCATTGCCAATCCGTAGCCGATCGAGGGAATGTGTTGCCAGATTTTGTTTTAATCAGAGTCGAATCCTGCCACCATATCTCGTTAGCGACGCGCACATCTCCAAGCCAATTTGAGACTGCGCTAATCGAAATAACTCACCAGATCAAAAGCGGCAACCTTTCGGTCTTTCTCCTGTGGGCGTTGAGGGTGCTTTTCCGGGGTAAATTTTCCAACGACCAGACTTGTTCCCAGGACCCGCCATCTGATTGGCTCCGGCCTTTTTTGAGAGGCGGGGGTGAAGAAGTTCATCGCGGCTGTCTCTGGTAGAGGATTGGTGGTTAGCACTGATGTCATTGCATCCCTTCCTAGGCACTCACTGTTCATCGACGACTCGACCTTCCGCCGAAGCGGAGGTGGGGAAATCGATCGAGCGGGGGAGGCTGTCCGCTTGACTCCCCCCTGGGACATTTTGATGGCTCGATGAAGGGGAGACGTCTTGGCGGTAATTTTTTTAATGTCGGCTGCAGAGGTAAACAGCGTTGTGGGTGGAAAGTTCAAGGAAGCAGCTGGATGAGCTTTGCGCGTTTCGGCGCGTCAGCTCCTCCCCAAAGATTCGCGAAGTCACATGCACATGGTCGACCCCAAAAGGTAAAATGGCAGTGATACTCACCACGACAAAAGGAATATGGAATGAAAAGGTTTACGGTTTCAGGGAAAGCCTGGGAAATATTTCTTTTCATCTTTCTATTATTTACATGGTTGGTCTTTTGGTATGCGCATCAAACACCAATTTGTGGAGGCTGCCTCTCCGGGTATCATGACAGCCGATTGCAATGTAGTCTCCTATTTAGCTCTAGTATCAAGAGACAGACGATCTGCCTGCTCCAGACGGACTGCTGATTTGAGCTGTTCCCGCAGCCCAAACAAATGCTGAGAGGCCATCTTCATCATCTCCTGGTTACTCCCATCCTGGACAACGATGGATGCCTGCAAAACATAGCTACCACTCTTCTCGAGCGGCGTCATCTCTTTCAGTTCTGGGAGATGTCGCCGAGGCTCCCGATGTTCCTGTTCACGAGAAGGGTATTGCAGCACGCGGTGCAGGTAGATGACAATGTCATTTTGGATGAACACGTCTCCTTCGACCACATATTCGGTCACAAAGCTAGAAAATGACATTAATTTCCAGCAGATGATAAGATGAAACAGGCCACTCACCCGTAACCCCATGCATTCATGGATGGTATGATGTCTCCACGCGGAAGAGCGGCACTGGCCATCACCCGCGATGTAACGGCGGAGCGGGTTCCCGCTTCGGGAATATCTCTAAACTCCAGCTTCCAGGGTTGCTGCTCAAAGTCGTAGCTGGAAGTTCGCTGGACAGGCGGCTTAGATTCGTCCATACCCTCCATTTCGGTATCGGGATCGGACGCAGGCGGTGCTGGGCTGAAATCCGTTTCGGAAACCGGACCAACCACCTGGGTGTAGAACATGCCCCCGTTCAACATCTTGTTGATCCGCTGCAGGTCCCCCGACTGCTGAAGATCCTGGCTGCCGCCTATGCGGGAGGTGACCAACCCGGGCTTGCGATAGGCCTTGAAGATCAGCCGCCGCTCGATCGAGTGGCGAGGCTGCATGGCCGTGAGGCCGGCGAGCTGCTGAAGGAGCTCATGATGCTGGTGAACAGGGACCGAGGCGAACAGCAGTAGCTCATGCATGGCGAATCCTTCGGTGCCTCAGGTGCCTCAAGTGCCTCGATGCGGGAGAAGCCGGGATGTGCTTAGTCAAAGGTCCAAGCTTCAAGGTGGCAGTGATCCACGTCTTATCAACAATGAATTATGAATATGTGTGTGTGCTATTGAGTAATAGTAACGGCCACCTAAGGACTGGGATTGATTTTCCGAGGGATCTTCTCCTGCAGCTAGACCCCCTTCCAAACCTAAAGGGAAGATCGATTTCAAATGCAACCCTTCAAGGAAAGGAAATGCACTTTTGTCGGTGGATTTTGCGGGGACCAGTAGCTAGAGTAGAACCGTGGGGAGAGCAGATCCAACGGTAGAACTCTATGAGGGGAAAGAATGCGAGTGTTGCTAGTGGTGGATGCTGCGAGGAGCTCCTCAAGTTGGAAATGTACCTTGAACGGGGAAAGCTTCACCGAATGATCGAGTTGGGAAAGGATCGGATAAGTCGGGGAAGGACTGCAGGTCGGGAAAGGCTTCACAGTGCGGGGGATAACTCTGTAGAGGACTTCGACGGCGCCGTCCACCAATGCGAGGACAGAAGGGACCAAGTAGGTACAAAGCTCAAGACGAAGGAGCGACTCGTGACACATTCATTCTCCGCCGAATACTGTAAAACTCCAAAGCTCCAACTTTTGTCGGCTCCGAGCGGCTTGTCCCAAAACGGTAACGCTTCCAACCACCGAATTCTTATCTTCTCTTCTTTCCCTCCTTTACCCCTCGACACTCTACTCCATTTCGATCATCCATCATCTCAGATAGTCTCTTGCTTCCATACTCTCTCTATCTTCCCACCAATTCGAACCGTCTCGCCTCGCTTCACGTTCTCGTCGCGTCTGGGTCGGCTCGGATACTACCGGACCCGTTAAATTCTGCACATTCCCGTGAAATCAATCTTTCTTTTACACCACAATCTATATCGATCACCGTCCCCATCACAATGCGTGCCACTTTCGCTCTCCGCAACGCTGCCCGGACTCCCCTGATCCGCTTCCTGGGCAAGCGCTCCACTCCTAGTATGTTCTCCCCGGCGCTCGAGTCTAGCAACGCGTGAAGCTAACCCTTAGCCACAGAGTCCGTGGACCACACTCCTCGCGTTCACCCCGCCTCTCCCACCGGAGTTCTCCCTGACTCCTTCGCCGCTTACCGGGCCAAGGCTCAGCAGCACGGCCCTCTGGGTCATTCCTCGTTCACCAGCGGCGGCGGCGTCGGCGGCCGATCCGGCTCCTCGCTCGGTCCCGTCCAGCCCGCTCCGGGCGAGTTCTTCGATCGCGCTGAGCTCCCTGCTCGCTTCGGCCGTCTCGCCTGGACCGAGGCTGAGATTGAGGCCATCGAATCCGGCGGCGCCAGCATGTTCGCGTAAAAAGTTGAAAGCTTAACTTCTTTTTTCCCTGCTGGCAGAGATACCCCTAAATCTATGAGCGACGGAGTACGATACTTCTCACGATGGAAGACTCGCGGTGAATCCTGGATACGCGGCTGGTGTCAATCAGTATTGGATGTGGACACTGGCAACCTTGGCATGGGCGATGGCTTGACCGAGCTTCGAGTGCGCACCTGGGTGGTGATCATTCGTTGACTCGAGACCGTCTGTCCTACCGAGACCCGTCATTCGCAAGAACGCCCTATTTTCGGGGTCTTGCCCCCTGTCGTTTCATTTATATCATCATTTTCTTTGCGAACCTGGCGCTGGTGGTTGATTTCCGGTGTTTCTTTTACTATTACTTTCAAGCGCAACATGCCGCTTCTTTTGATGTCGGAAAAGCGAGTGCGCGTTTCTGTAGATCGTGGAATCCAAGTTTTTGGATGAGTCGGGGCTTGAGCATTCTTTTGGTTTCACTGTGACATATTCTCCTCTCAGGGCACTTGATTTGGACAATGGAGGAAACTAAATATTCCACTCTTCAACTCGTACGTAGATGTAGTTTCTGAGCTTCTGAGAGGACACGTTCCCCGCACGTGCTCAGGTGCCTCTCCAACTTCAATTCCTAAACTACCTACACGTTAACCTCCTTCCTCGAACCACGACATCATGGTAGCCCACGCAGGAAGCCCTTTGACCTTTCGTGAGACGGACGAGGCAGACAATCTCACGGCGACTTATGTCTACTCAGAACAGAATAAGCCGTCCACCGAGCGGGATGCGCCGACAGGAAGGGTGAATGTAATGGTAAGCGGCATTTCCTAGTCAGCTCTCCTTTCCGTTGATATCGAAGATGAAATCCGAGCAACCGCTTCTTGAAGGAGTGTAATTATCCCTCAACCTTGATTGCAATGCTTGTATAATTTGGCGGGACCGGAAGTGAACTTCAATCAACACATGGCGATCTGTCGTTCTTGTTGCCCTCATGTCTCCAAGCCTGTCGATGCATGGTATAGACGGCACTACCGTGGATTCATTCGTCTTGGTCGATTGCCCTTGAGACCCATATCTAGAATCAAAAACATTGTTTACTGTCAACCAGTCAAATGATCTAATAGCATCGAGCAGGATCCATCCTCCAGCTTGTTGACATGGTCTACCAAGTCTCTCATCAGCTCTCTCGGCGATGTCTTTCTCCCCTCGGGATACCCCCAGAGTGTGAGCGATGACTATATTAGGTGTGTACCCTGGCCATGTTTCCTTGTGATGATTGCTAATGAATGAATCAAGATATCAAATATTTGTGAGTGGATAGACTTCTCACGTCTTTACTTTCGAAGCTTGGTCAAAGACTATACAGTCCTTGCAAAGCCGGAAGTGGATATAGTCTATGAGACTCACATGAACTTTACAACAAAAGGACTCCCTCCAAGCTTTTTGCAGCTCGATAGCAGGCCTCCTCTCCTCCAGAGCCGTACTACAAGGTTCGCCAAGTTCCAACCATATCACGATCATCCCAGACTAACAAAAACACAGGAGTGGGCGTCGGCGACGCCAGCGCCTCTCCATCCTCGGCGCTACTTCTACACATCCTTCAAGACTCATCAGGTCGTGTGGCGACTATTCTCTTCGCCCACCGAGTTGGTACAGCCCTCGAGCCAGAATGCAAAACCTACCGATTAGCAGCCGACGTGTTCAATGACATCGCCATGATCATGGATTGTCTCTCGCCGATGATCCCAGCCGGGGTGATGCGCGTAAGCATCCTCAGCACAGCAGGCGTCCTGCGTGCCCTATGCGGCGTTGCAGGTGGGAGTTCAAAGGCGAGTTTAAGCGCCCATTTTGCGAAATGGGGGAATCTCGCTGAACTCAACGCCGTGGGTGATCTAGTTTCCCTTGCGAAGCTATATCTAATCCCAATCACAGAAAGACTCTTCGCAGGAGACTATCATCTCTCTTGTTGGCATGCTCGTAAGATCTCTCAATCGGATACTGATCTCCATCTAACAACTAGTACAGGTTGGTTCAGTGGTCGTGTCTCGCGTCACCGGATTCAAAACGACATGGGCAGCACTGCTGATCCTCCTAGCAGCGCATCTCAGCCTCAACTATGCTGCAGTGCGAGCCGTACAGATGACGAGTTTGAACAGACAACGAGCAAACATCGTTTTCTCCACCTTACTCGAGTCCGACCCTGCCATTGACGAAAGCCTACGGTCCGGAGAGGTATCTAAAAGCAAGCAGGAGAACTCCTGGAAGATCCTCACACCCGCACAAGTAGCTCAACAAGAACGCATCTTCCACCGTGACGGCGCCCTCCAATGGACACCATCAAGGCAAGGGTCAGACCTCGGCAGCGCCTCGATAGGAGTCTCCCTCGCCTCATTCTTCCAACAAACAAGCCGCCAAACCTCCAAAGTCTCCCTGCAAACGCACCTCCCAATACCCTCCCTAACAACCCTCTTCGCCTCGGAATCATACCTCCTTTACCTCAGCCAAAGAGGAACAAAATGGCACGCATCAATCCTCCTCAAAAGCAACTGCACCGTGCACTCGCAAGTAAAAGCCTGGACGCACGCACTCCTCGCCGCGCGAGTCCTATCCCCAACCTCAACCTCATCCTCACCCAAAACCGAAAACCCAATCCTTCCGATCCTATCCCACACACTATCCATCCTAAACTCTACATTCCCGCACTACATGAACGCAATGGCCAAAGCAGGCTGGAACACCTCAATCCCAGCACTAGAAACCCGATCCAGACACAGAGTTACATTATCATAGGCTATAAGTAGAGGTATTTGAAAGAAGCTTCAAAGATCGTCGTGTTTCCCTGGTAGAGATGAAATTTACATACCTATCCGGAAGGTTAAGTTAGTGGGGATATCAATGTGGGTCGAGGTTGAGCTTTTAACTTTATAGCTCGCGTTTGTAAACCTAGATGGGAAATCATTACATAACTTCCAAGGGTTGGCTGGGGATTTACGGTTAAGGAAAGATACAGGTTGAAGAGGGGTATCAAGTCTGTTGATTCAAACATCGCCAATATCGTAGCATCTATCGAACATGTAGGAGAATGGTTGATAAAAGAGAAAGAAAATCGCCTCAAGACCTGGCTCGGGTCTATGAATGATGGTATGAAAGATGGGCCATCACAAGGGAAAGAGATATGAAAATGTCACAAAAAAGACAGGGCATCAAATGCTCAGACAATGACAATGACAATGACAAAATCAAACGCCGGATTCATATGCATGCATCGTGCTCTCATACACCGCCAATAAACGCTAAACAAGGAGTTGAGTCGGATCGTGTGGATGCGCTGAGGTCATGCGAAACTAAGTCGATGAGATGAGGTATGTCGTTGAGGGGAGTTCGTAGAGATATCGTAGGAGATAAAGAGTCATGCAAGATTTTGAGGGGATATTTTGGTTTTAGTCGTCCAGACCGAAAATCTTAGGGTCGCGAGAGCTGCCGGAACCATGCCGCTTCTTAAAGCCCAGCTTCATGCCCATTTTCTTCCATGGGTTTTCGGTACGCAGCTTTGGGCTGTGGAAGGGGAGATGGGGTCCGCAGGCAGGGGGAGTGGTTGGCGGTGTCATTGGTTCCTCGGTTGGGCTGGATTGCGGACTGTCGTCGGTCAGAGATAGGGAGGTTGGGTCGCTTGTGCTGAGGAGGGCACCGGATGCGCGTTTCCCAAGGGCGTAGGCGACGTTGAGAGAGGTGGTTGAGCGCTGGGCGGTTGCGGGGAGATCTTTGGTGGAGGAGTTGGGGGAGATGCGCTTGGCGAGAGACCGTACTTTCTTCATTGGGCTTTCGTCCATGGGGTTTGACAAGCTTAGGTCTGTGTCAAGGGGACACCCAGTTTGGGGGAGCATGGATGGAGATGTGGTGTGGCTGTTGAGGAAGGGTAGGAAGATGGACTCTTCCATTAGGTCATGGATGCGTTTCACGGCGGAGTCAAGCATTTCCGGAGCGGGTGGCGTGATAGCGTTGCGGTGTGCTAGAACTTCATCACGGACTTCGCTGGAAAGGTTGATTTCTCGCGGGGCGCCGGGTACGATATAAGCCATCAACAAGCGCTGCCAGAGCATACGCAGGTGCTGACTTTCCGGAACATCAGCGGGAATGGTGGACACGCCCAGACGATCAGCCAAAGACTCGTAGGTTTCCCTATAACGCTTCGCTTCGAGGGTGAACTCTAACGTCTCGAGACAGTGGTTTTGGGAGAGGTAGGCCATAAAGGCACTGAGGGTATAGGGCGGCGGGGCGGTGTTGGCCAACACCTCGTTGAGGGTAGGACGCATGAGACAAAAGGCTCCCGAGACAGTCAGGCTGACGGGTCGGGAGCCAGAAGATTCCATGTCCTCGTCGGAATCACTATCCGAAGAGGTTGGGGACAGTTCGGGAGTGGTAGTGGGAGTAAAGTTCCAGAAGAAGGAAGAAGCCAGGGACTTCTTTTTGAGCATGGCGTAGAGTGTACGACGAGGACCCGACCGTCGTTTTATCACCGATCCTCCCCTGAATGCTGAATGAGCCAGCTTTAAGGGAATGGTTATATTAGAGGAAAAGAGGTAGAGATAGATATCGCACGGGAGAGATGCAGATGCAGATTAGAATGAGAGCCCAGTACGTAGATAAAGCCAAAGTCAAAATCACAACCAGAGCCCGAAATAAAGGAAAAGAGGGCGACTCCACTGGTTCTGGAATCATTTGTCGATCAGTGTTTTAGGTAAACGCCTGGTACTGGCGCCCAAGTGGAGTCCGTTCCAGTCGAATCAAATGGGCTTTTGATCGGAAAATGCTGTGGCAACTCGGTATTGCCGTATTGGTAACGTCGTACATGTACAACGCAAGGGGCCACTGCAGGGGTAGACTCCTTCTAGAAATGTGTGTGCGTGTTCTCAGGCGCGTGGCGATTCCTCGTGGTCAACTACTGAATCTATATTCTCTACCCGCACCATCTAGTTATACATAGTCCTAGACTTACAATGTTGAATCTATACAGAGCCCTCCGTATACACTACGCTAGTCACTATCTTGCACTCCCTACACTAAATGGGCCCACGGTCACCTCACCAATGACGCTAACCACGCCATTATCCGGTCTCGGAATGTCAATCCCTCCTCGAGACCCACGGTTCAGTCACAGCTGCACCAGTGACACGACAGTGTGAGACCCGCATAGTTTTAGTGACACGCACATCCCCTTGCGTATTCATCGCCATTAGGTCACGTCATCCACCTTGCACTGCTACCTCGAATGAGCTAGTTGGTCAATCTGCCGATCTTCCCTGGGAATGTGTTGATGATTTGTTATTTCTTAACCCTCGTTGATATCAGTCCGTCACGATCGACACTGCATCATATGAAATGCCGGAATGTCCTAAGGTGGCAAGATATGGCATAGCATGTCTTTGCCAAGGCGTCATCCAAAATGCCCTTCGAGTCCCCCTAGCATAGAAGGAAAAAGGAAAAAATCTCCATTGCGACTGACCGTACATCTGATGATGTACGCAACCGGTAACTGCCCAGACCTTCTAGAATCCCCGCCGAAGCACCTTAGTTTTCACTCCGTACCCACGTACCCACGTACCCACGATCGCCACACCCGTGCCCCGTCAGAAATTTCTTTACCTTCTTTAACCCTGTCTTTATGACACATCTGGCCCCCGGAGAAGGATTCCTGGTACCTGACAGACAAAAAACTCTGAAACTCGATTCACTGATTTGATTTGGCCTTTGATTTTCTTTCAATACCTTGCCACCCGGGATCCGTTTGCGCATTTGCCAAGCTTTTATTGCATGATTTGCAGGGGTATCGTCGCATCTGCTTCCTATTTGACCCGATTTATGTACGAAAAGTTTCGTTATCGTGCAACCTTCACATAGGAAATTGGTCAATATGTCAATTGATCGAGAATTGATAGAGGTGAGCTAAAAAGAAAAAAAAAGAGATCGAGAAATTAAGGCCGATACAAACCGAGAGCCAAGACTCGCGAGATCCATCCGATGGAGCCTCCCACGGCAGCAATCTTGGATCTGACTCAAGCCTGATAAGGGGATCCTCGGATCCTCCGCTCTCGGCGTAATTACGATAAGAGAGATAATGCAATTCAATTATGATTCGGTCGATATCTGCACTCCATATCGTGAAAACGTATACTTCGGATCTACAGGCTTAGCCCTGGATAAGGTTACCAGAGTGCAGAACTATATCTGGCCACGTCGCCCTGCACTAATCCAGCTATTGGGTTAGCTACGTACCTAGGTACGTACGGTATTAGCGAACCTGTAGTTCGTCCCAACGGTCATGCACAACGTATATAGTCATGTAGGATTAGCATGGCCACCGAGGCCAACCGACCCAATCCAACCCCCACATGCAGCTGTACCGGTTAGTGCAAAACCCGGAATCCACATACTCCGTCACTCCTCCGTGAGAATCCCCCGTATATCCACCACAACTTCCCCGATGACCTCGGACCTTGTTGAACAAGGATTCCCCACATCGTGCGCACGGGACGGCGCTGTCCCTTTTCGAGCGGCCCTAGGCCTCCCACGGCGCATCTGGAACGCCATCGGCTCGGCTTGGTGTGTATCCGACTGGCATGGGGTACCTGAGAGCAGCCACTAGTTCCAGGTAGCGCTGGTCAGGGCGGGGCAAGCTGTGATCTGTCTCGTATCTTGTCTGTTGTCCGTGAGCACGGAGGACAGAGCACGGAGCACAGAGCACGGAGTACGGGGTAATGAATATAGCTTGTGGTGGGGATAAGCAAAGCCCGTTCCCTAGCCTGGGACTATGTAGATGCACCTATGCATCTCTTAGGGGGCTGTTACACGATTCGCAATATCCTTCCAAATCTAGTGCCAGAACCAGGTGCGATCATAGTCGTCAGCTCCCAGGGTCCCCTGAACGGTACAGCACCGTATGGTACCCGATCCAGCTCCATAGTCCAAATGACGTGCATCCCGATCGAAGGGGGAAAAGAAGGGAAAGGAAAAGGAAAAGGAGAAGAAAAAGCCGCATAGGATCAACACAGCTTCCGACTCCACGGTCGAGACCAAACCCCAAACAGAGCAGATTAAACACGGCAGAAGCCGCCAATGACCTCACAGACCCACAAAATGCAGTCAAAGTCTTGATTTGTGATGATGAAGAAGGAAAAATACATAGCGCGTGCTTTGCTAGAGACTGTGGAGCACATTGAACGGCCTGAAGATTGGAATTGTGATTGCGAGTGTGAAAAGTAGCCGGCGCAACTTGAAACGTGAAGGCCAGGGTTGATAGATGCCTGATCGACTAGACTCGGGCCAATTTGAGTTTGGGCAAAGCAGCGATGGCCCGTCGATTTCCGCGTGTTTTGACCCGTCCTGGAAGATCTGCGCATCCCGGTATTTTTCTTTTTCTTGCTATGTAGCACTTGCAGTGTGGGTTCGATCATGGTCTATGGGTCCGATGTAAGCGGACTTCGGTATTTTTCTCTTAGACGCTGCTTTTTAGCGCTTTGTAGAGTCGAGGCTTTCGAGTTCGCCCTTGGTAGCGCCGGGCTTAGTCGCTATGTTTCAGGAAGATTCTGCAGTATCCACTTGGGTTTTGTAGTGCTTTGTGTACTATGTCTGCCCAACATGTACATGGATCCGATGTCGACATCAGCTGGGAGACGTACATTACCTGACCTTAGATGGCAAGTGGCTTGTAATCGTGCCTCTGGCATGGCATTGATTACTTTAAGCATCAGTAAAAGTTGTTTGTTGCAGATAGTTCAATGATATCTTTGTCTTGGATCAACATCTACGACTTCGCCCACACATTAGCATCATACTCATCCATCAACTCAGTATACTCCGACCCAGCCGCAGCCCATCCTTTAATTCCACCTTCAAGTATCAAACTCTCAATCCTCGAGTCCTGCTTTTCCACCAAGTAATCCGCAAACCACGCCGCAGCCCTCGGACCCCGGCCATTACAAGAACCTTAAACAGTTAGACGCATCCCTAATCAAAGAAGGAACACCCTCACCACAATACCAAATAACATGCTTGACATCACCGCTCTTCAAAAGCGTATACAATGCCGGACGCGTATGATACAAGCTCTGAGCAGGTAGATTCAGCGAACCACGAATGGTACCACCCTAGAAGAATCAGCAAATACCCAGTTCCAGTCCCATCAAATGCAAGTAGTACCTCGAAATCATTACGTCGTACATCCACTAGAACGAAATCCTTGCCAGCCTGCTTCCCCTCCTTCAACCAGCGCAGTAACTCCTGGCGGGGCAGAGAGTTAACCTCGGACTTGGGAGCGGGGTAAGCTGCATGCCATGGCGTATTGCGGGGGATGTCTGGGGTAGACATTATAAATCAGCAGAAATGGAACCTGCAAAGTACCGTTGGCAAAGTATCAACAAGGGAGTTTGGCGGTATTTATTTTATGAGTTGATAGATCTCAACATCCCAGACCAATCAACGGATAGTGGCATGTCACTGCGCTCGCCATGTGACTTTTCCGCCTTTTTTAACAGTACAGCCACTCATACCACAGACATATTTCTATTAGTAAATACTAAGACCTAGATCCAGGCTGGGGATGCCATGTCTGGGGGCTGTACAGACTTTGGATAGTTCATTGTTAATTAGACGGACTTTGGTGCGGTATCAGAACGACATGCCACGGCATAAAATAAACCAAGATGAGACTGCCTACGGGAAAGAAAGTGCTATCACTTGGTGTTTTCGGTCGAGAGCACAGCTGGCATACATACATCTAGAAGAGCGAGTCTAGGAGTATAAGGAGTCAAACGTAGCCAGAAGAGGCAGAGTAAATAGCACTGCAGACGCTCCAGGCAGATAATGATGCTTTGAAACGCAGTTTTATGGCTCCAACTATCAATCCGAGACTTGACAGGTGAAAGAGTGAACTCACGCCGAGTGTTTTTGATACTCAACGCTTGGGCTACCGATGGCAAGTTTGCTACAAACACTAATAACCTAAAGAACATGAGTACATCAGGAATCTCCAACCTATAAACTATGACCCAACCACATTTTTGCATTCACGAGACCCTAAAGATGTTGGAATCCAGCAACATCGACCTATTGACCACGGTTAATTATTCGCCACCTATGATCGACAACTAGCAAAACATCACACCATGCAAATAAACTTCGACATCATGCCACAAGATCCAGAGCGGGTTACCAAACTCTGAATCCGATAGGCGAGCACGACCCTCTACTCTCTGGCATATCAATGGGTGATTAGGTGCAACCAACGGGGCATCGGTCTGCACGTCATATCGATGTGGATGAGCATGGACTCTCACTGGAAGGGTGCTTGATAATCAGGTACTTTGTGGTGTTTTGGCGCATATTTCTTAATTTCATTACCTTGGATTTGTTATTTAATGAAGATCTTGTATCTCCTATTCTCTAAATCATGCTCATTGAGTCTTGCTGACTCTAGTAGCCAATGTCCGTCAACGGCTTGAGTGCATAGATCTGAAATACGCCTTGAATTGCATCAGTATTATCAAGAGAGGCATTCATTAAAGCCAAGCTCCCGGTGATCCTTCCCTATAGACTCTACCGCTGCACTTAATTCATGGTCAGGACAGCAACCCGAGCTCACCGGTTGAAACCCAACCAGGTCCTTGAAAACATTGAGGTCCTTGTCCGTATCCACAACAGAACATCTAAACCGTCAGGATGATCAGATACCTATCGAGAGCATGAAACACCACCTTTGAACCCCTCATCGTAAGTACTTCTCATATTCGTACACTCTGCTCGTACCCGCAATGCATCCAATATACAAGGACATATCCCTCGCCAGCTTCGGAAGCTTTTTCTAGCAAGAATATCACTAATAGCCACCCGTCACCAGACAGCAGAGCGAAACATCTCATGAAACACAATGATTTTCTCAGCCGGACCAAATTCGCCACAATACTAATGATGCAATTGGCAGAATCAGGCAACGGATAGCAGTGACAGAGCCCTCAACGAAAGCATTAGATATACCAGCTTCCTCGACATTCCTTCGAGCCAGATCGAGAATACTCTAGCTTGTCAACAACAACATCCTAGATTCTACGTTACATACCCTTGTCATTCATATCCAGCCCTTCCCTGTGGCCCAACCTTGCGAGCTGCTAGTATCACATCCGAGTTCCATCGATGTCTAGATCGATGACTGTTTCATCCTGAGGGAGTTAGGTCTTGCTAATCGGCCTCCTGGTTGTACTCACCTCACGCAGCTGGCCAGGGGTAGCGGGTTCCCGCATCCCACGATTTGCATCTCGTGGAATGTATCGCAGCTGGAGGGTCCGTAGCCGAACGCTTGGCGATTTGCTCTCATCACTTAAGGTAAGAAACCCGGGTCTAAGTACAATACACTTACTCGTGTCAGTCCAGATGAGTCTACAGATACAGATCACCATCAAGACACGAATCACTCCCCATACATGGACATGTCTGGAAACGAACCAGCCCATCAACCCAAACCAGCCATGACAACACATCCCAAACCCAACTTAACCCAAACCCAACCCCGAATCGAATCATCTCCACTCCCACACACGCCACGCACAAATCCCAGTCGAAAGCAGCATGCAGACCTAAAATCAGTATAAGAAGACCCAGCCACTAGCAGCCGACAGACCAACCCATAATCCATCTGCCTACCGGGTCACTGCAGCACCAAATCAGCCATCACGCCAAGAAAAGCAGATGCGGGGATGTAACGTGTGAGTGGCTAGCACCGAAACCTACTGCAGATGAGTGCACATGGGACTATGACTGCATGGTGGGGAATACATAGTTGGATGATCACTTTCATGTACATCCTGTGCATGTACCAGTACGAATAGACAAAAAAGAAAAGATAAACTTCAGTGGCAATAGCCCTACTATTTACAGTGATCGTTGTAGACACTAATAGGGTTTAGGTACAATTAAGGGGTGGATTGCAATTATTGGGTGTAGCAGCTCGCACTATATTCAACCAGCTATAGTAGCTACCCACACAGACTTGGTAGGGGCCATGTTTTCGATGTTGACAAGGTTTGGGTTGCCACACTATGGGCATCCATGTTAGACGGGAGTCAGGGGTGTGCATTTCGGTAGTTTAAGGAGTCATGGTCAGGGATAGGGATACCAGGATCCTTAGTTGTTAGTCAGGGGTGCTGAATTTGTGATATCATGTGCATTGGAGGGGATATCGATCGCATCGTATGATGGTGGACTAGAAGAGTTATGGCATACTTCTCTCTATTTACTGTTTCAATAGGTAAGGATTAAGGGCCTGCCATATAGGTCTTAATCAAGTCTACAGACTAGTTACTTGAACCTCAGGGTAAACACGCAAATGTATTATCAGTCCTACTCCGAAACAATTATATACGCTGTACGGACGCGAGCATCCAGATACACAGCAGAAAAAAACAATGCTATCTTATGCCACAACTACCGGTAAGGAACACAAAAACTCGCTTCTGAAACGGAGCAAGAACAAAGACAGGGAGACAATTATACACAAAGGCAGTAGATCCGAAGGGGGTGAAACAACCGAAGAGAAACACTCAGACATGACGAAGAAGGGGAATCAACCCGGCGAATAAATGCAATATGCGTTCCTCCTGTTGCAGGACAAGTCGCATGGACATGCAATTGGAAAGACTCTCTGGACCTGGATGCAAGAACAGCCCGACGGAAGAATTCAAAGAGAAACAGGGACATTAAAATGCCCACCCTGTTGATAGGGTGGGATGAAAATTCAAGGGCTGCTCATGTAGATAGTGTCGAAACTTGAGCCTGGTCAATGTCTTTCGCCGGCGATACAATCCACGGTATGTTGAATCCAGCAACCGAATGCTGTTCAAATCCAAGGCCAGTAGACTGCCCCGCAGAACTGGACAGTTCAATAAACTCCAAATAGAGACTGCAAATGATCGGCAAATGGGCCGCGAACAAGGCCCGAATCCGCTCATTTGCAAAGGATGAAGTTTTGGTATTAGATGGCGCACGCCGATGATAAGGAAGCAAAATGGGAAAGCACAAGACAAAAAATCTCTCAAGTTCGCCGTTGCCGAGCCGTAGCACCATGAAAGAGTGATGAGACGTAACATCAATGAGAGGAAGGTCGTTTCTACCACAGTCAAAATTGTAGGCCGAAGCGTCGAATGGGAAGAGGAAAAGGAGAATCGAAGGGATGAGAGAAGATGAATGACCAAGGGTAATCCCATGCCGACGTATGTTGTGCTTTTTTCTTCGGCCGTCTTCTGACAGTCGCGGGGCAGAAAGAGCAAGGGGAATCATCAGGTCGTGTTCAATCCAGTGACACGCCGCGGCTTGAATAGTTCGAGTTCAACCTGGATCTCGGGATAAGCGGGCTGCGCGGCACTGGAAGACCAGCACGGCCGGATCACCTACCGCAGCACAAAGCCTTCATCACCTTCTGAACGAAAGTGGGCTGCGGATCATTGTTCCCTTGGACACCACCAACCTGCGGACTGCTCATGCCAGGGTTGCCGGGGCTTCCCATGCGACCGGAAAGGTGGGCATTAGAGTGCTGGAACTGTGCTTGGGTGGATGCGGCTGGAGTCGCTGCTTCCATACCCCCGCTCTGGCGTTTCGGCGGCATCCCGCCGGAGCCGCTTGGGTGCTCGCGCGTCTTCCCAGCTCCAGCTTTGGCGGGAGAAGGGGGCGGGGGCTGCGCGGCGTTTAAACGGTCGGCAGTCACACCGGGCCTTTGGCTGTTGCGAAGCTGGCTCCCGTGCAGATCACGTCCTGTCGAGCTCTGGTGAGGCAGGTCGCGTGTGGAACCATACGACTTGTAGTCCCATCCTCGTCCATTGTTGAGCTTCATCCAGTCGTACTCCCCATCCTCCACTTCGCCGGCGTTCTTGAGGGCCTGTGTCAAAAGATCACGGAGATAGTCGTAGTCGGGGGTGTCCTCAAAGCCGAGGTTGCGAACATAGCTCAGATACTTGTTGAACTCTTCTGGGGTAGGTCAGAAATTTTGTACTCTTATCCCCGTCAGGAGGGAGGAAATTACCTGGATATCCCTCGCAAAGATCCTTGATGACAGTTGTCTGCTTCTTCTCGCCGATCTTCTCGTACTTCTGCTTGTTGGTGGCAGCCTTCAGCCCTTGCCAGGGAAGACCACCTCTCAAGAAGTACATGAAGACATGACCCAAAGCCTCCAGGTCATCCCGTCGTGATTGCTCCCGACCCAGATGTGTGTTGATACTCATATAACGAGCGGTACCCGACAGAGACTTGCGCTCACGGTAGGGAATGTGCTGCTTGGTCTTGGGATCACGGTACTGCTTGGCCATACCGAAGTCGACGACATGGATGACGTTGGCAGCCTTGGTAGAGGGGCGACCAATGAGGAAGTTGTCGGGCTTTATGTCGCGGTAAATGAGGTTCTTTTCGTGGATCGTTTGGACGCGCGAAAGCTGGAGAAATTAGCCGGTGGAATCATCTTCGAGTTAGCGAAGAAGACGTACCATCTGCTTGGCCACCATCACCACAGTCTTGGTGGAAAACCGGCGGTTGCAGTGATCGAAAAGGTCCTCAAGACTGGGACCGAGGAGGTCGATGACGAGAATGTTGTGCAGGCCCTCCTGTCCGAAGTAGTAGACATTGGGGATACCAGCTGTGGAGAAAGGTCAGCAAATGACTCGGACGAAAGCTCCAAAATAGGGAGACATACGACATCCGACCAAAATCTTGTAGGTCCGGTACTCATCACGCAGTTGAGGGGCATCACTCTTCCGGGGTTCCTGTTCCAGTCAGCTCAGAATTCAATCCCCCCTTTCATACATATTACGTACGAATTTAATGGCCACCTGCTGGTTGTTCAGAAGGTTGGTGCCCTCGAAGATGACACCGAAAGAACCCTCACCGATCTTCTTGCCTACGCGGTAGTGGACACCTACCACGTTCGACGAAGAGGACGCCATAGGTGATAGGCGGTGTCAGGAACGGACTTTGAATAGCTTCAGGGACGCGGGCACGTGATTTGCGCTGTTAGGGCTGCAGTCAGCACGAGATCCAAGGAAGACACACGAGGATAGTCGACTGTTTGGACATACACCGCAGGGGCACCTGATTGTTGACCGATGGATATCGGGGCGAGTAGAGATCGGACGGGAGTTATGACCGGAATGCGACGAAACGACAGGGTAGCCTTCACGGTGTGAAACTGCAGAAGCAACAAGGGCGGAATTGGGTGGACTGTGCAGGAATTGGGTGAATCTGATTCCTCCTTCGGAGTTATGGACTGAGGATCTCAGGTGCGAAGAGGCACGCAAAGCTGCCGACCGGGGTAGGCTTTGCTGAAACACCGGACGGAAGCAAAGCGCTGAAGGATGAAAGAAAATGAGCACCTGAGGTACTCTACGGCGAGTACGGGCCGCACTTGAAAGCAATGGGAGAGAAGGGGAGGCAGGGGGAGGTGGAAGAAGAAGAGAGGGAGAAGTCGAAGAGAAAGGGAGCGGAGGGTATTGGGAGTGTATTTGGTACCAGTGGTCGAGGGGGAACAGTAGGGACGGGCGGTCACAGGCAGTAATAATACACGCGCTACAAGCGTTGGGGGCGCCTTTTCCGCCAGAGAGATTAAAGTATTTGGAAGGCTGTGTTCTCCGTACTCCATACACTACTTTGCACTTAGATCCTCACCTAGGTAAATCGATCCACCTAGGCACTTCCTAGGTTTCTCCTAGGGAGCCTTAGACGTCTATATCCAGAGTTTAGTATCCGCTTAGGTCGTGACTAGTGTGCCTAGGCCATTCACTTGTGTGAGTACCTAGGTAGTAGGTGTGAACCAGATCCTACAGGCACTAGAAACTGGAACATCATAAGATCTAGAGGGTTCACTATGACTGCAGAACAATAATTTTGGGCCCGGCGAGAGCGGGAACCAAACCACTGTTCCTGTGCCGAGTTTTTCCTTACCGCTCAGGGGATGCCGTTGCATGGACTCGGAATGCGCTTAGCCTATTTTGTAGTAAGATTACTGTCTTGGCATGGCCCTTCGATACCCCAGTTATAGAAGTTGCTTACTTCTGTAGCTTACTACAGTATTCATTGTCCTATCAATCCATAATCAATATATTCAATGCATCCAGCACTAAAAGACCCCCTCGACTGCAGCTGCAGCCCAGCTTAGGCAGATAAGAGTGACCCGCGCATTTGACACGTCTTCGACCCACTCGGCGATCACTAGCCTCTACTGTAAGTTCAGGATGATAATACGGTGTAGGAGTATGGAGTACAAATGGCTCTAGAGATACTTGGGCAGGGTCCAAGATCAGGGACATCCAAAATTCTAAACAGCGGTATAGCAATATCATGACACAAGGTTTCACACGGATCAACAGGCACTGAACCTTCTCTATTCATCATCATCATCATCACCAGCATCCTCAGTTTCGCTACCAAGCTCTTCCTTGACGAGATCTCCATCGCTAACATTTTCTCCGTTCTCATGAAACTCGTCTTCGGATTCATCATCGCTGCTCGACCCACTGCCCTCGCTTTCACCCTCGCTGCCCGGGTCGTAGTCTTCTTCATCCTCGTCCTCCTGGTCTTCGAGCTCTCGCTGAGCTTTCTGCAGCTCGCTCTCCTCTTCGGCACCTGTAGTTTCGGCGGCAGCGGCCTCGTCGTTATTCTTAGGAACGTTAACATTGTACACCTTGGCACGTCGAGCCTCCGCCAAACTAGAATCCTGGAGACCATGACGTTTGATATACTCGTCAATGCTGCCAAAGTCGGCTTGGTCAATCATAGAAAATTCGAATTCCTGATTGTCCTCCTCGGATCCATTTCTTGGACGAGCAAGAATGTTGAGGTTAAATGTCCGCTGGAGGACGGAAGTATAAGAAACAGATTCGATAGTATCGAACGAGAAGAAAAGAAGCGGTTTTTTGAACGCAAATATAATGCCAGTCGAAAGCAGGAATAGATAGCCTGGTAATGATGTTAGTGACTAGGCCTGCCATTGCTAATTGCCTCCTCTTGTGAAGTGACATACCTTCTTTGCTACCCCGGAATGCCTTGACATGATATGCCTTCTCGCCCTTGCGATGCGCCTCGGGCATTGTGCTCACGAATTCTCTCTCGTTGGGTCGCACAACGCTGGTGTTTGGCATGTTCTCATTCAGAATCTTTCGAATCAATTCCTCCGCAGTCTCGCCCGGTTTGTTGCCGATTTGTTGTCCAGACCCTGAGAATGCAGCTTTGGCCGGGCCATCGGCCACGGTGAAAACCATGGCATCCGAGGCTGCGGTGCCCTCGGGTGGCGGCGTGATTCCATCAGCGAACTCCGGAATGATACAGAAATTGAACAGTTTCTGGGTCTTTTCTGGGACAGGAAGGCACAGTGCATGGCCTAATCATACACAGCAAAGATTAGCCTCGAATTCCAACCTAGTTTAACGGCAAGATAACCCACGAATTTGATCCATTGAGATGCCAAATTCCACCTCCTTTGTAGCTTGGTTCCTCGCGCGAAGGTACCTGTGCCCAGCAGTGACCTCAAGAGTGAGCTTCTTGCGCTGCGGAATAGAGAACGAAATATCCTGAACATAGAACTGAACTGGCGCATCCTTTAGACTGACGGGCGCCTGCGCCGTCTCCCCAGCGCTCCCGTTTTGTATTTTGCGCTTCTTCGCGGCAGGGCCGTCGGTAGGTGGCTGTACGATCGGAAGTGAGGTGCTCGCGGCCCTGGCCTGCAGGGAAGACGTGTAACGAGCAAGGTCTTCGAACAAAGGTGCATGTTGAGGTGTGTATCCTAGTTGAAGCGGGTGGAGGGTCAGTGGGTGGTCCGAAGGGTCGTCGTTTGGACAGGCGTAGATGGCGCCGCTGGCTACACACCGATCGCATCATAGACTCTTTTTTTGAGTGAAGGCTCTGTCACGAATGCCTCCTCGATGGCAGCAATGGGTATGCCTGTCGAATTTATAGCTGCAAAAGCCATTTCTGGGTGCAACTGCTCAGGGATGATTGTAGCAGTGCAGGAGCGTAGAAGAGATGGGAAACTGAGAGCAACAACGGCCTCGACGCGGGACCATCTCTCTCCCCTGGCGGCCCGCACATCACAACCCTTTTTTTTTCAATACTGTATTTGATAGGCTCGCTGATTCAGTAAAATGGATTGGGCTGAAATTGCTAGAAACATTTTGCAGGAAATTGTCTCCATACATTGAATGCAGAAAAATTGGACACTAGAATACAGTTGGGTTTATACACATCGCTCTCTGAAAACAACCCTCTATGCACAATCACAATTGCTCGATTCAAACAGTTTTCTTCGTCTTCTGTGATTGTTGCTTGGACTTGGTTGACTTTGGCTGCGACTTGCTCATGTTCATGCTCATGAACTGGTCGATGAAAGCATTCGTCTCCGTGTCCATGATCACATTGCCGTCAGCATCCAGTTTCGCCGCCTTCTCTTGGACGCTCTTTGCAGCCCGCTGCTGCCGGAATTGTCCAATAGGAGTCAACAAAGACTGGCTTTCAAGCCATTCCCGTCGGTACTCCTCGATGACCTTCTGCCTCACGTACTCGGGGTCGTGGCGTGTTCGGAATCTCGAGTATTTGTTACGGAGTTCATCGAGGACGCTGGATGGAAATGGTGGGTTATCCAGCGACGGAACCCAAGAGACTTCGTCGACCTCGTAACGCGAGGTATCAAACTCGCAATCCTTGACCTCCGGCTCCTCCTCGGTGGGCCAAGGAATCTCGACATCAATTCCCGAAACGTATCGAGTAAATCGCGGAAGCTTGCTCCACGCTGGCCGCTCAAAATAGGGAGGTCCGGCGTATGCGTGCTCAATAAGGTGATCCTTGATCTCTCTTGTATTTGGGTCTTCCAGTGCGATGACGTGTCGGATGTTATCAATGGGTACCGGCATGTTCTGGGCCAAGATATCGGACTTGATGCCCATCGAACCCTTAGCCCACTCAGGGACACTGATATCGGCCTGTGAAAAAGGACATTGGTTAGTGATTTTGCTTGGGACCGAAACAATAGAACTGGACGCATGTCTCAGGGCGCACCATGTTGAGCTCTTTGATCAGGACAGTCTCGCTGTCTTCGTTGACTTGGGTAATCTCATTGATCTTTCCAGCATCCCGACCGCGCATAATACAGACTCTGTCTCCAGGAGTGAAGAGAATGTGCTTGCGGCGAAGGTGGTTGGGAATCTTGGGGGGGTGCATCGCCTGGCCGTCGATTGTACCATAGGTGGTAGCTTGTGGTCCGGCATCTCGCTTCGGAGCGAGAGGGCCCTTGGACCAGTCCTCCCAGCGAGCCTGCCGTGCTGCTTTGGCGTTGCCGATTATCGACTTGTTGAATTCCCTCCTCTGGCGAATTGTGTCCTTGCGATCAAGCAATGCTTCATATCTCTTGGCCCGGTAGATCTTCTTCTGGGCCTGTTTCCTGGCCGCAGCCGTCCGTTGGATGACCTTCTGCATTTCGTGTGTGGTGGCCCAGCAATGGCTGAACGTTGCTGCTGGACAAGTTCGCGATGCGTGGACGGAAAATTGCGGCCGCACCTCGGGCACGTGACGTGTTGCCAATAAGTGAAGCTTAGATAAGCATGCTTCGTTTTTTAACAGGCGGATGGATGGATGGATTTGGGCAGAAAGCAATAATTGCTACTTAGATCATTCTCTGTGGTTTTCGTGATAGGCAAAGGCTGTGGTGAAAAAGCTTCCAGTATCGATCTGTTTGGTTGCCGAACTTTTATGTCAATTGAACTATGGCACTGGGAGCAATATATTGTTAGTAACTGGAGGCGCACACTTTGATCTTCGTTCAACCAACACGAGGGCAATTCATCTTAACCTCTTCCTCCTAAGGAAGTTATATACTAGAGATTTGGATTTTACCGGCCTCCGCCAGACCCCATCTCTCGCGAACGTGGACACCCAAGTCTGCTCCTACACGGAAGAATGAATATACAGTCATGGAGGTTAAATTACGTATGTCTTCCAATGGTGCTGACTAGGAGAGGTTTTTATTAGAGGCCTCTTTTCACTACAAGGTTCGTAGGCATTTTGCGTTTTTGATGATACCTACCCAGCCTCGATTACTCCATGACTTTACACTCCTGAAAACTCCTGACCGGACCGCCGCGTCTATCCACAGCGATGTTGGAGACTACCCAGGCCCATAGACTGGTCATGGACGAAGGACATCTTAGCTTGGGATGTATGTTGATTGCTTCATGATGAGTGCACCGAGACAAGGCCACGTTAAAATTCGTCTCTACAAATAAGTACACTTACTCCGTTGAACCAAGCAATAACACTATCTCTTAGGTCTCATCATTGATGACCTACAAATAGAAAGACAAAGCATCACACAATAGGACGGAGATAAATGAAAGCAGAAATAGGGACTTACAGTGCTCAGTCTTCATGTCTCCTAGGCTTGGGCAGACAGACGAGTTCCTCCCATAACTCGAAGTGAACAGCGACTAGGGATGCAAGGCTACTACAATAGGGAAGTATGGCCATAGGATCCTTGAATATACCCAGCCGTGTATGGCGACTACCGTGGTCAGAATACTGCGGACCTGATCCCCGATCGAGAGAGCGGCCATACTCACCCCAAAGTTTGTGGACTGAGGCTCCAATAAGACCTCTCAAACAAGCATTCTCGCTGTAGTCTGGGTCCCAGGTTTCATCCCGATACCCAAGTCTGTGATTTGTCAGGGCAACCGCACCTCTCAGAAGCACGTCTTTTCGCGTATATGCATGACCAAGACAACATTGACGCAATTTTTGGCAAAAAGGCTCCATCAGAGCGTTCTCTCCTCAAAATGAGCTTGATACCGTAGAATATCGAACTGCCCCGGTTGTCCCTGGTCAACTATCCGAAACTTTGCTCGGTGGCCACTGGATGCGCGACTGGGAGATCATCGATCACTACAGGAACTGAATCCACATTGTCCTGAGTGACAACGGAGAAAGGAATACCTTTTAAAAAACAGACCACCGGCTGTAGACAACATTGGGAATGGAGTTCTGTGTTCTGAAAGACTCCAAGAACAAACAATCTGCGATGGATCAGGCTTCGCACAGGACCAACTATTATGACCATCAGGATGAAGCGAGCCAATGCCAGAGAGCATAAGCTAACTATCGCATTTAGCAGCGCTGAGACATCGGACAAGGCGCCCGGGTGCCCAACCGCCAAGGAATCATACCTGACACGAGAGCACAAAACCCACAGAGACACGTAGCAGTAAGTACTGTTCAATGTCCAAAAGCTGGGACCGCGCACGTGTACTCCGTCGCGACCGGTCAGAAGCTTACAGTTCGGAAGCGGAGAGGTTAGGCCGAGTCCCGGACTGTCGATCCCGACGACACGCACGTTCAACTCGTAGCACGATGGAGCAATGCAGAGTCCAGGAGGCTATGAAAGGGAGATCAGAGAAACATCGTCGCACAACGATCTAAATTCCGCATAATCTGGATGGAGACGGATTGGACATGATGCGCCGGAGGCGATGAATCCTGGAGAAGGGCCTAGGCATGCTCGGCTGTGTGGCTTTTGCTAGTGAGAGGGCTCGCGACAGCAGGAAAAGTGGAAATCGATACTTTGGCAACTGATTAAGAGCAATGACTGGATAGGTGTACTCCATACTACTACTGTAATTGTGCTTGGCGCCATGTCAAGAGATCCCGATTCCCCTGTCTCCTATTCCGGACCCGAGAAAGTACGGAGTAATAGCTTCAAGATCGGGCCCCTGTCCCCAGTCTCTATTTTTTGTCAACCGTGGAGATGCAGCTGGCATTTGCTCTCCTTTATAGCAGTACCTTTGCACCATTGAATGAAACCAACAGCTCTAGGCATACGGAGTAGTAATTTTGCGTGGATCTGAAGATTGGGAAAAGGCAGCTCCGGGACTGGGGCCCCTGGGAGTTCCCTGTCAAATCAAGGAGCAGCCGATTAATAGTCCCTGATCTTTTTTAGCCGCGGTTTAGTACCTAATTTTGAGTGAGAGTACATAACTACATACGAAGCAGAAGCGGAGAGCTCCAGAGCAGGAAATTATCGGAGCGATTGTCAGTGGACAGTCGAGTCAAGCATTTGACGGTTTGCACTAGGCAACGACCGGAGCACAATGCACCATTGGGCGTTCCTTTTCGTTGCACAAATCGGGAACTGTTGTGCAGCCGCAATAATCGTCTTCTTCCACGCACGAGCAGTTGGGGAGATGATCCCGAGCCTCGCACGAGACAAGGGCTTGTGTGGTCCCTTGTCAAAGAGCAACATAGGTTATAGTATCAGGATGCCAATCTATGGGGAATAGGTAGGTCAATTGTCGATCCCAGTCATTCTGAATTCTATTCTTTCACATCATCGCGAACCTTGGAAAGGAAGGTATCCCCGCCCCCCGACATAGATATGTGCACCATTTTCTCCAGGTACAAGCTAGGTCACATACAAGCCCCTTTCTCCTATGATATCAAAACTCCGATCATTGCATAACTCTTTCCTTTCTAGGTCACAGCCACGGTGGCTGAGTCCCAAGACACAAAGAGTGGACCACTTGTGACGCGGATACGAATCCGCTTAGCCACACATAACCTGCTAGGGCTGGCACGGTAACCGTATTACCACAGCGGCAGATCCCTTCCAGGCCGAGGGTCACGGGGAGAGCATGTCCAGGAGGGTAGGAATCAACTGAGGCACTGGAAATGGAAGACAAGGAATTCAGAACACAGGGTAAATGAGTACTTTGAAGCACAAATGAAAGTGGTGTACGTCACGAGTATCTGAAGTCTCAAACCTCACTTCAATCAGGGGAAGGGGAAAGAAAAAAGAGATCCGTACCACAACAAATACCCCGAAAAAAACGAGCAATACGGCAAAGTACAACAAATACACCAATACGGTCGGCCACCGCCCCAGCGTAGTCTGGCCTCTCCTCCTCCACCTCCAAGTCATCAAATATTCTTCCCATCCTCCCATCTCCTTTATCCAGGCTTCAGCTATTCGGAATTAGCTGGTTTTGCTCTTCTTTCCCTTTCAAATCTACTTGCGCATCTTCCTAATTCACAGTACGGATCAACCCTTTTCCCTCTTCACCCTGAGACCTCTTCCGGAGCAGCCTAAACCTGACCCTTTCCCAACACTCCTGCCTTACTCCCTGACCACCCCCCTCTTCAACCCACACCCCACGGCGTTGTCCATCACCTCGTCATCTTCAAATATTGACAAAACTCGTGTCTCTTCTTCTACTAACTCACTGCAAAGATGGCCGAGATTCGACGCAAGCTCGTCATCGTGGGCGATGGTGCCTGCGGTAAGACTTGTCTGCTCATGTAAGTACTCTGACATCAGAATCATCCCCCTCCGCATCCCCCTTGAATCCCTTCATTTGGCACCAGTGATCTGACAGAAATCTTCCGGCAGTGTCTTCTCAAAGGGCACCTTCCCTGAGGTTAGCTCCACCCCGGACTCCATTACCCCCGATTTCGTGCCTTATCTCTGGCGGCCCGGCCGCATCGGTCCCAAAACAACCCGCTCTGACAATCATAATACCAGGTCTACGTCCCCACCGTTTTCGAGAACTACGTTGCCGATGTCGAGGTCGATAACAAGCACGTCGAGCTTGCTCTTTGGGATACGGCTGGCCAAGAAGATTACGACCGTCTCCGCCCCTTGTCATACCCCGACTCGCACGTCATTTTGATCTGTTTTGCCGTGGACTCTCCCGATTCGCTTGACAACGTCCAGGAGAAGGTGGGTGTTCTTCGCTTGCATGTGCTTGCGCATCATGAGTGCTGACGCGGTTTCGCAGTGGATTTCTGAGGTTCTCCACTTCTGCCAGGGCCTTCCCATCATCCTTGTTGGGTGCAAGAAGGATCTGCGTCATGACCCGAAGACTATCGAGGAGCTCACCAAGACCTCTCAGAAGCCGGTCACCCCTGAGCAGGTACGTTTTCCCTTGCCTCTCCCTGGGAGTTTTCCACATCCCGGGACCCTGGGCTAATGTGATTCACAGGGCGAGGAAGTGCGCAAGAAGATCGGTGCCTACAAGTACCTTGAGTGCTCTGCCCGCACCAACGAGGGCGTCCGTGAGGTCTTCGAGGCCGCTACCCGCGCGGCCTTGCTGAAGACTCAGAAGAAGCAAAAACGCAGCAAGCCCTGCCTCCTCCTGTAAAGTACCCCTCGGCTTTTAGCGCGGATCGGCTCGAGCGAAGATCGGAACCGATGAGGCTCGGGCAAATTTGGTCTTTTTTCTAATATCTCGGGCTGCCGGGCCTGCATTGCGAGATCGTGGATAATGTCGAAACCCGGGCGCCCGAGTCGTGAAATTCCTATCTACACCCCCCTCTGCAGTTGGCCGACACTTGTGTTTCTCTTTTTCCCTTTTTTGCCCTTTATTTTGCAGAATTTGTCTAGGGAGGCGTTGTCTTCATAACCCTGTGGGCTTTTCTCTTTTCTCCTCGTCTCTCTTCCCCATCCATCCGACAATTGTGGATCACAATGACAAAGTTGCCCATTCGTGGCAGTATAAACCTTTTTTCTCTTAAAACAACCGAAAAGAGCAACCAAAAAGAAGAGGAGATGATGGAAGTAGCGCCGGTTGTGAATTCGTGACTCGCCTGGAAGTCGTGCGATGATATATGATTCCCGTCCCTTTCGGATATCTCCCAAAGGGCTTCCTGTTTTGTTTCTTTTCGATTTATCACAGCTAATACATTGATATTGGTATTCTAAGCAATGAAGCGTAGCCTAGTTCGTATAGAATTTTTGACTTGGACATGCCCTTTTATGCAAGGGGTCATCTAGTGCGAAGACTCAAGTACTATCTTGTCCCAGACAGCCGACGCCTGCATCCTGAAACAGCCCAGCCCTCTTTTCTTGGCGGTTTGGACACTGTCTATAGTATTTGGTAGGGTATGACAGCCGAGCATGTTTTCTTACTGTTTGTGTACGCTCATGAACGAGGAGCTGCTTGGTGACATGGTACATTGTATAATTACCTATCAGAGCTGACAAAACCCGCTCAAATATCACGACCGATTCAAGCTCAGCAACCCTTCAATATACCGTCTCGCATCCATCCCAAGCCCCTCAACCAGCTTCGAAGGCGTAGTATCGTTAGTACGGGACGAACCCAATTTAGAAGATGATGCGCCGCCTAGATCACGAAAGAAGCGTGCTCCACTGCTGACTCTCGCGTGACTCGCTGGAGAGACGTAGTCACTCGCTTTGCGGACGATGAAGGCCTCCTGTGCCGGAGATGGAGTAGTGTCTAGACGAGGAGATGGGGCTGTTGAAGAGAGTTGATCTTCATCCGAGAGAGCAGGTGAAGAGGTTGAGGCGTTGAAGCGTACCCAAACTATCCACCATCCGCGGCTGGTTTTGCTGGTGCGCTCGAGTTCCTGCGGCCTGGTGCGGGTGTCGATGTATGTTCTTAGGAGGCGGTGGTGGATGGCGAGGCTTTCTACTCGGGACCATAGTGGTGTACTTTGGCGAGAGGAGGGGGAGGGAGTGCGTGGGGAGTTGGGGGGTTCTCTATGAGGTGGTGTGGCCAGGCTGGGAATATTTGGGATAGAGGAGCGGATGGTTAGGTTTGATGGGTCATAGACGAGGTCGTAGATTGCTTGGCGTTTGGTGGAATCTGGTGTGCCCTCCGACATTGAAATACGTGAGGCGGCTGTCGTGGGGGAGGTTGATGCTAAGAGTGGCTTTTGAAGAGGCCCAAGTTGGTGGTGGATGCCTGTGTATAGGGACGGAGATGAGAGAGATTGTGTCTCCGGATCGAACAGGAACGTGAACACAAATGGCTGGTGCTGTTGGTCAGGTTGTTAGCTTGTTGGTTGATATCCGAGGAGTCAAACATTAGTTACCACATATATAACTGCCTGAAGCTTTTTGGCCTCTTCAGCATCAGTGAGCCGGACATGAAGTGTCCGGTGTATGATCCGGCTTTTAGATCTGCTGGTATTCGTCTCAGGCTCCGGGCTTCCTTCTTCCAGGTCGTCCAGAGTATCCAGGTCGTCACGGGGTCCTAGGACAAAACGACCGTGGGTAATGTCTCTGGAATCATTTCTTTGTTCGCTGAGCCGTGGTTCCTTAGGAGGTGGCGGAGATTGTGCCCTGGAAGGCTCATTCTGTCCAGCGGCACCCGCTGTTGGTTCATTGACTGCACCAGATGAACTGACAGGTGACGCGGAAGCTGATTTGGGAGAGAAACTCCACGAGGAGCCATACCCAAGAGTCAGGTACTTCATGACAGTATCCGTGCTAAACGTGGACTTGTCGGTTGTTTGGTCACTTTCCGGCAGAGGAGTCTTATTTTCTCTTTCCGGCGTGTTCTCTCGAGGGTTAGGAGTTGACTGGCGTTCTGCCATTACAAGCGGGCGTGGAATCCCCGGTGTATGACCGAGTTCTGGCGTCGAAGGCTGAGCTCCAGATAATCCCTGCCTTCGATGTTTCCCTGGCTTTCGTCGACGCAACGAGTTTGGGTCCCGCCCAATTCCATATGCCGTGTCGCCGTATCGGAAAGTCCATTCCATCCAGTGGGAGACATGTGCGAGAGAAGAACGGGAAACAGCTCCAGTCCCAGAGAAAATGATACCATCCGCAGGCCTAGGATCACTATCTGACCCCAACCATTGACTCTCGCCGTTCTTAGATACCGGCGGAGAGTCAACGACTTGTTTGACCGGATCGCCAAACCTGGAGACAACCAAATCAACCAAGCCATCTGTCCTGGCCACAAAGTCTTCAAGTACTTCTCTTTCCCCACTGCCCCATTCTTCTTCTCCAACACCGATTCCCAACTCTCCTCCCGCAGCAAGTTTGATCCCATTATAGATCTCAACGACAGGGTTTCCAGTCAAGAGCAGTTCCCAGTTCCACGCGAATTTCTCCCAGAAACGTTCTAAAAAGAGACAGAACGAAGATCTTCCCACACGAGTATAGAGGTTGCTCAAGGAAAAGTCATGGAGGAGAAGGAATATCGAGTTTGCGCGCCGTAGTTGCTGGATAAGTAGCTGCGGGGGCCCCATTTCTCTCGCTGAGTATTGAGCCACAGGAGAGCCAGCTCTTTCACCCGAGGAAGTTTGAGATGGATTGGCGGGCAACCGAGTGAGGTCGATGGACTATTTTGATCTGAGCCGTGATATTCCCACTGGGACTTTGGTCGCACTTACGGCAACAATCCACCAGTCCTTCTCCAGCTCAAGAAGCACCACGCGCGTTCTATCGGTTTCGACATATTCTAGTGGCTTGTCCGAAAAATTGCTAAACAGAGATCTAATGAGGTGTGTCCAACCACAGGCTTTGGAGTGATTCCCACCTTGCAAAGCTCACCATGCCCTGTGCTAGGCCTATCTGGCGTAACCTTTCATTCTTGCCAATGTCGGATAATTTGCCATCGTCATTCGCTGCGGTGGAGCTGTCAGAACGCTGATTGTCCGCTCTCGAAGTGTGGAACACGATCTGGTCTTCTAACGTCTCGTCAGTCGGGCCGAGGGTCGGGTTGTAGATGGCGAGGAAGGAGAGCTGCGCGGGGATCACGCTATCGAGGTCGCTTTCAGGCATCGCATCGTAAGCTGCAACTCGCACTCAAGCGGTCACAAGTGAATGCAGAGAACAGACACGAGGGGCCGGGGTCAATGATGTTGATATCACGTGGCGGCTTATCGATAAGTGAGCTTTTGAACTGCGTGTCGAACTTTCCCCGGCTTTTGCGGAGCCAAACATGTTCGTTGTACGTGGATCGGGGACTTTTGGTCTCTGCAGGCATGCTTGTGTCTCTCGATGGCCTATATCAAGGCTTTATTCTACCAGAACCCATGAGCCTCTCAGGATTCTGTTTTGCGGCTCTGACGAGTTTAGTATTGCCTCTTTGAAAGCCCTCCACGCCTATCAACTGAAACAACCGAATCGAGTTGCTTCTATAGACGTGGTTTGCCGACCGGGAAAACGAGTGGGAAGAGGATTGAAGAAGATTCGGCAAGGTTAGCTCGATATATGAGTGTAATGGAGTGCTTTGGTTCTGATATGCACAGTGCCCATCAAGGAGACTGCTGAGGCCCTTTCACTTCCAATTCATGAGATTGATACATTTACTGGATGGACGGTAAGGAATATTACAATCAAGCTACGCGCCTTTGCAATTTTACTCATTATTCTAGCCCCCAGTTACTCCGAATGGTCCCATCAATCTGATCATCGCCGTGTCTTTCGGGCTGTTTGTACCTCCCCGTATCTTGAACTCCGCCACCTACGGAGGTCTTAATGTGCACCCTTCACTGCTGCCAGAGTAAGTCATCGTCTAAATCTGATTACCTTGAGAAAGACGACTGACAACACCTCTAGTTTCCGAGGCCCAGCTCCGTTGCATCACACACTTTTGGCAGGGGAAAAGTCAACTGGAGTGACACTTCAGACTCTGCACCACAAAACCTTTGATCATGGAACAATTCTTTCCCAGACTCCGTCGCCTGGCATTGACATCCCCAACCCCGACTGTTGCACTGTCCCCGAGCTGCTCAATCTCGTTGCACCAAAAGGCGCCCAATTATTAGTGGACGGTATCAACGATGGTCTCTTCGTACCCCCGGTGAAGGATGCAGGATGGCGTTCCAAGGAGGAAACTGGAAACTTGACACACGCAAGTAAAATCAAGCCCGAGGACCTGCACATTGATTGGGCAAACTGGACAATGCTTGACATCAACCGACGCAACCGAGTCCTTGGCCCACTATGGAGCAAGTCGCTCGTCGCATCCAACCCTTCAGATGGCCCTCCCACATTTCAGCAGAAGCGAGTGATCCTTACTGAGACCGAAGAAGTGGAACCGCCGAAAGGATGTGGTTCTTTGGCGGTTGTCCCGGGTCTGCCGTTTGCGAATGCTCCGTACCCCGTTGAGCCGAAGAAGGGAAGAGCACTTTATGTGTTTACTCGGGATGGCAAAGCCCTGCGTATCAACAAGATGAAAGTGGAGGGTGAGCCTGTGGCTGATGGACTCCGCGCTGCGATCAAAGCTCGCATGTTTGGTGACCGGTCATTCCAGTTGGAGGGCGTCGAGTTTACACCTTTCCGTAATCCTCTAGTGTGAAAAGGAGATGCTTGTACGATATTGTTGTTGTCTATCAAAATGATACCCTTCATAATATGTTAAATGACGTCCTTTGGCGTCTTTATCGTACTGAAAACAATACTCTTACTACCGCTGCGAAGACACTGAAAGTCTATTTAAAGGAGAATCCAGAATCTGGGAAAAGTTAGTATCTGCCATGTAACTAGGTAAGTCACGGCATGATGCATACCAATCTGAACGGCCTGGCCTGTCATAGAAGAGTTCTTCGCAGTGGCAATGTAGAGATCCGCAGTGTCTTCGACCTCAGGCTGTGACGGGTTTGTTAGTATACTCTGACCGAATAAGCCCGGTAACTTACCAGTCGCTTAAGAGCTGTCTTTCCCTTCCATCCCTCGATCTTCTCTGGAGAGAACCGTTGGCCCTTGGCACTGTTAGAAATGTTCTCCAATATAGAATTTTGCAGAACCCATACCCATTCAGTCAACAAGAGACCGGGAAGCACGGCATTAACTCGGACCTTAGGACCCTGAGTCTGAGCGAGACATTTCATGAGATGTATCACTGTGATGAGAATCAGCAATCCGGCTTTCTAATACTGATACCATGACCGCCTACCTGCTCCCTTAGAGACGGCATATGGCAAGCTGCTGCCACTTGGGATGACGCCCTGTTTTGGATTTGTGAAATTAGCTCGGAATGTCCCAACAAAGAATCAATTCCTATCATGTTGACATACAGCAGTTGATGAAGTGATGATGAAGGCACCCCCTTCAGGGTTAGCATTGAATGTAGGCAAAGCCGCTTTGAAAAGGTAGAAACTGCTCTTAACATTGACATTCCAGCACTATCATAGTCAGTATAGGATTTTAATGTTAGCATACAGATAGATACCTTGTCCCAGTCCGCGTCATCCATTGCATCCAGATCGGCGAAATTGACCATCTTGGTCCATCCCTTTGTCCTCTTAGATGAATCCATACAACTTGCCAATGTATCGTGTGTTGACCTACCGCATTTGAGATCACGACATCTAAGCCACCAAGTTGTTCAATGGTCGTCTTGACGGCATTGGCGCAGTCGGTCCGGTTTCCTGCATCCTATACAAGGCCGATGACATGATCAGATTCTGCATCCAGGGCAAAAGGAGACGCTCAATCAACATACACCCTGGATAACAATAGTCTTGACTCCGTACTTGCTTGCGATACCCAAGGCAACTTGATCGGCTGTCTCCTTGTTTGACACGTAGTTGATGGCGATGTTGCTTCCCTCAGCGGCGAACTTGTTAGCAACTAGAGCTCCCAAGCCTCTACTCATTGTTAGTTGCGACAAATTCGTATTATTTTCCGCGCAGAGCAATTGTTCTTACCGAGAGCCGCCGGTGATCAGGACATTCCGATTCTTCAGAGAATAGGGCATTATGGATATATTGGGTTATATGATCAGCTCTGTAAATATGAAGCTGTCCAAAAGTACCAGGAAATGGAACAGAGAGAATGCTCTCACGCCGCAAGATGTTCGTTCGATGAGGGGGATGCGGGGCTAGTTACGCGATGCAACGCGGTAGATCAGGCCCAGGACAACGGGATTGTTCCGATGGTAAGGATCTGTTCTCCACTTGGATTCGGGATAATTGGAGTCTACATTCTATTACAGGTTGGCTCTCTTCGGTGAATACCACACTTTATCCCCCTCAGTTGAATTGATATTCCCCACATCGGTACGTGGAGGAGAAACTACTGCGGGATCAAGCCTCGGCTTTACCAGTGTCGTAGAGATATCTCGTTCAAATTAGAAATGCTAGAACATGGTAGCGGAGCTCATGTATCTTTAATACGTTGTTTGTCCCCAGGACTTGGTAGCACAACCCAGCCTGCATACTGGGTTTTCTTCATCCCCGGCCATGCCTGTCGCCCAGCAAGAGACCGCCATTGAACGAGGAAAACGTCGGCCAATGGAAGCAGCAGTACTCCAGTAGTGCTCAGACCATTGACGCGGGCCCATGATTCCACGAACATGGTTCGCAGCCGTGACACGGCTGGCGTAGAACTGCGGCCGGACATCCAGCGGGAGATGAATTCGCAGAATCGGATGACTTTTGCTGCGATGACAATACACAAGCCGACAGCTGGACCGTTCGTAAGGATAAGGTCGGGTTGAGGAGAGGAATACTTCAGGGGTAGTGGCTTCTGTCCCGGATATCGCCCGGAGAGGACGTCGAAACAGGCCCAAAGGCAGCGGATGGTAGAGAAGGGCGTGGTCCAGTACGATTGATGGACGCGTCGTGCTCGCGGAATCGTGATGATCGTGTAGTCATCAGAAGAATCTTTGCCTTTCTTCAGGAAATCCGTCTCGAATTCTCTGGCTTTCCCGGCGCTGAAGTTATCCCCCGAGCTCACGACGTAGGTCCGGTATGTGTAATGGGTGGGGTCAAGAGGTATGTTTTTCAGCATGTAGAACATCTCGGTAGTATGGCCACCACTTCCGAGCACTAGGAGTAGGTGAACGGGCTGGTTCTTCCGGCGGACTTGGGGTATCGGGGCATTCTGCGAGTACGTCAACGAGACGACGATGATCTAGACGGGCGACGGTCAGCTCTGGACGAGTGTCATTGTTATGGTTAGTTCGAGGGAAACACGCACGAGGATGGCAAGGACAGCAATGGTAGTTAATGGGCCAAGAAGCTGCCAAAAGAGCTTCCAAAGCAGCCACAAAGTGGAAGCCATGATGTCACAGATGGAGTACCGAGGTGTCGAGGGCTCGGGATTCGAGATTTCATGAGACGTTCATGATGGAAGGAAACTCAATAGCTCTGAGAAATGCCGAGAACAGATGGCAATTGCACCTGGATTTCCCGAGCAACAAAGTGTTTCTTTTGGGCAAAATTGAAGCTGTCGCGTCCGCGACAACACGTGCCCGCAGTGGTCTGTGCATCCCCGGGTTTATTTTCTTGGTTCACTTTTGTTTCTTTCTCCCTTCATACTTGAGACACATCCGAGTTGCTACTATGCCATGGCGCTCTTTCCTAAGCGTTTGACCTGCCACGGTTGCGGGCAGCGCTCTCCCCAGCCTGTCCATGGCGCGATCGGAAAATTTCATTGCAATCATTGCGATGCCGATACCTATCTCGACCAGGTGCGCCCTGCTAACCGAAACCCCTTCCCTTCAAAAGCACTGACAGAATTTGTACAGAACGGAGAAATTACAGATCCACCAGTAACGGACACAAACCCAGCAGACATCTCAAGCCCGCATTCCGAGCCAGTCGATTCAACAGCCAGAGGCTCAGATCTCTTTTGCTCCCAATGTCTTCGCAACCAGCATCTACTCACAACCTCCTTGGCAAACTACTCCGAATCCTCTGATGACACACATCACCCCGATGAAGAGCGTCGCTACGAGCAGTTTCGCAAAACTATGGAAGACCAGTACCCACCAGTATGCGATGTCTGCGAACCTCTCGTGGTGCAGCGCATACGCCAGGCCGGCTACGAAGCAAAAGCAGATCATCTCCGACGTATGATGGATCGAAGCAGAGCCAGAAAAGCTGCACGGAGGGAGAGGAACTGGGGTTGGCGCAGTCTTCTGGTCTACGCGGGTGCCCTCGGATACTGGGGTAGTATATGCGGTCAACTTGCATGGGACGCAATGAGTGCTTTGTCTTGCTCTGATCCTTTAGCTCAGGACAATTCTCTAGGGAGCCCGCCATCATTGCTGTTCTGTGGAAAACAGACATTGGACACTTGGCGCATCCCTAGCGAATGCTCCTATGACTTGTCGTCTTTTGCAGGTCTCGCACTGGTTGCAGGCTGCCTATCGCTATGGTGGAACCCTAAGCTACGCATGAAGGTCGATGGAAAGGGCGGCAGCTTTGCCGGTCTCTCAGAGTACTACAAGGGTCAGCTCGTGGTGTTGGTGGCGCGCTGTGTATTCTGGGCTCTGCTCAAGGACCCATCTGCAAGCGGCCTCAAACCCGACTTGCCCCCTGCTCTGCATATCTTCATGATTATGTTCACTATTATAGTGAGTGTTTCTCCATTTCCACATCCGATCTTGAGCTAATTTCATAGTCTGTTGTGATTTCCCGTCTTGTCGTACGTTACGACACTCGCCCTCTGGTCAATTGGGCGGACCACTCCTGGGAGAGGAAAGTTCGAAGCCCTGGTTCCTCTCCTGCGCCAGCTGATCGTGTGCAACCACGGATCAGCTTGGCAAACGTCAATGATAAACCGGCTGCCCCGTCCTTTCCAATCGAGAAACTGGCTTCGCCTCTGCCCCCGCCGGAGACATCGCCCGCCATTCCTCCTACGCCTCCATCTGTAGCCGACGATATGGACTGGGCTCCATCTGCTCCGCAAAACATTCGGCCGACTGTGAGCGTGGCTCAGCGAAATCAACCGTCGGTTTTCGATGGCCCTACACCATTTTACGGCAGCCTGCCAGCTGCTCCCAAACCTCCCGCATGGAAGCTCCGCACTCGGCAGTCGGTCAAGCCGATTGAGCAAGTCGTTCAACCTAACCCATTCCATCGAAGTCCCGTACAGCCGCCAAACATGGTGCAAAAGAACCATGCTAAACCAGAACCCGTCTTCCAACCCCCAAGGTTCTTTCCACCGGCTGATTACAACCAAATGACTGGGTTGGAAGCGCTTTTCGAAGACACCTTCGACATTAACCAGGATGTGCCAAAGAGAGACAGAAGCCATCCAGACCGCGGCCAGGATATCTCTGTCAGCCCTCTTCATAGCCAGCTCGTGTATCAGTATCTCCGACTGGGTCTGTTGCTGGGCTCCATGGCTACATGGACCTTTTCCCAGAACCACAAGCTCTCAATCCCAGGGAATTACATCGAGGCCAGTGCTCTGGGCAGCGCCAGCCTGATAGCCGGCTTTGCTCTTTTGGAAGCAGTCAAAATACCTATGGTGCATTGGAATGGAATGGAAATCTTGATTTATTTCACTGAACTCGTCGCGGCAGTACACCTCGGGAGTCATTTGCCCGAGGCCTCTTTTGAGCGCGCCTATTTCGATAAATACGGGAAGTTGCTCCTGGGTTTTATGACCCTACAGGAGCTTTTCCGTCTCTCCGCCTTCCGCCGTACAATGCCAGCTGCCGATGTACCAGAAGCCCAACAACCAACAAGCCCTTTCTTGCATCAGCCTGGGTCACCACAGCGCCAGTCGCCAATCCCCGGTGATATCACATGGTCACCTGTCGAGTCCCCGTCCAACAAATCTCCCGTGGCATCGTCCTTTGACTTGCAGCAACACGCACCCGTATCATCATTCTCTCAAGGGACCGCGCCTCCTCTCTCCTTTGGCCCCTCCGATGATGCCTCCACCTTCTCCTCGGTGCCACCTGATGGGCTGAACTACGGCCTTTCATCATCTCGGTCTTTCAATGCCGTTCCCGCAAAGAACACCCACAGCTTCACGATGAGCGACCTCAGAGCAAGCGACCCGTCAGACTACGAACAAGATTCGGACAACGAGACCGTCGCCACCACGGCCACAAACATGACCAATGCTACAAACCGCTACATCAGGAACATGGGCCTTAGCTCTGCATTTTCACCCCGAAGAAGCGAACTAGGTCCTGGAATCGGCGGTTTGAGTTTGGAAGATCGGCCTACTCCTCGTCGCATGACGCGCAGCCAAACACAACAAGGCCTAGCGGCGCAACAAGGCCTAACAGGCCGAAGGCTTGCAGGCCGTACTCTCAGATAATCGCTTATCTGGTCCTATCATTCCTCTATTTTCATCATTTGCGACAGTCTGCAGCTATTTTCTTTATTCTTTATTCTTTATCCGGCATTATAGCTGGCTAAAAATTTCCCAAGCCAGAGGCTGGTTTTCTTATCTTGTTTTCGGGGGCAATTTTTCAGCGAGCATCGCATTCATAGCGACGGCCATTTAGTTTTGTTTTGTTTTTGGGCTTGTGATTCTTCTACTGCGCAAGTGACATAGCTTCGGAGGGTTTAACGATATTATGAAATGATGAACGAGCGGTGTGAATACACTGATAAGTGGCTGTTCCAAATGTTTCCTAAGTATAGTGTCTGCGGAGATCGTCCGCATTCTTGGATTGTCTCCCGCTAGTCTGTGCCCGGGATATATGTAGATAGACCACCCCTGGGTCTTTTTGGCAGACGAGTACTTTACAAAGGGCTGGATGGATTGTCCCTGGAAAAAATCTAGGCTTTCTGCGGTTGCAATTGCCGAAGTCAGTAGATACAGCCGATGGTCTGAAAGACGCTATTGTAGTTCTGGCTGCCCCCCGAGCAGCATAATGCGGCTGCAGTTCGCGTGCATGTTCAACTCTAACGCACCGCATTTGAACGTGGCTAGGAGTACCGTGGTGGTACTCGCTGGGTTGGTAAACAGCTGGATGGCCGTGGACCGCGCCTCGAGCGACATACCCACGCGGATGACCTGAAGTTCACACTCTCGCTCAAACTTCTTACGACCTCACCTGTCTTATGTGGCTGCCTCTCACACAAGTCGCACGTTATACAGCCTCAATATATGATCCTTCTTTCAATCCAGGTGATCATGCGAATATTTTGAGCTTTCTTGAGGTACGATCACCGTCTCAGTCCCGAGATCAACACTAACAGGACTATCCGTGGTCTTCACGTTATGGTTTGAAGCACCGTCTTGTCGCCGTCTCGTCAAAGTCAAGCGACTTGAGTCTCCCTGTCGAGAGCTACCACATCATAGGCACTCAACATCCTTGGCGCGGACTTCTACCTCATCGTGGTGCCAGGGTCTAGTAGTCTTCGGACGAAGCTAAGAGTCGCTCTGCCATCTACTAACATCTACTAACATCTACTTTGCTGATCTGTACTGACATTTACTCTTTCGCGATTTAGGCCCCCGGCAACAGACTCGCCCTCATCGCGTTGTCGGGGTCTAGTAGTCCTTGCCAGCCTTGTCGGCAATAGATAAAGCTAAGACGAGCCTCGCTACGATATCTGGCGGAAGATCTAATATTGAAGCTACAGGCTATGACACATGAGTATCATGAGTATTATGTGCTTATGTGGGCGTGGAGAAGTGTCACCAAGTTGGCGACACGCTCTTAACTTCATACGACAGTGCTTACTTGCTTAACTTGGAGAACGGGTACCCCACTGTGCGGCAAGCTAATGATCGGGTCAACCCTACATTTCTTGCTGAAGGATAGTTGGGTGACACTCTGCGACTATGCGCCTAGCCTCTAAGAGGAGGGTAATCGCCTCCAGCGAGATATGTAGGGCTGGCGCGACCACTAGTTTACCGTGCGCCTCTGTGGTGGAAAGCCCCTTCTGAAAGCTAAGCAAGTGAGTAATATCTCGATTTCCTCCCGTACGAAGTTGAGAGTATGTCGCCATATAAACGAGGGGAAGTCGACGATGTCACCCCCGCTGAAAGATACCGTGATCACGCCGTACGAAGAGGAGGACGGGGAGTGTTGTTATGGGAAGACTGCCAGGCGCCCACCATTTCTCACCGGCTAATCAGTAAGCATCCTTCCGTGCGAGGGTCTACGGAACTGCCATCGGCGTTGAAACCATGAACCGTATGTCCCCAAACGCCCCATCCGAGCAATACATTCGAGGGTATACCAAGGCACCTGTTCTGCCCGGATCTTGAGTAATCGGTGGTATAAAACAGGTGTTTGACATGAGCATGCTTATGGCGCAGGAAATGAATCAGTTTCTTCTGGATTGATAGCAGAAACCCCTGTGGATGAAAACTGGTAATAGCGTTTGGGTTGTAATCCTACATGATTAGTATCTTCCGTTCCCCGTCTGCGCTTGAGAAGGCAAATGCGCCAGACTGCCATGGTCTAGCATCCTATTTGGGCTTTCCCAAGGGCGACGCTTTTTAGCAGCTGGACTCATTTGAGACGCTAGACCGTGGCAATCTGGGGCATTTGCGTCCTCACTAATTCAATCTAAAAGGAACTGAATTGAAGAAGACAAATTATGCAATAAGGAATTGACAAAGTCCATTACTCTCACTAAAAGCTATTTCCAATTCCTCAACGAGCCACATGCTCCACATGAGATTCCAAAGCCTTGTCAGTATCCTCTACAGCCAGGGCATGCTCCGGGTCAGCAGCTTTCTGCTTCACCAGCTCCGTGACACCGAAGAGATCATCCATCTTCTCAAGAGACATACCCTTCGTCTCAGGAATAAAGAACCAGACAAAAACACCCATGAAGAAACAGAAGCACGAAAATATAAGATAAGTCCTGCAACCAGTCAGCAAAGAACCAACCATGTTTCGAACCGACTTACCCATATCCATTAGAACCAACAGTAGCCAGCATATTCGGCACAGCTCTCGCAACGACGAAATTAAAAAGCCACTGCGTCGCAGCGCCAAAAGCAACATTCAACGAACGCAGCCGCGCAGTCGGGATCTCCGAGACATAAATCCAGCAAACAGGACCCCAGCCAAACTGGAAGAATGCCGCAAAGAGGAAGATGCACACGAGGGCGACGTATCCGGCCGGGATGACGGGGGCTCCTTGTACCGGTGGTGCGATACGCACGTATAATCCGATATACATCATTGCCAGGCCCTGGGCGACGGATGTCCAGAGAAGCGAACGACGACGGCCGAGAGAGTCAGCGACAAAGACGAGGAAGACGCCACAGCTGACCATTTTTACGATGCCGTAGACGCCTGTTGCGAAAAGGTTAGTTGCCGCGCCGGTTACTCCGAGCTATACAAGTGCGTTAGTTCCTCTACCTGTGGAGGAGGTGACTACAGGGCTAAAAGCTCACATTTTTGACTGAGAAAGAGTTAGCTCGATCCAGCGCTGGTTTCAACAGACTTACAAATCTGAGGACTGTAGTAATTGATAGCATTTGTGCCAGTCATCTGTTGACAAACCATCAAAAACACCGAAATCATAGCTCGTTTCCTGTTCCCAGGGATAAGCCACATTTCTTTCATGAGATCCCAGAACCCAGAACCACCAACGAGCGCACGCTCCTGCTCAAGCTGCGTCGCAATAGCCTGAAACTCTTCCTCGACATATGGATGATCGGCAGGCAAAGCGCGCACCTTGCAGAGAGTTGCGCGCGCCTCTTCCCATCTATCCTGCTTGGCGAGCCAGCGCGGTGACTCATTGCAGAGCAACATGCCCACTAACAAGAGTACAGCGGGAAGACCCTGCATTGCCAATGGGACGAGGTACATTGCAGGTCCGGTGAGGTGGAGTAGACAGCCGTAGTTTATCCAGAAGGCGAGCATGATGCCCATTGTGATGAAGAATTGATAGAGACCTGTAAGTCCACCGCGGATGGCGCGCGGTGCGTTCTCAGAGACGTAGAGGGGGTTTATCATTGAGGCCGCACCAACTCCGAAGCCGGTGATGAGACTATTCAATGTCAGGTAGGGAAATGGGCGGGTCAGAACGTCACACGTACCGTCCAATATACATGGCTGGAAGGTGGCCACTGGCTGAGGCTTGCATGGTGACTCCCACTATTCCAGTAACAGCTGATCCTATCAGGGCAAGTCTTCTTCCCCATCTATCGGCTGCCGGTGAGGCGATCAGGGCTCCGAAGAAGCATCCTGCTTGGAGAGTGGAAACGATATTGGCAGAGAGGTTTGCTTGGGCGACGGGGTCGAGGTCTTTGAGGCCATAGGTTCTGCAGATAAGTCAATATGACTCGGGCTTAATGGGGCAGCAGACACAGCTCACTGTTCAAACGCAGGCATCGTGAGAACACCACCGATGATACCAGAGTCCATACCGAAAAGCATTCCTCCGCAACACGCCTGCGAGTACATTAGCAAAGCAGATATACTACAGCAACAAGGAAACTCACCGAGCAGGCGAGTGCATACACTCTCCATCCATAAATCTCCTTAGGATCAGTTCTCATCGCCTCATTATGGACGACCTTTCGCAAAAACCACGACATCCTGGGTACTTAGACGAAGCGCAGATTGAAATAACAGCTGACAATGACCTCTCGCGAGCACAACACAGGAGATATAGGAGCCGATAATTAAACCAAGCTCTGAATCACCGTCGGCAATTGACAAGTGCAAGACTTCAGCCCTATTTATGAGAAAAGTATCATCCGAGCCCACCATGGCCAGCGCCTGAGCCTATCGCAGCCTGGAATGATAATGAGGAAGCCTCACTTAAGAACGAGCTGCAGATGCACGCACCCTTGTCGGGCACTAGCCTCTCATGTTTCCTCCGGCGTGCGCCCAAGCGCATGCCGGAATCTTAGGCTGCAAAGCCACGTCAGCAGACCAAGCAGCCAAATTGACTTCGTCCGTGTCTTTCAGAGTGGCTGCGTATGGTGCACCAGAATCATACTTGCAGGGGTACGTGCTCCTGAGGGTCCTATCTTCAGCAACTGAAATATTAGATTAGTGACCGTCATTACTATAACTCCGCTGAATGCTATATAGTATTTTGCTCCATTTTACCCTACGGTGTCGATAAATAGTTTCTACATAGCAGAGCAGTTTATATAGATACTGCTATCATAGAAGGAGTATGAGTATGCGAATATACTTGCTTCTGATTATGCTTGGGATGCAATTTTTGGCAGACCATGCTAGATAACCCTTTCCTCCATGCAGACGTTAAAGGTTCTAGGGTGCGAGCGGCTCATTCCCGGTTAGCCCCTTTTTGTCTAATAGGGCAGCTCGATCTTCTAGAAAAGCTTTGTATAGCGCTTTCGGGACAGTCCTATCTTCATTCTCCTATACTTGATATCCAACCTCCTCCCAAACTTGAAGTTGACGAGTAAGATTCGGGCTCGGTTTGACCTTTTGTTTGGATTGGACAAAATTCAATACGTCCTCTCTCTGGATGCGGAGTTTGCGCATAAGATAGGCGACAACGATCGTTGGCGACCGTGACATGCCAAGATTATAGTAGATTAATATCGCCTCCGAAGGTATACCGCATGGCTTACTATTCGTAGCATTTTTGTGGTCAACGGGCAAAGAGGACAATAAGGAAAGAGTAGGAGATGCTATTTGGTCGATAAAGTCGCAAATATCGCTTATATAAGCAAGGAGGTCTTGCGTTGACGAGTCTGCACACTAAACCTATCTGTGACGATGCTCTGGAATGCCTACCTCTCTTGTAGCAGTGTTCTACTATACCCATCGAGCATCAGTAAAAGAGACAATTACGTTGATACGATTTTTTTGAAGTAGGTCCCGTTTGTATGATACCTCAATATTCCCGAGGAAGAGACTAGGGACAATCTGCCTTATCCGGGCCGTGAATGCTATCTCCTACTTCTTGTTTCTCCTATTTTCGGAGTTATTTTCTGTTGCGTTTTTACCTATTATGGTTTGCCCGTGTTCTTCTCCTTCCTTCGAAACTAAGGAAGACGGATGGTAATAGCTAAGGGATTCTAAGATTGCTTGCGGGGTTAAAGTGGATACTCGTAGCGGCCTATTGTGAGCTCCTATTTTGCTTAGTTATAAACCCCCTATAAAAGGTAACTTAACTAGTTATTCTTCCTCGATTCGATGATTTGTACCTCTTAATGTAGTTCTAGTGCTTGCCCGTCTGACCCGCTTCTATATATATATCCTAGTTATTATCTCTGCTATGTTATGTCGCGGCTTAGCTGCCTAGAGACCGTAGGTACTGCGCCCCTATCGACCCTATCCAATGGCATAAAGTACTTTTTGACAATTATCTTCTCTATACCGGGACCTCGAATAAAGTGAGGCGTGGGAAGTTGTGGCATCGGTACCTAGTTGTCGTTGTCGTTGGTCCCTCTAACCTCTCTTCCTACTCTACTTGACTTGAGGCTAAAAGCGTCTAAACCGTATATATAAGTCCCGCTTTATACTTCGTATAAACAATGCACTGATTAGCAAATGTACCCCTATAACCGGGTGTTTATGTTAGAAATTAAATACGTTTTTAAGCTAAACCTAACTATCGTTTCAAATTATGCAAGTCGACGTTTGGACCGCCTTATAACGTACTTTTTGGTAACGCGCGTTCGATTAGACCTAATGAAACGGTTCGTTTAACCGCCTATAGCGTGTTATTTTAAGACCTGAGAATAACCGCGATAGTCCTATCTATTTAAATATGATATTTCCCGATCAATTTCAGATATTACAAAAACCGTTATTCCCTCTACATTGTAGAAGTATCTACCTCCCTACTAGTATATCGGATATCTAGCAATGCTAAGACCTTATTGCCCAACTTGAGGGTGAATATAATAATAAGGATAGAAATACGTTCGTCGATATTACCCCTAAGAAAATTCTTCAAACTTCGACGATAGCCCTTTGGGCTTAGTCTTCTTCGGGGCAGAGACAGATCAATCTGGGCCTACCTTCTCTAAAAAACTGGCTAAAAAACCTCGTAGTAAGTAGGCCTAGTCGGGCTAAGGGATATCAAAGCGTTACTTATAAATTCGTGAGGCGTAAGTTTCTAGATGAATCGTTGGTGAGACTATAGCTGATAATCTCTAAAGAGGAGCCTAATAGCCGTACTACTACTCCCTTATTAAGCCTAGACTAAATAGACGAGAATTGTCAAAGGGCTACCTATCTTGTTGTCTAATATATAGCATCTCCGCTATTACTACCCTTCGCGGGCAACTTTTTTAAATGGTTCACGGTTATGAGATAACTTAGGTAGCTATCAAGCCGAGGCGACATGTTGGGTGCTTAGAGTAGACGGCTCTTAGTTTAAGCGATTATTGCGAAACTATATATTTGGATTTTACTATTTGGACATATGAATTTACTGTATTTACGATCAACGTAGATTCGTATGTAGGCAGCTCAACAAATTGATGCAAAGGTGGTTCTCGCCATGTGCGATCCTCAAAAGTCTATCAAATACCTTAGTTCCGACTAAGAGAAGGAGGGAGACTTAAACGGGCTATAGCCGACCTTACCAAGCCGGAAACTATCGGACTAGCTATACGTACGACCGGAGTCAAGTATGCCTTCATATATCTCGGGCATAGCGCGACGGACTATAGGAGAAGTATAGTCGAGGCATAACTTTAGCTAGCTTCTCGGATAGGCTAATTGTCCACCGCTTATATACAATTTGGTATTAGGTGCAAGAGAAAACGAAGGAGTAGTCTAAGTATTGATTAGGATGGCATTTTCTACGTGGCGTCCGCCAAAGATTGCCGGTGTTCCTTGAGCATCCTGCTCTAGTATACCTATATGGCCCCTTTGCTTCTTCTAGGGAATTTCTGTGTAAAAAGTTTCGTTACCTCTAACTACGCAAGATTCTGTTCTTCTCTGAGTTTTACTATTAAAGATACTTTATCTACGGACTATAGTAAAGCTTTTCTCGTATAAGGCGTATGATGCGCGTCTAGTTCGGTATTTAAGCTTGGCTAGTTATAGTCGTATGTGATGTCTGAATCTTGGTTTGCGATGCATCCTAATACAGTAGCATCTGTGCTTAAAAGCGTAGAAATACGATGAGATAAAGCACCCTTAACCAATCTCAACCAACAAGGATAGGAACCCTAGCCAGTCTTCGACGGAAAGGGCCGAGAATTGAGCATAAAGGGTAGGAAACAAAGCTCTGCTACGACGGTAGGACCCTTTATTAGACCGACGAGCACCATCTTTTCTCTTCCTAGCACTCGAACGTTTATTTATTTTGGACTAATAACTAGGTATCTATGTTTTATGTATCCCTAATAGCCAATCGTAAATAGTAATTGTGTATAGGAGAAAAATGACCGTGTATTAGCAAATCGATAAAACTTCCTCTATGTATTTCTACCCCGAAGATAGCAGTTGTTTCCTAAGCGTTGTGCTCTAGTATACTTGAATAGAGCCTCTGCTCCTTCTAGGGAACTTCCGACTGAATCGCTTGATTACCTCCGACTAGGTAAGAGCGTCTTCCTTCCTAAGCTTCACTAGAAGGCGATCCTCTTCCGGTAGGAAAGGTAGTCCTTTTCTCGAGGGGCTAGGATGCTGTATATCGACTACGTTAGCACCTACGAATGGTTGTGTAGGTGGTAGAGTCGAGGTTTCTTCCTCTCCTAAGATAGAACCTAATGCTGATGCGCTATCCGCGCTAGATGAAGCATAGAGGCATTGGGATAAAGCACCCTAAAACAACTAGGACAAGAACTGTAGTTGCTCTTCGACCGGTAGAGAAGAAAATTGATCCCGAAGAATAGGAAACGATATTTTAACGGGGCCGTTTGCTCGAGTACTCCGGCTAGTCCTATTTATGTGGCGATTGTGTACGACGACAGAAACCTTGTTTATTTTGGACCGCTACCGCCCTGGTTTTACTGCCCTTTGCGAGTTTGGTCGTATGCTACGGCCACGAATAGTTTTATCCGACGAGTAAGAAGGGGCTATAACGTTATAAGTGTCTTTTCTTGCTGAGGTCTACTCAATATCTCGGAAATGGTAATTATCTAGGATTGCCGGATCAATTGTTGTATCGTGATACTCGCTGGTTAGAACAGAACTTCTAGTAATGCTAGTATAAGAGTGCTAACGGGTAGTGTAAGCGAGCCCCGGATCGCCCGGTTTAAAGCCGAGTTGGTGCTGAGACTCCGGGCCTAGGTTATCATAGATTATTAGATGGTCTTCGTCTCCAGAGCTTGGTAAATCCTGCAATTGGCGAATATCCTCGAAGTCAAACGCCTCAACTCCGGAGCTAACGCATAATGTCTGATCCTCTATAGCGGGTTGGTACTGAGTGTTTATCTCCTATGGTAGGCTATCGTTCAAGCAAGCCTCTACCGGTAGTCGAGGAGGAAGGGGGTATCGCTTAGGTTTATGAAAATGAAAATTTGGGTTCGTCGAAGCCGAGTTGCTAGAATTGGAGGGAGCCGAGGTGGCGGTAATCGAGATAGGACTTGGATAACGACAAATATCGAGAGAATCCCGTAGAGGCTGCGCTTTGTCCTAGAAAGGATTCCACGGCCGGAAAGATTCCAAGCGAAAACTATCACTTGACATATTGTGTGAAAAAGGCTACTGAGCAAGTATATGGGATAAGGGGATTAGGACTACTCGTAGAAATAGAGAAAACGGGACGGGACTTGGGCAGGTGGTAGTGGGTAGGGCACGGCGGGAATGGGAAGGTAGGAGGGTAGGATTGCAGATTTGCCATTTGGGTAGAATTGTCGTCTCTTTTATAGACCGCGAGGCGTAATCCGCCTACTTCATAGCGTAGGAGACGCCGACCATCTCCTACAACCCATGTCAATACGTCCAAAGTTGCGAGACGACACAAGTTTCGCACCTGCGAGGCTTTAGGGCACCTACAACAACCCTACCAATCTCGCTGATGGCACCCGACCAATGACCTATGCCCACGGCTGTCGCTAGCTATGCCTCTATTCGCTAGGCTATACTATTATAGGGTCGGCACTAACCTCGCGACCCTACATTGGCCGGGGTCTAGCGAATTGTTACGGAATAGGCTTCTTTGAAGCTATTCCCGGATTCTTTGTTATACGTGCCGTACTAGTAGTGATTCGCCTCCGGTCCGCCCTCGTTTCGCTTATAATTCCTTCCCTACCGTATAAACATTATATTAGCCTTTTCTACAAGAAAAGGTATCCTATCCTTTAGCTATAATTCTCTTTAAGAATTAGTCTCTATTCTTATTACAATATATTGCCTCTACCTCCTCCTAAGAGTTACCTATAGTATTTAGATAGTCGTACCTTACCTAATCGATAGGCTTACTATCCTACTAACTAGTTTATAATAATTCTAATTCTTCGTTTTCGATTACCTAAGATTACGATATCTCTTTAAACCTAATCTATAGTCGAAAGGGCCTAGTCTTAAAGCCGAAGTACTATTAAACTATAGCTAGCTATCGAGACCTCTCGTAATATAAGTCTAATCTCTACTAACGAGGGCCTAATCGATACCGACTAGTTAGATAAATATCTTAGGCTTACCTAGGAGACTATCTAAAAGCTTAAATAATAAGTCGCTTTAAAGCGACGTATCGTAGAACTTCGTACTAAAGAAGTTATACTCGATACCTAAGCGAATCGCTCCTAAAACTATTACGATTCTAAATTTAACCGTAATAATAAGTTTAAAATTAAGTTTAAGGATATTTCGCGATTTAAAGTTATATTTAATCTTTAGTAGCGATAAAACTAGCTACTAGACCTTACGACTATTTTTATAGGCGTACTATAGAAATACCGCTACGATAGTAGAAAAATACTCTTTAGTATCTCTTTTATAGATAAAATCTATCGAATAAGATAGTACTAATACGTTAGCGAATTAGTACCGAAAAACAAACGTTACGCTAAAAGAATATAGTCTTACTTTAAGGATTTTACTCTTACTCTTATCAAAAATACCGCTAATCTCTAAGCCGAAGTTCGAGTCTAACTTAAAAAGACCTTCTAGCGGTCCGACGAGAATCCGAGAGAGTTTTATATCTATCTCGATATCTTTAAATAATACTTTCTTTACCTTTCGGAAATAGAAAGAAGCTTCTTTTTCTTCGTAAAGCTTTAGTATCCGCTTTAAAACTTTATTAATCTCTATATCCTTAACCTCCTAAAGACTTAGGATAAGATAATTAATATCGCCTACTACTATTAGGAGATTCTATAGTCTAAAAAGAAATAGAAGCGTAAAGCTAACAATAAGGCCTCGAATTAAGGATTCTTTAAGCGCTACTCCTAGGAATTATCCTATAGTTCCTACTTCTATCCTAAATCTAAAACCGATTACCTACGTAATCTTAAATACTTTTATAGACTAAACTAAGGCTAGCGCTAGCCTTACTATAACTAGAATAGGGACCGATATTATACTAATAATCCGAATAAAGAACTAGTCCGAAACTATAACGACCTATCTTAACCTCGAGAAAAGAATCCCTTCGGACGAGATAGACGACGCTTTACGTACTTTAACTATAGTAGTAATAGCTATATATAACCTACTTATCCTTAGAGATATATCTATATAGATAAAGTCCTCTAGGAAAATACTAACGAGTTAGAGTAGACTCTATGTCTCTAACTCCTTATCTTTAAGTAGAGACTATCTACTATCTTTATATACTAATTTATATTCGAAATATAATTAAAATATATATAGATCTTATTAGCTATACTAAGATTAATATTATTAGTTTTTAATTCGTTAAGATATATAAACTTTATCTAGCTAAACTATCCGGACCTTTTACTAAAGCTATTAATATATTCTTAATACCTATTTACGGCGTATAGAAGGTCCTAATTACTATAACTAATTCCTATAAAATAGTTAAATCCTTTAAACGCCTATATATCGCTATCGACTACGATCCTAACCTATAAAATAGTCCTATCCTTCTCTCTATAATAACGCTTTAATACCTAAATATCTATCTTTCGCTAAGGTCTCGCCTCTAGTAGTTTAAAGTATTATCTATTACTATTAAAAAATCTTATATCTTCGTAAAATACTTCTATAACTTAGCCTATATCTTTATAGTCGTTAAATTACCTAAAGAGATTTAGATCCTAGGGGACAACGATAACGATAATTAGCCTACTTAAGATCTATCTAAAATTCTAGCTAAATTATAGGAGTTTTAGGATATTTTCTCTTACGAAAAGGTAGTAATTCTCTCTCTATTTAAAGATACTAATTATACTATCGAACTTATCGCTAACTAAACTCTCTCTTTCGGTCCGATCTACCTTCTCTTATAAAATAAACTAGTAGAACTACGCCGATATATCGACGAAAACCTAGAGAATAGGCGTATCCGACTATCTAAGAGCCTAGTAGATATTCCTATTCTCTTCGCCCCTAAGAAGGATAGTAGACTCTAATTATATATCGATTACCGTAGACTTAACTATATCTTAGTTAAGAATCGCTACCCTATCCCCCTTATTTCGGAGATACTTAACTATCTTATAAGTATAAAATAGTTTAATAAGATCGATATTAAAAATATATATTATTAGATCCGTATCTAGGAAAGTAATAAATAGAAAATAGCTTTCTATATACGTTATAGCTACTTTAAATATATAGTTATATTATTCGGCCTTACTAATATACTAGCTACCTTCTAATTATATATTTATACCGTATTTTACGGCCTTCTCGATATCTTTATAGTAACGTATCTAGATAACGTCTTAATCTTCTTACTAGGCTATAATATATATACCGATTATATCCGCTAAGTTCTCGAACGAATAAGATCTATAGGTTTATACGTAAAACCTAGCAAATATACCTTCTACTAAGATTAGGTCGAATTCCTTAGCTTTATTATCTCCTCGAAAGGTATCTCGATAGATCTATAGTAGGTATCCGATATCTTTTCGTAGCTGATTCCCTATACTTTCCGAGATATTTAGGTATTCTTAGGATTCTATAACTTCTATCGGCGTTTTATCCGAAATTACTCTAAGATTATACTCTAACTAATATCTCTAATAAAAAGGAGTAAAAACGGTAAGAAACCTAGGACCTTAGAGCTTATACCCCTAGAAATAGCGGCGTTTTACTATATTCTCGACGCCTTTAAGACTATACTACTACTCCGATATTTCGATCTAAAAAGACCTAGAAGAATTAAGACCGATATATCTAATTAGGCTATAGCCGGAATCCTCTCTTAGCCTAACGACGGAGGTATCTAGTATCCTATCGCGTTTTAGTCAAAAAAGTTTAATAGTATAGAAATTAACTATAGTATACCGGATTAAGAGCTTTTCGCTATTATTTAGTCCTTTAAATACTAGCGTTACTACCTCGAAGAAAGTACGTACCTTATTAAGATTTTATCTAATTATTCTAATCTCTAGGCTTTTATAAAATAACTAAAACTTAATAGAAGATAAGCTAGGTAGTACCTACTTTTATCTACTTTTAATTTCTATATTAAGTACCGCTCTAGGAAAACGAACCCTATAGACGGCCTATTACAACGATAGGGCTCGGACTACGAGGATACTCTTAATATCGAGTTATTAAGCCTACTTTAGGACCGAATAACAAATAAATTATAGCTATCTAATTAGCGGTATATAAGAGTCGAAGAATTAACTATAAAAGACTTAATATCGGCTAAGACCTACGATAATAGTAAAGCCCCTACTATAGATATATATATCTTAGCTACGTTTCTAAGAGGGACCGCCGCCGAATTAGCCTTAAATAGCAACTAGGAAGTAGATCGGGTATAGCTAATCCCTATTAATAAGTTATATAACGCCTATATCGTTAAAAATATCTACTAAGAAGAATCCGGAGATAAATTAAAAAACCTTATCGGGCGACTCTAGGGCGAAGACCTAGAGACTTAGCGGCGAAAGTATACCGTTAGAGAAGCAAAGCCTAGGACTAAAGACTAGTTAATTAATTTAAAAGGGCTTATTCGATATAAGTACTATCTTTATATCCTAATAGGGAATAATTTAAGAATAAAGTTAATAAATATCTATTATAATAATCCTCTTATCGGCTATTTCGGGCGTAACCGAATAGCCGAGCTTCTTAAGAGAAAATACTATTAAGTAAATCTTAACCGAGATATTAATAAATATATCTAGATATACCCTATCTATTAGGGTACTATAGCGCTACGATATAAGCTTTATAGAAAGATAGATATACTTCTAATTCTAAAACGGCTATTTACGGAGTTATCTATAGACTTTATTATAGGCCTACCCCTATCTATCTATTTAGATTAAACTATTAATAAAATTTTAGTTATTATCGATAGATTTACGAAATAGTCCCTTTTCTTCCCTATATCGACGACGATAACGGCCGTAGACCTTATATAATTATTCTATAATAATATTAACCTCTAGTACGGCCCGCTAGAAGGTATTATTACCGACCGTAGATCGCTTTTTACTAGCAAATTTTAGTCGGAATTATACTATATCTCTAGGGTTAAAATAAGACTTTCGATAGCGTTTTACCCCTAAACCGATAGCTAAATAAAATAGGTAAACTAGGTCCTCGAATATTACTTTCGCTATTTTATTAATACCGAATAACTTACCTAGCCGTAACTACTCTAAACGGTAGAATTCGTATACAACAACGCTATTAATATAACAATAGGCTATTCCCCTTTTAAAGCTCTCTTAGGCTATTCGCTAGACTTTTACTATAGGATTAAGGTCGATCTTTCGGGGAGAAGTATCCTAGCTATAATAGTAAGAATTAAAAAGTTATAAGAAATTCGTAAAAAACTTACGAATTACTAGCGTAGCGTTACTAAGTCGTAGGCGAAATATTATAACCTTTATTATAAATTACTTACCTTTAAGCGTAGAGACCTTATCGGATTATTAACTAAGAACCTAAAGCTTAAAATAATACGAAAACTTAGCCCTTATTTTATTAGGCCGTTTAGGGTACTTAATATAATTAGAAAATAGGTATACTAGTTAAGCCTACTAAGTTAATATAATTAAATTTATAATATCTTCTATATCTCTCTTTTAGAGCTATAGAAAGAACGCTCTAAGATAGTACCGATTCGATACTACTACCTAAGCTTAACAATAATAGTAAATATAAAGTTAAAGAAGTATAGAGCGAAAAACTCTTTAATAATAAATAGTATTACCTAATTAAATAGAAGAGATAGCCCTCGGAATATAACTAATAGGTCCTTTATTACGATATAGCGAATATATAAGGTATAATCTAGCGGTTTCTAAAGGTATTAAAAGGCAAAAAAAAATTATCCTAAATTAAGTATATAAACTAGAATTAACCGCCGATATACCCCTAATTTACCCCCAAAAATACGTATTTAAATACGCTTAATAAGACCGATAGGAGTATTATCTATAACCTCCTTAAATATAGCCTATATAATACTATCTAATAGTATAACTATCTCCCCTAACTAAGTATACCTAGCTATACGACCTAAGATAATAGCTTTAATAGAGGCTATAAAAATATATTTAGTACTAGCCTATAACTACTAACTAAGATCCCTAGATAGCGTATATAGTAAGCGATTACTATAGTAGTTATCCTAGGCCTTAGAATAGTCCTAGATCGGAGGTATAATAAGGCTCGATAGCTTACAACGGCGTTAGGAACAAAACTCCTTATATATCTAATTTATATTCTATAAGAAATATTAACGAAACATAACTAAATTATAGCTTTATTATTTATAGAGACCTTCTTAGCTATCTTAGAATTACTAAGAGAGTAGGTACTATAGTAGGCCTTAATAAAGGCGTTAAAAGCGCTAATTAGGGCGGCCTACGTAAAAGCTACCTAAATTTAGTATAATTCGGCCTATCCTAACGATATATTCTCTATATTCTTCTACTAGAACTCCTTAGTAGTCTAGCGTAAGAGCTTACTAACGTCGTAGAGATCCCTAAGGATCCCTATTAGGGCCTATACTATATTAGTATAAAGAAGGGCTAAGAAAAAGGTAGCGAAATATACTAGAAAGTACTTATTACGCCTTTCGGAATACTACTAGTATAATACCGATTTAATAGCGTTAAGAATATAATAGACCTCGAAAAGTAAGCCTTTTATAAGGTTAAAGCTAGTAGCGGTAGTACGAATATACGCTATATACTAAAAATATAAATACGCTAGTAGATTCGTATAGTAAGAGCAATGTGATCCTGGAACCTTGTGTACGTACCCTTACGGTCACGTTACCTAGTTTTCTGCCACGGTTACCGCCTTCTAGGTGCCCTTTTGATCCTTAGCCCCTACGTTTTATAATATATACTCTTTTGCCTTAGATCTTATCTAGTAGTATGTCCTTATCTAGCCGGTCTTCTATGACCGGCCGGGAGGGTACGCTAACGATATAACGCGTCTCCTCCTATAAACGATCTCTTCGTTAACGAGATTACTCGCGGACGCGTATAACTAGGCGCTATGCTCTTCTTTTCCTACGTTTGTTCTTTTTCCTGTTTGCTAGCTACGACGTCGTTCGGAAACGTTCGGAGGTAGTAGCAAGCAGAATTTTGGGATAACCTACTATAAGCTACTATAGTCGGAAAAGATCGACTTAGAAACGAAGAGTTTTCGCTAGTTTACGCCCGCGAGAAGAGGTATTATATGTCCTCCGGAAATCGCTCGGTCTAAAGCGGTTAAAGGAGTAAATCGGGATTCTCTCTCCGTTACTCCCTCTCTCCCTCGAGAAAAACACTACGTAGAAACCGCAAGGTTTGCTTTCGAATATTAGTTTGTCTACGAACGTAACCTTTTACTATGATATCTAAATATTTCCCCTATAGAGACCCTATTTAGCGGTCGTATTCGCCTAAGACCTATCGGGCCCTATAGATACTCCCCTAGGAGATAGCGGCAACCTATTTCGCTCTACTAGAGACGACTTCGGACGAGGGGTTAGCTGCCTAAGCTCGGGCTATTAAGTATACGGCCTAAGTTTAGAATAAACGTAACTAAAACGAGCAACTCCTCCGTAATACTACCGCTAAGCTCTAGTAGGCGCGGGCGCGTATACCTACTAAACTAGCTACGTACGAATAGTAGGGGACGTACGAGCGAGAACGGGCCGACTAGCTAGAACGTATAGTATAGGATCTCGCTAACGACGTCCGACGGCTAAGTATAAATATGTCGGCAACGGTAGTCTCTACTAACCTAGTCGCCCTAAGTACGTTAAGAGCCGCGGAAGCTACCGTAGATAGTAGCGCCTAGCGCTCGGCCTAGAAGGCTATTATAAAGAACGTTCGGTCTATCTAGGACTACTATAGGAAGATCTAGAACGATAGTATACGAAAGTATCTACGTAATTACGAACGTTACTTTAACGAAATCTTCGTATATACCGGCGGATAGCCGACCGAAGAAGCTAAAGTAGTATACGTAAGCGGCTACTTAAAGGGTAACGCCGAGGCTATCTAGAATAGCTTTAAACAATAGAACTACGTCTTACCTATCCGTACGTAGTCGGCCTACGATGCCTAGATTAGGTAGAAGTTTAGCGAATACCTCGGTCCGGAAAAACGTTAGGAGAAATTCTTAACGAGGAAATAGAAGGACAATAAAAGCTTCTACGAATACGTAATTAATGTATAGTAGCTCGCGGCCGACCTAGACGAGCCGCTACCGGAAGGAATTATGCTCGAATTCTTACGGCGTAGAGCGAAAGTCTACCTCTAGTAGCGTTAGGCCGAGGACTAGAATAAGCCGACGAACATCGATAGCGTTATTACGCGTTTCTAGGAGTTTAAACGCGGTTATATACTCGTAGGCTATATCGGCCGGAATAGTAGAGGCGATCCGATAGAGCTAGACGCTATACTAGGCTCGTCTAGCTTAAACGGTTAAAGTCGCCCCCTACGTAGGTATTATAATTGTAGAGAGATTGGTTATATCGTAAGGTAGTATAGGTAGCCGAGGAAGAACGGCTAGAGAAGCTAGTAAGCTAGGTCCGATAATAAGAATACGTCCCCGGACGAGTCAAAAAACTAGAGCGGGCCGGTGATTATAAAGCCTTAGCCGCCCGCTTAAAGAAGGCTTTATTTCCGCTAGATCTTCTAGGCCTAGACCGACTAGACCTATAGAGCAAGAAGACTAGAAAATCGGCCGAACTCGGTATATAGCTTAATATTATAGGCGATGCCTTACTCTACTATACGGTAGGGCTTAGAATCTAAGATCCTACCCTAACCGTACGCGCGTTGCTCGATAGTAGTACGAGCTATACGTTTATTTTATCTAACGTTATTAAATGATTAGGAAACCGCCTACTCGCTATAAAGCGTCGGGAACCTATAGAAGTTAAGTTACTAAATAGCGGGCGTCTATATACGTCCTCGACTATCCGCCTCCCGCTTCGGCTTAGTATATAGCGCGGTTTTACTACGGCTTAGATTCTTAATCTCCGCGAATTTAAGCTTATTCTCGGGAGAGATTTTCTACGGACGGAGAATCCCCTTATTGATTAGGTAACTAGGAGTATAAGGCTCTAGGCCGGCCGAAGAACGTACGTCGCGTCTACGAGTAAATCCCCTAGCCTTACCGATAGTACTAGTATTTATTTTAACCTTCTTTCCGCGAAGTAGTACGTCTATATAGCTAAGAAGCCGCTAGCGGAAGCGATATTGTTTACTATTCGCGAGGTACCGGACGAGGACGGGACGTATGATTCTAAAATCCTATAATACCTAGATCCTTGCGTATAATAGATTTTGTAGAAGCGGAAGAATATCTTTCGGGCGGACTTACCGGATTTGCTACCGCCTAAGAGACCTATTGAATATAATATCGAGACGAAGGATATAGCTCCTATTAACTATAATACGTACTCTTTGTTAGCCGAAAAGTTAAACGAATAGGCCCGATAAGTCGAGGAGTTAACGAGATATAGACTAATCCGCCTATCTAGTAGCCCTTAGGGTTTTTCGGTAATCTTCGTTAAGAAGCCCGATAGTACTTCTTAGCGTATATATATTAACTACTAGGCCCTAAACCGAATAACAACGAAGAACGGCTATCCCCTACCGCGTATCTAAGAGCTCCTAGATACGGTAGGGACTACGAAGGTTATATCAAAGATTAATCTTGCTACCGGATACTAGTAAGTTCGGTTAAGTAAGCGTTCGATCTAGAAAACCGCCTTTAACACGACTTAGGGAAAGTACGAATAGCTTACTATACCGTTCGGCTTATACAATACGCCTACGACCTTCTAGACTATTATAAATAAGACTCTTCGCCTACTCTTAGGACGGTACGTTATTGTTTACCTCGACGATATCCTTATTTTCTCGAGTTCGATAGAAGAGTACTACGAATATTTAGAGAAGCTACTCTTGTTATTAGAAGAGTAGAAGTTATACGCGAAGTCCTAGAAGTACGTATTCGCGACCGAAGAGCTAGAGTTTTGCGGATATATTATCGGTAACGGTAGGCTACGGCTGGTACCGGAAAAACTTAAAGTTATTCGAGATTGGCCTAGGCCGAAAAATATATATAATATCCGCTAGTTCCTAGGTCTAGCTACCTACTATCGTCGATTTATTAAGGGGTTTGCTACTATTTACGTCCCGCTCTACGATCTCCTAAAGGAGCTCGACGTAGCGCTACGGAAAGACAAATTCTGCCTAGTTAAGTAGACAATCGCTTATAAGAGTACCTTTCGCAAACTAAAAGAAAAGATAACGGACGTACCCGTCTTAATCTAACCTAATCGCGCGAAGCCGTTTATAATCGAGACGGATACTTCCGAGTAGGCGATTAGGATAGTCCTATTATAGGCCGACGAGTATAGACGTTTATACCCTATAGCCTTTAATAGCCGCAAGCTAAAGGGTACGGAATTAAACTATCCGGTATACGAAAAAGAGCTTCTTACTATTAAGGAGGCTCTACGCGTCTAGGACCGTTATATCGAAAATAGTACTACTACGACGGTCGTTATAGACTATAAAAGCCTATAGTTTCTATAGACGTCTACGACCTATAGTAAGCGTCTAGCGTAGTAGGTCGCGGAATTCTAGGAGTATAACCTACGAATTCGGTACCGGAAGAGGTCGGACGCCGTTGTTCCTAACGCTATTAGTAGACGGCCCGATTTTGTTAGTAAAAGCCCTATAAACGTATCGGAGTCCGTTCCGGTATAGGGAGCCTTATTAAACGTAGCTAGTATAGTTATAAGGGTACCCAAGGAAGATTAGCTAGCGGCTATAGAGCGATATCTCAACGAAAGTATCCTACCGTCCGATAAATCGACTACGAGAGCTATACTTAAATTTACCGCGAACTTAAGTTATCGGGAGCTACTATTCCCGGTAAGAGTATTAGTCGTAGAGAATCGCTAGCTAGTCTTTACTTACGAGGATAGGACTATCGCGCCCTACCTTAAGCCTATCCTACGTATAGATTTAGTATAGCGCCTATATAAGGAGTTTAGTTATCTCGGCTACCTAGGTTTAAACGGTATTCTCCGGCCCTAAGCGTAGTAGCCGACGATACGCTAAGACGTTAAAGAGATTACGTATTCGTGCCCGAACTACTAAGTTTCCTAGGGTTCGCGGAAGAGTCTTAAGCGTAAGGCGGCCTAATATATAGTTACGGCTAACCTACGACCTTTCGAGCGCTAGGGAATTAATCTAATCGGTCGCCTTCCGACGACTCCTAACGGAAATCGCTAGATTATTACCGCGATCGACTACGCTATAGGCTAGCCGGTCGCGAAGGCGGTTCCTAATACGACCGAGGAGGCGATCGGCGAGTTTATACTTAAATAGGTTTTCGCTTATTACGGCGCTCCGAGGGAAATTATCTCTAACAACGGCCTAAATTTATTAGCGGGTAGTATATAGTATTTTATAAAGTTACTATAAACCTATTATCGGACGACAACTCCTTACTACCCCTATATAAACGGAAAGGTAGAAAATTTGAATAGTATTCTTAGGCGTATATTAACGAAGTATTTAATAAATAAGCCTACGAGAGCCTAGGACCTATACCTATAGTAGTCGCTCTTCGCTATACGCGTATATAAGCATACGGTTACTAGTTTTAGCCCGTTTTATTTAGTATATAGCGCGTACCCGCGGATTCCTAGTAATCCGTCCGATCCCTTAGGTTTAGCTCTATTACGAGCCGACGAGTTAGCTAACCTAAGTAACGCAAAGACAAAAGCAAATAAGTTATTACTCGCGTATACTATTCGGACGAAGCGTATATAGGATAGTCTCGTCACGAAAACAAGCTTCTAGCCTAGAGACTAGGTTCTACTACGAAACAAAAATAGATAGAAGTTTAAGGGTAAGTAGTTTAGGCCCTATAAGGTCCTAGAGTCCTATCCGCTCGGGACGTATATACTTACTAAGCTAGGGGGGTATATCCTCCGGACGTTAATCAATAGATCGCGGTTGCTAGAAGCGCGAGTAGATAATCCTAGGTCTTTATAGACGTCCTCGGTAGCCCGTAAAGCCTTATATCGCGTAGGGTTACGGCTACGGAAGCCGGAAGAAATCTAGGCGATCCTTAATAAAGATACTCTACCTCCGAGTTATTCCGATTTATCTACGTTTACCTAGGAAGAATAGGATAAATTCAAGCGTTTAGGCGTACGCTTAGACTCGGTAGGGGAGGAGTAGGCGATAAGGCGCGTTATCGCAAAGTAGCGGACGAAAGCCCCTAAGCCTAATAAATAGGATTTAGAAGTAAACGACTACGAGTCTAAGGCTAGATCCGTTAAGCCCGACCGGGAGTTCGAGAAAGACGTTCCTCGAAGAGAAAATACGCCGCTATATCGGGACGCTAATGCTAGCGAGCGTAAGTTGTTTAATAGCCCTCTTATAGTAGTTATTCTATCTACGAATACGACGAAAAATTGAAGGTTAACTATATATTTAGGACCTTTCGGGAGCTTTAGGAGCCCCTATATATAAAAATTCTAGAAAATACAAAAAAATTATATCTATCAATTCCGTGCTCCTATCTACCGGTAGGGAACGCCTTTTTCCCTCCGTATACTCTACCTATAAACGCTACCTAAAAATTCTAAAAAGACCCTTACGGCTACTTACCCTCGAAAAGAAATAGGTTAAAGAAGTCCTCCTTATCTCCGTAAATATCCTCTAACGACTAGCCCTAGCCCTCGATATACTAGCGGATACGCGCCGAGTCGAAGGTAAGCTAGGCGCGTACTTCCTCTAACTCCTAGTATATACGTCGGAGCTCTATAAAGTCGCGCGTCTCCGTAGCCTATAAAACGCTTAGGGATACGATAGGAGACGCGTACTACTACGTTAGATACCTAAGAATACGGACCGAGTCGTTAGCCGTACCGTAGACAATACTAGGTATAGCGGCGGGCGTACTAACGGTCGTACTAGTAGGTATAGTAGCGGTAACGGTAGTAGGGGTAGCGACCGGGGCGGAAACCTCCTCGTAGACAATAGGAAGGCGGATAGCGAGACGGCGGACAATAGGAGAAGCTACGTTAGTAGTACTACGAGTAGTAGGACGCGTCTAAGGTTCTATAGGTTCGACCTAGCGGCGGGTATTACGGCCGGAGTCTTTTTTAGCACAACGCGCGCGTTTCTTTACGCGACGAGAAACTAGGGTAGGCGTAACTTCCACAACGGATAGAGATAATAAGGATTCGCCCGCGTTTTCGCCGGCTCCGGTAGCGCCCTCCCGACGGGCTCCTAGACCGTAGCGGTTACGAGCTTCTACGAGCTATTTATAGTTCGGGTTCTACTCGGCGAGTTTATCTAGCACAAATTAGGGGCGTTCGTTATAGCGGAACGAGCAACGCTTAGCGTTCGAATTAAAGCTACAATATATATACGCGCCCGAGAAGCCGACCTATCCGTCGTAGACAAACACGTAGTAGGTCGCGAACGGCCCGTAATTAGCCGCGTACGAATCGTACTCCTCGCCTAGAGGAGCTAGTAACCCGGATTGCTATACGCGTACTACGCGTTTAGGGTTAGGCGCGGAACAACGCTTTAGGACGCTATTCCGCTAGTCTACGGACTAGACGATCGGCGTAGACTTAATCTAGTCGTCTATTTCCGTAGCGGCGTAGCGTATATCTAGGTTTCCGTAGATATCTAGTCCGTTAAAACTAGGATATAGTTGAAACCCGTCTTCGGGCGCGGCCGTACGCGCGGACGTAGTCGCGGTGCCGAGGGTTATTGGCCCGGTAGCGATAGAGGAAGTCGTAGGGGCGGTTAGAACGGTAGCGGTTGTAGGTATATTCGCCGTAAGAGGAGGGTTTATTGACGTAGGCGTCGTACGCCTAGCCGCGGCGAGGCGCGCGTTCGCCGAAAAGAACGGCGACGCGTTAGAAGAGAAACGCGGTAGCGTAGACGGAGACGTATTGGTAGACCGCGGTATACGTCTACGTAATAGGTAAATAGAAGATACGTAGGGCTTAGAGCCGCCGCCGGTAAAATTATACGGAATTATACTAACGTACAGACGATACGTCGTAGGGTAGACGCGCGCCGAAGCGCGAAGTAGGGAGTAGGAATATTGTAGCTAGATATAAGAGAAAATTTGTAAAAGCGCAAAGAAGAGAAGAGAAAAGTAAGGGCCTAGAGCGTATCTTTATACCCGTAGATAGGGGGGGTATAATCTAGGGCCTAGCGATTCTTTGTTGATTGATCTAGGGCGTTTATAATACGCTATATAAACGTAACCCCGATCCTCGTTGCTAATTAGCCGCTCTAAAAGGTAATCTTACGTACTATCGTATATCTCGCTTATCCCTACGTAGTCCCGTTACCCTACGTAATCTAATACCTTCGCGATCGACTCAACGGCGGCTCTAAAAAGTACCGTTTACGGGTATATAACGTCTTTTTACGTATTTCCCTACGTTTCTATCTACAAAACGCCGACGCTATATACCGCCCTATTGCCTACGGTAGCAACGTATTTCCTTTTATGTCTTTATGTATATTTTAGGGCGCTAGAAGTACGCCTAGGGTTTTCCCTTTATTTCCTTTTACTTTCTTTTGTTTCCTTTTGTGTCTACGAAATAGGGTATATTTAAACGTCTTTGTGGATATTTTTTGGTGTTTCTAGACATCCTTATACGTACTATTGTCCTTTGTTGTAAGCTTTCGGCGGTTGCCGTTACGTCTAGGAGGACGTAGCGCGAACTTAAGGCCAAGTTCGTTTTAGGTAGGGGAGGATATAATCCTAGAACCTTATATACGTACCCTTACGGTCACGTTACCTAGTTTTCTGCCACGGTCACCGCCTTCTAGGTGCCCTTTTGATCCTTAGCCCCTACGTTTTACAATACACACTCTTTTGCCTCAGATCTCAGCAACGACCCTTTAGCGAAACTACCCTAATTATCTAAGGGAACTCCTCGTTATTAGAAGCGTTAATAGACGTAGAACCCTCGTCTTCCTACCTATCTTTATATTCTTTAGTCTCGTTAAGTAGAGCAATAACTTCTCTAGCTTTAGTACTTATCTTAGCTAGGCAAAACGATAGCGAATAGTAATTAATACGAGGTAGAAGAATAGAAGAAATAGTAATAATATATAGGGATATACGGTATTATAATAGATAAAAAAAGGATAGAGAAGAGAAGTAAGAAAACGTATATTATACCTACTAATTTAGGGTATATATTTTAATTTCTTTATTTACAAAATTATTATATAACCTATAACGCCTAAGGTTAGGCGTTAGGGAGAGAAAGTATAATTATTACGGAATAGGCTTCTTTAAAGCTATTCCCGGATTCTTTGTTATACGTACTATACTAGTAGCGATTTGCCTTCGGTCTACCCTCGTTTCGCTTATAATTCCTTCCCTACCGTATAAATATTATATTAGCCTCTTCTATAAGAAAAGGCGTCCTATCCTTTAGCTATAATTCTCTTTAAGAATTAGTCTCTATTCTTATTACAATATATTGCCTCTACCTCCTCCTAAGAGTTACCTATAGTATTTAGATAGTCGTACCTTACCTAATCGATAGGCTTACTATCCTACCAACTAGTTCGTAACACAAATATACGGTATTTTCGCTATTGGCTCGTATCACCGTAGTATGCTATCGTGATTAATCGATTAGGTGCGAATACACCGGAGAGGCCGACAGTAACGATAGATTGGAGGTCGAGGCATTTGCGGCCGAGAGTAGATCTACGACAAGGGCTATGCAATGTAACCTTAGGCGGGGACCGAGATAGGGCGGATGAAGCGGAGCATGCAGTATCAAGGAGGACAATTAGGGAGACTTCGCAACAAGGGAGGCCAGCGGAATAATAGACACTCAATGGGAAGGCCTCACCAGCAGAAAGCGATCTAGATTGCTCCGTAGACTTCTTTGGAAAATGGAGTATTGACACACAATCATGCGATGCTATAGATGGCTAGATCACCCTAGCGTTTCTGCTCCTAAGCGACTAGATAGCATTGCAGCCCACGCTAGTCAGAACGACCACGGAGTCGGATCGAGCGGCATCTCCGGTAGAATAAAAGGGGCAGTGCGTCGGGCTCAAAGCCAAATACGTAGGAGACGGTGGGGGCGAGAAAGAAAGGGGGAAAAGAGAAGAGAAAGTACGTCGACAAGAGGAGGAGAGGGCGAGCGGTCTTTTATAGATGGACGGTAGGTAGGTAGGAGCAGTAAAAGCGGCCATAGACGGTACTAAACCCAAACGGGGGCTAGAGGGAGGGCGCCATACCGGAAGGGGTAGGGGGACGGCGGAGGTAGGTAGGCGGTCGGGGACAGTAGAGGGGCGGTATAATAGGAGCCGTTTCTAGCTATTACAAACTAGTTAGTAGGATAGTAAGCCTATCGATTAGGTAAGGTACGACTATCTAAATACTATAGGTAACTCTTAGGAGGAGGTAGAGGCAATATATTGTAATAAGAATAGAGACTAATTCTTAAAGAGAATTATAGCTAAAGGATAGGACGCTTTTTCTTATAGAAGAGGCTAATATAATATTTATATAGTAGGGGAGGAATTATAAGCGAAATAAGGGCAGACCGGAGGCGAATCGCTACTAGTACAGCACGTATAACAAAGAATCCGGGAATAGCTTCAAAGAAGCCTATTCTATAACACTGGCCCCCCGCTTACTATGTCAACTAATACATAATATTTATTAATTATATACCTTAGTATTATAGGCCGCCAAGATGCCCATAGGCCCAAGGGTTAGGCCTATCAATGTCTATCCTCGACCTACTACTTCTAAGCTAGGTCTTCTGATAGGGCCTTGTTCGCTTTGCTAGTAAACTTCTTAGATACTCTCTAACCTTACGGCCTTATAGATTTATTTAGGGTATAGTAGTAGGGGACCTTATACCCTAGATAACTATAGGGGTACCTTCGCTTCTTAAAGGGTATCGGTCCCTTATCCTACTTGCCCTCTAACCTTCCCTCGGGCTTAGTATCCGGCTTAGTATCTAGTCTAGCTTCCTAATAATCCTACTAGGTAGAGAAAGCCTCTACGGATATCGTAGACGTACTTGTCTTCGGCCTAATCTCCCGATATATCGCCTAGAATAATTCAACTAAATCCCTAGTTTTATACGGCTTCCGGTCTATTATAATCTCTTAGTATTTGCCCTACTACTAGATAGGTAGGAGATCCTTAACTACTTATAAGAAGTCTCTATTAGCGCTTAAGACGTCGAGCTTAAGACTAACCGCTTATTCCCGTAGGGAGTTCTACGTCGTTAGCTATGTCTCGATATTTATGCCCTTCGGCGGCTTCTAGGCCGCGAACGCCCTCTATTTCATCCGGATCTCCTCCTTAAAGGTAGCTAAATAGGAGAATCTGTCTTAGTGATATACTAGACGTATATAGGAGGTCTCGTATTCTAATATTGAGAGATAGTAAATAGGGTCTAGATACGTAATAATATACTTATTTACGTCGTCTAGGCCCTTCGCCTACTTCTCCTATTTAGCGTATCGAACTTTATATACGTCTATTAAGTCTCTCTACTCTTCCTTCTCCTCCCTTCTACCTTTATTAGGATATTCTAGCTCCTCTTGCTCTTCGAGAGGCTCCTAGAGGTCGTCGGTATCAATCTCTAGGTTGTATAGGTCCTAGACCTTCTTCTGCTTCGTATATATCTTAATACGAGCAAACCACGTCCTCTATTGAGGCGTATCTATTAGCTTTTCGCCCTTTAGGGCGGAGAGTATAGAAGCTGCTTCTATCTTTACTTCGCTAGTCTATTGGTCTACCCTTAGGGGTATCCCATTGTTACGAACTAGTTGGCAGGATAGTAAGCCTGTCGATCAGGTAAGGCACGACTGTCTAAATGCCATAGGTAACTCTTAAGAGGAGGCGGGGGCAATATATTGTAATAGGAATAGAGACTGATTCTTGAAGAGAATCATGGCCAAAGGATAGGACGTCTTTTCTTGTAGAAGAGGCTAACATAATATTTATGCGGTAGGGAAGGAATCACAAGCGAAACGCGGGCGGATCGGAGGCGAATCGCTACTAGTATAGCACGTATAACAAAGAATCCGGGAATAGCTTCAAAGAAGCCTATTCCGTAACAATTATGCTTCTTCTCCCTAACGCCTAACCCTAGGCGTTATAGGTTATATAATAATTTTGCAAACAAAGAAATCAAAATATATACCCTAAATCAGTAGGCATAATACGCGTTCTCTTACTTCTCCCCTCTATCCTTCTTTTATCTATCATAATACCGTATATCCCCGCGTATTATTACTATTTCTTCTATTCTTCTACCTCGTATTAATTACTATTCGCTATCGTTTCGCCCAGCCAAGATAAGTACTAAAGCTAGAGAAGCCGTTGCTCCGCTTAACGAGACTAAAGAGTATAAAGATAGGGAGGAAGACGAGGGTTCTACGTCTATTAACGCTTCTAATAACGAGGAGTTTCCTTAGATAATCGGGGTAGTTTCGCTAAAGGGTTGTCGCCCTCGTTATACGAATCCGCTAGCGTATTTATATTTTTAGTATATAGCGTATATTCGTACTACCGCCGCTAGTTTTAACCCTAGGTTAGGCCTACCTTTCGAGGTCTAGTACGTCTTTAACGCCGTTAAATCGGTACTATACTAGTAGTATTCCGAAAGGCGTAATAAGTGCTTTCTAGTATATTTCGCCGCCCTTTTCTTAGCTCTTCTTTGTACTAATATAATATAGGCCCTAACGGGGATCCTCGGGGATCTCTACGATATTAGTAAGCTCTTACGCTAGACTACCGAGGAGTTCTAGTAGGAAGATACGGAGAACGTATTATTAGGATAGGCCGAATTATACTAGATTTAGGTAGCTTTCGCGTAGGCCGCCTTTATCGGCGCCTTCGACGCCTTTATTAAGGCCTACTATAGTGCCTACTCCCTTAGTAATTCTAAGACGGCTAAGAAGGTCTCCGTAAGTAATAAGGCTATAATTCGGTTAGGTTTCGTTGATATTTCTTATAGAATACGAATTAGATATACGAGGAGTTTTGTTCCTAGCGCTATCGTAAGCTATCTAGCCTCGTTATACCTTCGGTCTAGGACCGTTCTAAGGCCTAGGATAACTACCGTAGCAATCGCCTATTACGTACGCTACCTAGGGATCTTAGTTAGTAGTCGTAGGCCGGTGCTAAGTATATTTTTATAGCCTCTATTAAGGCTATTATCTTAGGTCGTACGGCTAGGTACGCTTAGTCGGGGGAGATAGTTATAGGGGATATAGTTATGCCGCTAGATAGTATTATATAGGCTATATTTAAGGAGGTTATAGATAATGCTCCTATCGGTCTTATTAAGCGTATTTAAATACGTATTTTCGGGGGTAAATTAGGGGTATATCGGCGGTTAATTCTAGTTTATATACTTAATTTAGGATAATTTTTTTTTTTGCCTTTTAATACCTTTAGAAATCGCTAGATTATACCTTATATATTCGCTATATCGTAATAAGGGACCTATTAGTTATATTCCGAGGGCTACCCCTTCTATTTAATTAGGTAATACCGTTTATTATTAAAGAGTTTTTCGCCCTATACTTCCTTAACTTTATATTCGTCCTTATCGTTAAGCTTAGGTATCGGTATCGAATCGGTACTGTTTCCTAGGCGTTCTCTCTATAGTTCTAAGAGGGAGACGTAGAAGATATTATGAATTCGATCGTATTAACTTAGTAGGCTTAACCGGTATACCTATTTTCTAATTGTATTAAGTACCCTAAACGGCCTAATAAAATAAGGGCTAAGTTTTCGTATTGTTTTAAGCTTTAGGTTCTTAGTTAATAATCCGATAAGGTCTCTACGCTTAAGGGTAAGTAGTTTATAGTAGAGGTTGTAATATTTTGCCTACGACTCGGTAACGCTACGCTAGTAATTCGTAAGTCTTTTACGAATTTCTTATAACTTTTTAATTCTTGCTATTGTAGCTAGGATACTTCTCCCCGAAGGATCGACCTTAATCCTATAGTAAAAGTCTAGCGAATAGCCTAAGAGAGCTTTAAAGGGGGAATAGCCTATTATTGTATTAACGGCGTTGTTGTATACGAATTCTACCGTCCGAAGTAGTTATAGCTAGGTAAGTTGTTCGGTATTAATAAAATAGCGAAGGTAATATTCGAGGACCTAGTTTACCTATTCTATTTAGCCGTCGGTTTAGGGGTAAAACGCTATCGAAAGCCTTATTTTAACCCTAGAGATATAGTATAATTCCGACTAAAATTTGCTAATAAAAAACGATCCGCGGTCGGTAATAATACCTTCTAGTAGGTCGTACTAGAGGTTAATATTATTATAGAATAATTATATAAGGTCTATAACCGTTATTGTTGTTAATATAGGGAAGAAAAAGGACTATTTCGTAAACCTATCGATAATAACTAAAATTCTATTAATAGTTTAATCTAAATAGATAGATAGAGGTAGGCCTATAATAAAGTCTATAGACAACTCCGCGAATAGCCGTTTTAGAATTAGAAGTATATCTATCCTTCTATAAGGCTTATATCGCGGCGCTATAGTACCCTAATAGATAGGGTATATCTAGATATATTTGTTAACGTCTTAGTTAAGATTTATCTAATAGTATTTCCTCTTAAGAAGCTCGGCCGTTCGGTTACGCCCGAAATAGCCGGTAAGAGGGTTATTATAATAGATATTTATTAATTTTATTCTTAAATTGTTTCCTATTAGGATATAAAGATAGTACTTATATCGAATAAGCCTTTTTAAATTAATTAACTAGTCTTTAGTCCTAGGCTTTACTTCTCTAATAGTATACTTTCGCCGCTAAGTCTCTAGGTCTTCGCCCTAGAGTCGCCCGATAAGGTTTTTTAATTCGTCTCCGGATTCTTCTTAGTAGACGTTTTTAACGATATAGGCGTTATATAACTTATTAATAGGGATTAGCTATACCTAATCTACTTCCTAGTTACTATTTAAGGCTAATTCGGTAGCGGTCCCTCTTAGAAACGCGGCTAGGACGTATATATCTATAGTAAGGGCCTTACTATTATCGTAGGTCTTAGCTAATATTAAGTCTTTTATAGTTAATTCTTCGACTCTTACGTACTACTAATTAGATAGCCGCGATTTATTTATTATTCGGTCCTAAAGCGGGCCTAGTAACTCGATACTAGGAGCGTCTTTATAGTCCGAGCCCTATCGTCGTAATAGGCTATCTATAGGGTTTATCTTCCTAGAGTAGTACTTAATATAGAAATTAAAAGTAGACAAAAATAGGTACTACCTAGCTTATCTTCTATTAAGTTTTAGTTATTTTATAAAAGCCTAGAGATTAGAATAATTAGATAAAACCTTAATAGGGTACGTACTTCCTTTAAGATAGTAACGCTAGTATTTAAAGGACTAAACGATAGCGAAAAGCTCTTAATTCGGTATACTATAGTTAATTTCTATACTATTAAACTTTTTTAACTAAAACGCGATAGGATACTAGATACCTCTATTATTAGGCTAAGAGAGGATTCCGGCTATAGCCTAATTAGATATATTAGTCTTAATTCTTCTAGGTCTTTCTAGATCGAAATATCGGAGTAGTAGTATAGTCTTAAAGGCGTCGAGAATATAGTAAAACGCTATTATTTCTAGAGGTATAAGCTCTAAGGTCCTAAGTTTCTTACTATTCTTACTCCTTTTTATTAGAGATATTAGTAAGAGTATAATCTCGGAGTAATTTCGGATAAAACGCCGATAGAAGTTATAGAATCCTAAGAATACCTAAATATCTCGGAAGGTACGGAGAATCGGCTACGAAAGGATATCGGATACCTACTATAGATCTATCGAGATATCTTTCGAGGAGATAATAAAGCTAAGGAATTCGACCTAATCTTAGTAGAAGGTATATTTACTAGGTTTTGCGTATAAATCTATAGATCTTATTCGTTCGAGAACTTAGCGGATATAATCGGTATATATATTATAGCTTAGTAAGAAGATTAAGACGTTATCTAGATACGTTACCGTAAAGATATCGAGAAGGCTATAAAGTATAGTATAAATATATAATTAGAAGATAGCCGGTATATTAGTAAGGCTAAATAGTATAACTATATATTTAAAGTAGCTATAATATATATAGAAAACTATTTTCTATTTATTATCTTCCTAGATATAGATCCGATAATATATATCTTTAATATCGATCTTACTAAACTATTTTATACCTATAAGATAGTTAAGTATCTCCGAAATAAAGGGGATAGGGTAGCAATTCTTAACCGAGATACGATTAAGTCTATAGTAATCGATATATAGTTAGAGTCCGCTATCCTTTTTAGGGGCGAAAAGGATAGGAGTACTCGCTAGGCTCTTAGATAGTCGGATACGCCTATTCTCTAGGTTTTCGTCGATATATCGGCGTAGTTCTACTAGTTCGTTTTGTAAGAGAGGGTAGATTAGACCGAAAGAGGGAGTTTAGTTAGCGATAAGTTCGATAGTATAATCGGTATCCTTAAATAGAGGGAGAATCGCTACCTTTTCGTAAGAAAAAATATTATAAAACTTCTATAATTCGGTAGGGATTCCGGATAGGTCCTAAGGAGGTTAATCGTTGTTATTATCCCTAGGAATCTAGATTTCTTTAGGTAGTTTAATAGCTATAAAGATATAGGCTAGATTACGGGAACGTTTAGCGAAGGTATAGGATTTCTTAATTATAATAGATAATACTTTAAACTACTAGAGGCGAGATACTAGCGTAAGGTAGATATTTAGGTATTAAAGCGTTATTATAGAGAGAAGAATAAGACTACCCTATAGGTTAGGATCGTAGTCGATAGCGATATATAGGCGTTCGAAGGATTTAACTATTCCGTAGGAATTAGTTATAGTAATTAGGACCTTCTATATACTATAGATAGGTATTAAGAATATATTAATAGCTTTAATAAAGGGTCTAGATAGCTTAGCTAGCTAAAGTTTATATATCTTAATAAATTAAAAACTAATAATATTAACTTTAGTATAGCTATTAAGGTCTATATATATTTCGATTGTATTTCGAACGTAAATCGGTATATAAAGATAGTAGGTAGTCTCTACTTAAGGATAAAGAGTCGGAGATATAGAGTCTACTCCGACTTATTAGCTTTTCCCTAAAGGATTTCGTTTATATAGGCGCGTCCCTAAAGATAAGTAGGTTATATATAGCTATTACTACTATAGTTAAAGTACGTAAGACGTCGTCTGTCTCGTCCGAAAGGATTCTTTTCTCGAGGTTAAGATAGATCGTTATAGTTTCGGACTAGTTCCTTATTTAGATTATTAGTATAGCGTCGGTCCTTATTCTAGTTATAGTAAGGCTAGCGCTAGCCTTAGTTTAGTCCGTAAGAGTATTTAGGATTACGTAGGTAATTAGTTTTAAATTTAGGATAGAAGTAGGAACCGTAGGATAACTCCTAGGAGTAGCGTTTAAAGGATCCCTAATTCGAGGCCTTATCGTCGGCTTTACGCTTTCGTTTCTCTTTAGACTATAGAATCTCCTAATAGTAGTAGACGATATTAATTATCTCGTCCTAAGTCTTTAGGAGGTTAAGGATATAGAGGTTACTAAGATTCTAAAGCGGATACTAAAGCTTCGCGAAGAAAGAGAGGCTTCTTTCCGTTTCCGAAGGGCGAGGAAAGTATTGTTTAAAGGTATCGAGATAGGCATAAAACTCCCTCGGATCCTCGTCGGACCGTTAAAAGGTCTTCTCGAGTTAGACCCAAACTTCGGCTTAGAGGTTAGCGGTATTCTTAATAAGGGTAAGAGTAAAATCCTTAAAGTAAGACTACGTCCCTTTAGCGTAACGCTTATCCTCCGGTACTAATTCGCTAGCGTATCGGTACTATCTTATCCGATAGGTTTCGTCTATAAAAGAGACGCCGAGGAGGATTTTTCTACTATCGTAGCGATATTTCCGTAGTACGTCTATAAAAGCGGTCGTAAGATCTAGTAGCTAGTTTTATCGCTACTAAAGGTTAAACGTAACTTTAAATCGCGAAATATCTTTAAATTTGATTTTAAACTTATCTTTACGGTTAAATTTAGAATCGTTATAATTTCGGGAACGATTTGCTTAGCTATCGAGTATAGCTTCTTTAGTACGAAGTTCTATAATACGTCTCTTTAAGGCGATCTTTTGTTTAAGCTTTTAGATAGTCTCCTAGTTAAGCCTAAGGTATTTATCTAACTAGTCGGTATCGATTTAGCCCTCGTTAGTAGGGATTAGACTTATATTATAAGGGGTCTCGATAGCTAGCTATAGTTCGATAGTATTTCGGCCTTAAGACTAGGCCCTTTCGACTACGGATTAGGTTTAGGGAGATATTATAATCTTAGGTAATCGAAAACGAAGAATCAGAATTGTTACGAACTAGTTAGTAGGATAGTAAGCCTATCGATTAGGTAAGGTACGACTGTCTAAATACTACGGATAACTCTTAAGAGGAGACGGAGACAATATATTGTAATAAGAATAGAGACTAATTCTTAAAGAGAATTATAGCTAAAGGATAGGACGCCTTTTCTTATAGAAGAGGCTAATATAATGTTTATACGGTAGGGAAGGAATTATAGGCAAGGCGGGGGCGGATCGGAGGCGAATCGCTACTGATCCGGCACGCACAACGAAGAATCTAGGAATAGCTTTAAGGAAGCCTATCCCGTAATAGTAGGAGACTATTGTAGTCAATCTTATTCTAATTAAGTTGTGTACCGAGCTAGAATCAACCAAGGACCGATAGCGGACCCACTAATGGGAGGGCCCGAGCCTCCTCCCACGAACACCTAAGAAGCCACTACCAGCATCATAGGAGATAATCGTCAAGCTCGAACGACTATTAACATAGCCAGCTTGCTAGGTAAAAACCGGAAGCGAACTTAAAGTAGCGATGCCTTTGCGCTAGTAGATCTAGTAGGTCGGATCACTATCAAGGAGGTATAGAAACTTATTGGCCCCCTACAAGATATCATCCGTTATCAAAGTATAGCAATCGAAGCCACCTAGAACGAACTTCAAGAAGTTAAGCGTAGCTAGAACGCTCCTTAAGAGCAAAACGACGAGCTCTAGGAGGAGCTATAGGCTATACGGGCGTAGGTCTAAGCAGCGCCACTAGCAGCTCTAGTCAGATCTAGGCAGAAGTTGCGGCAGGAAGCGATTAGGGTCTATCCCTAACGGCTCTACTACAAATTGAGAAAGAACCAAAATGTGTCCGCATTAGCACTTAGAGAAATTTTCTGACCCTAGAGACAATAACAATACCGACGGAAACTCCTTTGCACGATGTCTTTCAATCGAAGCTATATACACCTACATCCACGCTATACTCATGAGCGCTAGCTACTGCAACACACGATGCCCAGGTAGCCGGGGTTAGGCCCCCCAAGATAGGCTACGTCATTTGATTCAAAGACCCAGAATCGGCTAAAACGGCCTACGGCAACACTAAGTGGCTAGAGAAACTAGGCAACAACACTAAGCTAGTAAAGCCACGGTTCGGTGTAGTCGTGCATCGAACTCTATAGGAGAAATTCAACCTAGAGACCGACGATAATCAGACGATAGAGAGAATCACAGAAGAATATAAACGTGCAGAAAGAAGTTTTCGCAAGGAAGCCAGGGCGGGATGCAAATCCAAACACCTCAGACCTTCGTCCTCCTACCGCACTACTCAAATCGCCTATCCTACCAAACCCACTACTAGACCAGATCCCGATCACCTATGACATCAACTAACCAATCAACCATAATTTACACGAGCGATTCCGGAAGCAGGTGTTCGCGTTTGCCGAATAGAGTTGCCAGTTCTTTCCGACTTTGAGCATCGGCAAGGGGGGAGGGGGTTAATTTATCACGGTCGGCGGGGTCAGTAGGCGATCAAAAAACCCCGATTTTTACCCCTATATCTTTCAGGGTGATTGGAACTGCTTCAAACATTTTTGACCCATACGAGTGTGGAGGGTGTAAAGGAAAGCCGAGCTCCGTACATTCCCATGGGATCCCATCCTTCCCATGTATTTCCCATAATACCAAAGTGTATAATTAATGCATCTTATGTAGTAATTTTTGGTTTTTGGATGATAATATTACTAACTAATTTTTTAGAAGGTCATCAAATCAGACGAAACGAAGGAAATTCTAGGTTATTAAGTAAAATAAAAATTAATTTTAGCTACTAGTTTATAATTATAAGATAAAAAAGTGATATTCTAGTGATTTAAAAACTAAAATTTTAGTAAGGGTAATCCACCAAAAAGTAGTAGTACGGTCGCATATAACAAATATATATCTTTAACCTAAACCACTAATTTCTACCACTACTTTTTAACCTTCACTTTTACTGGCCTAAAATATTAATGCGACCGGTAAAACCGACCCTTAAATATATATAAACAAATTTATTTCTTATAATTACCTAGTAGGTAGACTAAAAGTAGTAATATTACCTTGTTTAACTAGAACACGTATAAATAACAAAGATTAATCAGCAGATTATGTAGAAAAATCAGGCTAAATCAGGCCAAATCAGGCTAAATTAGGTGTCGATGGGACTAAAAAAATTTCCTATGGGAGGGAAAGGACGGTCGCTTCCCACGTGGGAACTCCCATGGGAAGGACGTGGGAAGGAGGTCCTTCCCATGGGAGGGAAATGTCAATGTCTTAACGTTGGCTATTGGGTGAAGTGACAGAGAGAAGAATGGCCGTGAATAGTTATCATAGCTTGTTCAGGCGTTATACAGTACAGTCTTTAGAGAACACCCCTTACCGGCATAGTTTTTTCATGTAGACAATACAAACCTTATCTGGACCACCTTCGTGAAGCAGCTTCTGAGATGGTCTGATCCACTGTTCCGGTGTAAGAAGCTCGCACGGAAGATTAATGCAACTATATAGATGACCGCAATTCTCCTCCAGCCGCGGGTCGGAAAGAGAAAAGAGAAGGAGAAAATCATCAGTCACGAGCAGGATGCTCAATGAAAAGGACGCCAGGCTTGATGCGGAGGAGAATGCTTCTGGCGAGAGACTCATATGGTGTAGCGTCTACAATATGGTGCGACGCAACTTATCGAAATGCCCGCATGACCTCTACCGCTTGGATGGGGGGTGGCGGAAAGCATTACTCGCTTAACGCCCATCACATGAAGCACCTGATTACCCATTATATAGGGAGGAGTAAAAAAGACAACAAAAAAGAAATGACGGCACCTGGTTTCGATCCAGGGCTCTCCGGGTTATGCGCCCAGTGGAATTCCACTTTCCCATACCGCCAAAGCATCATTTGGTCGACGAATGCTTCTGGCGAGAGACTCATATGGTGTAGCGTCTACAATATGGTGCGACGCAACTTATCGAAATGCCTGCATGACCTCCACCGGAGGGCTGGGCTTCGGTTGGGTGCAGGGAGAGCTGATCCACAAGGGCCGTGAGGGTAGCACCGCTTGGATGGGGGGTAGCGGAAAGCATTACTCGCTTAACGCCCATCACATGAAGCACCTGATTACCCATTATATAGGGAGGAGTAAAAAAGACCACAAAAAAGAAATGGCGGTACCTGGTTTCGATCTAGGGCTCCCCGGGTTATGGGCCGGTGGATAAGCCCATTTTGGAATAAATATAGAAATAGTCGTTATTTGCATAAATTATTCAGTTTTGGTCGTTATTTTGGTTATTTATTATGTATTTTGATTACCTAGGAGGTAGGATATTACATAAAAATTAAGTTTGAAATGAGAGCAAAGTGAAGATAAATTCAATCTCTCTAAATTTCTGTCTCATAGCCATCTAGTTGTTAGGGCTGGGGTTGGACCAGGTAAAGGAGTAGATGGGATTGCAAATATATGGACGAGAGGATCAACAAGAAGATTGTAACTGAACTAATTCTTGGAGAAGAAGGATTCATTAATTACAAGAGAGTGCCTTTTATTCCTTTGTGCGATCACGTGGCACTGGGCTTCATGTAGGTTCTCGGGAAAAGCTCGTGGAGTTCCCGTCATAGTTACCGAATCGGGGATCTGGATAACCTCATATCGCCCAAGGCCGTAATAGGAGGGCTTGATTTTTAGGATAGCCTGTGGTAAAGGGAGAAGAGGGGAGAAGAGAGTAGCGCTAGCTAGGCGGGGAGGTTGACGTTGTTAGGGTCAGTAGCGCGGTGTCGTCGGATAGGGGAGGGTAAGGCGGAGACCGGGTTCGCGTTCGGGATACTAGGGGAGGGGGCGGCGGCGGCAAACTAGGTAGTGGATGCTGGGGCAGTTTCTGGGAGGCATAGTAGGGTTTGGGGGCTCGGGTGGTATAGGGTTTGATGGTCGATATAATATAGGGCTTTGGCGCTATGCTATGGGGAGAACTGTAATGAGGCGTATTACAGTTTAGTCAGCATTTTTGTTATTAACGTTACCGGTAAGCGAGTGACGCATGTAAGCGAGCGACGCACCTCAAAACATCATATTGTCGAAACGAATATAGCAGTGGGGCCGGATTTAGGATTAATCCGTGCCGGTCATTTCTTATGTAATTAGAAGCCCTCATAAATTGCCAGATTAAGGGGTAATAGAATACAGAGTTGTTCGCATCACTGATTGGCCCCTACATATTCCTACTCCAACAGTTATGAGCCCGGTTCGCATCTAATAAAGCCAATCCTATCTGATCTAAAAGAAGCACCATTGCTTAAGATACAGAAGAGCCTACGGACCCCTACCAAGAAACAACAAATAGGGTGTTACGGAATAGGCTTCTTTGAAGCTATTCCCGGATTCTTTGAAGCTATTCCTAGATTCTTTGTTATGCGTACTATACTAGTAGCGATTCGCCTCCGATCCGCCCGCGTTTCGCTTGTGATTCCTTCCCTACCGCATAAACATTATGTTAGCCTCTTCTACAAGAAAAGACGTCCTATCTTTTAGCTATAATTCTCTTCAAGAATCAGTCTCTATTCCTATTACAATATATTGCCCCCGCCTCCTCTTAAGAGTTACCTATAGTATTTAGATAGTCGTACCTTACCTAATCGATAGGCTTACTATCCTACTAACTAGTTCGTAACAATTCTAATTCTTCGTTTTCGATTACCTAAGGTTACGATGTCTCCCTAAACCTAATCCGTAGTCGAAAAGGCCTAGTCTTAAGGCCGAAATACTATCGAACTATAGCTAGCTATCGAGACCCCTCGTAATATAAGTCTAATCCCTACTAATAAGGGCTAAGTCGATACCGACTAGTTAGATAAATACCTTAGGCTTAACTAGGAGACTATCTAAAAGCTTAAATAAAAGGTCGCCTTAAAGAGACGTATCGTAGAACTTCGTACTAAAGAAGCTATACTCGATAGCTAAGCGAATCGTTCCTAAAACTATAACGATTCTAAATTTAACTATAAAGATAAGTTTGAAATTAAATTTAAAGATATTTCGC